>Ga0335074_10004852_pt1 | contig 18562 bp, 15 predicted proteins | sample Lox_Sample_23_FD_206715 | JGI IMG/M metagenome (GOLD analysis project Ga0335074, IMG submission 206715) | Soil microbial communities from Loxahatchee National Wildlife Refuge, Florida, United States - Lox_Sample_2.3 | ecosystem: Environmental > Terrestrial > Soil > Wetlands | place: USA... | reverse complement strand
TCGTCGTGTTCTGGAGAACAACTTCGAAGGATAGAAATGGGCCGAGGTGCCGCTCAACTCCCCGCCAACCGGTATCTTATTCCAGTCAAAGGGCTTCAACCACAATTACACTTTTCGGAGAGGAACCTGATATCTCGTGCGATTTGTTTCGCCTCCCGCTGCAGGAGCTCGATCTCGCTGTAGTTGACGACCACGTCCGCCAACTCGAGCAATGCAGCGTCCTGGTCCTCAAGTTGGCCCCGGTCTGTGTGGACCGCCAGACCGCGAAGCCACGCGAACAGGTCGGTCTCGGATGATGCTAGGGGCGGCGTCGTGACCTCATAGCCGCGGGCGACGTGCTGAAAGGCGATGCGGACGTCCGCTGGTAGACTCGCGATGTCGGGCGCGTTAGCGATGGCCTGGAGGAACTTCGCCAGAGTCGCATCGAGCCCGGCATTGGTCACAAACGCGAGGCCCGCACAATTGTCGCCGAAGGTATGGTGGTGCAAGAGCATGCGCGGCACGATCGCATCGGTGGACACCGCCGGCGGGTTTTTGGCGGGCATCGCAGATTTTTTCATCTGGACGCCAAAGAATTCGCTGAATTTCCAAGGGCCCTGCGACGACTTTCGTCCTTTTACTTGATGAAATACGTAGCGCGTCGGTGGTTGGCCGGTCTCAACCACATAGTCATCATGCCAGTCGCAATAAACACAGACATGCTTTTCATCGTCGGCGAGGAGATCCAGAGCCGCCCGGGCTGTGCGTTCGTACTGATATTCGTATTTCCGGCCGGTCTGGGCCCCTGCGCGTTCGCGCGGTTCAATATGGCCGAGTCGCGGCGCTCCATGAGACATGCCTTAGCTCTCTGGGCTCCAAAAACAAAGTTCGCCTGGGCATGACAAGCAGGCTGTTTGCCCGCTCCGCACACGCCGTTTCGTGCGAAAGCCGGTATGAAAAACATTTCGATGTTATCACGTTTGCAACCGGTACCGTTGTGGTTGGATGGAAGAACAGCCAGGAGTGGATTGTCAGCGCGACCGTATCTTACCTCGCAATTCGGACCGGCGTTCGGGGATTCTCGTGGACGGGTGGAGCAGCTGGTGCCTCCGTGAGGACGTCAGCCATGGACTCGTTCCAAATTCTCGCGGCCGCGCGCGAGTCCGCCGGAAGGGCATGGCTGTAGATCGAAAGCGTGATGTTTTGGTCCGCGTGCCCGAGACGTTCGGAGACGACTGAGATCGGAACGCCCTTGCTGAGCAAGATGCTCGCGTGCGAATGACGCAGGGAGTGGAGAGTGACGCCGTGCAATCCAACTTTTCTCATCAACTCTGAAACTCGGGCGCCCTCGCGATCCGGCGAATAGTATTGTCCTCCGGGCTGGCAAAAGATGAGGTCGTTCTTGGCGTAGCTCTGGCCGAATATTGCACGATCCTTTTCCTGTTCGGCCCGATGTTGGTTGAGCACTTCCAGTGCCCATTCCGGTACCGCCACGCACCGGGGCTCCTCGGATTTCGTGCTTTTGATGCGTAGGCCTGCCTTCGTTTGTTCCAAAGATTTTGAGATTTCAAGCGAGCCCGTTTGAAGATCGAGATCGGACCACTGGAGGGCGAGTAGTTCGCCGCGACGGCAGCCTGTCGCGGCGGCCAACACAATGAACGGATAGAGCCGCGTGTCGCGGGCGCGATCAAACAACGTGCGAAGCTTCGCCTCGTCGAGCACGGGCGGTCTACGCTTAACGAGTTTGGGCATAAGGACGCGACGGTTAGCCATGGGGTGCGGGATCTTCAGGACACCGAGGCGGTCCGCATCGGAAAGAACCGTGTAAAGCAATGTCCCCATGTGTCTGACCGTCTTCGGTGCGAGAGGCCGCCCTTCTGGTTGATCTTCGGTGCGCTGACCACCGTGATCGTGCAGCCGGTGAATCGCGGATTGAATCTGAGCGGTAGTCAAGTCGTTCAGGCGCACCTCGCCGAGCTCGCGGATCAAGTATTTCCCGACTTCGCCGTAACGTTCGATTGTTTTCGGGGCGCAGCGCCGGCTCGCATGTTCCTTGAGCCAGTGTTTGAAAAATTCATCAAAACGGGGTCCCGGGCGGTCCGCCGCATCCTGGACCTGCTTTCGTTTCTCGGTTTCTCGCCGTGCGATGGCTTCGCGCAACGCACTCCCGGCTTCCGCCGCACTCTCAAATCCGGGCGTACACGCGCCGTCGAGCCAGTAGGACCAGATCCTTTGACCCTTCGGGCCCGGCTCGCGGGTAATGCGACCCGTTTTGGCTTCGTACTCCTCGATCGCGAGCCTGACGGCTTTGGATGCCGCGTCCTTGGTGGGGTAGCCGGCCTTGGAAATCTGGATACGCTTCCCATCGGCGTCCCAACCGCCGAAGAACACGTAGCACCAGCTTATGCTTCGGTTCCGCCTCCTCTTGAAAACGCATCCAGTCATTTACAACGCACCACCCGCGTCATGACAGTTACCTCGGACTCGCCAGAACAGCAAGTCTGGAAGCAGTCCTTACAGGCGGTCCGTTTTCACCCGCACGCCCTGCTGTCCGCAGCCACTCCGCGATCGCCGCGCGGGGCAGAATGAAGCGGCGGCCGACGCGAATGTGCGGAATCTCGCCCCGTCGAAGCGCCGCGCGAGTGGATCTCTCGCTCAATCCGATGTCTTCCGCCAGTTCGGTGACTGAGCGATACGTGCTCGTCTCCGTCTGAGGTTCTGTATTTTCGATCATCGATTGGCCGTCGGCAGCCACGGTTCGGGAACCCTCCAATTTAGAAATCGCCATGTGTTCGCCAGCAGAATCGCGTGCAGATTTGTCTTGCGTTTCCAGAGGACAAGAGCGATGAATCGTCATGCGCCAAGGAAGCGCAGAAAAGGAAACCAACCATGACTAACGCCGAAACCACCGAACAAGCCGCCGCCGTTGCGGAACAGGGCGCGCACGTCGCGCCGGAGAACGCCCCCTCGAAGAAAGGGGCCAGCCGCAAGAAGAACGCGCCCAAGGCCAAGAAAACGGCCAAGGGCGCCAAACCGGGAAAGGTAGCCACGGCCGCGAAGAAAACCACGAAGTCGGCGGCGCCGCGCGCCGAGAGCAAGGGCGCCAAGATCCTCGACATGATCCGCCGCGCGAAGGGCGCCACCCTTGCCGAGATCATGAAGGCCACCGAATGGCAGGCCCACAGTGTACGCGGATTCATCTCCACCGCTCAGAAGAAGCATGATCTGAAAATCGAATCTTCGAAAAACGACGCCGGCGATCGCGTGTACACCATCGCCAAATAGAAGTCGCCGCAGTCCCCTTTCGCCGCCGCCGGAACTCAACCCTCCGGCGGCGGCTTTGCTTTGTCCAGTTGGTTCTCCTGCTCGATAAACCGCAGCTCCTCGCACCAATCGGACAGCGCCATACATAACCCGTCGACATCGGGATGTCCCGCCAACAACAGTCGTTCGATCTCGGCGATTTCGCGGCGGCAACGTTCCGCGTCCGCGTTCATACCGTCAGAAGTCCGCGATAGTGGTAGATGCTCAGTTGTTTCGGCTTATGCACAATCGCTCGCGACAGCGCATTCACCGTCGCCGCGATTCCGTCGATGCGTGATGAGTTCTTAGAGCGTTCTGGCTTGGAAAACATTAAATTGTCGTTCGATTCTTTGGTCGAGACGCAGCTGGCGTTCCAGCGCAACACTGGATGCCCGCCGTGATGAAACTTGCCGGCGGCGACCAGCTCCAGTAATTTCTTCGAGGGCTCCGACAGCGTGGCGACGCCCTGTCGGACCTCGATACATGGGTGCCCTTTCTCGATCATCGGCACTGAGATCTGGCGCGAGTTCCAGGGATCAAAGCCTATCTCCTGCAAATCGAAAACTTCGTTGGCCCACTCAAGGCGCGCCATGATTTCCCGGTAGTCGATTACGTCGCCGAGCGAAAGCTCGATGAATCCCTGCTCCGCCCAGCGCGCATAGGGCATTCCGTCGCGGCGTTCCCGCTGGCGAACGGCCTGCTCCGGCATCCAGAAGAAGGGGAGCACGTCGAAGCCGTCGTCCTCACAGGGGAACACCAGCGAGACCGCGGAAAGATCGGTGGTCATCGACAGGTCGACGCCGGCCCAGCACTGCCGTTCCTTGAAGCGCTCCAACAGCGCGGAGGGCAACGCGCGGACTTTTTCGTCGGCTGGTTTGGCGAGCAACCCGGCCGCGCGCCAGTCGCCGGCGGACGCGTCCCACTTGACCATGTCGATGGCGCGCGATTCCTTCTGATCCCACATATTGAGGTAATAACGTTTGAATGAAGTCAGGTCGCCTTCGGCTTCGTGGGAGACGTACTTCTCCCGGATCTTTTCGATATCGAGGAACCCGCCGTTTTCCTTGAGCGAAGGATTCGCCTTGATCCAGGTGGCGGGAGCCGCCGGATCGTCCTCTTTGTCCGCTCCGTAGATGCGGCCGTAGAACTTCGGATCAGAAACGATTCCTTCCTCGATCTTGCGCGCCTTCTCGTGAAGCCGCCACGCGAGCGGCGATTCATTCTGAATACCGGCGGTGGTGATCGCGATGGTCAGCGTCTGCCGGCGGGTGATGCCGCCGTTTGAAAGAACGTCCCAGTTGTCGAGCTGCTTGCGCGTTTTCCAGCGATGGATCTCATCGGCGATGACGACTGCCGGGTTGACGCCGTCACCGAAGTCTCCATCGGCGGCGACAGCGGCATAGAACGATTCCGGGTCCGACCGTTTGATGATGCGGTGCGTGCCACGCAGTACCCGGAGCCGCTTGCTCAGGATCGGCGACTGGTCCACCATCTTGCACCCTGCACGGAAAACGTTGAGCGCCTGGCGTGTCGCTGCCGCTGCCCCGTACACCTGGCAACCAGGAGTGTTGGTGGTCAGCAGAACGAAGAGCGCCAAGCCGGCCGCCATCTCCGACTTCCCGGATTTTTTCGGCACTTCCAAATACGCCATTTCGATGATGCGATTGCCGTCGTCGTCAAGCTGGCCGAAAATCTCGCTCAATGCTTCCTCTTGCCAGGGAACGAGCAAGAACGGTTTGCCAAACCACTCGTCCGCCGTGTGTTTGAGGATGTGCTCAAAGAAGTTGCACGCCGCATCGGCTTGAGCCGGTGAAAATGCCACTCTCTCCTCCGATCATCAGTTGATCGTTTCCGTCGAACGCTTCCGTTCGCGCGGTTGCGACAGAATCGCGGCGAGTTCATCGTCACCGTCCGCGGGTTTGTCTACCGCAAGGCGCGTGCGCGACACCGGCGACAAACCGAACTCCGAACAGAAGGCCCTCAGGACCATCCAACTCGCGTTCATTTGCGCCACCGCCGGATGCGGCTTCAGTCCACCCACTACTAACGTATTCGTCTGCGGGTCCAAGATCCGCCTCGCGATCATCCGACCCTGCTTCTTGATGGTTTCGTAGCACTCGATCGCGGTCTCGTAGGCGATGCACGCGCCTTCAAGCATCGGACCATCGGGGCGGCTATCGAGGTTCATTCGTTCCAGCTCCTCCGACCACATCTTCCACGCTTTGCGCGCTAGCCCCTGCAAGTGCGCGGGACACCGCGGCAGCCCGCGCGAGCCGCGCGTTTCCGCTTCGAGCTTCTTTTCGAGCCGGTGAACACCGTGCTTGCGGGGATCGCCCTCAGCAAGCTGAAGCTCGGTCGGCTTTGGCTTTCGACCTCTCATCGCAATCTCCTAAAATTCAAAGTCGCCCTCGAACATCGGCCGTCCCGAAAATCTCTTTTGAATTTCGCGGATTATCACGCGGACCCCCGCTATGGTCACCGGAAGGCGGAGGCCGGAGGAAATGAGGTACCCCTCCCCCCAAGCGGCTCGACTCGAACCTTATTCGGGCCCCTCGACGCCTGAGTTCGGCAGTTCAGGCACGCGTTCCGCGCGGATCTCATCGAACGTCCGCCCACCCGCGTCGAGTACGGCTTTCTTGCCACTCAACGTTTGCCAGCGCCCGACGACGACGTCCACGTACTTCGGATCGAGCTCCATGCCGTAGCACACGCGCTGCGTCAGCTCCGCGGCCGCGAGCGTCGTGCCGCTGCCGAGGAACGGCTCGTACACCAACTCGCCGCGACGGAGGTGATTCAGGATCGGGCGCCGCATGAGCTCAACGGGCTTCTGCGTCGGGTGGTCGAACTTTTCTTCGTTGGAACCTCCCATGATGAACTTCGGCGACGGCGACGCCCAGATGGTCGAGTTCTCGCCGGCCTTGCCGAACCACGGTGCGTTCTTTTTCCGGACGTACCAGCACGGTTCGTGTTGAAACCAATAATGCGTGCGCGTCAAAACTGTCCGGCCCTTGTCCCAGATGATCTGCTGGTGGTGCAAGAACCCGATCCGAAGCAGTCCGTCAAGGACTTCACGCGTGAACTTCGACGCGTGCCATATGTACGCGACCTCGAGGCTCGGCACCAGCGCGAATGCATCGGACCAGTCCGCGCGCGTATCGCCGGAGATGCTCGTCTCGGTATGCCCACTGGTCCGATTCTTCATGTAGCTCGGCTCGGCGGCCCCGAGGCCGTTCAGTCCCGCACGATCCCGCCATTCGGTATCAAGCTCGATCCCGTACGGCGGATCGGTCACCATCAACCGCGGCTGCCGTTCGCCGAGCAACCGCGCGACAGCTTCCGGGCTGGTCGAATCGCCGCAAAGAACCCGATGCTGCCCCAGAAGCCACAGATCGCCGGGCCGACTCGCCGGCGAGTCAGGCACTGGTGGGACTTCGTTCGCTTTCTCCTCGTCGTCCATCCCCAGCAAATCATCGATTTCGCGCGGATCGAAACCAGTAAGCGCGACGTCGTAGTCCGCAGCCTGAAGTTCCCGCAGCTCCAGTGCGAGCAACTCCTCGTCCCAATCGGCCCAAGTCACTGAGCGATTTACCATCAGCCGGAACGCTTTCACCTGCGCCGGGGTCCATTCGTCGCAAAGAATGACCGGAACTTCGGTGATGCCCGCCTTCTTGGCAGCCTTAAGACGAAGATGCCCGTCGACCACTTCACCGTCACTGCGGGCGAGCACGGGAATTTTGAAACCGAACTCCCGGATCGACGCCACCATCCTGTCCACCGCTGCATCGTTCTTGCGTGGATTGCGAATATACGGAATCAGCCGATCGATCGGCCAGATTTGGATCTCCATGTGTTTTTTCTCCTTGGCAAAAATTTAGAAACCTGTGGCCTTCCCTCACGACCTGACGCCGGGGATCAACTCGAGCCTTTCGGCCCTCGATCCGTGCCGCGGGGGTTCGGGTCTCGCCGTTCGCCACCCATAAAAGGGTGGCCGAACTGGCGAACTGACCTATTTCGTCGTGTTGGGCAAACACGGCGGCGAACTGGCAAACTCTACGACACCAGTCAGTTCCGCTGGACAGAGCCGAAAGCGTTCGCCAGCTCGCCACCAGAGCGTTCTAGGGTCGTGCAAGAACCCGTCAGTCCCGCGCTTCCTTTTCGCGATCCGCGTTCCAGAAGTTGAGACGACTGTTCTTCGCACCGACTTCCACTCGGATCGTTCCCGCTTTGATGCCGTCCGCAAGAAAATCGCGCGCGCGATTCCGGCCGAGATTCTGAGCGCCGGCCAGCGATTCAAAGTCACGTTTGGTGATCCCGGCGTTCGCCTTCAGCAGCTCGCACAGCAGCTCCGTGACGGTCTTGCGTTGTTCGCTTTCATCGGCCATGAAAGAATCGTTCTGGTAAATAATCCGAAGCACGGGCTCGACGGAGAAACGCTGTTTGAAGGGGCGAAGCTCCAGCATGCCAAGTCGCGCCCCATCGCCCAGGTTCGTCAACTTGTAGCCGATGTCGATGCTCGCTTTGTAGTCGCTCGAACCCCGATAGTCGCGCGAGGTTTCACTCTTGCCGATGTGATGCAGTAGCAGTACGGTCGCGCCGATCGCAGTCAGCGCCCGGTACTGTTCCATGTAACGGCGAGTCTCGTTGGAATCGTTTTCGGTGCCTGGATGAAATGCGATCACGGTGTCCACAATGATCACAGGTTTGACGGGACAACGCGCCACCCACTCTTGCACGATCGCGCCGCCGGCTGAGGGCACGGTCTCCCCGAGCCATTGGCCCCAAACGCGAAGCTCCGAATGCGTCATGATGCGGATTCTGGCGAATCGCTCGCACACGACGGCCAGGGGGGTTTTCTGCATCCAAAATCAGGACCGGACGTTTCTTTGTAGCTCGCCCGAGAAACGAATTTCCAACGGAAACCGCGTGGGCAAGCGCGGCGATCAACGTGCTCTTTCCGGCTCCGGACTCGCTGGTGAGCATATGGAGCGCTCCCTCCGCGAGCATCCCCTCGATGACCCATTCGATCTTCGCCCCACTCACATCCTCGATATTCGGAATGTCTTCAATTCGAGAGATCCCAGCCCGTTTACCGTTGCCCTTCCGCTCCCACTCCTTCGACAGTTTCTCTAAATCCTGTTCCGTTTCCAGTTCGCGTCCCATCTTTGTTTTTTCCTTTTTCAATTAATTCGATCAACTCGAGCTCGCTGTGCCCACGGTCGAACCAATCGCTGATGTCCTTGCCCTCGTTCACTTCTTGAACGCGGATTCGCGTCGCACGGCCCAACAGGGCCCGTGCGATGGTCAGGACACGTTTCCTGCCCGGTGAATCGCTGTCGGGAACCAAGATGACGTCCCGGCCTTGAAGTGCTTCCGTATACTGCGGCAACCACGGTGCGTTCGCTCCCCCTGCGTTGGTGGTTGCTATGAAACCGGATTCGCGAAGACGATCTGCGTCCTTCTCGCCTTCGCAAAGGAAGACGATTTGAGCCCTCAACACCTCGTCGAGGTGGTAAAGGACCTGGCGTGGATGCTTACGGTTGATCCATCCGCCACGCCCATCCGGATACCTCTGAAAGAAACCCTTGGGCACCGTGCGGACAACTTGATACAAAGCCGCACCGTACTCGTCCGTGTAGTTGTATTCCCGATCTATTCGGCGTGTGTCGAGTCCCTTCTCTGGTTCCGGCCACAACCCCAAATCCCTCAACGCCCGGATAACCGCCGCCTGCGAGCAACCTCCGTGGCAGTGGACCAACACTCGGCCGTCCGGGGTATCGCGAAGACTTAGACTCGGGTGCCGATCCTCATGCGCCGGACAGCGTGCGATCCAGTTCGTCCCCGATTTACGGCCACGGAGTGCTCGAGCAATTCTCGCTGCGTTCACGTGCGCGGATCAATCTTGTCGAAATAGCCTGTCGTTCGGTGATCGCGGGCTCGCTCACTGCCGTGCAGACTGTAGGAGTTCCACGCCGAGCATCATCGACCTTCGCTTCTGTCCAACTTGTGCTTGAGCACCGTGGCCACTCCGCTCTTGGTTAAGCTCCCGATGTACTCGCCATGTTCATTCTTGCAACGCTCGGTAGTGACCAGAGAACTCCCATGGCGTTCGCCCGTCGTTCCACGGTCATCTCCAAACGACGCAAGCCGTATGGCACAAACCCGTCCGCGATAATTGCGAATTGCTTCTGCGTTCGCTGCCGAAAGGTACTTGGCAATCGCCCTCGGCTCACGGATCACCGTGATCAACCGCCCAACAGAGTCGATGACCGGCACACGTCGACTACCCTCGGCCACTCGCGTTTGTTTTTCGCCGGCGCGGATCGGCGTTCCAGGGTCTCCGTCCTTCTACTCAACCAGCACCTCCGACCTGGGGCGCCGAAACTGATCGACCGTCAACCCGGTGTACCTAGTGTCGATTGAGCCACCACCGCGCGGAAGGGCGGGCTTGCCCGGCGCACTGCTCGGGACCGGTGCGCGTCGCGCGCCACGCCGTGATATTGCAGGCCCGTTCCACGAAACGCTCCAACTTCCAGTTCTGCCGGAGGGTTCGTTCGCCGTCATATGATCATGGTGCGTCAAGTTGCATCGCCTGTCAAAAACTGCGACGATCTATTTAGGATCTAAACATGACCACAAAACGCAAGAGCTCGATTCCACTCGGTTACCTGTGGGCTCCTCAGTTTTCCAATGTGGATGGAGACCGTTTGCGCACCGACGACACGCGCCCGACCAAGCGACGCCGGCCGCGGAGCGACCTCCTGAAATCCTTTTGCCGCATCGCGGAGAGCCCGAATACGGAGAAGGCTGTTATTACCTTTGTGAAACAGTGCGGGCTCATCGGTCTGTGCAGACACGGCTTGCCAACATCTCACAATCGAGCGTGCATGCAGCCAGTTGGCAGCACCGACACCATCCCCGCATACAAGACCTTCGCCGTGTGTCTTGAGTCCCTGGGACGCATCGGGCAGGAGTTGAATGCCGGAAACACAGGCAGCGAACTCGACTGGGAACTAGCCGACAAGATTCTATCTTCGGAGGAGTTCGCGGCGGGAGCAGAAGAACGAATGCAATACCGGCACCTACGAACCCTTGATGACGCGCGGACCAATTTCATGGGCCTGATGCGCCGGCTCGTGGAGATTTCGCGTCTTCAACCCCGACTCCATTGGGACGGAGAAGCTTGGGCGATCGATTTCGATTCTTTTGGAGGATCGAACTTGGCCGCTCTGCTTACGATCCAACTGATGGCGCAGGTCGGCGGGAAAACGATGAAGAAGTGTCCGAGTTGCCCTCGCTGGTTTGAGCCAAGCGGGAGGCAAGTCTATTGCTCATCTTGCGGAATCAGAGCCGCATGGAGAGCCGCCGCCCGGAGGCGCCGCCAACGTGCTTCCCCACGGGGAAAGGCAAAGAGAGTTCGAAAAAAAGCGTAGATTCCGGCGGGTCGCCTCGCACGTCTGTCTGGGCGGCGAATCGGGCTCTCGTGGTGACCTTCGTCCTGCGCCTGGCATCTACAGTGGTTCCGATTTGGCTCCCGGAGCGTCCACGTGCGTCCGATCTGTCGCCCAGGTTGCTACAGGGCAGTCCGCTGCGAGATGATTCCCTAACCGGAGCTTCTATCGGCGGATGAGCGAGTTCAAAGAGGGCCTTTACGATCAGCTGGTCACTCGACGCGTTCGAGAGTCCATGGACCGTCAGGCCGCGCTTGGCCTGAAATCGTTAGTCGCAGCACTTGAAGAGAACGACTGCCCCGAATACCTCGCTCGCCACCTGATCCGCCAACTCAGATCCGCCCTGCGCGGCTTGTCAGCCGAAGATCGGAAGGTTCGACAGATTGCACTGGCGAATTCCCTTCTCGACTTCGTGAACTCGCAGGAGGAAGATCTGATTGATCCGGATCCCGTCGATCCGCCTGGCGAGATCCTCCGCGCCCTGTACCGTGGGGCCGCACCGCCAGAGCCGCCTACGACTCCTCTGGGCGTCACCACCCTGCTGATGAACGCCGTTGACGAACCGCGTCTGGGATTTGAACTCGAACGCGAAATGGCGACCGCCGATCGCGTATTCATGCTCGTCAGCTTTATCCAGTGGCGGGGCTGGCAGCGACTCAAGACGGCGTTCCATGAACTCGTCGGCCGGCAAGTGCCGATCCGGCTCCTCACTACGACGTACATTGGCGCGACCGACTTCCGGGCCATCCAGGAACTATCCAGGCTCCCCAACGTCGAGATGAAAATATCGCTCGATGGGCGGCGCCGGCGTCTGCACGCCAAGGCCTGGTTGTTCCAGCGGGACAACGGCTTCAGCAGTGTCTACGTTGGCTCCGCGAACCTCTCCGGACCCGCGCTTGAAGATGGGATCGAGTGGACCGTCAAATTGAGCGAGGTCGAAGCTCCGCACATCGTCGAGCGCTTTCGCAACGCCTTCGACACCCTCTGGTGCGACGCGGAATTTGAACAATTCCGGCCGGATGATGAGGAGTTTTGCCAGCGGGTGAAACAATCTCTGGAGTATGCGCGGCAAGGGCCCGGCCGTGCGGACTCCGGCCCGCCGGTTTTCTTTGACCTGCGCCCGCATCCGTACCAGCAGGCTACGCTTGACCAACTGGAAACCGAGCGGACTGACCGTGGTTATTTCCGAAACCTGGTCGTCGCGCCAACTGGTACCGGCAAGACTTTAGTTGCCGCCTTCGATTACGATCGCCAGCCATTTTCCGGAAAGCGGCCTCGGCTTCTGTTTCTAGCCCATCGCGAGGAGTTGCTGCGCCAGGCGCGCGATCGGTTCCGCCACGTACTGCGTGACGAGTCCTTCGGAGACCTGCTCGGCGGCGGCGAAGAACCCACGAGCTTCGATCATCTGTTCGCAACGATCCAAAGTTTCCGGACCCGGGGGCTGCTGGAGTCCCAAGGCGCGACCTATTGGGACTACGCGGTGCTCGACGAAGCCCATCACGTTCCTGCAGAAGGTTATCGCGAGATCATCGGCTCACTCCGGCCGCGCATCCTTCTCGGGCTAACCGCGACGCCGGAACGCATGGATGGGGAGAGCATCCTGCCTTGGTTCGACAATCGAATCGCGGACGAGATGCGTCTCTGGCACGCCATTGAACGCCAGTATCTGGTTCCGTTCGATTACTACGGAGTTCACGATGGAACCGACCTCTCCGGGCTTTCTTGGACGCGCGGCGTCTACGCCATCGGCGAACTCGAACAACGATACGTCGGCGACACGCGTCGGGCCAACCTCATTATCACGGAGTTTTGCGAAACCTACGGCGACTGGCGGCAGGCGCGCGCACTGGGATTCTGTGTAAGCATTGCTCACGCGCAGTTCATGGCCCAGGCGTTTCGCGATGCCGGGATACCGGCTCAAGCGATCACGAGCGCATCGCCGGCCGACGAGCGAGCGCAGGCACCATCAATGCTGCGCAGCCGCGGAGTCAACGTGCTGTTCACCGTCGATCTCTTCAACGAAGGCGTGGATATCCCGGAGGCAGATTGCGTTCTATTCTTGCGGCCAACAGAAAGTGCGACGGTCTTTCTCCAACAGTTGGGCCGCGGCCTTCGCCTAGACACCGGCAAGACGAGTTGCTTGGTGCTGGATTTCATAGGCAACCAGCGGAGGGAATTTCGCTTCGACCAGCGATTTCGCGCGCTGTTCGGTGGCACCCGTCAGCAAGTCGCCAATCAGATCGACAGCGGAATTACGCGGCTTCCGGGGAACTGTTATTTTCGGCTCGACAAAGAATCGAGGAAACTCATTCTTGAGAATCTGCGGGCGCGACTGCAGGCAAGCCGGGCCCGAATGGTTGCGGAGCTCCGGGCTCTCGCCACTCAGCTCGGGCGACGTCCCACCCTGCTGGAGTATCTTTCCGAAACCGGGTATGACCTTGATGACGTGTACAAGTCGTCCATCGGCGGCTGGCATGCACTTCTCAGCGACACCGAGTTCTTGGGCGAGCAGCCCGCGGAATCCGACATCGCGCTTTCTAAGCGGTTCCAGCTTCTGCTTCATGTAGACTCGATTCGACGGTTAGGTCTGTATCGCGTCCTGCTCGCCGGAGCGGGACCGTCGCTGCAGAACCTGACTCTGCTGGACAAGCGAATGGTGGAGATGCTCACCTTCCGTCTACTGCAGAGCGAAGCGCGGCAGGAGGAATGCGATTGGGAAACGGGTTTGACGCGGCTGCAGCAAAACGTGTCCGCCGGCAGCGAGTTTCAGGAACTCTGCGATGCCTTGTTCGATCGCGTAAAGTTGCACACGAACGAAACTCCGTTCATTGACGACTGCCCGATCTTCCTACACCGCCAATATATGCGGGACGAAGTGCTGGTCGGATTGGGGCTGCCGCAATTCGTCGGAGCGCGCCACACGCAGACAGGTCGCTTCTGGATCGAAGCTATGAACACTGAGGTCTTCTTCGTGACGCTGGACAAGTCGGAGAAGGCATTCTCGCCAACAACCCGGTACGAGGACTTTGCTGTCAGCCCGACTCGCTTCCATTGGCAATCGCAGAGCACGACAGCCGAGAATTCGCCAACTGGTCAGCGATACGTGCGCCAACGCGAGAATGGCGCGCGTTTTCTCCTGTTCGTGCGACCGAAACGAGGCGATCCATTTCTTTTCCTGGGTCCTCTCCAATACGTTTCGCACACCGGCAGCCGTCCCATGAGCATTTATTGGGATCTGGAACATCCGATGCCGGCTTGGTTCTTTGAAATGTGCGCGTCGCTGCGGGCTGCTTGAGAAGCTGATACTATGAGCATTCTTACGACCGGAATCCGGACCAGCCGACTGCGAATCCCGGGAGTGGGTTGACCGTTCCCCAGTGCGGGCCTATCGCCTCTCTTCATGAGGGCGCGCTTAAGCTCCTGGGCAAGAAGGGCAGCAGCCTTAGCCCACGGCCCTGAGCACGGAGTTAGGGAGTGCTGCCGGGCAGAAACGCGTTGTCGCCGAATCGAACCTGGTTAATGTTCCAGTCCACCAGGCGTCGTAGTTCCTCGGAGGAAACGCTCGCATATATACTCTTGTGGGCAAATTGGATGATGGCAAGATTGACCATGGCGACATCGACTTTGGTCAAAAGCGGCTTCCAGCCGAAATGCGGAGCGCTTGCAACGAACAGCTTGGCAGGAGTCAGCGGCACAAAAATAATCGTGGCGGCTTTGGCGAAACCGCTGCCTAATCCCCACCCGTGCGCCGTTCGCTCGACGGTTACAACGGGACAGTCAGAGGTGACAAAGGACATTTCCGGCGGCGCATCGAGCGTGTGCCAGCTCCTTCGAAATACTGCTTCGGCCAGGGTATGGCAATGCCGCGGCATTCCCAGTACATGGTAAAAGGACGGGCTGTCTTCCATGGCCGTACGCAATTCCTTAATCCGCGACCTGACCTCCGCTTCGGAATGCAGAATTCCGGCCTTGAACAACTCGTACTGTAAGCCTCTTACGAAATCGCGGCTTTCCGAGCGTTCGCCGAATCCCTTTGTAATTGCGGTGGAGATCTGATGACGATATTTGCGAGTCCGGATGAAGGTTGAGGCCACAAACGCCGACCACGTAGCCGCTTCCCACGAGGTAAGTTCTTCCCGCGCCATCACCTTGGGCAGCACTGACTTAGCTCCATCCTCCAGGCGAGCCAGCCAATCCTCATACAGATTGTTCGTTCGCCGGCCGTTGACCTCAAATTCATAGAAGTCCCGTTCCCGACACGCCTTGGCTGGGGCTTCCAGGCGGGGCACTTGATCTTTACCGAACACCCGCAACCGACCATCCGGGCCACAGAAATTGGCCAGATACCAACCTGTGACAATCTGCTGCTGGCGCGTCAAGTGGTGCTTTCGGCGACCCATGCCAAGACCATTTTATCGCGTGAGCGCCAATGCGATTTCAGCAGATGCCGGTTTCAGTCGAAGGCAATCCACTGCGGGCGGATCTGGCGAACATCTTGCCTCGTGCGTCGGACTCCACTGGGGCATCATCGAGTCGGAGTAGCGCCAGCGTTGATAACCTACCACGCCGAGACGCTCGCGGATCTGACTTTCAATATCGCAGTGAAGGACGAGGAGATTGACCGTGCCGCGGCGGAACGGCAGGCGTTGCAACTATGGCGCGATGGGTATCATGAGCAGGTCATCGCGAAACTGACGAAGCAATGCGATTCTCCAGGCATCGAAAGCCCGGAACGCGGCTGGCTCCTTCAGTTCGCCGCCAGAATCGCGCTCGACTGGGGTAAGAAAAAGCACGCACTAGAACTCCAGCAGCGCGCGTTCGCGGATAACAAAAACCTCTGCCGTCCCAAAGTTGGTATCCCCGACGTTCAGATTGTCCTACCTGGCTCGCAAGCCCAAGCGATGGTGAAGCAACTCAAACCATTCCGCTATAAGCGCGGATATCTGGCTGAATTCGAGGATACCGTGGCCCTTCTTGTGCCCAATTCGAGCGCCGCGCAGTTCGAGGCGGCCATGGCCGAACTCGGTACGATGCTCGGATTTGAGACGAGCCGCCCAGAGAAATCTTATGGGAGGGGGCCTGACCTCTTGTGGCTGATATCAAAAGACGTGGGCCTCATCATCGAGGCGAAGAGCCGGAAGAACGCCGCGAATGCCCTAACAAAAGCGCAGCACGGACAGCTCCTCGTCTCAGAAAATTGGTTCAAGGAAACGTACCCGAAGATGGCCGGCGTCAGGGTTGCAATTCATCCCAGTGTCACTGCCACGAAGAATGCGGTCCCAACGGGCACAAAGGCTCTGACGCTCGGAAAACTCGACGAGCTCATCGGAGAGGCGCGCCAAATCGTAACCGCGCTCAGCGAATCCGGCCATCCTGATTCCGAACTCGCGGATTATTGCGAAGGCCTTCTGAAAAAATCGAACATCACGCCCGATCGCCTCCTGAAGCACTATCTCATTGATTTCGAGGTTGTCGAGGTCAACTAACCTGGAATGAAATACGACGCGCGCGCCGTGAACGTGAAGGTCCTTGACGCCTGAGCCGCGAGGGTAGCACGGGCTTCAGCCGGGCGCTGCGCGGATCTGCTGAGTTCCGGTTCCCAGAAACGCCGTCCGCGCTTCAGCAGAGCGTCGTTGAAATGCGATGCAACCCGCCAGAGTCAGGGCCTTCTTGGGTCCCTTTTTGAGCCGATTCAGGACTCTGCTTAATTATTAGGTCCAACCCCTCCGCCAAACCCAGCTGGCATCCGTACGGAGTTGGATCACCGCATTCGTCACGGCGGGAACAGATTATTCAGGCGCCGGGCGGTAGAGAGTTGCGTTCTCCACACAGTGCGCCCGCACTTCGGTTAGCCACGATTCGTACCAGAACCATGTTCCCTCCACCTGCGTTCCGAACTGGTGCACCGGATTCTTTGCGTCCCTTGCTTTCCAGAGTTCCGTGTGATGTTGCATCCCAAACCGGGTAAAGCCTTCCGCTTTCATCTGGCTGACGATCGATCCGGGCCGGTATTTCCTTTTTTCCGTTTCCTTGAGAAAAACTTTATTGATTTCCACAGCCGTGTCGGTTCCGGGCGCAATGAACTGAACGACCTTGTCTGCCGCCGTCTTACTGTTCGAGGTCTTGCGAACGAATGCGACGCGATACGAGAACCTCGGATCGTCGTATTCCTCCTGTGACAGGCCCGTTTCAAACTGAGCGACAAAGGAGCGGATGTGCTGCGGCAAATCCTCTGCCAGCAACTCCTTGGCAGTTCCTTCGCTGATTCCCGAGAACTGGATGCTGAAGGCCTGCTCCGCATCCAACGAATACTTCTCTCCGAACAAACGCTTGATCGCCGCGTTAAAGTTCAAGGCTGAGGCCTGGAATTTCGCGCTCATCTGATCGTCGATCCGAGTTGTCATCTGATGTTCGACCTCGTGACGAACACCGATCAGGAACATGAGATTCTTCTTGACGATGTCGTCCAGCGGGCAGTCGCCAGACTCGAGGCAATCTTCAAGACTCCATCGTCGCTCGGCCCCGAACTTTGTTTTGAGGAATCGACGTCGGCGGCCCACCTCCTGAAACTGCCTGTATTCGACCCCCTTCTTCCGATACCACGCATGCAAGAGATAGGTCCACGCGATCACGGTGGTCACTATAAACAACTCTGACTTGAATTCGATCTGAGGACTATTGAAGATCTGAACGGCCGCAAGCATCGCTTCTCGGGCCTTCCGAACCAGTTCCGCGGCGACAGAGCCGAATCGACGCTTGCGCTTTGCCACTCTGTAAGCCTACACCCGACCAAGAGTAGGGCGCGGTCCCTGAAATGTGCGCTGAAGGGCGAAATCGCACCCGGCCTGCAATCTCGCCCGTCGCCTTGCCTTGCCGCGATACCACAGCTTTGTACCTTTCGAATGGGCCGGTCATTCGGCTAAAGTTCAGCAGCCCGGTCAGTGGTTATCCCCGCTGTTCAATGGGGTGTTTGGGCACTGCTCAAAAGTTTGGTCAAGGCAACCTCACTTTCTACCAGCAATTCTATCTCGAAAATGAGAACACAGGCGCGATTCCGCCGGGATCCGCAAGGAGCGATCGGCGCGTCCTGATCGCCGGTTTCTTTAGTGGTTACCAGTAGGTCAAGATCGCGTTGTCTTTGTGCTTTGATGGCGCCGGATCGACTGTCAGGATCTGCCGCCCACGCGGATCGCCGACCGAAAGTGGAGTCCACCGTGATGGAAAAGTTCGCGCGGATTCTGACCGTGGGTTCAGGCCAGCAGGGCGGCCGACGCAGCGCTAGCCCCGACGCCCCAGATTGTTTCCAGAGCGCAGGCAGCGAACACCTTTCGATTGTTGTTGGTCATAGGCTTATTCCCCTTTCTATTCTCAGTTTGTCGTAGTCTCCAAACCATCACCCGAAGTATTACGAGCGATGCGAAAAGGACGCCGGAACCAACGCACGCCGCGAGAGTTGAACTCGCGCCCACTGGCCCTACTCGCCTGAACCCACCTCCATTCATGATTCTACCGGGTCCCAAGCCAGCGGATGGGTATGGCTGCGGCTGGTTAGAACGGCATATCGTCGTCATCAAGGGCCACTGGCGGCAAGGCTCCGCTCGGTAGCGGCACGTTGGTGACGACGAAAAGGTTCAGGATGTCATCCCGATCCATAAACATGACCTGGCTTCGCTTGGAGGCGTCCAGCTTGTTGCCGAGCCAGTTGCGGGCCGACTTTGTGATCTCCCCACCAGCCACGATGAACGCGTGATCTACCAGGACACATTTGCCAATCTCCGGATCGAAAATCTCATGTCCCAGCATCATGGTGACCTGATTGTGGATTTCAGCGA
>Ga0335074_10004851_pt1 | contig 18563 bp, 16 predicted proteins | sample Lox_Sample_23_FD_206715 | JGI IMG/M metagenome (GOLD analysis project Ga0335074, IMG submission 206715) | Soil microbial communities from Loxahatchee National Wildlife Refuge, Florida, United States - Lox_Sample_2.3 | ecosystem: Environmental > Terrestrial > Soil > Wetlands | place: USA... | reverse complement strand
AGCAATGGCTCCTCGAATAGCTTCAGATCCGTAATCTCCGGCGATTCAGGCGGAGTAGCCAGCAGCGCCGCATCCAGCCGGTGGTTCCTCAGCCCGTCAATCAGCCACCGCGTCTGGTCCTCCCACAGCTCCACCGTCAGCCCCGGATACGCCTGCCGCAGCGGCTTCAGAATCAGCGGCATCAGGTACGGAGCCAGCGTTGGGATCACCCCCAGCTTCAGCGGACCCACCAGCGGATCGCGCGCCGCCTGCGCCACCGCCTCCATCTCTCCGGCCTCGGCCAGCGCCCGCTGTGCATGCGCCAGTATCTGCGCGCCCACCGGGGTCAGGTCCACGCGCTTGTTGGTCCGCTCCAGCAGCGTTACGCCCAGCTCGTCCTCAAGCTTCTTGATCTGGCTTGACAGCGTCGGCTGGCTCACGTTGCACGCCTCCGCTGCCCGCCCAAAATGCCGGTGCTCGGCAACCGCACAAAGGTATCGCAATTCCTGCAGGTTCATAGCCCAAATTCCTTGCGCCGGACTCCGGCCCGGCTCTTCGGACAGCGTCTCCACTGTCTACCTTTATCATAGCCCCAGTCAATCGTCACATTAGTAACAATCGATTGTACTTATCGTCCACACCCCGCTAGCCTGTCCCTGTTCGCACTATTTACGACTGCAAATCACGGGGGACGATCCAAGAACTACGGTCCTCTGATTCAGCCCTCTTCCAGATTTCTATGCACGCGGCAATCCCCAAAACAAAGGGCGAGCTTAACGGCTCGCCCTTCTCGTCTTCTTGATCTCAGATTTCTAGTTCCCTTGCTCCCTCGTTCCCTTGCTCCCTCGCTCCCTCGTTCCCTCGCTCCCTCGCTCCCTCGCTCCCTTGCTCCCTCGCTCCCTCGCTCCCTCGTTCCCTCGCTCCCTCGCTCCCTCGCTCCCTCGTTCCCTCGCTCCCTCGCTCCCTCGCTCCCTCGTTCCCTCGCTCCCTTGTTCCCTCGCTCCCTCGTTCCCTTGCTCCCTGTCTTTACGGCGTAAACAAGAATCCCCACGACGAATCCAGATACACCCACCGCGGAACCGCAAACCAGCTCGTCGGCAACGCCGGAACGTGCAGCAGCGTGTGGCCTCCAGCGCAGAACATCTCAGTCCCGTTCCAACCGAGAAAGGTCTGCGACGCCAGCCCTACCCTCGTCGGATTGGTGACGTGGCGCAGGCAAACCGGGCAGCGGTGCCTCTGGTCGAACAGCGCCCACCGCAGTCCCAGAAGGCTGAATGCAAATCCCGTCGCAAACTGCGCAAACTCAGCCGTAGGCGAATACGCGCTCGTGAATCCGTAGGCCAGTGCCATCGAAGCGTAAAAAGCGATGCTGATCACCAGCCCCATCTTCGCCACCAGAAAAAGCCAGCGCACGCACTGCCTCTTCCACGAAGGCCGGAATGCGCTGAAGTTCGATTCGCCCAGCGAAACTGACACGACTGCCGGCAGCGCCAGAATCGCCAGAAAAATTGCAAAACCGCCCAGCGCGCCTGGCCCTTCGCCTGCATCCGCCAGCGCCACACCCACCAGCATCGCCTGGTCCGGATCGTCGCCCCCAACCGCAACCGGGATGTGATCGCCATGGGCGGCGAAAGCAACCTGCCCACGATGCGACAAGTGAGCGATCACAAATCCGTCTGTATCGCCGTCATGCCCTCGATACGCGCTCGTGCCAAGCACCCACATCGCCGGTTCGCCGGGCAACGGCAACGAACTCGACGGCGCCACGCCCGCAATCCGCAGCGTCTCGTCGCCAATTCTCAGAACGTGCCCCACCGCTGCCGGATTCGCGCCAAAATCGCGCACCCACATCTCGTAGCTGAGCACAGCTTCCGGCGCAGCACCCGCCTCGGTGGCCTGCTTCTCCCGCAAAAGCAGTGGCGTGCCCAGCACCGCAAAAAAGTTCGGGCTTACACGCGCCACCTGCATCATCTCTGTCCCGCCGCCCTCGACAGCTACCCGTTCAAGCGCGTTGCGATAGTAAGCAATACCATCGAAAAACCGCTGCCTGGTCGTTTGCCAGTCGCGAAACTCCTCCGGCGAAACCGCCGCAATCGGGAGGCTCGACGAGCCGGCGTCCTGAATCAAGATCAGCCCGGGCCGCACCCGGTATCGAGTCGAATCTTCTTCAGCGCGCACGCCGGGCAGGCTGCGCGCCACCGCGGCGCACACGCACAACGCGCAGGCCAGCCACAAAATGCAGTCGAGTGCCGGGCGATGTCGTAGCTTGATCCGTATGGAGAAACTGCCGCGCAGACACCACGCATCGGCAAATGCTCCCAGGCAGAACCTGACCCGCTCGGCCTCCACGCTCAGCCACGGCTCCGCTCTTCGCGCCGTCTCATAACGCACATGCCACAGTTCGCCGCTCCACTCCTTCAACCAGTCGCTGCGCCGTTCGCGCGCCACCATCAGCGCCGCGCTGCCCAGCAGCCCGCGCTGCGTACCATAAAAGAAGTTCTTGAGCAGAGAGCGCATCATGCGTGCGACTTCACCTCCTCCGGCGGAATCAACCGCTCCAGAAGCGGATATCGTTTGCGCGCACCCTCAAGCGTCAACCTTCCCGCAGCGGTCAGCTTGTAGTACTTGCGCGGTGGCCGCTGCTCGGCATCGGCAATCGCCTGCCGTTCCCACTGCGAGCGGATCAGCTCATCCCGCTCCAGCCGCCGCAGCGCCGGATACACCGTCCCGCTGGGCAGGCCGGTCATCTCCATCAGGTTGAAGCCGTACATGCTGCCCGCGTTGATCGCCTGAAGAATCAGCGCCGCCGTGTGCGAAAGCTTGGTCTCCCCAGCCATGCGAGAATTGTACCTATGTAGAAATCTACTTGACAAGTAGCTATGTGAAATACTACATAGGGTAGAAGATGCTTCTGAAAGGAGCTCCCCATGCTTCAGGCGCAGGGCCTCTATCGCAGCTATCGAAGCATTCCCGCCGTTCAGGACGTGAGTTTCACCGTCGCCGCCGGCGAGATCGTCGGCTTTCTCGGACCCAACGGCGCCGGCAAATCCACCACCGTCAAGATGATTACCGGCATGCTGCGTCCCGACGATGGCCGCGTGCTCTTCGAGGGCCGCGACATCCGCGACAATCTGCCCGCCTATCGCAGCCTGCTCGGTTACGTGCCCGAAGAAGCGCACCTTTACACCTACCTCTCCGGACTCGAGTACCTTCAATTAGTCGGCCGCCTGCGCGGCATCGGTGAAAAGCTCCTCCGTGCGCGCGCGGCGGAACTCCTGCGTCTCCTCGAGCTCGAATCGTGGCAGCATTCGCCTTTGTCCACGTACTCCAAGGGCATGCGCCAGCGCGTCCTGCTGGCCGCCGCGCTGCTCCACAATCCCCGCCTGCTCATCTTCGACGAGCCGCTCTCCGGCCTCGATGTCATCTCCGCCCGCCTTTTCAAAGATCTCCTTGAAATGCTCGCCGAGCAGGGAAAGGCCGTTCTTTATATCTCGCACGTCCTCGAAACCGTCGAGCAGGTCTGCAGTCGCGTCATCGTCATCGCCAAAGGCCGGGTGCTCGCCGATGCACAGCCCTCTGAATTGTTCAAGCTCACCAGCCTGCCCAACCTCGAGAGCGTATTTGCCCAGCTCGTCGAGCAGCAGGAAACCCGCCACATCGCGCGCGACATCGTTGCGGTGATCGAGAACAACCATGCGTGATTCTTTCCAGCGATTGCTCACGATGTCGGGCCCTGAAGTGCAGTCGCTCGGCGCACAGGCCCTTCTCGGCGAACTCATTCCGCCCGAGCGCAGCCAGTTCGCGCATCTGGTGCGCCACTTCCTGGCCCGCTTCTTCAATCACGAAACCGCATCTCCCGATGGCGACGCCAAAACCAGGCTCGTACAGATCGCGTTCGCCGCGGGGCTTCCGCCGCTCCTGGTCGCAATCTACTTGTGGCCTGTCTATCACCCGTTGATTGCAGATACGATGCGCCACCAGGCGTCGACCGGACCGCCGCCCTACTGGGTTCAGGCCAATCACCACTTCTTCTTCGTGGTCTACTCGTTTGCTGTTCTCGGCATCGCCACCGTCTTTGAGTGGGACCTCTTTTTCCCCGACCTCATCGACCTTTTCGTTCTCACCCCGCTGCCCATACCGGCGCTGCGCTTGTTCTCAGCGCGCGTCGCCGCCATCGCAATTCTGGTTGCAGGATTCCTCGTCGATACCAGCTGTCTGGCGCCGTTGGTTCTGCCTGCGGCCACCGATCCACCCAACCTGCCGCGGCTGATGCTTGCCCATATTGCATCGGTCCTGTCTGCAGGGCTCTTTGCTGCGGCCCTGGTCCTGGGCGTGCAAAGTATCGTTCTCGCGCTATTCGGCGAGCGTATCTTTCGCCGCTTCGCCCTCGCCGCGCAGGGAATTGCCGTCACCGCATTCACCGTACTCCTGCTCTTCTTTCCCGTCCTTTCAGGCTTCACTCGAGACCTTCTGCTTTCGGGCAACAAGAATATTTTCCTCTTCCCGCCCTACTGGTTTCTCGGCATCTATCAGCGCATTCTCGATGGCCCCGCCGCTCAACCCATCTTCACCAACCTGTCCCGATGCGGAGTTCTCGCGCTGCTTGCAGCCGTCACCCTCGTCATCGTCGCCTATCCCATCGCCTACCTGCGCCGGACCTCCCAGTTGCTCGTGGGCTCTAGTGCTCGCTCCTCGCAAATCCGGCTCTTCAGCGCCCTCTTCGCGCCGCTCGTCGCAATCGTGGCCCGCACGCCCGTTGGCCGTGCCGTCTTCCACTTCATCGGCCAAACCATGTTGCGCGTCCCGCGATACCGCGTCTACCTCGTGCTCTACGGCGGTGTCGGCCTCTCCTGGGTCGCCGCCACCGTGTTCCGTCTTCGCGTCAGCCATCAACAGCTCCACTTCACCATCGACCCTGACGGCCTGCGTGCCTCCATCGGCCTCACCGCCTACTGGATCGTCGCCGGCCTGCGCACCTCGTTCACATCGGCCGGCAATCGCCAGGGCGCGTGGATCTGGCGCATGATCCATGGCGAACCGCCTCTCTTTGCCACCGCACTCGAACGGGCCGCGGCCGCAAAGCGCTGGGCGCTGCTCGCCAGCCTCGCCGCCACTCTCGCCTTGCTTGGACTGCTCCGCATCTATGCGCCGCCCGAAGTCAAAACCGGACTCTCAACCGCCGCGCAAGTCGTGCTCGCCTTCGTTTTCTGCATTCTGCTCACCGACATCCTCTTTCTGCGCAACGAAACGGTCCCTTTCACTGGAGCCCCCGCCAGGCAACAAAGCAACTTGGCGCTGACCGTCCTCGGCTACTTCACGGCGCTGCCGATCATCATGTTTTTGTCGGCCGGCTGCGCTATCTGGATGGAACGCGACATTCGCAATCTTGGTGTGGCCGTCGTCATCGCTACAGTCGTTCACTTGTGGCTGCGCAAATTGAACCAAAACCATCTGCGCCTATGCTGCAACGACCTCGCCGTCGATGAAGACATCAACCAATCCTTCCACCCTCTCGGTCTCATGTCCTGAAACTGCCTGAACCCGGCGCGGCACGCAATGAATTATCGGGTCGACCACGAGTCAATTCTTCCGCCACAACCGCCCCCTCATCCCTGTTCCCTGTTCGAATCCGCACATCCCGTCTCGCCCGCGAACATTAAGCTACCCCACGAAAACCATAATCTCTTTGTTTTCAATCTCTGCACTTTGGACCTTGGCCTGCAATCCCCTTAGCCAGAGTCCCTCCTGACTCGTGAACCCTGCCATCCGGTTCTTCGTGAGCCGGGTGGCAGGAGTGCTCGTTGCCCGTGCCCTGGTGCGCGCGTACTTTGTTGCGCCCGTACTTTGGTGATCGTACGCACAGGTCGCGCCAAAGGACTGGGCGTAGAAAGAGGCAGCATTATGCTGTTGTTCTTACGCGATATTCGTTTCGGACTCCGCAAGTTCCTGCACGCCCCCGGCCTCACTCTGGCCGCCGTCGTAACCCTCACCCTCGGCATCGGAGCCAACACCGCCATCTTTAGCCTGGTCGACGGCGTCTGGCTGCGACCCCTGCAGATCGCCGATCCCTCGCACCTGATCGTCGTCCAGAGCGTCAAAGAGCACGCCACCGCCGAATCCGAGAGCGGCGACACCGGCTCTTCTTTTCGAGAATTCGAAGACCTCCGCCAGCGCGTCCCGGCATTCTCTGATGTTGCAGCCACGAGCGGCCGCGGCGTCGTCATCGATCAGGGTGACGGCCTCAAACTGCTGATGGCCCGCGTGGTCAGCGAAAATTATTTCGACTTCATGGGTGCGCATGCCTGGCTTGGCCGCCTGCCCAGCCGGCAGGAGATGCTGCACGCTGAAACCCCGGTCATGATGCTTGGCTACTCCGCCTGGAAGAGTGTCTTTGCCGGCAATCCCGCCGTGGTCGGCTCAACGGTCAAAGTCTCTCACGGGTTCGTGCACATCGTCGGCGTACTGGCGCCGGGATTTCGCGGCACCGATCGTATGATCGATCCCCAGGTCTACGTCTCCCGCGCCGGCTGGGTCGCCTGGGACCCGGATGCGCAGAACTCGCCGCGCACCATCCGCGACTTCGATCTCTACGCGCGCCTTCGCCCCGGAGCCACACTCAGTCAAGCGCGTGAACAGCTCAGCGCCGCCGGGCTCCAGCTCGCGGCGGCGTATCCCGAGGCCAACAACGGACGCACCTTCTCCGCCCAGTGGGAGTCCGACTCCGTTGACCGGCAAATTAAGCTGCTCAGCACGCTGCTGCTCGGCATCGCTCTCGCCGTCCTGCTCATCGCCTGCACCAACATCGTCAATTTGTTACTCGCGCTGGGCGATGCGCGGCGCCACGAAATCTCCACCCGCGTCGCCCTCGGAGCCTCGCGCGCGCAACTCCTGCGCCAGCTCGTTACCGAGTACTGCCTGCTTGCTGTGGTCAGCATCGCCGGCGCTGTTTTTCTCGGCAACAGGCTCATCGCGCTCGTGCCCAGGCTCATTCCCGACATTGGTTTCCCCATCGGCTTCGACCTCCGCATCGACATTCGCGTACTCTCCTTCACCATCGCCGCGGGACTCTTATCCGTTCTCCTCTGCGGACTGCTTCCCGCCATCCTCTCCAGCCACGTCTCTCCGCTTGAAGCGGCGCGCGCTCGCCTCGCGCCAACCGGCCGGCTCAAGATGCCGGTGCGCAAGATATTCGTTGTCACCCAGCTCTCTGTCTCCATGGCGCTGCTGGTTGCAACCGCGTTGCTGGTGCGCACCCTCATCCACGTCGAAGCTATGGATCTCGGTTTCAAGCGCGCGCAAAATGCTTTGCTCGTCAACATCGCAGTCGATCGCCAGGGCCCGCAACAGCAAATCCTCTACGGAGAGCTCGCCGCCCGCATGAAAGCCCTGCCCGGAGTCAACGATGCAAGCGTCGCTCGCGTCGTGCCACTCCCTGAAAATGGCGGCGGCGCCACGCAAACTGTGCTCGCGCCGGGAGAGACCCCTTCACCCACAGCAGGAACGCGTGTCTGGTTCAATATTGTTGACGATGCCTACTTCCGCGTCATGGGCGTTTCGCTTATGCGCGGCCGCACTTTCGACAGCCGCGACACCTCCGCCGGCCAGCGCGTAGCCATTCTCAACCAGACCCTTGCAAAAAAACTCTTTGGCACTGAAGAGGCCGTCGGTCGGCACATCCGCCTCGGCAATGACAAGCCCGTCGACGTTGAGATCGTCGGCGTAGCGCGCGACGGCCGCTACAGTGACGTAACCGAGACTCCCCAGCCATTTCTCTATCTGCCTTTTACGCAGAACCAATGGTCTGAAGTCATAGTCATCGTCACCACCGCCGGCAACCCCGCCGCTTTGGTCAACGCCGCGCGCAGAGCCGTTCGCGAAGTAGACTCGAAGACGCTCATCATGTCCACCGAAGCTCTTACCGACCACATGCAGTTGGCCACCTACTCCAACCGTATGGCCGCATGGCTCACAGCATCTTTGGGACTGCTGGCGCTCTTACTTACGGCGGTCGGACTCTATGGAGTGACCGCCTACTCGGTCACTCGCCGCACCCGCGAGATCGGCATCCGTGTCGCGGTCGGCGCGCAGCGCTCAACCATCTTCATGGACGTTTTGCGCGACGGACTCAAGCTGGCGCTGGCCGGCTTGGTTTTTGGCGCAGCTCTCGCTGTGTTCCTCGGACGGGCCATGAGCTCCATGCTCTATCAGGTATCCGCGCTCGATCCGCTCGCCTTCGTCACTGTCTCGGCGCTGCTTCTCGCGGTCTCCTTCATTGCCCTCGCCGCTCCGGCCCGCCGCGCCCTCCGCGTCGACCCCATCCAGGCCCTCCGCGACGAGTAACCATGCCCTGCGCCAACCCCGTCACCTCCAGCGCCGCTTCGCCCCTCGGGCATCAAGAACAACTACCCACTCGCCGCCCGTAAAATGGAGCCATGTTCACAGGAATCATTGAGCAGACCGGAACTCTGGTGAGCCTGGTCGACCGCGGCGGCGTTCGGCGCATCACTGTCGAGGCTCCGGGAATCGCCGATCGCTTGCGCGAGGGCGACTCGCTGGCGGTTTCCGGAGTGTGTTTGACCGCGCTCGACGTCGATCCGAAGTACTTCCATGCCGACCTGGCCCGGGAAACGCTTGACCGGACTTCACTCGGAAGCCTGAAGCCGGGCGCGAAGGTGAACCTGGAACTGCCCACCGCGGCTGGAAGTCCGCTCGGCGGCCACGTCGTGCAGGGCCACGTTGACGGGGCCGGAGTGATGACCGCCCTCGACCCCGTGATTCCCGAATCGAGTCCCGAGTTCGACCGCAAGACCACCGACTGGACATTGCGAGTGCGCGTGCCCGAAAACGTGCGGCAATGGATGGTGCACAAGGGGTCGGTCGCGGTTGAAGGCATCAGCCTGACGATCGCCGGTTTTGACGGCGAGCAGATCACCATCGCCATTCTGCCCCTCACCTACTGGCGGACGAACCTGCACGCGCTGCATGTGGGCGATCCGGTAAACGTGGAGGCCGACGTGCTGGTCAAACTTGCCGCCATGCAGATCCAGGCCAAGCCGGAGATGGACCTGACCGCCGAGTGGCTGGTAGCCAACGGGTACTAATAACAAGGGGCCGAGGGACCGAGGGAACAAGGGAACAAGGGAGCAAGAGTGCCGGTAGCGTGTAGTTCATTGCTATTGGCTACTGGCTGTATTTTGCGGCTCCCGTCGCATCTGCGTTGACTGCTCCAGGTCCGCGCGGCAGAATCTCAGGCGGTGCCACTTCCACCCAGCGCGTCGGCCCCGACTCGGAACGGCACTGGGCCCAGAGCGCATAGATTTCGCGGCGGGGAACGAAGGCCGCATCCACGAGCACAGCTTTGCCAGTATCGGCGTTGGTGTACCGCTCGCGGCACCAGCCGACGAACGATGCGCCTCGCCGCCCCTTGCGCATCGTGAACCAGTCGATGATCTCGTGAGGAGATTCCGCAAACACGTTCTCCGGCGTCCACCAGAAGCGTACCGGCCCCTTGGGTGAGAACTTTTCTTCGATGCACGTGCCGCCGTTCTCGCGCATCGAGCGCAGGAACTCCTGCCAGTTGATAAGGCGTCCCCGGCTCTTGAGGAGCGCTCGGAACGAGCCCTCGCGATGCTTCTGCAGCCAGCGCGGGACAAAGCTGAGCGGAACCGCAACCGCGGCCACGCCAACAGCAACGGGAATGAGAGCCAGCTCAAGCAGGAAATTCAGGCTGCTGCGGCTCTTTGTCGTCGCTTGCGGCTCGGTCGACTGGGTTGGCATCGTCACGTCTCAATCCATTATGGCGTGGCAGTCAAGGGCTGCGCCGCGGTCAAATATCAAGGTTTGACCGGCAACTTCGGCGGCGCGGTCACATATTCGTCTCCCGTCCGTGCCAGGATTTGTGCGCGGCGATCGGTGAGCAGCTTCAGACGGCTGGTCAGCTCGATGAACTGCTTCTTCTGTTCGGGCGTGAGTCCAGCGCTTGCCGATGCTTGCACCGTCTTAGCGGCCGCAGTCCCTTCAGGCGGAGCCGGCGGTGCGGCCTGCTTACTCAACTCATCCAGCTTCGCTTGCACCGCCGGTATCTCCCGATCGATCAGCACCGGCTTGATCACCGCCGTCTTTGCGCGTCCCATGGCCATCTCGTTGCGGTTGTTGTCTTCCCACACCGGCAGAATGCCCACGTGGCCAAGCTCCACGCGCACTCCTCCCGGTCCGTAGTCGCGGCGAATGGCCGAAAAGAGGCCGATCAGTTCGTCCCGCGGCTCGCCGTTCGAGTCGGGATTGAGCCCGTCGACGTAACTGCGCGACTGGTTGGAAAGAAAGTTCCCCAGCGAGTAAAAAATGACCGTGTCGCGGCCGTCCTGTGTCTTGTAAGTCTCCACGGGCTGCAACACGTGCGGGTGTGCGCCCACAATCACCGTTGCACCTGCGTCGAGCATCTTGTGGGCCAGGTCCATGTCTTCGGGTCGCGGCATGGTGGCGTACTCCACGCCCCAGTGAATCGAGATGACCAGCAGGTCGCACTGGGCGCGGGCGGCTTTCACCGCTTCAAGAACCTGGGCTTCGTCTGCTCCGGGCGCGCCGCCCGAGTCGTTGGGATAAGGGAAGAAGTTGACGTGAGGCTGCGCGGGATCCTCAGGGTTGCGGTTTCCGTTCAGCCACCGCGTCATGCCCAGCCAACCCACTTTGATGCCGTTGGCCTCGGTGATCACCGGCTGCCATGCGGTGGCGGCGTTGTCGCTGGTTCCGGCCATCAGCAGGCCGGTTTCGCGCAGATGATCGCGCGACTCGGCAAACCCGGCCCACCCCTGGTCGAAGACATGATTATTGGCGAATGAAACAATCTTGATGCCCGATGCCTTCAGCGCTTGCGGCAGTTCGACGGGCGCGTTGAAGAGGAATGCCTTTGTTCCGTGGGAGTGGTTGGGCGCAATCGGCGTCTCGAGGTTGACGAAACCGAAGTCGGCGGACTCAAAGACGTCGGCAACGTTGGAGAAGAGCGCAGCCCAGCCGGCCTCGCCCTCGCCCGCTGCTGCCGCGGCAGCTCTTACCGGCTCGTGTGGAATCACGTCTCCCGCAACCGCAAAGCTCACCTGCGCCAGATCGTGCGGGTACGGCGTTACCGGAGCAGCGGAAGGACGGGCATGAACAGCCAGCAGGACTCCTGCCGTGGCGCCGGCCGTAACCAGAATCAGAACAGCAAGCCACGCGCGGCGGCTCAGGCGCTTCGCCCTTGCCGCTGCAATTCCGCTCCTAGCTTTCCACCATCCGGCTGTACCCATTTGAGTGGCCCCTCCCTTACCCTGGGCCCATCAAGCGTGCTTCGCGTGCGGCACGCGCGCGGAATAATTCATTCAGTAACTCCGCTTTCCCAGCCTATGCCAAGAATGCGCACCAACGCATTTTCGTCAGGCCCATGAAGTGCAATGTGGAGAAGGTCGCCAATGACCTCCCAGCCCACGAAGATTCCGCAGGGCAATTGGATGTAAAACGAATTCTCGGTTTTGGCTTTGCGTCCTGCAGGCAGCGGATTCCACTGCAACTCCTCAAGAAACTCGCCGATCTGCTGGCGAACGTCTTGACGGCAGTTCAGTATCTCTTCTTCTACCGCGGCATCGGCGTCGATTTGGCAAGCGATACCCCGCTTGCGAGTTCTTTTGCGCCTGATCGCCATGCGAGCCATCGTAGCATGGCGAAAGCTCGGTGCCATGCCACATATTCCGGCGGCAGGCGCTCACTCGCAGGCCTCATCTACGAATTGCCGCTACCCGCGCCCGCTCGCACTGGTCGCAGCTTGAATGCGCTTTTCGAGGATCGGGGGCTTGATACGGGACGGATCGAATCGAGGCCGACTAATCCCTCCACGGGCTTTTCGCCGAGCACATGCTCGCGATAAAGCTTGGCCATGCGGGCGTTCTCGGCTTCTTGTTCTTGACGCAGCTTTTCCTCGCGATTCTGCTCCGGTTTCTTGGGCCGATAGCCGATCTCCTCCAGCAGGGTCTTCAGCGGAATATCCGTAGGCTTAGCCCCGCGCCGCGCGGCAAACTTCTTCCAAAGCTTCTCAGGCAGTTCGTGCCGGGGCACGCTTACCGCGGGATGCAGCACTGCATAGTCGCCGGCGATCTCAAGAAGCAGATCGTCACCTTGCTCGAGAGACAGTAGCTCCATGGCCTTGCTGGGGATGGTCACCTGGCGCTTATTCCCGATGGGCAGCTTGAAGGCGGCCACGACCGGTTCCGCGGTTTTGCCCTTTGCGTTGTTCAACAGCTTGGTTTTCACCTTGGCTTGAGCCACGGCTCCCTCCTTTGCCTCTGATTAGTTTACCGGAATGGAGGAATTTCCGCAATTCCGCCATATGAGCCGGTCCTCCACTCTATCCGCCCTCCAGGCACCGCGAAATAATCTCCAACACAAAACCCAGGGCGATCAGAATCATCCCTCGCCAGGCCCAGCGCACTGATACCCGGGCCCGCCGCTTTTCTGCATCCACCATGTTCAGATTGGGAAACTGCTTGCGGAAACGATCGTCGATCTTGCTTTCGTGCAAATCCTTCAGTCGCTGAAACCCGTCCCGCGCCAGAATCAGCCCGCCGGCAAATGTCAGTAAATCCGCTGAGATCCCCACAATCAGCCGAAGATGGGCCAGGACGAATTGCATTCCTGGATGGTACCGCGACCGGCAGTCTCATTGGCGGAGTCTTTGCGAGCGTCCTGGTTCTGTCCTTCGTCTATCTTGTTGACCAACTGTTACCCTTGAGGAGTAAGGCAGGGGTGCGCGAATCCGTCTCTCGTTCGCCGCGGCAGCCCCCGCAAGGCAAGTAAAGCAATGGCAGAGTTCGTCATCAAATTGGCCGATGAGCGTGGCCGGGTGCTGGAGCAGGTGCACACTGCGGCCTCAGCCGATGAACTGCGCACGCGGTTTGCCCACGCCGGCTATCACGTATATTCGGTCAAGGCCCGCGGAGGCCTGGGCCGGCGCAGAAAGGTCAAGCTCGAACCCTTCCTGATCTTCAACCAGCAGTTCCTGACGCTCATCCGCGCCGGCCTGCCCATTTTGAGTTCGCTCGAAATGCTCGGGAAGATCCAGAAGAACGCCCTGTTTTCAGGTCAGCTCGATAACGTGTCGGCCCGGGTGAAAACGGGCGAGTCGCTTTCGAATGCCTTCGACGCGCAGGGCGGATTCCCGGTCATGTACACCACCACGCTGCTGGCCGGCGAGCGCTCCGGCAATCTGCAGGAAGTTCTGGAGCGGTACGTGAGCTTCCAGCGCGTCTCGCTCACGCTGCGCAAAAAGCTCGTCGGATCGCTCATCTATCCGGGTGTCCTGCTGACGCTGGTGTGCGGCCTCATGACCTTCATGTTCACCGTCGTGGTGCCCCAGTTTGCCTCGCTTTACGACCAGATGGGCTCCAAGCTGCCGGCCATGACCATGGGACTGCTGGCCTTCGGCAAGTGGATGCAGCACAACGTCGCCTATCTGCTGTTGGGGCTTTTGACAGGGTTCACGGCGTTTTACCGGTTCTCCATCACCGAGCGCGGCCGCGATTTTGTAGACGGATTTCGCGTAAGAATGCCGGTCTTCGGCAAGATCTGGCTCAAGTACCAGGTGGCGCTGTTTTCAAGAACGCTTTCAACCCTGCTTACAGGCGGATTGCCGCTGGTCCCGTCGCTGGAGACGGCGGCGCGGTCGATCTCGTCGCGCAAGGTATCGAAGGCGGTGCACAACTCAATTACCACGGTGCGCGAAGGCAAAAGCCTGGCCGACTCGCTGGCCAAAACCGGGATCTTTCCTCTGCTTGCCACCGACATGATCACGGTGGGCGAACAGACCGGCGCACTGCCGGCAATGCTCAACTCGGTAGCCGAGTTCTTTGAAGAAGACGTAGCTACGGCACTGGCCGCGGCGCTGGCCCTCATCGAGCCGGCCATTCTGATCATCATGGGAGTGGTTGTGGTGTTTATTTTGATCTCGCTCTACCTGCCCATCTTCTCGCTGGGCCAGGGCGGCGGAGGGTAATGAATCGATGGCTGACACAAATGTGATTACACTTCCGGTTCCGCAGGCGATGGACGAGCGCGGCCAGGCAGAGACCCTGGCTCGGCGCTACCATGCCGAGTTTGTCGACCTGAAGAACTTCAAGATCCAGCACGAACTGCTGCGCACAGTGCCGGTGGAGCTCATGTTCCGCTACAACTTTGTGCCCATCGAGCAGCAGACCGACGCCCTCGTGATTGCCGTAAGCGATCCGTCGCGCCTGATGGTGCTGGACGAAATCGCGGGCTTGCTGGGACAGCGGATCGTGGCGCGCGTAGCCACGCTCTCCCAGATTACCGACCTGCTCAAAAAGACCGAGCAGAGCCAGCGCGTTCTCGATGAAGCCAGCGAAGGGCTCACCTTCGACGTTTTAACCGGCGAAGAAAACGCCGACGAAAACATCTCGATTGAGAAGCTCACCAGCGAAGAGGACATCAGCCCCATCATCCGGCTGGTCGACACCACCATCTTCACTGCGCTCGAACGGCGCGCCTCTGATATTCACATTGAGACCAACGACGACTCGGTGATTGTGAAGTACCGTATCGACGGCGTATTGCAGGCGGCCATGGCTCCGATTGCGCGCGAACACCACTCCACCATTCTCAGCCGCATCAAGATCATGAGCGAGCTCGACATTGCCGAGCGCCGCGTGCCCCAGGACGGCCGCTTCCGCGTGCGCTACAAGGGCCGGCTGATCGACTTCCGCGTTTCCATCATGCCCACCGTGCATGGCGAAAACGCTGTGCTGCGCGTGCTCGATAAGGAGTCGATGAGCGAAAAGTTCAAGAACCTCACCCTCAACGTGGTGGGATTCGCTGACGAAGATCTGCGCAAGTTCAGAAGGTACATTCGCGAGCCGTATGGCATGGTGCTGGTCACCGGGCCGACCGGCTCGGGCAAGACGACCACTCTCTACGCCGCGCTTAACGAGATCAAGAGCGACGAAGACAAGATCATCACCATCGAAGACCCTGTTGAGTACCAGATTCGCGGCATCACGCAGATTCCGGTGAACGAGAAGAAGGGGCTCACCTTTGCGCGCGGCCTGCGGTCCATTCTGCGCCACGACCCCGACAAGATTCTCGTCGGCGAGATTCGCGACCAGGAGACCGCGCAGATCGCCATCAACTCCGCGCTCACCGGCCACCTTGTATTCACCACCGTGCACGCCAACAACGTGGTCGACGTGCTGGGTCGATTCTTGAACATGGGCGTCGAGGCCTACAACTTTGTTTCCGCGCTCAACTGCATTCTGGCGCAGCGTTTGGTAAGAACCATCTGCGATTATTGCGCACGCGACGTGCACTACACCGATGAGGAGCTGGTGTCCAGCGGCCTCGAGCCGGCGGAGTGGCGCGATTTCGGTTTCCGCGAAGGCGCGGGCTGCATCGAGTGCGGCGGAACAGGCTACCGGGGACGAACTGCGATTCATGAGCTGCTCGACCTCACCGACACCATTCGCGAGATCATTCTCGAAAAGCGGCCGACGTCGGAGATTCGCAAACAAGCTCAGAAGGAAGGCATGACATTTTTGCGCGAGTCGGCCATTGACCGTGTGCGCCGCGGGTTTACCACCCTCAAGGAGATCAACAAGGTAACGTTTATCGAGGCGTCGAGGTAAAGGCAGGGACTGAGAGACTAAGTCGGTGAATGTTTGAATTTGTACGAATAATGGGTGCCCCATCCTTGCGACGCACCTCTTTTTGTCGCTGGAGTGGGAGGTACTGAATCATGCGGTCTGAACTTTGAGACCGGGAGCAGAACGCTTTACATCCGGGTTTTGAAAGGGCACGGCTTCAATCGTGCCGCAGGACGAACCCACAATTAACAGGGGGATAATAGGGCGACTTTATTGAGAACTGCGTAAGTGCTGTTCGATAAGCGCGCCGTAGGCGCAGTGGTTGTTAGCCCCGCGTTTCAACGTGGGGAAAGGGATCGCGTAATACTTCTACGGAGTCCCGTAGGGACGGCGGAAAAACATTTCATTTGCAGCGGCCGAACAGCCCCTGCGGAACGAGAGACAACGGGAACAAATGAGTTCGATTTTTGAAGCGGCGGCAAAATTGAAAAGCGAGACCGGCGGCCGGCCGCCGGCGGCGGTGGAGATTACGCCGGAGGGCGTGCTGGCAGCGGCTCTGTCCGCCTCAGGCGGTACCCCGGTCTACGCCTTCGAGCCTTTGCCTGAAGGTTTCGTGGTGCCGGGTATCGAGGAGACAAACCTCCGCGCGCCCGATGCAGTGGCCCAGGCGATTCGCTCGGCGCTCGATCAGGTTTCGCCGCCGTCGCGAGCAGTCACGCTGGTGCTGCCCGACAATCTGGTCAGAGTGTTCATGCTCGACTTTGATACGTTGCCCGCCAAGCAGGCCGAAGCAATTCCCATTCTCCGATTCAGGCTGCGCAAAATGGTGCCCTTCGACGTCGAGCAGGCGGGAGTAAGCTACCAGATCCTCAGCCAGACCAAGGAGCAATGCAAGTTGCTGGCGGCCATTATTCCCGGCCCCATACTGGCTGAATATGAAGGCGTGGTGCGAAGCGCGGGTTATGAACCGGGCGCGGTGCTGCCCTCGAGCCTGGCCGCCATTGAGACGGTGAATGTGATGGAGGCGCTGCTGGCGGCGAATCTGAGCGCGCGCGGCATCACCACGCTGATCGTAAACGGGCAGGAGCTGCTGCTCTACCGGAATCTCGACCTGCCCGATGATGACGGCGAGCGCGCTCGCGAGATTGAACGCACCGTTGCCGTTGCCACTGCGTACTATGAGGACAGGCTCGGAGCGCGGCCGGAGAAGCTTTACTACACGGGCAATCGGGATGTGGCAGAGTTTGCCGGATGGATTGGCGAAAACGAGTTGCAGGTGGTGGAGCTGGCTCCCAAGCCGGACACCGGAGCGAAGACATCTTTGGGACATAACAGCATTGCCGGAGTGACTGGCGCGCTGGCTGGAGTAAGCGCGTGAGAGTCACACTGAATCTCGCCACGCGGCCGTTCGTCGACGTCGGACCGGCCATGAGACGCCTGCGCATCGCCATGGGCGTCCTCGCTGTCTTTTCGCTGGCGATGCTTCTCGGCCTGCACCTGGTGCACAGCAAGGCCGAGGTGGCCCGGGCCAAAGAGCACTCGCTCGATGGTGACATTGCCAGAATCAACAGCGAGCGGCAGGGCTACGAGGCGATGATGGCCGAACCAAAAAATGCGCGGTTCATGACCGAAGTGGACGAGCTGAATACGCTCTTCAGCGAAAAAGCTTTCAGTTGGACGATGGCCATGGAGAGTCTTGAAACTGAATTGCCGGGCGGCGTGCAGGTTACGCAGATTGAGCCGCAGCGCAGCAAGACCGGTCAGATCACGCTGCATCTGCGCGTAGCCGGGCCCCACGATCTGGCCGACGAACTGGTAAAAAATATCGAGCACTCCAGGCGATTCCAATCGCCGCGCATCGTCGGCGAGGAAGCGGAATCGGCCAACAATCCAAACCAGAAGAATATGGCTCCGGTGAGCGTCACAAACCGGTTCAACTTCGATTTGCAGGCCGAATATGTGCCGCCCACCGAAGATGAGCTGGCCGCCGAGAAGAAGAAAATGAAGGCGGCCATGGCGGAGAACGGGCAGCCTGCACCCGTTGTTGCGCCGCAGCCGATGGCGCCGAATCGTGTTTCGCCGTTACGCCGGGCGCCGGGCCAGCCTCCAGTACGCGGCGCATATCCGGGTGTGGCTGCACCGGTGCCCGTGTCTCCCAATCAGCAGGGCACGCGGAAACCCTACACGGGAGGCCCGCAATGACCGGCGAACGCACCAATACATGGCGTGAACGGCTGGCTGCGCCGTTGACTTGGCATTATGTCGGTTTCGCTGTGCTGCTGGTTGTCGCCATCTGGCTTGCGGTCCGCGTGGGGCTCGACTGGGCAGCGATCAATACTCACGCTTCTGACACCCTGGCTGAAAAGCAGGTTCAACTGCGGGCCCTCGATATCAAGACCGCTCCGCTGCGCGGCCTCGACAAGCGCGTAGATGCATCCCGGTCTGAAGCTGCGGATTTCATGCAGAAGCGCATCTCCCCGGATTACTCGTCGATCTCCGACCGCATATTGAAACTGGGCGTGGCTTCTGAGGTGCGGCTCACCAGGCTTGAGTACGCGCAAGGCGCGCCGGGAACCGATCTGACCGAGATTCAGATGGATGCGGGCATCACCGGGCAGTATCCGCAGATCATGAAGTTCATCAACAGCCTGGAGCGAGACCAGATCTTCTTTTTGATCCGCGCCATGTCGCTCACCGGCCAGCAGGGCGGACTGGTGAGCCTGCGCCTGCAACTCTCAACCTGGCTGCGGCCGGCCGATGTGCCCGCGGGTCTGCCCGCGGCGGGTTCCCAATCACCGGAAGACCAGCAACCGGCTGCTAAGGAGGGTGAGTAGCCATGGCCCTCCAGATGGGAAACGCGGGCAAAGGAAAGCTGGCTCTGGTTGGCGCACTCATTGTGTTTGCCGTCGGTGGTGTCGGTTACGAACTCTACAACCAGTTTTCAACGTCCTCAGGGACGCCGGTGAG
>Ga0335074_10004850_pt1 | contig 18565 bp, 14 predicted proteins | sample Lox_Sample_23_FD_206715 | JGI IMG/M metagenome (GOLD analysis project Ga0335074, IMG submission 206715) | Soil microbial communities from Loxahatchee National Wildlife Refuge, Florida, United States - Lox_Sample_2.3 | ecosystem: Environmental > Terrestrial > Soil > Wetlands | place: USA... | reverse complement strand
GATTATCTCGATGTCCGCGACCGGAATCGCAGCTTCGACAGCTTGCTCACGTACAACTTTGCCTCGGCCGGCCTGGAGACCGGAGGCGAGCCGATACAGATATGGCTATATGAGACGAGCGGAAATTACTTTGACACCCTCGGCCTCAAGCCCTACCTTGGCCGGTTCTTCCACCGTTCCGATGAGCACGGCCTGAATAGCAGTCCTTATATCGTGCTCAGCTACGATTACTGGCGCAGTCATTTCCAGGCTGACCCGGGAGTCGTGGGACGCACGGTTCAATTGAACAAGCATCCCTTCACGGTGCTGGGTGTAGCGGGTCCGGATTTTCGTGGCACGGAGCGATTCTTCGCCCCCGCTCTATGGGTTCCGCTCGTCGATCAGGCACAGATTGAAGGTGTCGCCGACTTGAACCAGCGATCGTCTCGCGATCTGTGGGTGATTGGGCGCCTCAAACCTGGAGTTACGGCTAGCCAGGCCAACACTGACCTGGATTCCATTGCGGCCTTTCTGCGCAGGACCTATCCCAAGGAAGACGACGCGCTGACGTTTTCGCTCTCGCGTCCCGGACTGCTCGGTAATCTGCTTGGCAGGCCGGTGCGCGCTTTCGTTACCGGGTTGATGTTGCTGGCGGCCCTCATCCTGCTCGCGGCCTGCGCCAACCTGGGTAGCTTGTTTGCGGCGCGCGCGGCCGATCGTTCGCGCGAGATCGCTCTGCGCCTGGCCCTCGGCTCAAGCCGCAGCCACGTACTGCGCCAGCTTCTGACCGAGTCGGTCCTGGTGGCGCTGATCGGCGGCGCGGTTGGCATTGCAGGTAGTGTGGCTCTGTTGCGCGGACTGAGCGCGTGGCAGCCGCTACCCTATATGCCCATCCAATTGCCCGTGCGTCCAGATACTTTCACCTACGTTGTTGCGGTACTGTTGGCCCTGGCGAGCGGATTTATCTTTGGTATGGTACCCGTCCGGCAGGTCCTCAAAGCCGATCCGTGGATGGTTGTGAAGACCGGCTCGACGACCTCCTCCTCCGGCCGTTGGTTTGGCGGCCGCGACATACTGTTGGTGATACAAATTGCCGTCTGCGCCGTGCTTGTCACCGCCTCCCTGGTAGCGGTCCGCGGACTGGTTCGCTCCCTGCACAGCAATTTCGGTTTCGACCCGCAGAACGCCTTGCTGGTCAATACCGATCTGACCATGGGCGGCTATCACGGGGATCAGGTTCCGGTCATGCAACGCCGGATGCTCGATGCCATCGCCAATCTTCCTGGAGTCTCGTCAGTGGGATCGGTGGACTTTCTGCCCCTGGGGCTCGGTTTTAACGAGAGCTCGGTTTTCGGCGGCACCGCCACCGACTTGCGGGAGTCTAACCGGCTTGTTGAGGCCACGTCTTACAACATCTCTCCCGGATATTTCCAGGCCGCGGGCACAACGTTGCTCTCAGGGCGGACAACCACCTGGAACGATAACAAGCAGACCCCGAAAGTCGCCGTCGTGAATCGCGAATTTGCCCGCCGCGTTTTCGGCTCGGTAGCGCAAGCTATAGGCGGCTACTTCAAAACCAGCGACGGAAGCCGCATGCAAGTCGTCGGCGTGGTGGAAGACGGCAAATATGAGACCCTCACCGAGGTGCCCCGGCCGTCATTTTTTCTTCCCGGTTTGCAATCGCCCTCCAGTTTCACCTGGTTCGTGATCCGCGCTAAGAGCGACCCGCAAGCACTGGCGGCAGAAACACGAGACGAACTGCGCAAGCTCGATCCTGGCCTGCCTTTGACCATCGTCACCTGGAACAAAGAACTGGACAGCGCATTGTTTGCAGCACGCATGGCGGCAGTGTGTCTGGGAGTGCTGGGAATGTTGGGGGCGATGCTGGCCGTCACCGGCCTTTTCGGAATGGCTTCTTATTCTGTCAGCAAGCGGGTGAGGGAATTGGGCATTCGCGTAGCGCTCGGAGCCCGGCGCAAGGAAGTATTGCAGGCAGCGTTAGGGAGGACCTTCCGCCTGCTGGCAACCGGAGCTCTCGCAGGCCTGCTACTGGGCATAGCCTCAACGCGCGTCCTTTCTTACATTGTTTACGAAGCGTCGCCCAAGGATCCTGTGGTGCTGGCCAGTGTAATTGTAACCATGATCATGCTCGGGCTGCTCGCGGGCTACGTACCCGCACGGCGCGCCCTGGCGATCGATCCCGCAATCCTCCTCCGGGACCAATGATGAAACGATTCCTGGATGCTTCGCCCCTCAAATGAATTGCCGTCTCGACCGGACCGACCTGTCCCGGCGAGTCGTGGAAGCGACGTGGAACCGTTTAGTGAATCGTCGTATGCTGTCCTGAAGAATGGACTGCAAGAACTCTTGCATTGACGGCGCAGCAAAGGTTGATGCCCATGCCCTCTGAACTGTGTGGAACGCAGCCCGTTCTGTGTGCGGCCCTGCTTCGCCAGGTGGACCAACGGCTGATTGATTTGCTGAGGTCTCTCAGTCTCGCGGAATGGGAGCTGCCGACGATTGCGCCGCAATGGCGCGTGCGCGATGTGGCGGCGCACCTGCTCGATACTGCATTGCGCAAACTGTCTCTGGCCCGCGATCAATGGCGAGTGGAGAAAGCGGATATTCGCTGTTACCAGGATGTCATTGACCTGGTGAACCGGCTTAACCGGGAAGGCGTTGCCGTCTATCGGCGTCTGAGCCCGGCTGTCCTGATCGAACTGATGCAGCTGGCTTGCCGCCAGTCTGCGGAGTATCACGAGTCGCTGGATCCGTTTGCTCCGGCGGCGTTCGGCGTCTCCTGGGCAGGGGAAGTCACATCGCCGGTCTGGTTCGATACAGCCCGCGAACTGACGGAGAGGTGGCATCACCAGGAGCAGATCCGGCTGGCGACGAACCGGCCCGGAATTATGATCCGGTCTCTGTATCACCCGGTGCTCGATACTTTCCTGCGCGGGCTGCCGTATGCCTTCCACGATGTGGCGGCTCCGTCTGGCACAGCGGTTCTGGTCGAAGTTTCGGGAGAGTGCGGCGGCCAATGGTGCCTCCTTCGTTCACCCGCAGGCTGGGCGTTTGCGGGCGAGATGCCTGGGGAGATTAGCGCTCGAATTGTCATCCCGGAGAGTATCGCGTGGCGGATCTTTACCAAGGGGATTGACTGCGGGGCCGCGGGAGGGATGGTCGCGATCAGCGGTGATCGCGTGCTTGCGGCGAATGTACTCGCGTTAGTTGCGATTGTGGGTTAGTGGTTCGTTGGATTATCGCGGCTGGTTGCAGGCGCTCCGCTCCGACAGCATGCCGGGGCAGGCAGGATAACGGCGGGACTGCATCGTCTCCTACAACCAATCCCAGGACTGACGTTCTGGACTGGCGTCCTGGGATTCTTTCAGCCGTCCCTTCGGGACTGACTCGTCTCCTACAACCGCACAAGTGCCGCCCCGAGCCTGCGGACTACCAACAGCTTAGACGAAACGGTTCCTATTTGAACTTGGCGGCAAGGGGAGTAAGATCCGAGCGAACACAATTCGGGCTGGAAATGTGCGGAGACTTTTATGTCCGATCCCGTTGCCAACGTCGAAGTGTCGAACTCGCTGAGCCAGATAGAGCGTGTCGTCGATGTCTTCGTTGATCCCTCGAAAGCCTTCCATGACATTCTGCGAGACACGAGCTGGTGGTTGCCCTGGCTGCTGGGCGTGCTTGTAACCCTGGGCTTTGGCGCCGCCATCCAACAGAAGATTGGATGGGATAAGACCTACAACAATATCCTCCTCCAAAGCTCCCAGGCGCAGCAGGACCGGATGTCGCAGCTTCCACCCGATCAGCAGGCGCATCAGAAGGCAATCGGAGCAGCCTTCGTGGAGTACATTTTCTGGGGCACGCCAGTCCTGGCGCTTCTGTTTGCCGCTATTGCGGGCGGCGTTTTGCTATTGACGCTGAATTTCGGCCTGGGCGGGAAAGCTACCTTCCCGCAGATGTTCGCCCTGTGGTTCTACGCGACCCTACCCTTCATTATCCAGGGGATTCTCGCTATCATCGCAGTCTTCGCCGGACTGGATCCCGATTCCTTCAACCTGAAGAATCCCGTTGGCACCAACATCGGATATTTCCTGCCGCAGGACTCGCCCAAATGGCTCATCGCGTTCGGCACCTCGATTGACGTGCTCACGATATGGGTCTTGATACTGCTCACCATGGGGTGCGCCATCGTAGCCAGGGTGAAGAAAAGCACGGCCGCGATTGCCGTGTGGGGATGGTGGGTTTTGATCACTCTGGTGAAGGTCGCCACGGCAGGTTTGTAACCGGAACGCTTGCGAATCCACGTTACTCTTTGAGGGGATATGACCGCCTGGAACATGCTGAAATGGATCGCGCCGGCTTGCATTGGCCTCGCTCTGTCGGCCGCTGCGCAAACCCCGACGCCGGCACCGGAGACAAAGCCGGCCCAAGCCCAGCCCACGCTGCCTTCTGCTGCCGATCGCGCCGCCATCCTGGAAGCTTCGCGCGGGGAACGTGACCGCGAGCTTAAGCTCCTCGGCATTACGGAGATGCAGCCCCCGGCAACGGCCTACGATATCGGCAAGCCGGGGAATGCCAACTACGACGAATCCAAGGCGAACCCTTATCCCAAACTTCCGGATGTGCTGACCATGAATGACGGCACGAAGGTGAAGACCGCAGCGCAATGGCCGAAGCGGCGAGCTGAGATCCAGGCCATGTTCGACGAAGACGTCTACGGCAAATATCCGGCCCACATCCCCGCGGTCAAGTGGAAGGTCGACAGCGTCGAGAACATGACGGTGCAGGGTATTCCGGCCATCGTCAAGCACCTAACCGGCACGGTCGACAACTCGGCCTATCCTGCGATTACGGTCGAGATCCACGCCGATTTAGTCACGCCCGCGAACACAAAAGGCAAGAAGGTGCCAGTGATCATTGGCGGAGGCTCGATTCGTCCCCGGCCCATCTTTCCGCGAGCACCGGGGCAGGCCGTGCATATGCTCAAATCGCCACCCGATGCGCCGGATTCGGCAAAGCTGCTGCTGGAGCATGGTTGGGGTTTCGTAGGACGTAATTCGAATGATGTGCAAGCCGACAACGGAGCAGGGTTGGACAAGGGGATCATCGGCCTGGTCAACAAGGGTGAGCCGCGCGCGCTCGACGACTGGGGTGTGCTGCGCGCCTGGGCCTGGGGAGACAGCCGGTTACTCGATTATCTCGAGACCGATCCGGATGTGGACGCAAACAAGGTCGGCGTGATGGGCCATTCGCGGGGCGGCAAGGCCGCGCTGGTGGCGATGGCGGATGATCCGCGTTTCGCGATTGGCTATATCTCGTCCTCGGGCGCGGGCGGGGCGGATCTCTACCGGCGTAACTATGGCGAGACGATGGGGAATCTGGCCGGTGTGAGCGAATTCCACTGGTTCGCGGGTAACTTTTTAAAGTATGCGGCCGCCGGGCACACGGCAAACGAAATGCCGGTGGACAGCCACGAATTTATTGCGCTGGTAGCGCCGCGTCCGGTCTTTGTTGGTGGGGGTGCGCTTTTGACTGATCCTGTCTATGCACCGGGCGACGCCTGGCAGGATGCGCAAGGGATGTTTATGGCTGCTGCCGCTGCTAGTCCTGTGTGGGATCTGTTGGGCGCCAAAGGCCTGGGCACGACAACGTTTCCACCGATGAACACGCTGATTGATACAGGCGATGTTGCTTTTCGCCAGCATGCCTACGGGCATACTCCCGCACCAAACTGGCCTTATTTCATCGAGTTTGCGGAGAAGGAGTTTTCCAAGCCTCGCCGCTAGACGTAAGGTATTGGCGCGCGGAGAGAAACTGCAGATCCCCCGGCTGCGCTCGGGATGACAAAGGGTAGACTTGTTGCTTGTATTCGCGGATGCCCTGCGATCTTACCTCTAACGCAATTCGATCTGTTGCGCACCTGGCGTGACGGTCACTCCCCAGCGGGCCGCCACCACGGCAAGGGGAACTGCATGCCCATCCACTGTTGCGCGCTGCTGCTTCGGTTTCCAGCCTACGACTTCGATCCGGTAGGTCATCCACCACGGCTTCCAATCGCCTTCCTGCTTTCCGATGTTCACGGTCAGCGAACCGTCGGCGGCTTGCGAACAGGTAAAGTGAATGCGCGCATAAGACCCCCGACGAAACGCAAATGTGTGGCCGTCATCGGTATAAACGTCTCCGCTGCAGTCTTCCGCATTCTTCAGCGCGGACGGATAGACCCGCAGGGTCAGGGGACCAACCGGTGTTTCGGCCGTGCTCTGGGTGAGAGGAGCGATGGGGAGAATGGTGCCTCCCCGCACATACACCGGCAGCACATCTAACCTGGGCGTAACACTGAGCTGCTTTTCTGCAAGCACCTTGTCCCGCTGTTCCGCGTCGAGCGTGCTGCCGGGAACGGCGCGCACAAACTGCTCGCCGGTCCAGTAGTCGTACCAGGTGCCGGGCGGCAGCCGGACAACGTATGGGGCGATTTCTTCCGGCGAAGGATTGGGAGCCACAAGAATGCGGCTGCCCACCAGAAATTCACCCCCGCCGGTAGTCAGGTCGAACGGCGTGCCATCCGGAACCGCATGAGGGAATTCGAGAAACAGCGGGCGGTCGATGGGGAGGCCGTCGCGGGAAGTTTCCTCGGCCACGGTGTAGAGGTAAGGCATGAGCCGGTAGCGCTCCTCAATGTAATGGCGGCGGATCGCTTCTTGCGCAGGGCCGTCTACCCAAACCTCATGCATTCGGGTGCCTTTAGCGGAGTGATCCCGATCGATGGGCTGAAAAGCGGACACTTCAATCCACTTGGTGAGCAAGTCAGGTGGCGGGGAACCGGCGAATCCGCCGACATCGGCGCCTGCCAACGAGAAGCCGCTCAGCCCCAGGTTCACAAGCTGCGGCACGGTCATGCGCAGATGATTCCAGGTGGAGCTGTTGTCGCCCGTCCAGGTAGTGCTGTAGCGCTGGCCACCTGCGTACTCGGCGCGAGACATAACAAACGGCCGCTCGTTCGGACGCAGCGTGAGCAGGCCCTGGTTCGTAGCCCGCGCATTCTGCATGCCATAGACATTGTGAATTTCCAGGTGGGTCGCCGTACGCTTGCGGAAACCAGGCTCGTCGATGCGATGCTGCACATCATCGGGCATGGTTTTGCTCGGGGTATCGAAGATCGCAGGCTCATTCATGTCGTTCCAGAATCCTGCAACACCTTCGGATACGAATGTCTTGTAGAGCGTGCCCCACCACTCCCGCGTCCGCGACTGGGTGAAGTCAGGAAAGACGGCCGGCCCGGGCCATACCGGCCCTACGTAGATCGAACCGTTGGGATTTTTGACAAACTCGTCCCCGGCAATTCCGGAGTCGTAAGGTGCGTAGCCGACGTGCGGCTGCCGCGCAATATGCAGGTCAGTGATGACCACCAGCTTGAGGTTCTCCCGCGCCAGATCTTTGACCATGCCCGGGAAATTCGGGAAGGCCTCCTGGTTGACCGTGAAGGGCCAGTTCTTGTGTTGGAAGTCGATGTCCAGCCAGACAACATCCGCGGGAATGCGATCCTTACGCAGCCGCGCGGCGATTCCCATGAGCTGCGATTCAGGAAAATAGGAGTAGCGCGATTGCTGGAAACCCAAGGCCCACATCGGAGGAAGCGGCGTGGGCCCGGTGAGCCACGCCCAGGTCGAAACAACCGCCTTCGGTTCCGGACCATATATGACGTAGTAATCGAGCGGGCCGTCGACTGCGCCGAACGTGTAGGTGTTGAGGTCGGTATGCCCGAAATCGAAATTCGTCCTCCATGTGCTGTCCAGAAACACGCCCAGAGCGCGGCCGTCTTTCATGTTGATGAAGAAGGGAATGCTTTTGTAGATGGGATCGGTCGACTCCTGCCAGCCGAAGGCATCCGTATTCCACATGGTGAAGGTCTCACCCTTTCGATCTAATGGGCCCGGCTTATCGCCCAGTGCGAAGAAGTGATCGCTCCATGTGTTCTGCTTGCTGACTTTGAAGCTCGTTCCGTCCCACTGGACGGGGGCCGCATCCTTCTGTATTACGTGGCCTGCAAGGTCGGTGATGGTGAGCAACAACGCGCCGTCCTCCCGCACGCGAAGCGACCCGGTGGAGAAGCCGTTCGGTTCAGGCGTGACGCTCACCGTGCTGGTTCGGGATGCCGGGAGAACGGCCCAGGAGGCGTCTTCCGGTTCAGCGTCCCCTTGCCACATGCGAACACGGAGGACGTCATCGCGCAGCGCAGTGACCCGCATCGTGATTCCGTTTGCTGTTGCAGTGAACCCGGAAGGGGTCTGCTTCAGGTCCTGCGCCTTAGCGGACAAGTAGAGTACGCAGGTCATCATCACGAGGGTCGCACGCGCGCAAAGCAATGTCGAAGATGGCATCGAGGGCTCTCCCGGCCAGAGCAGTGGCCGGGTGCCAGTATACCTAGGTTGCAGAGCGAGCTTACTCGGAACGAAGGGCCTCTACTGCATTCACCCGCGCAGCGCGCGCCGCTGGAACAGCGGACGCGATCACCGCCGCCCCCAGTATCACGACAGCCGCGCCTATCAGGGAGAGTGGACCGGGTAGTTGCACATCGGCAAAGTAGTTGGCGATGACGCGGACAAAGACAAAGCCCAGGACAATGCCGGCTGCCACACCAATACCGGCCATCACCACTCCTTGACGGAGCACATCGGTGAGGATGTCGCGCGGTTGAGCGCCCAGGGCGAGGCGAATCCCGAACTCCCGCGTACGCCCGCTGACAGAGAAAGCCAGGACGCCGGCAACACCGACTACCGAAATGAGCAGGGCCACAGCCGCAAATCCACCGAAGACAACCGCATTCAAACGGTCCGGGGTAAGCACTTCCGCGCGAACATCCTGTAGTGTCGTGGCATGTTCGACGGGCTGATCGGCAGCAATTTCCCGGATGGTTCGGGTAATGGAAGGAACCAGCGCATAGGGATCCTGGCTCGTGCGGACGAGGAGACGGTCTTGCCATCCTTCCTGGTCGTTGGGTTGATAGACCGTCATCGCGGGCGAGGGAATAATGTTCTCGTCATCGAAGTCGGGCACCACGCCGATGATGCGCCTTGGTTCGTAGCTAATGCCGATGAACTTCATGACGCCGTCCGTCCATTTCATCGTGCGATTGACGGCCTCCTGGCCGGGAAACAGCGTCCGGGCCAGGCTCTGGCTGATGATTACCACGCGCTCCGAACCCTCGCGGTCCGTGTCCCGGAAGTCACGGCCTTCGAGAAGCGGCATGCCCAGTGTTTCGAAGTATCCCGGAGAGATCGACCGGAAGCGGGCGCGATAATCCTCGTTGCTGCTCTTGCGGGTTTCGCCCTGGGCGGAAAATGCGAAGCTGATGTTGAGCTCCTGGTTATCCCGCCAAGGCACACTGAAACCGGAGGACGCGTGCTCCACCCCGGGAAGTGCAGACACGCGGCGCTTCACTTCGCGATAGAAATCATGCACCTGCTGCGGAGTGCGCCCGTACGAAATCACCGGCAAATTCAGTGCGAGAACGTGAGCAGTTTGAAACGGCGGTTGGGTGCTTTCCAAAAGATAGAGGGTCCTCATCAGGACGCCGGCTCCCGCCAACAGGAGGAACGAAGCTGCAATCTGTGTGACGGCAAAGACACGCAGGCGGCCGTTCCCGGTTCCCGTAACCCGGACTTCGCTGGCGGTCAGGCCCGGTCCGCGCGATGTGCCGGCCGACGGGAGGCGAGGAATGAACGCCAGGAACACGGCAGCGATCAGCGCCAGCAGAATGCCGAACCATACCAGGCTGAAGTCAAGCGTCATGCCCTCGGCGCGCACGGAAAAGCGCGATGCGTAACGGGCCAGGACGGACACCATGGGGGCGGCGATGAGTAATGCGGCCAACGTTCCGCTGCCGCACAGCACCAGGCTTTCTGCCAGCAAGGAACGGCGGAGGGTAGCGTTAGTGGCCCCTAAAGCGGAGCGGACGGCCAGCTCTGGTTCGCGGCGTACAGTTCGCGCCAGCACCAGGTTGGCAACGTTGGAGCAAGCAATGACGAATAACAGGCCGGAGGCTGCGAACAGGATCCACAAAATCGTATTTGCCTGTGAATTGATCTGCTCGTGCATCCGCGTCACATTGACCGCGAAGTGATTATCCGGCTTGTATACCTCCGGATGCGCCGCGAGCATGGCCGCATAGGCCGTGCGGAGCTCGGCGCGCGCAGTTTCGAGCGTGGCGCCGGGCGCAAGACGGCCGAACACTTCGGTCATACGATGTTCCCGGCCGGTCACCATGGTCGCAGACAGATGATGCGGGCTGGTAACCACGTTAGCGATAATTTCCGTCGCCACGGGATAGGGTACGGAAGGCTCGAGAACACCCACGATCGTCGCGTTGCGCGGACCTTGAAAGCTTTCCAGGCGCACCGACTTTCCAAGGACGCCCGGGTCGGAGCGCATCGCTGTGGTCCAGAAACGATAGGTAAGGACGACTGCCCCGGCAGCATTTGGACCGTCGTCGCTGGTGGTCAGCAGCCGGCCAAGGATGGGACGTAGCCCCATTACGTTGAAATAATTTCCATCCACCACGCCGGCGTGAATTTCGCGCGGGGTACCCAGTCCGACCACGGTGAAGTCGATAGCGGAAAAAGTGCCGAGCGGCTGGATTGTCTTGAGACTTTTGCTGAGATCCTGAATTTCAGGAATAGAGAACGTCTCGTTTACGACGCCCAACCCCGCGGCACTTTGACGCAGGTAAAGCAGCCGGTCCTGATCGCGATTGACGAGGGGGCGGAGGAGCACCGCACGGACCACCGTGAAAATGGCGGCATTGGCGCCGATCCCGAGGGCCAGCGTAAGCGCCACGGCGATCCAGAGCGCCGGGACCCGTGCTAACGAGCGAGCCGCAAATTTCAGATCACGCAGGAAAGACATAGGTCCTCCAAGAAGGGTTATGGGCCCGATGCCGCTGATTCAGTTGGCCGTAAGGCGGCCACAGCTTCGCCGACGGTAAATACCTTTGAACATGAAGTATAGTGACGCACTAACGCAGGCCACAATGAGGAAAAAGCGGAAGTAAGTGGCCAGGTTGAGAGAAATGCCGACACCTGTCGCCAGGGCCACGTAAGCAACCAGGCATGCGGGGCATTTCGGTAATACGGCGACGATAGCCATGGGTGTCAGCCTGGCAGCGAAGCGGATCGACCGCCGTATGAGCGAACGCGGATGCGGATCCACCTGGGCAATCCGCATCCGCTCGTCATGCTGGCCGCCTTTAGCCAGACAGCACCCGTGCGCGCTCACGAGTGACTCTCGGAAGAGCAGCAGGAGGCCGCCGCATTCCTGGGCTGAGATTCGTAGCGGTCGTGGTGGCGGACCCATGCCATGGGAAAGGTGAGCTGATCTTCGTCGCGTCCCTTGGGCACCAGATCCAGGTAACCGTAGGCGCCGAGCAGAAATTCAAGCCCCCGACCGTAGGAAGAGTACGTATGGTAGACGCCGCCATCGGCATCTTTATAGAAGATGCTGGCGCCAGGCGCTTCATCGGCAGGGAATTTCTGGAAAGCGAAGTTATAGTAAGTGCGGTTGTTTTCAATGTCTTCCCTGGTGAAGGAAACATGGTAGTCGTAGTTGAATGTCGTCCCGTACGAGGATACCCAAGGGAACGTCCAGCCCATTCGCTTTTCGAAGGCTTCGATCTTAGCCAGGGGCGCGCGGGACACGGCGATCAGGGTTACATCTCGCTGATTCACGTGGATCAGGCTCGCATTGATGTGTTCAGCTGCCATGGAGCAACTGGGGCAGCCCTGCTCCCACTCGGGACCAAACATGAAGTGGTAAATGATCAGTTGGCTGCGGCCGTCAAAGAGTTCAGCCAGCGTTTTCCTGCCCGATGAAGTGTCAAAGATGTATTCCTTCCCGACTTTCACCCAGGGAAGTTCCCGGCGTTGACGGCTCAATTGATCATGTTGCCGCGTGAGTTCTTTTTCTTTGGACAGAAAGGCTTTGCGAGCTTCCAGCCATTCGGCTTCCGATACAACCTGGTGACGGACTGCATCTGTTACTTGCATTGTTTTCCCCCTTTTCTCGCGGTGTTGCTGTTGATCGATTTGCGGCTCCGGAGACAGCCAGCGCTAAAGCGCGGGATCGGATGAGGGTAGTTCTTCCCGGAGCGCTGAAGCGCTCCTTCCAGCGCATAAATGCGGGGGCTCTCTCCGGGCCAGCAGTTGCCAGCGGAGTTCCTGATTGGTGATCAGGAGTTCGGCAATCATGGCTCGCAAGGAGCTGTTCTCCTGAACGAGTTCGTGCCAATCCAAAAGTTCGCTGGTTGCTTGCATTGCCGGTCCTCCTCCTGATGCTGTGTCTTAGCCTGTTTTCTTGCGGCTCTCCGCCCGTTCACGAATCTTTCCGAGAAAATAGTTCCAACCCACGTTGACGCTTCTTTCTCCCTCGAGGAGCGTAGGCGGAATCACTCCCATGGCGCTGTGGACAAAGCGCAGGCGGGTTATGCCCTTCTCCTCCGTCAGCCGGTATTGCACGTTCGAGTGCGCCGGAAAGGACATGAACAGCGGACCGCAAATTTCGATCAGTGTTGGTGGCTTGATAGCCTGCACGTGTCCCCAGAAGTGACCGGCATTGTTTCCCAGATCGCGATACCAGCGGCCACCGGGCCATGCCTCGAGCTTCATAGCCAGGGACGTTCCATCAGGGGTTTCGTTGTAGGGCCCCATCTGTTCCAGAATGCTCTCGAAGACGATGTCGATCGACGCCGCGATTTCCTCTTCTCTCACGACCTCGAAGGTACGTATTTCCTGTTCGGTACTGACCGGCATTAGTTTTCCTCCTCGCGTTTGGTTAGTTGGTTCGCCAATCGGTTGGCCATCTTCATCTCAGCCCGTTCCTTGATACGGCTGAGATGATGGGTCCAGTAGCGCTCATACGTCTTTACCCAGTCGTGCACAGGTTTCAGCTCCTTTGCGTTCAGCTTGTAGTAACGCAGCTGCCCGCGTTTGCTTACCGTGACCACCCCGACCTTGCGCAACACGCCCAGGTGCTTCGACACCGCGGGTTGCGGCATGCGCAGGCGAAGCACCAAATCCCCCACTGCGTGCTCCTGGCCCCGCCCTAGCAGGTCGATGATGTCGCGACGCCGGGGTTCTGCGATGGCGTTGAATACGTCGGAAGTGGTGGCGGCTCTGGGCATGAAGTGAGGATATATTCCTATATAGGAATATGTCAAGCCCGCGCCCGGGAAATACTTTTTGACGCCTTAGGGAACGCCGCCTAACGCCTGGAAGCAGACAGGTGACTGCCGTCCGGAGAGGAGATCAGTTCTTCGGCGGTCAGGTTGGCCTGGGTGAGGCCGCGCACGCTGTGGGCAGAGCTCTGGGAGGCGATGTGACTCCACTCGTGTATCAGAACGTGAGAGATCGCCTGTGCCATCGCACACTGGCGGCGTTGCCTGCTCAAGCGCGCGATCGCCGGGTGGAGAACCTGGGCGACACGCGTGCAATCAATGGAAACAAAAGGTTGGATTTTTCCCGACACCATCGTGACCCACCCGAGCGGACCCGTTTGCGAAGAACGATCGGACCGCGGAAGCACATCACAGCGGCCCAGCAGCTTGATGGTGATGATGCGGGAGAACGAGACGCCGCGGAGCTCATCGCTTCCGCGAAGGATGGTGGGGTACTTGTCCAGCATGAGGCCATCGGGCAGCTCACCGGCGCCGGCGGCGAGATCAGCGCGCAGAGTTTGAAACAGTAGCGGCCACAGATCGTCGCTTACTTGAGGCTGGGCGTAGAAAATGAGCGCCGTGCCGGAGGGCGCTGCAGTCATTGGAGAAGAGGGAAGCACGGCCGCCGGAGCACCGCAGGCGGAAAGCAATAACGCGAGGAATGCGCCGCGGATTGCCTGAAAAATCTGCCGATGCGGAAGCCGGTCGGAGTTCATAAGCAGAGTTTGCGCTCCGGGTGTACATCCGTCCAATTGATTGTTAATATCTATTCGATCTCAAAAGGAGATGGCTCAAATGGAGGTCCGGCAGCTGCAAACCTTCTGTGTTCTGGCCGAGGAGCTCAATTTCACGCGTACCGCGGAGCGGGTTCACACGGTGCAGTCCAACGTGACTTCGCAAATCAAAGCGCTCGAAGCAGAGCTGGGCCTGCCGCTGTTTGACCGACTGGCCAAGCGGGTGGTACTTACCGAGGCCGGGCGCCGCTTTCGACCCTATGCGGAGAAGGCTCTGGCGGCAATGGAGCAGGGCGCCCGAGCGGTGAAGTTCGGCACGGAGCCCGCGGGTCCGTTGCACATCTATGCGCCTGAGAGTGTGCTGACGTATCGGCTGCCGGAAGTGTTGAAGCTTTTCCGCAAGCGTTATCCCAGAGTGGAACTCATCTTTCGCCCCGAATCGGCCACTCCGCTTTGCGCGGAACTGGAATGCGGCAAAATCGACCTGGCCATCAGCATGTCAGACTCGGTCGATGCAGAGCAGCTCAGTTCGGTTCGCATGCGGAGCGAAGATGTCTACCTTTTTGCGACTCCCGACCATCCGCTTGTCGCTGCGAAAAAGGTATACCCCAAGGATCTGGTGGATCAGACGCTTTTGCTGACGGAGACAGGTTGCGGATATCGCAAGAAACTGGATCTGCAATTGGCCGCGGCCAACATAAGACCGCAGCACATTACGGAATTCTCCAGCGTCGAAGCCATCAAACAATGCGTAACCGCGGGGCTGGGCATCGGACTTTTGCCGGAAGTTGTGATCGCCGCCGAGCTTAAGAGGAAGCAGTTCGTCTTGATGAACTGGCACGCGGGAAAAATGACTATTGGAACGCATGTGCTTTGGCATAAGGACAAATGGGTATCGGCGGCAATGGAGGCCTTTCTGGAGGTGCTGAAGGCCAAATTGCAACAAGCATCGGCGCCGCTGCTGCTGCAAGAACGCGCTATCTAAAGGCCTGCTACTCACACGATCACAGATTCTTCAGAATGCCCTGATGCGCAGAGGAAGCGACGATTGGTGCGAATGCCGATTGTCTCTGATTGAAGTTCGGTGATTTGCGCGATCATAGATGAGAAGCCGATGGCAGCCGAGTTCGTTCAAAAAGAGACTGTGTTTCTGCTCCTCCTGCTTTTTGTCGCGGTGTTTGCCGGCGCTGCGCGCCGGCTGCGCGTACCTTATCCCATCCTGTTGACGATTATCGGGGGAATTCTCGGCTTAGTGCCGATTTTCCCAAATATTGCGTTACAGCCCGATCTTGTCTTTTTTGTTTTCCTGCCCCCACTGCTCTTCGCTGCAGGTTGGCAGCTTTCCTGGCGGGAGTTTCAAGCGAACTTCCAGCGAATCCTCACCCTTGCTGTCGGACTGGTGACCTTCACCATCGTTGTTTTGATCGCCACGCGAAAATGGCTCCTCCCTGGCTTCGACTGGAGATCAGCGCTCCTTCTGGGAGCGATCATTGGAGCGACGGACGCCATTGCTGCGACTGCGATCGCTCGACGGCTTGGCCTCCCGCGCCATGCCGTGGACATCCTCGAGGCCGAGAGCCTGGTGAACGACGGAACCGGCCTGCTGGCATTTCAATTCAGTCTTGTGATCCTGCTCAGCGGTCATACTCCAACGGTCTTCGAGGGTGTTGGAAAGCTGATCTACCTGTCCTGTGGAGGGGTGCTGATCGGCGTGCTGATTGGCTATTTCATCTCCTGGCTGGAGCGCTGGATCGATGACGGGCCTATCGAAATCGTCGTGAGTCTCCTGATCTGCTACGCGGTTTACATCCTGGCACAACGCCTTGGTACCTCGGGCGTGCTGGCGGTGATTGCGTGCAGTATGCTGATGAGCCGCGAGAGCCATCACTACATGTCTGCGCAGGTCCGCTTGCAGTTTGCTGCCGTCTGGAATGTCTTGACGTTCGTGTTAAACGGGGTCGTGTTTATCTTGATTGGACTGCAGCTTCCTTTTGTCCGGGCAGAGTTAGCGGGTCAGGGTTTGGCGCATCTCTTGTGGCAGGGGGTAACTTTTAGCGTTGCAATTCTTGTGCTGCGCCTGATTTGGGTTTTTGGAGAGAGTTACGCCGTTTACGGATACCGGTTTCTTCGCGGAAACAGGAACAATGCCGCACCGCGGCCGCGGGAGTTGATGATTCTGACCTGGGGCGGCATGCGTGGAGTGCTTTCGCTGGCGGCCGCATTTTCTGTGCCGTACTCTCTCGCCGGCGGAGCGGCTTTCGGGCAGCGAAGCAAGATCATTTATCTGGTCTTCTGCCTTATCTTGATGTCGTTGGTTGTTCAGGGACTGAGTATGCCGTGGCTGATCCGGCTTATGGCCATCGATCGGACGAACGAGGAAGAACGAGAAGAGAGCCACGCGCGCCGGACGCTCGCAGAAGCAGCTTTACGGTATTTGAACCGGCGACGGGTACAGGAGCGTTTCGAGCCGGCGGTGATTCGAGAGATATTGGCGGTCTATGAGCGCCGGCTGCAAACCTTACCTGCGGAAGGCATCGAAGAAGGCGGAGCCGTCAGCCGGAAGCAGCGGAACGATTTGATTCTGGAAGTTCTGGAGGTGGAACGGAAGTCTCTGCTTCGTTTACGGAATGAGGCGATCATCAGTGACGATGTCGCGCGAACGGTTCAGAGAGAGTTGGATTTGTTGGAGAGTCATGTCCATACCGGGTCGGCTGCAAATATTTTGGCGCAGGGGCCGTGATGCTGTGGGGGGCGACTTTTAGTTCGGGGCTCCTAACGAATAGACTGCTCAAGCCCGTAAGATTCAATTAGCCGGTCAGGCGGACGAGGTTCTCGGCTTCGATTCGAGTTCCGAGGATTGAGACCTTGGGAACGTGACCGCGGGCCATGGCTACTTCGTCGCAGCGGTAGAGGCGGGGGCAATTCTGGCAATCTTTGTAGATTTTGTCGGGCAGGGCGGTGCGGTCTTCGACCACGCGAAAGCCGTGCTTGAAGAAGAAGTCGGGGATGCGAGTGAAGAGACAGACGCAGCCCACTCCATGCTGTTCGGCTTCATCGAGCAACGATTGCAACAGCGTTCCTCCTGTGCCTTTGCTCTTGGCCTCGGGACGGACCACGATTGAGCGCACTTCCGCTAAATGCGGACCGTACAGGTGCAGGGCACCGCAACCCTGGAAGATACCCTGGTCCGATTCGGCAATGGTAAAGTCGCGCACATTCTCACAGATTTCGGCGAAGGCGCGGCGCAGCAGCGTACCGTCTGACGACAGGCTGTTTACCAGCTCATATATGTTCGATGCGTCCTGTAATCTGGCCTTACGTATTACCATCCATCTGTCCCGTTCCAGCAGAGAGTCTTGCCTGCTGCGCAGCTAACGCTTCACGCACGCGTTCTACCGCGGTGCCACCCATCACGTCGTGGCAGTTTACGGTTGCGTCGAGCGTGATGCTGGCAAAAAAATCTGGTTCGAACTCCGGTCCAAATTGTTTCAGCTCCTGAAGCGTGAGACCTTCGAGTTCGCGACCCTTCTCCAGACCATAACGCACGGCCTGGCCAATCTTTTCGTGCGCCTTGCGGAAGGGAACTCCCTTATGCACGAGGTAGGTGGCCGCAGCCATGGCGTTGAGATAGCCGGTTTCGCAGGCAGCGCGCATGCGCGCGGTGTTGAAGCGAAGAGCGGCGGTGAATTTCACCAGCAGGGCGGTCATGCGCTCGGCCGCATCGGCTGCGGCAAAGAGCGGCTCCTGGCTTTCCTGCAGATCTTTGTTATAAGCCAGCGGTAGGCCCTTCAGCAACATGGCGATGGTCTGGGCGGCGCCGTTGATGCGGGCTACTTTGGCGCGTACCAATTCGGTGAGATCGGGATTCTTCTTCTGCGGCATGGCACTGGAGCCGGTGGAGAAGGATTCCGGCAATTCCACGAAACCAAATTCCGCAGTGGCAAAGAGGGTAATCTCCTCCGCAAAGCGGCTGGCGTGCAGAGCCAGCAATGTGAGCGCCTGCAGGAACTCGAGCGCAAAATCACGATCGCTGGTGGCGTCCATGCTGTTAGCCGTTGGCGCAATGAAATTCAGCTCGCGCGCCGCGATGGTCCGGTCCAGCTTCAGGGTCGCGCCGGCGACGGCTCCAGAGCCAAGCGGACAGTAATTCAGCCGCCGGGCTGCGTCTTCCAGACGCGATTGGTCGCGCAAAAGCATCTGCGCGTAGGCCAGCAGCCAATGGGCTACAAGCACTGGCTCGGCGCGCTGTAAGTGGGTATAGGCGGGCATGACGGCGTCACCCGCAGCGACGGACTGCGCCGTCAGGGCGCCTATCCAATCCTCGAGATTTCCGACAACGGAGGCACATTTCTCGCGTACAAACAGACGGAGGTCGGTCGCAATCTGCTCGTTGCGGCTGCGGCCCGTGTGCAGCTTCAAGCCGAGGTCGCCAATGCGCGCCACCAGCTCTAGCTCGACGAAGTGATGGATATCCTCGGCTTGCATGCAGCGGTAGATATCGCTGGGCGGCCGCTGAGCAAACTCGTCGCGGATGGCGTCAAGTGCACCGACGATTTTGTTCAGCTCCTCGGATGTGAGAATGCCGGCCGCGGCGATGGTACGCGCGTGCGCTTTGCTGGCCGCCACCTCCTGA
>Ga0335074_10004848_pt1 | contig 18566 bp, 13 predicted proteins | sample Lox_Sample_23_FD_206715 | JGI IMG/M metagenome (GOLD analysis project Ga0335074, IMG submission 206715) | Soil microbial communities from Loxahatchee National Wildlife Refuge, Florida, United States - Lox_Sample_2.3 | ecosystem: Environmental > Terrestrial > Soil > Wetlands | place: USA... | reverse complement strand
AGCTGACCGTGCCGTCGTGGTGGCGCATCCCGCCGAAGCCGCCAACCAGGGCCAGCCAGATGCCGGCCAGCGAGGCGATGTGGACCCCGTCCCGGGTGTTGTTTTCCAGGTCGCGCAGGTCCATCAGCGCGGCTTCGCCCAGGTAGTCGTAGGCAAGGTCCAGGTGACCGACCTGTGCGGCCAGGGTGGCCTGGCTGCAGGCGGACAGCGATGAGTCGCGTACGGTCAGCGGCTCGTAGTAGTCGAAGTTCCGCAGCCGCTGCTCGTCGGTGAACTCACCCGGGTTGAGCTGCATGGCCAGCACCAGATCGGCCTGCTTGACCACCTGCTTGCGGTACAGGTCGAAGTACGGGAAATGCAGCATCAGCGGGTACTGGTCCGGAGAGGTGTTGCTGAAGTCCCAGACCTGGTGCCTGGTGAACCCGGCGGACTGCTGGTGCACGCGGAGCATCTCGTCGTAGGGGATAGTCATCGCGTCTGCGGCGTCCCGCCAGCTTGCTGACTCCTCCTGGTCGATGCCGAGCTCGCCGGCCCGGTCGGGGTACTTCTTGGCCAGGTCGGCTGCTGCCAGCATGTTCTGCTTGGCCATGAGGTTGGTGTAGATGTTGTCGTCGGCTATCGCGCTGTACTCGTCAGGACCGGTCACGCCGTCGATGTGGAACCGGCCCATGGGGTCGTGGTGACCCAGCGAGCGCCACAGCCGCGCTGTATGCGTCAGCAGTTCCATCCCGGCGGCGCGCTCGAACGTCTCGTCCCCGGTGACGTCGATGTAACGGGCGACGGCGTGGCCGATGTCGGCGTTGATGTGGAAGGCCGCGGTGCCGGCGGGCCAGTAGCCGGAGCACTCCTGGCCGTCGATCGTCCGCCACGGGAACACCGCGCCCTTCAGCCCAAGCTGGGTGGCCCGGTCGAACGCCATAGGCAGCGTGCTGTGCCGCCACCGCAGCGCGTCGGCGGCCGCCTTGGGCTGGACCCAGGTGAGCACGGGCAGCACGAACGCCTCGGTGTCCCAGAAGACGTGACCGTCGTAGCCTGGGCCGGTCAGGCCCTTTGCCGGGATCGCCCGGTTCTCCGCCCTGGCGCCGGCCTGCAGCACGTGGAACAGCCCGAATCGCACCGCCTGCTGGATCTCGGCGTCCCCGTCCAGTTCAACGTCGGCGTTATGCCAGAACGTGTCGAGGTAAGCGCGCTGGTCGGCGAGCAGGCCGTCCCATCCGGTCTGCCTGGCGGCCGTGAGCGCCGCCCATACCTGGTCCCGGACCCCGGGCAGGGACCGCTCGTGCGACCAGCCGTAAGAGACGAACTTGATCATGGTCAGCTTCTGGCCTGGCTGCAGCTTGATAGCCGCTGTGACGTGGCCACCGTCGCTGAACGACCGTGACTCGGTCAGCACCCCGTCCGGCCCGTCGATCAGGTGGCCGATGGCCGCGCCCACGCGGAGCTGGCTGTGCTTGGTGCTGTGCACCAGGATCACGGCCGTCCCCGCGGTGTTGTGGTACTCGTCGATCAGCGGGTTCTCGAGTACCGCGGCCACCCGGGGATCCCCGCTCGGCGGGGGCAGCTGCTCGTTAGCCAGCAGCTCCGACTGCACCGCGATCCGTATGGCGTCCTCCAGCGGCTCCACCTCGTAGCGGATCGCCGCGACCGACCGCTGGGTAAACGACACAAGCCGGGTGGAGCTGATCCGGACCGCGCCTCCCGCCGGGGAGACCCACTCGGCCGAGCGGGTCAGCACGCCGGCCCGGAAGTCGAGCAGCCGCTCGTGTGAACGCAGCTCGCCGTAGCGGACATCGAACGGCTCGTCGTCCACGAACAGGCGGATCAGCTTGCCGTTGGTCACGTTGATGACCGTCTCGCCGGACTCGGGCAGGCCATAGGCGGCCTCGGCGTAGGGCATCGGCCGCAGCTCGTACACCCCGTTGAGGTAACTCCCTGGCAGACCGTGCGGCTCGCCTTCGTCCAGGGTGCCCCGCCATCCGATGTGGCCGTTGGCCAGCGCGAACACCGACTCGGACTGTGGCAGCAGGCTCAGGTCGAGCTCGGTCTCCCGCAGCCCCCACGGCTCAACAGTGAACGCGTCCTGGCGGATCATGGCTGTTCCTCCAGGTCACCGAGGTCCTTAACGACGATGTCGGCGCCGTGCTGCTTGAGCGCGTCAGTCTGGCCGACCCGGTCGACGCCCACGACGAACCCGAATGCGCCGGCCCGGCCAGCGGCCACGCCCGCCAGCGCATCCTCGAAGACAGCGCAAGCCGACGGGGGCAGATTGACCGCGCGCGCCCCAGCCAGGTACGCGTCCGGGGCTGGCTTCCCGCGCAGGTGCTCGCGCTCGGCGACCACGCCGTCGATCCGTTCCTCGAACAGGTCCTCGATGCCCGCGGCGATCAGCACGTCACGGCAGTTGGCGCTCGACGACACGACCGCGCGGCGCAGGCCCGCGTCCCTGGCTGCCTTGACGTAACGGACGGAGCCCTCGTATGGCTCTACCCCGTCCTCGTGTATGCGGCGCTGAAGTATCTCGTTCTTGCGGTTGCCGAGGCCATGGACGGTGTCCGCGCTGGGCGGATCATCGTCGTTTCCCTCCGGCAGCGTGATGCCACGCGACTGGAGGAACGACCGCGTCCCGTCGGCTCGCGGCTTGCCGTCGACGTATTCGTCATAGTCGGCGACGGGGTCGAACGGGACGAACGGCTCGCCAGTCTGCTGCGCCCGCTGGCGCAGGAACGCGTCGAACATCTCCTTCCAGGCCGCGTCGTGGACTTTGGCGGTCTGGGTGAGGACGCCGTCCAGGTCAAACAAGCACCCGCGAATGCTGTCTGGGAGACCAAGCACGGGGTCCAGCGTAGGGCTCCTAGATGACGTTCGCCTGAACACCCCCCGGAAGGGCGCCGGGTACCTGAACCCACCCGGCGCCCCCGGTGGGCCGCTATGCGCGGGTACCAGTGCGCACGCGCCGGGCCGGCTTCGTGGCCCTGCTCTCCTGCGCTTCCTCGGCTTCGTCCGCGGCCGCGCCGTCGTCGGCGGAGGCGGCCGAGGCGGCGGAGGCGGCGCGCCCAGGCAGCAAGTCATAGGCGGCGACGGTCTCCCGTGCGATCCGGTCCCAGCAGTAGCGCGACCGGGCCCGGTCGGTCGCGGCGATGCCGAAGGCCTCCAGCCGCACCGGGCTGGTCAGCAGGTTCCGTATCCGGCGGGCGAGCTCAGCCGGCTGCTCTGGCGGCGCGTGCAAACCCGTGGTCATGTCGACCACGGCGTCGTTCTCGGCGCCGGCAGCGCAGGTCACGACCGGCGTGCCGCAGGCCATCGCCTGGAGCGCGGTCATGCCGACCGGCTCGTAGCTCGCGGTACTCACCATCAGGTCGGCCGAGCGCAGCAGCGAAGGCAGGTCGGCCGGGGCGATCGGGCCAGTGAGCACCACCCGGTCAGCAATGCCCAGCTTCTTGGCCGCCTGCAGCACGGCCCGGGCGGCAGGGTCCCCCCGCTTGCCTGACCCGCCGGTGATGACAAGTTCCGCGCCTGAGACCTCGGTGAGCGCGCGCAGCGCGACCGCCAGCTCGCGGTCGGCACCGAGTGGCTGAGCCGCCAGCAGCCGGAGCCGGCTGCCGCGCTCGGCGGCCGGGCCGTCCGGCGTGAACTCATTGGTGTCCACGCCGGACGGGACTACCCGGATCCTGGCCCGCGGGGCACCGAACCGGGCGAGGTCCGAAACCTCCTGGGTGGACGTGGCCAGCAGCAGGTCAGCCGTGCGCGCCACAGCGGGCTCCAGGCGCCGCCGCGCTGGAGTGCCGCCTGGCTCGGCCGCGCCATTGCGCTCCTCGGTCGCTTGCAGCGAGGTGAACGTCTGGGCCACCGGTACGTCCAGGCCGCGGGCGCCCGCCAGCGCGGCCATGCCACTGGTCCAGAAGTGGGCGTCGGCGACGTCAGGCCGGTTGCGGCGCCAGCGCCGGGCGAGATGACTGGCGAACTCGGGCAGGTGCGCCGTGAGCTCCTCGGCATCTACAGGCGCTGCCGGCCCCGCGGTGACGTACTCGATGCTGGCCCCGGGGCAGAGGATCAGGCTGGTGGGCAGCGCAGCCGAATCCTTGCGGGCGTAGACAGTGACTCGGTGACCCTGGCCGGCCAGGGCCTGAGCCAGCGACGCGATCCGGCCGGTGGCCGGGCCGCCGGGGTCTGCGGAGACGGTAGCGGTCGAACGCGAGTCATGAGTGGTGCCGCAGCAGGCGACCAGGGCAATCCTCATCACAGTCCTCCTGGATGTGAGCCGGATCGCAGCGTGTCGGGGGCGACGGCCGGCCCGGCTCCAGGAGTCTGGTGCGGGACACAAAAAGGCAGGCACTCCCCAGTGGCACGCTGCGAGCGTGCTGGGGTGCCTGCGTCGTAAGCACCGTTCGTCTACCTGCCCGGGTCGCGCCAGGCTCAAACCCAGTCGTCAGGAAAAACCTGTGAGCCTGGGTTCCGGTGCATATGCAGCCGCATCGTGGTGCCAGACGGGCCCGTCCTCACCTCGACCAGATCGCAGATCTGGTTGACCACTATGAGGCCGTGCCCCCGGCTGTCCGGGGGGCGCCTGACCCGTCCGGCCAGCGGGTCGGCGATCCAGCCCCGGTCGTGCGCCTGGCAGAGGATCTCCTGCTCGTCCTGCCAGACAGCGATCGTGCCGCCGGACGCTGTGTGGCTGAGCGTGTTCGCGGCCACCTCGCTGACCGCGAGTACCAGGTCCATGGTGCGCTGCGGGCCGAGCCCGGCGCGGCGCGCGTGGCGTTCCACGAGCCGGCGCACTGGCGTCAGGTCGCTGTCATAGGACAGCATCTCGGCTTCGGCAGGCGGCGCCGGCAGCGGATCGTCGAAGCCTGGCGGGAACTCCCAGGGCGCAGCCCCGCGGCCGCGACTGCCGTCGGCGGGATAGCCGGCGGCCGCGGACCGCTGGCCGCTGGTCAGCTCCTCAGGATGGGTACATTCAGCGGCCGCCATGACCGGTGCAGCCAGCCCGGCTTGGTCGAACAGGCACAGCGTGTCCACGGCGATCCCGGCCAGTGCCAGGTTGATCAGAGCCTCGCTCCTGATGGCCTCGCGGGTCTCGGCGGCCGAGCGCCCCAGCCAGATGGGCTCCTGGATCACGCGGACCCGCTGGCCGGCATGCCGGTCGGCGAAGGCCTGCAGCACCGGGATGACCCTCGCCGGGTTGCGGCCGACCTCGGCCAGGTCGAGACAGGCTATTTCGACCGGATGGGCGCCCTGATCGCCGAGCCGGGCGGCCAGCTCCGGGGCTTCATCCCCGGGCAGCGCCAGCAGTTCAGGCTCGCCCGCCGACAGACCGGCGCGGGCGAAGCGCAGGATCTCAGCGCGGTATGTGGCCCGGTCGCGGTAGGCGAACATCGCGTGCCGCAGGCCCGCTCCGTTCACGCTGTTGACAGTTGCGTCAGCGTAGGCCCGGCCTTCCATGCGGCGTTCAGCTTCCCCCAGCACGCGTGTCCATGCGCGTGCGGCCTCCTGAGGTTATTGCTAATACGATGGGCACAAAAGCGTATCCAGTTTCACGGCCAGTACCCGGAGGTGCGGTGTGGCAGGTCTCCGGCTGTCGTCCGAGCAGCGTGGCGACAGCATGGTCGTCGCTGTTGGCGGCGAACTCGATCTGATCACCAGCCGCGAGCTTGACGAGCAGCTCACGCGCGCCCGCCGGGAGCGCAGCCGGATAGTTCTCGACCTGGCCGCCGTCGAGTTCATGGACACCAGCTCGCTGGCTGTGATCGTGGGTCACTGGAAGCGGCTCCAGTCGGTGGGCGGCAGCCTGTCCCTGGCCGGCGCGCGCTACCGGTACACCAAGACGCTGTGGATCACGGGCCTGGCTGACCGCCTGCCCATGTACGACACGGTCGAACTCGCTCTCGCCGCGGAAAGCGCCGACGGGGCGGAAGGGGCAGACGGGCAGATTTAGCCCGAGCCCATCGGCGTCAGCGGACGTGGATGGCCACCAGGCAGGCGTCGTCATCTGTGTTAGCGGATGTCGCGGCGACAACGTCATCGGCGTAGCTGCTGACATCGGCAGTGACCGGCCGGCTGGCGATCCACAGCAGCGAGTTCAGCGCATCGTCGATCGGCTGGTCGCGCCGCTCGATGAGCCCGTCGGTGAACAGCAGCAGCACGTCGCCGAGCCGCAGCGACGTCGTCACCTCCGCGTAGACGCCGTCCGGGTCGGCGCCGAGCATCAGGCCTGCGGGCAGCTCGAGGGCCTCGGCCTTGCCCTGGCGGACCAGAACGGGAGGCAGATGGCCGGCCCGCGCCCAGCGCAGCGACCGCCCGGCCGGGTCGTAGATGCCGCACACAGCGGTGCCGATGATGCCGTCGGTGAGGTGGCATGCGGCACCGTTCAGCCATCTCAGCAGGGTCGCCGGCCCCTCACCGGTGATAGCGAGGCCGCGCAGCGCGTTGCGCATCGCCACCATGCCGGTCACCGCATCGAGCCCGTGGCCAGCGATGTCGCCCACAACCACGAGCACTTCCTTGGTCGGCAGCAGTACGGTGTCATACCAGTCGCCGCTGACCAGGTTGCCCGGCCCTGACGGCCGGTACCTCGCGACGACGTCCAGGCCAGCCGCTGCGACCGGGTCGGACACCCGCGGCGTGATGGCCTGCTGCAGCCGCAGAGCCAGCCGGTGCTCCTCCTGTGCTCGCTGCTCGGTATCGGCGAGCTGTTCCCGCGCCGCGGCGAACGCGAGCTGCGTGTGATAGTCGGCGGAGATGTCCTGGAATGCGCCGCGGACGGCGATCAGCGCGCCGGCCGCGTCGGTGACCGGCTCGGCATACGCACGCATCTGCCGGACGCTGCCGTCGTCGGAGCGGACGACACGGAACACAGCGGCGCTCTCCGTACGCTCGCGCAGCAGCGCGTCACGGAAGCCGTCTACGGCCGGGATGTCGTCGGGAATGACGCGCGAACGCAGCTGCCCGATCGGGACCGGCCGGCCTCGCTCTTGCCCAAACAGGGCGAACGTGTACTCGGTCCAGTGCACCTCGCCGGTGCGCAGGTTCTCCTCCCAGCCGCCGATCCGGCCGAGCCGCTGGGCGTGCTCAAGCAAGGTGGCCAGCCGGCCCGCGTCGCCGGTCGCCCGCCAGGCGACAGCGACTCCGTCATACAGAGGCGCGACCGCCACCGCCGGAGTGGCCGCGTGGTCGCCGGGGTCGTGCCGACCGGGCACCAGGTCCCCGCTTAGTTGCTGTGGCTGACCGGTGGCCAGCGCCGTGACACAGGCCTCGAACAGCCCGCCGGCCACGGCGGCCTGCGGGATAGCCTCGAGCAGCTTGCATCCGGCCAGCTCATGGCTGCATTGCCCAGCGACGTCGCCGAACCTGCCGCTGGCGTGGACGATTCTGAAGTCCGCTACCGGGCCGTCGTCACCGGCGACCGGCCGCGCGAACCAGAACCCCTCCAGCAGTGCATCAAGCAAACCGAAGATCCAGAACGCTCGGTGACGGGTGCTCTGGCCGCCCGCTGGCCCGTTCATGTCGAGAGCCTGGCCGGCGAGGTCGGCGAGGGCAGTAAGTTGCCTGCGCAGTGCCGGTGAAAACCCCTCGAGGGGCTCAGGCCACCACACGACCATGCAGCCTTCTGGGACGCCCCGACGGCTCAGCGGCAGCAACGCCCGGGCGCCCCCGGGCCACAGGCCGGTCGCTGGCCGGTCGTCGTCAGCGGGTATCCCGCTTGGCCGCCAGATCTCGGCTCCGGCCGCCGCTTCCTGGACCAGCGTCCGCATGTCCGGATGAATACGGCGCCAGCGGCTGGCCGCGAGTTCGCCCAGGCCTGCCTGCCCAGCTAGCTCAAGCCCACCGTCAGGCTCGGCGGCCCAGAGGGCGACAGCGGCCGCGCCGACAGGCGCCAGTGCCTCGTCGAGCAGCGTCGCGGCCAGGGCAGCGGCGTCGGGAGCGTTCGGTATCCCGGCCCAGTCAAGGGTGACAGCCGAAGCCGTATCCTCCGCCTCGGGCTCAGGCTGGCCGGTGATCTGAGCAGCAAGGGCCTCGACGGCGTGCCCGGACTCCCCGGCGAGCCGGGCCAGCTGGCGCCTGGCCTCGGCCGGCCCGCAGCGCAGCTGTTCCATGAGCACGCCGGTGGCCACGTCGGTGACGGATCGGGCCGCTGCCCGGGAGCGCAGCCGACTAAGCTCCCGCCGCTGCCGGTCCGCCAGGACCTGCAGCCGGGCGACGTCAGCACCGCTGGGTCCGGTCACGGTAACCCGCCTTCCTGAGAGCCGCGCTGACCAGCTCCCCATCGGACGGGCAGATGGGCGCACCCCGTCAGGTGCAAGTTCACACGGTATCGCATCGTTATCCTTTGATGACTATTCTCCAGCCACGCGGGGAAGTCGAGGCACGACGAACGCGCACCCCTACGAGGCGCCAAGCCGCAGGTGCGCGAGGGAGAGCGATGACAACCAACCAGCCAGCGGCTGAGGCCGCCGGTGTGGCCGAGGTCGAGGAAGTCAGGCTCCAGCGGCTGCTGCGCGGCCTCCGGGCGGTGCGCAGCGGGGACTTCAGTGTCCGGCTCCCGGCAGCCGAGGACCCGATGCTGGACGAGATCGCCACCGTGTTCAACGGCATGAACGACCAGCTCGAACGGGTCACGTCCGAGGTGACGCGGGTGTCAAGGGAGGTCGGCACCGAGGGCAGGCTCGGTGGGCAGGCTCACGTGCCCGGGCTGACGGGGACCTGGAAGGACCTGACCGACTCGGTGAACTCGATGGCCGGGAACCTGACCGGCCAGGTGCGCGACGTCGCCCGGGTAGCGACCGCTGTGGCCAGGGGCGACCTGCGCCAGAAGATCACCGTGGACGTCAAGGGCGAGATGGCGGAGCTGAAGGCCACGCTCAACACGATGGTCGACGAGCTGTCCGCGTTCGCCGGTGAGGTGACGCGGGTAGCCAGGGAGGTCGGCACCGAGGGCAGGCTCGGCGGCCAGGCGGTCGTGCCGAACGTCGGCGGGGTGTGGAAGGACCTGACCGACAACGTCAACTCGATGGCAAACAACCTCACCAGCCAGGTCCGGAACATTGCCCAGGTCACCACGTCCGTTGCCCAGGGAGACCTGTCGAAGAAGATCGACGTGGACGCGCGGGGCGAGATCCTGCAGCTGAAGACCACTATCAACACGATGGTCGACCAGCTCTCGTCGTTCGCCGCCGAGGTGACGCGGGTGGCCAGGGAAGTGGGCAGCGAGGGACGTCTCGGCGGCCAGGCCGAGGTCGAGGGAGTTTCGGGCACCTGGAAACGGCTCACCGAGAACGTGAACGAGCTGGCTGGCAACCTCACCCGGCAGGTCCGGGCGATCGCCGAGGTCACGAGCGCCGTCGCCACGGGCGACCTCACCCGGTTCATCTCGGTCGAGGCCCAGGGCGAGGTGGCCGAGCTCAAGGACAACGTCAACACGATGGTCCAGTCGCTGCGCGAGACGACACGGGCCAACCAGGAGCAGGACTGGCTGAAGACCAACCTGGCCAGGATCGCCGGCCTGATGCAGGGCCACCGCGACCTCACCGTGGTGGCCGAGCTGATCGTGAACGAGCTGATCCCGCTGATCGGTGCCCAGCACGGAACGTTCTTCCTGGCCGAGGCCAACGGCGAGGAGACCCGGCTGCGCCTGATCGCGGGCTACGGGCTGCGCGCTGACATCGAGGCCCCGAGCCAGTTCCAGCTCGGTCAGTCGCTGATTGGCCAGGTTGCGAAGACGAAGAAGCCCGTCATCGTGACCGAGGTCCCGGAGGACTACGTGAAGATCTCCTCTGGGCTCGGCGAGGCGGCACCAGTCAACCTGACGATCTTCCCCGTTGTGTTCGAGGGGCAGATCCTCGGCGTGATCGAGGCTGGGTCGTTCTCCCCGTTCACCGACGTGCACCGGGACTTTCTTGAGCAGCTCATGGAGACGGTCGGGATCAACGTCAACTCGATCCTGGCCAGCTCGCGGACCGACGCGCTGCTGGCCGAGTCGCAGCGCCTCGCCGCCGAACTGCAGGCCAGAACGGGCGAGCTGCAGGTCAGGCAGGACGAGCTGCAGCGGTCCAATGCCGACCTCGAGGACAAGGCCGCCCAGCTGGCCAGGCAGAAGAGGGACATCGAGATCAAGAACGTCGAGATCGAGCAGGCCCGGCAGGAGCTTGAGGAGCGCGCCCGGCAGCTCGACCAATCGGGACGGTACAAATCGCAGTTCCTCGCGAACATGTCGCACGAGCTGCGCACGCCGCTGAACAGCATGCTGATCCTGGCCCGGCTGCTGGCTCAGAACACCGAGCAAAACCTCACACCCAAGCAGGTCGAGTACGCCCACGTGATCCACTCGTCCGGGACCGACCTGCTGCAGCTCATCAACGACGTGCTGGACCTGTCCCGGGTCGAGGCCGGCAAGATGGAACTGCACCCGGAGCGGTTCACGCTGGCCGCGCTGGTGGAGGAACTGCGGGCCACGTTCAGCCCGGTGGCCGCGGAGAAAGGGCTCGACTTCATCGCCGAGACCGACGGTGACGTGCCTGCTGAACTTTTCTCCGACCGGCAGCGGCTGCGGCAGATCCTGCACAACCTGCTCTCCAACGCGGTGAAGTTCACCGACCGGGGCGGGGTGGCGCTGCGCATCACGGTCGGCGGGGAGCCGGTCCCCGATGCCCTGCGGCCCGTGGCGTTCGCCGTCACCGACACCGGGATCGGCATAAGCGAGCAGAACCTCGAGGTTATCTTCGGCGCGTTCCAGCAGGGCGACGGCACGACCAGCCGCCGCTACGGCGGGACCGGCCTGGGCCTGGCCATCTGCCGGGAGATCGCTGGCCAGCTCGGCGGGCAGATCACCGCGCAGAGCTCACTGGGCCGGGGCAGTACGTTCACGCTGCTCCTGCCGGCCACCTGGCCCGGCGATGCCGGCGCCAGCGGGACGGAAACCGGCGACGCACCGGCACTGGCGGGTGGGTCGCCAGCCACGCTGGTGGCCGCGCCCACAGTCGTGTCGGTAACCACGTCAGCTCGCGACCCGGCCGCTTCCCAGCCGGGCGCTGGCGGGCACGAGAAGCTGCGCGGCCGGCGGGTCCTCATCATCGACGACGACGTGCGCAACGCGTTCGCGATCACCAGCATCCTCGAGCTCTACGACATGACCGTGCTGCACGCCGCCGACGGCCGGACCGGCATCGACATGCTGTGCTCCACCGAGGGCATCGACATCGTCCTGATGGACGTGATGATGCCTGAGCTGGACGGCTACGCCAGCATTGAAGTGATCAGGCAGATGCCGGAGCGGGCTGGGCTGCCGCTGATCACCGTGACCGCCCGCGCCATGCACGGGGACAAGGAGAAGAGCCTGGCTGCCGGGGCAAACGACTATGTCACCAAGCCAGTGGATGCCGAGGAACTGCTCCGCTGCATGGAGCGCTGGATCGATCATGGTGGGCTACCTCAGGCGTCGGGAAGGTGACACGATGACGGGAGAGCCCTGCCCATGTCACGGCGCGCCCGCACGCGATTGGAGGCCGCCACGTCCAGCCCCAGTGCCGCCCACGATCTGGACGGACTGCTGAGCGCGGCGGAGGCATCTGCCCCCAGGTCCCTGAACCAGCTCGTGGCGGACGCGGCCCGTCAGGTCCCAGCCTGTTCCGGGGCGGCTGTCGCGTTCTGGCGCGACGGTGAGCCGGCCGCCCTTGCGGCGAGCCACCCGTCGCTGCCCGCACTGATCGAGGCGGAGGTGACCAGCGGGCGTGGCCCGGCACTTGAGGCGCTGCGCACCAGCCAGCCAGTCGGTTGCCCGGACACCCTGGCGGAGGGCCGCTGGCCGGAGTACTGCGCCGCGGCCCTGCGCCAGGGTGTGCGGTGCTCGCTCTGCCTGGCTTACCGGTCCGGCGGGGCGGCGCTCTGCCTGTCACTGTTCAGCGCGCGCCCCAGGACGCTCGGGCCGCAGGCCATCGCGGCGGCCGAGCGGCTGGCCGCATCGGGCATGGCGCTGGTCGGCCTGACGTCGGAGTACGGCGACGCCCGGCGTGAGCAGCTGCAACTCCGCGACGCTGCGCAGTCGCGGGCCCAGGTGGACCAGGCCAAGGGCGTGCTGATGCATGCGCTGCACTGCAGCGCAGACCAGGCGCTGGAGCAGATGCGGCAGATCTCCCAGGCGCGCAACATGAAGGTGGCCGATGTAGCAGCGAGGATCATTACTTCCCGGAAGGCCGATGTGCTGGAGGGCCTGCGCTGACAGAGTCTGACGCGGCCCGGCTGAAGGCCCGGGCCGATGAGCTGAGGCAGGCGGCCGAGGTCCGGGGGACCAGGCTCCGGCCGCTGCTCGACGCTGCCCTGGCCGAGCTGGGCGGGGCAGCCCGCACGCTGACCGGGACGGCTGGCGAGGCCCCAAGGGGCCAGCCGGCCGACAGCGGCCCGCATGCTGAGCGGCGGCTGCTGCAAGCAGTCTTCCAGCAGATGCCGGTGCCGCTGTTCTTGCTCGGTCAGGACGGCATCGTGCGGCGCGCCAACTCGGCCGCCGGACGGCTCGTCGGCTCCGGGCCTGGCTACCCGACAGGAAAGCCGTTCACCGCGTTCGTCGACCTGCCGTTCCGGTCCGCCGTTGCGTCGGAGCTTTCAGCCGCCATCCGGGCCGGGCAGATGCGCGGCCTGCGATGCGCCTTGCTCACCTCCGACGGCGTCTTTGAGCGCGAGGTGACGGCGTGCCCAGTGCAGGTGCGGGGCGACGAGGGCCTGCTGGCCGTGGCCGTGAGCGGCCCGGCGACCGTGGCCGCGGCGCCGGACATGGCCCGCGAGCCGGAAGCCACCGGCGGCGCGTCCGCTGACGAGGCTCTGCGACGCAGCATCCAGCGGCTGGACCTGGTGATCACCGCTACCAGGATCTTGCTGGAGGGCGGCAATCGCGGCGAGTCCGCGACTCTGCAGCGTTTCGCCCGGCTGCTGGCACGCGAGCTGGGAGCGTGGCTGATCCTGGACCTGGAGCGATACCAGCGCCTGCGCAGGCAGCTCGCGGTAGGGCCCGACGACAGCCGGGAGTCTGAGGAACTGGCCCGGGTGGCGGCGGCCGTGGACCCGCTGCCAGGTTCGGCTCCAGCTGAGGTTTTCCAGACGCGCAGCTCACTGGTTGTCGCGCACGCCGAGGATCCGGGCATCCTCGGCGACGACCCCGAGGGCGTTCCGCTGCTCATGCGGCTGGGCGCGACGTCAGTGCTCTGCGTGCCGGTGACCGACTCCGAGCGCAGCTACGGGACCCTGACCCTGGCCCGCGCCGACGGGTCGCTCGGCCTGGGCGACGTGGGTCTTGTGGAGGAACTCGCTGAACAACTGGCGCGGGCTATCCGGATGAACCGCATGCTCAGGCACAGCACCGAGGTCGCTAACGCCCTCCAGGTCAGCCTGCTCCCGCGGCAGCCTCGCCAGGTTCCTGGCACCGACGTCGCGATCGCCCACATTCCCGCCAGCGGCGCTTCGGAGGCGGGCGGTGATTTCTGCGACGTCTATCCGGCCGAGGACGGATGGGGCTTCTGCATCGGCGACGCCTGCGGGAGAGGCCGGGACGTGGCCGCGCTGACCTCTGCGGCGCGGCACGCGATCAGGGTGCTGGCGCACTGGCGCCGCGACCCGGCGTCGGTGCTGCGCGGGGCCAACGAGATCCTGCTCGAAGAGGAGGACGAGCCGGGCAGCCGTTTCGTGACCGCGAGCGTCGGCCACCTTCGCTGGGAGGACGACAGGCTCCGCGTCGTGCTCGGCAGCGCCGGCCATCCGTGGCCGGTGCTGGTCAGGCCGGACGGCCGGGCCCAGGCTGTGCAGGGCGGCGGGCTCCCGCTCGGGATCTTCCCTGAAGCCGACCCGGTCACCCGCACGGTTCACCTGAAGCCTGGCGACCTACTGTTCGCCTACAGCGACGGCATGACGAGCGCGTGCGGCCCGGCCATGGAGTACTTCGATGACCGGCTGAGCGACGAACTGGCGGCGCTCGGCGGCCAGCCCGCCGGTCACGTGGTCTCCCGGGTACGGGAGGTCCTGCTTGAATTCTGCGGCGGTCAGCTCCGCGACGACGTGACCATGCTTGCGCTGCGCGCTGGGGAACCGCCCGGCGACTGGTCGTCGTCGCCGTCGTCCACCAGCCGCTCGCGCAGGTAGTCAAGGGCGCCGGCGAGCAGCCGGGAGACGTGCATCTGCGAGATGCCGAGGCGCTCGCCGATCTCCGACTGGGTCATGTTGCCGTAGAACCGCATGAGCAGCAGGCGCTGCTGGCGGTCAGGCAGATCCTCCCAGTGCGTCCACACCGCCTGGATGTCGAGCGCGTGCTCGAGCTGAGGGTCCTCAGCGCCGGCTACGTCGGCCAGCGTGGCCGCATCCGGGGCGTCTCCCAGCGGCGCGTCCAGCGACGAGGCCTGGAAGACCTGCTCGGCCCGCTCGGCCTCCCGCAGTTCGGCGTCGGTGATACCGAGGTACTCCATCAGTTCGTCCGGCCGCGGTGACCGGGCCAGGCTCTGAGTCAGGTCGCCCCTGGCCCGCCGCAGTTCCTGGCGCAGCTCCTGCGCGGACCGCTTCACATGCACCTGCCACCGCTTGTCGCGGAAGTGCCGCTTGATCTCCCCGCTGATACACGGCTGAGCGTAGGCGGCGAGATTGCTGCCGACGTCCGGGTTGAAGTTGTTGATCGCCTTGAGCAGGCCTACGTACCCGACCTGCATCAGCTCCTCCTGCGGTTCGGGACTGCGCCGGTACCGCTGTGCCGCCGAGCGCACGAGCGACTGGTACCTCGTGATCAGCTTCTCGCAGGCAGCGTCGTGGTCACCGCTGCCGCGCGGCGTCGACTGGACAAGCCGCGCCAGCGTCTCGTCGGTGAGCTCGGCATTCGGGGAGTGCAGGCGGGTAACCTCGGCTGGCATCTTCGTTTTCACCTCCGCTGCGCCGCCGTGAGCGGCACGGTAGGTGTGCCCGCAGTACCGGGTTCAAACATCTGCGGCAGAAAAATCCGCTGCTGTCTCCCAGCATGAGCACCGGGCGGGCTACAGGGCGGTCGGCTCCGGCTGGGCCTGCTCGGCCTCGTTCACTTCCTGGGCCTGCGGGCCTGGGTCAAGCCCGGCGTCGCCGGCTTCGTCTGATGTCACGGTTCGCTGCGCCTGGTCCGGCACTGCAAGCGCTGGTGCGGCGGCGGCCTGGGCGACATCGGGGTAGATGTCCATCAGCTGATCGGCACCTGAGATCGCGAGCACGCGCAGGACGCCGCGCGCGGTGACGACGACCCGGAAGGCAACCCGCGCAGCCCTCGTTCGCTGGCTGACCTGGACCAGCATCCTGACACCGGCGGAATCACAGAACGTCGTGCTGCTCATGTCCGCGATCAGCACGGCCAGGCCCTGGCCCAGGGCCGCTAGCAGACGGTCGCGAACCGGGTCGGCGTTGGCGATGTCGATTTCTGCGGGCAGGGCTACCGCGGCAACCTGGCTCGGCACGTGCGCTGCGGGGTCATCTGCAGGCATGATTTACCACCACATCTCCGGCTTGGGAGGAGACGGGCCACACTTCTGGACCCTGCTTCTGAAACCCTGCTGCTAGACGCGGCTGCGGCCGTGCGAGTCACGGCTTTGCATACGCGTTCCATACGCGGCCAAGCTTATCCCAGCCGCAGCATCCTCGGTCCCTACGTGAACGGGTCTGGCAGGCGCGGTGTATAGCCGGGCGGTCGCTGGGTAGGGCGGCCTCGCATGCCAGCTGACTCGCGAGGAGAGGACAACTGATGAAGCGCGCTACTGACCGGTCCGGTGTGGACGCTCAGGAGCTCACCGATGTCGAGGCGGGTGTCTACGAGGCCATCGCTACCTTGGAGTTCTCCGGCAGGCCAGTCACAGCGGCCGAGGTCGCGAGCGTCACCGGGCTGGACATCCAGACGGCTGACGCGATCGTGCGGGCGCTCGCTGAGCAGGGTGTGCTAGCGCCGTCCGGCGCAGGCGACGGCGTATTCAGCCTGGCCCGGCGGGACTGGAGCGCGGCGCCGGAGACACCGTCCCGGTGAGCGCGTCAGGGCCGCACGCTGGCACTCTCGCGCTACCATTGCCAAAAGCGGGCAGCGGTTTGGGCAGACTGGCAGCTCAGAAGGCCATACCAGCTTCAGGCTGGTTCCCGCGAGGCGGCGATGATGACGATGGCTGAGGCGGAACTCTCCGAAACGGCTGGCCGGTATCGTCATGAGGCCGTTTTCTACTCGGGAGTCGACGAGTTCGCCGCCCTGACGACAGAGTTCATCGAGCGGGCGGCCAGCCGGGGTGACCCGGTCCTTGCCGTGTTGAGCCGGCCGAAGATCGACCTGCTGCAGGAGCGCCTGGGAGCGGGCGCAGCGAGCGTGGAGTTCGCTGACATGGCAGCGATCGGCGCGAACCCAGCGCGGATCATCGCCACCTGGCGGGACTTCGTCGCCGCTCATGCCGGCGCCGCGCAGCTCTGGGGTGTGGGGGAGCCGGCATACCCGGGACGCTCGCCAGCTGAGCTTGCCGAATGCCAGCTGCACGAGGCGCTGCTGAACCTCGCGTTCGATGCCTCGACCCCGTTCTGGCTGCTATGCCCTTACGACATCGAGGCGCTGGCCGCCGACGTGATCCGGAACGCGCAGCGCACGCACCCGTTCATAACCTGGGATGGCGAACGCCAGGCGTGCCACTCGTTCCGCGAGATCGACGTGGGCGGCCCGTTCGACCGGCCGGTCCCGGCGCGGCCGGCAGCGACGGCGTCACGCTCGTTCGAGTTCGCCGACCTGCCCCAGGTGCGGGCCTTCGTCGCTGATCAGGCAGCGCAGGCCGGACTGGCGGAAGAGCCCGCCGAGGCGATGGTGCTGTCGGCCAACGAGATCGTGACCAACAGCATCCGCCATGGGGGAGGGAGCGGCGAACTGCACATCTGGGCCGACGGGAACTCGCTGGTCTGCGAGGTGACTGACGCTGGGCACATCACGTCCCCGCTCGTCGGCCGGCTCAGGCCAGACCCGGAAGCCCTGGGCGGAGGCGGCCTGTGGCTCGCCAACCAGCTCTGCGACCTCGTCGAGATTTACTCGTCGGCCAGTGGCACCGTCGTCCGCGTCCGGATGTACCTGCAGAGCTAGCGGGGACGCTCGTCCGTGATCCGCTGCACGATCTCGGCGGCAAGGTCGCGCAGCTTGACGTTCCGGTTGTTCGAGGCCCGGCTGAGGGTCCCGAAGGCCTCGTCGGCCGAGCAGCGCGACTGGGCCATGATGATGCCGACGGCCCGGTCGATGACGGCCCGCGACTGCAGCGCCTGCTGAAGCTGTGTGGCCAGCTCCCGGGCGTCGGCATAACGGCCGACGCTCACGATCGCGGCCGCAGCCGGCACCGTGAACAGCGTGAGCATGTCCTCATCGAGCTGGCTGAAGCCGTCCACGTCCTTGCTGGACAGGTTCAGGGCGCCCACCCGGCGCCCGGCCAGGGAGAGGCCAGCGGACAGGTAACTCTGCAAGCCCATCTCCTTAGCCAGGCTGGTGAACTCGGGGAAGCGCACTTCAGCCTCGTCCAGGCTCCACCGGTTCACAACCTGACGCCGCGCGGCGTCCAGGCACGGCCCGTCGTGCAGTTCGTACTGGCGGCGGTCCAGCTCGTAGGTGTCGTCATTGGTGGCCATGATCGTGGCCGGCCGGTCCTTGTCGTCCAGCACCGTCACGCTGGCCGCGTGGCAGTTTGGGATCGTTCGCCGCGCCAGTGAGAGGATGCTCGATAGCGTCTCACGGACCGACTCGCTGTGCGTGAGCGACTCGGCCAGACCGGTCATCGAGTCGATCAGGTCCGCATACCGCTCTCCGGGCGGCTGGCCCCGTTCTTCGTTCCATAGCTCGTCGCTCGACGCGATCATGGACCCTGTGCCCCCTTGGGTGCTGCTGGCAAGTTGTTCTGGCTGGCGCCGCCGGCTAGCCCGGTAGCCACGAGCTGCTCGCGCAGCCGACCTCGGGCCCGGTGCAGTCTGGACATCACCGTTCCAAGCGGGCAGCCCATGATCTCGGCGATCTCCCGGTAACCGAAGCCCGCTACATCTGCAAGGTACACGGCGACCTGGAATTCCCCGGGAAGCTGCCGGAGCGCCTTGGTCAGCCTGGTGTCGGGCAGGTGCGCAAGCGCCAGTTCCTCTGCCGACGCCATGCCGGACGAGCCGTGCGACTGGGCCCGGAAAAGCTGCCAATCGTCGATGTCGGCCGGGCTAAGCGCGGGTTCCCGCTGTCGCTTCCGGTAGCTGCTGATGAACGTGTTACGCAGGATCCGGTTCAGCCACGCCCGCAGGTTGGTTCCTTCCCGGAACTGATGGAACGAGGCGTAGGCGCGGGCGTACGTCTCCTGGACGAGGTCCTCGGCATCCGCCTGGTTGCGGGTCATCCGGGATGCTGTGGTTTGCAGCTGGCTCATGTGAGCCAGCGCCTGCGCGAACGGGTCATCACCGAGCGGGCTTGGCTCGGCCCGCCGGGTCTCGGGCGGCGCGTAGGGCGTTGACATGTCGCGTTTTCTACCGGGCCGGCCCTGTCTCAAACGCCGCGCCGGGCGCACCCGGGCCTGACGCGGCCCGGGGATGTTTGGCCGCGCAGCCAGTGG
>Ga0335074_10004847_pt1 | contig 18567 bp, 17 predicted proteins | sample Lox_Sample_23_FD_206715 | JGI IMG/M metagenome (GOLD analysis project Ga0335074, IMG submission 206715) | Soil microbial communities from Loxahatchee National Wildlife Refuge, Florida, United States - Lox_Sample_2.3 | ecosystem: Environmental > Terrestrial > Soil > Wetlands | place: USA... | reverse complement strand
GTCCAGCTCGACCGCCAGCTCCTCGGGAGTGGGCTCACGGCCGAGACGCTGATGCATGTCGCGCTCGACCCGGCTCAGCTTGCTCAGCATCTCCAGCACGTGCACCGGCAGCCGGATGGTGCGGGCCGAGTCGGCGAAGCCGCGCTGGATCGCCTGCCTGATCCACCACATCGCGTAGGTGGAGAACTTATAGCCCTTCGTGTAGTCGAACTTCTCGACCGCGCGGATCAGGCCGAGGTTGCCCTCCTGGACCACGTCGAGCAGCGACAGGCCCCGGTCGCTGTACTTCTTCGCCACCGACACGACGAGCCGCAGGTTGGCCTCGAGCATGTGCGCCTTCGCGCGCCTGCCGTCCTCGGCAACCGCCTCGAGGTCCTCGCGGAGCTGCCTGGACAGCCGCTTCTCGTGCTCGAGCTTGTGCTCCGCGAACAACCCGGCCTCGATCCGCTTCGCCAGATCGACCTCTTCCTCGGCAGTCAGCAGCTGACGCCGGCCGATCGACTTGAGGTAGGTATGGACCGAGTCACCCATGACGGAGGTCTGGTCGTCCAGGTCGGTCTCCGGCGCGCTGGCACCGGCGTCCTCGTCCTCTGCGGGCCTGGCAGCGCGCGCACCGGCCCCGGTCAGCGCGGACAGCTCGGCGTCGAGGTCGCCGCTCATCTCCGCCAGCTCAGCCTCGGCGTCTTCGCCGAGCTCGCTCTCGTGGGTGAGGACGCCCTTGTCGGTCAGCACGGCAGTTGCCACGGAATCCCCCAGAACAGCATCAGTCGGCTCGGCGCCGGCGCTCTTGCGAGCCCTCGCCTGACGAGCCGGGCGGGCGGCGCCGGCCTCAGGCGACCCGTTACCGAGTACGACACCCGCCTCGGTCAGCTCACGGACGATGGAACGGGCCTCCGACGGTGACACCTGCGCCCGGTCAAAGGCGTCGCGAAGGTCAGGCAGCGACAGATAGCCCTGCCCACGGCCGCGCTGGATCAGCTCGTCCACTCCGGTTGTGGTGTCCTCAACTGTCCGGGCGCGCGACGCAGCGGTCGCTGTCCTGGCCATGAGGCAACTCCCTTCGTGGGCGCATAACGGGGATGCGCTGCACTCCGCGCCCTGGCAGGCGCGCCTATTCTTCGGCGGGGACCCGGCGGTCTTGGCAGCAAGCGCGGACTTGGCAGCAAGCACCGCGGGCACTATGTTGTAACGCACGAGGCGGCTAAATGTTCCCGCCTGGTTGCTGTGCGCCCGTTTACTGATGCTAACGCGGGCCCCTGTCCCATCTGTCGCAAAGTCCCCCTATCGGGCTTTCCGGAAGCCAGAAGCGGGATTTCTGACACCACTACCAGCTTCCTGGGCGCGGCCGGCGCCGGCAGAACGCCCCGTACTCGCGACCGGAGGTCATCGAGCCGGGGCGGGTCAGCGGGGTCGGCCGCCACCACGAACGCGGTGACCGCCTCGCCCCACTCCACGTCGGGCGTACCGACAACTACAACGTCGCCGACTCCGGCGCAGGTTCCCAGCACGGCCTCCACCTCTCCGGGCACCACCTTCTCACCGCCGGTGTTGATGACGTCGTCGGCGCGCCCGCGGACGGACAGCCGGCCATCCGCGGACACTGTGCCCAGATCGCTGGTGCGAAACCACCCCCGGCACAGCGCCCCCGCTGTCAGTTCCGGTGCAAGCCGGTATCCGGAGAACAGCACCGGGCCGCTGATCTGCACCCGCCCGTCGCCGTCGGTCCGCACCGACACGCCGTCCAGCGGCGCTCCGTCGTAGACACAGCCGCCCGAGGTCTCGCTCATGCCATAGGTGGTCACCACCCGCCAGCCCGCCGTCCGCGCCTCGGCGAGCAGCGTGTCCGCGGCGGCCGCGCCGCCGAGCAGCACCGTCAGCACTGCGCCGGGACCCGCGCCGGCATCCAGCAGCCGGCGCAGCTGGGTAGGCACCAGCGACACATGCTGACAGCCGCTGGCGGCCAGCACGTCGGGAGTGACCGACGCCGCGATCACCGGATCGGTGCCGGTGAGCAGCGAGCGGACCAGCACCCCGATACCAGAGATGTGAAACGCGGGCAGGCAACAGAGCCACCGCTCGCCCGGACCGGCGCTCAGCCGGCGCAGGGACGCGGCAGCCGACGCGGTCAGCGCTGCCGCGCTGAGCTCCACGCCCTTGGGCACGCCGGTCGAGCCAGAGGTAGCGATCACCACCGCCACCTCGTCCGCAACCGCGGCCGGGGTCGTGCCGGGCGCGGCGTCGGCGAGCGGCCTCGTTCCCGTCATGGTTTCGATGGCCGAAGGCCGGAAAGCAGTCAGCACGCGTGCGAGCGTGGCCGGGGGCAGGTCGGGGTCGAGCGGCAGGATGGCGGGACCCGACCCGTCGAGTGCCGCGCTGAGCGCGGCAAGTATCCGCTGGCCTGCCTCCGGCCTGAACTGGACCGCATGCAGTTCCCTGGAGGTCACGGTCGTAAGGTTAATCGGACAGATCCGGGCAGCAGCGGCGAGGAGGGCCCACGGTGGTCGACTGGAAGTCATCGGGACCGGCGGACGGGCAGGAGTACACCGACATCCGCTACGAGACCGCCGAGGGCATTGCCAAGATCACCATCAACCGGCCCGAGCGGCGGAATGCCTTCCGCCCGACCACTCTGTTCGAGCTGTCACACGCGTTCAACGTGGCCAGAGACGACTCCGAGATCGGCGTGATCATTCTGACCGGCGAGGGGGACAAGGCGTTCTGCTCCGGCGGGGATCAGAAGGTCCGCGGCGACGATGGTTACCTCGACCCGCAGGGCGTCGGCCGGCTCAACGTGCTCGACCTGCAAGTGCAGATCCGGCGCACGCCAAAGCCGGTCATCGCGATGGTGGCTGGCTACGCCATCGGGGGCGGGCACGTGCTGCACGTGTGCTGTGACCTCACCATCGCCGCCGACAACGCGATCTTCGGCCAGACCGGGCCGAAGGTCGGGTCGTTCGACGGTGGCTACGGCTCGTGGCTGCTGGCTGCCACCGTAGGGCTGAAGAAGGCGCGCGAGATCTGGTACCTGTGCCGTCAGTATTCCGCCGCCGAGGCGCTGCAGATGGGCCTGGTCAACACCGTCGTCCCGCTGGACCGGCTGGAGGAGGAGACCGTCGCCTGGGCGAGGGAGATGCTGACCAAGTCGCCGCTGGCGCTGCGGATGCTCAAGGGCGCGCTGAACGCGGTGACCGACGGGGCGGCCGGCCTGCAGCAGTTCGCCGGCGACGCGACGATGCTCTACTACATGAGCGAGGAAGCGCAGGAGGGCCGCAACGCGTACGTGGCCAAGCGGGCGCCGGACTTCGCGAAGTTCCCGCGCCGTCCGTGACGGCAGGCGAAGTCACCACGTGACGGCTTGCGCCGCGGAAACCAGGGCGGGAACGTGACCGTGTCAGACTCGGCCGCCCGTCCGGCCGCGGACGGCTGGGCGGCTGACGCGGACCTCGCCAGCCTGGCCCGCGAGCTGCTGCCAGCGCTGCGGGCGTTCGCGATCCCGATGCCGGTGAAGTTCCGCGGCACCACGGTGCGCCGGGGCGCGCTGGTGGAGGGCCCGGCCGGGTGGGGCGAGTTCTCGCCGTTTCCCGAGTACGGCCCGCGCGAGTCCGCCCGGTGGCTGGCATGCGCGCTGGAGGCGGCCGCCTACGGCTGGCCCGCTCCGGTGCGGCAGGCGGTCCCGGTGAACGTGACCGTGCCCGCGGTCGGCCCGGCGAAGGCGCACGAGATCGTCTCCGCTTCTGGCTGCCGGACCGCCAAGGTCAAGGTAGCCGAGCCCGGCCAGGCTGACTCCGCCGATATCGAGCGGGTGGCGGCTGTTCGCGACGCGCTCGGACCGGGCGGGAAGGTGCGTGTCGACGCCAACGGCGGCTGGGACGTCGAGGGCGCCGAGCGGATGCTGACGGCACTCTCGGTATTCGATCTGGAATACGCCGAGCAGCCGTGCGCGACGCTGGACGAGCTCGCCGAACTGCGGCGCCGGGTCGATGTGCCGCTGGCCGCGGACGAGTCGATCCGCCGGGCGTCCGATCCGCTCGCGGTACGGGCCGCCGGCGCGGCCGACATCGTGGTGCTGAAGGCGCAGCCCCTGGGCGGCGTTCGCTCGGCGCTGGAGATAGCCGCGGTGGCCGGGCTGCCGGTCGTGGTGTCGAGCGCGGTCGACACGTCGGTCGGGCTCGCCGCCGGAGTCGCGCTGGCTGCCGCGCTGCCGGAACTGCCGTATGCGTGCGGCCTCGCGACCATGAGCCTGCTGGCCGGGGACGTGACCGCGGAACCGCTGGCCGAGGCTCACGGCGAGCTGCCCGTCCGCCCGGCGGTCGTGGATGAGGCGGCGCTCCGGAAGTTCGAAGTCGACCCGGCGGAGTGGCGGGCCAGGGCGCTAGCGGCGGCCCAGTTCCTGCCGGCCGGCCGCTCGTGAGCCGTCTGTGGTGCGCTGCCAGTGGTGCGACAACCGCGAGCTGCCCGTGCTGAGCCAACGGTGAGTCCGCAGCTGAACCCGTCGACAGCGCTCGGCACGGTGCTCGCCGACGAGCTGATTCGGTGCGGCTTGCGCGAGGTCGTCATCGCCCCCGGCTCGCGCAGCGCACCCCTCGCGATGGCGCTGCACGCGGAGGCCTCGCGGCCGGGATCGCCGCTGCGGCTGCATGTCCGCATCGACGAGCGGTCGGCTGCGTTCCTGGCGCTCGGGCTGGCGAAGGCGAGCGGACGCCCGGCCGCGGTGGTCTGTACCTCGGGGACCGCGGCCGCGCACTTTCACGCGGCCGTCATCGAGGCAGACGAGGCGAGCGTGCCGCTGCTCGTCCTCACCGCTGACCGGCCGCCTGAGCTGCGCGGCACCGGCGCCAGTCAGGCCATCGATCAGCTGAAGCTGTACGGCAGCGCGGCCCGCTGGTTCGGTGAGGTCGGCACGCCGGAGAAGCGGCCCGGGCAGGCTGCCTACTGGCGGTCGCTGGCCTGCCAGGCATGGGCTGCCGCTGCCGGAAGCGCTGCCGCGCTTCCCGGCCCCGTGCACCTCAACCTGGCTTTCCGGGATCCGCTGGTGCCGGGGCTGCCGGACCTGGCTAGTGCCAGGGACGCTGACAGTGCTAGCACGGCTGCCGGAGCAGGGGAGTGGTGCGAGCCGCTGGCCGGCCGACCAGGTGGTGCAGCGTGGACGCGTTTCCCGGCAGGGCCGCCGGTCGCGGGGCCGGTCCTGGAGCTGGACTGGACCGAGCGCGGGATCGTCGTGGCTGGCGACGGCGCTGCCGACGCGGCTGTGGCCGATCTGGCAGCGGACGCCGGGTGGCCGCTGCTGGCGGAGCCGTCCTCCGGCGCCCGGCACGGGCCGGCCGCAGTGGGCTGCTATCAGTTCCTGCTCGAGTCCGCCACGTTCATCCGCGAGCACAAGCCGGACGTCGTCGTGTCGGCCGGCCGACCCGGGCTGTCCCGTGCGCAGCTCGCGCTGCTGCGGAGCAGCGCAGCGTCCGGAGCGCGGCACGTCGTCCTGACACAGGGACCGGGCCGATGGTCCGACCCGTCCCGCACGGCCACCGACGTGGCCGGCCGCGTCGTGCTGCGCGGCAGCATGGCCAGCTCGGCCGACTGGCTAGCGTCCTGGCTGGCTGCCGACGCGGCGGTCCGGCTGGCTGCGGACGAGGTGCTGGGCGCTGGCGCCGGGCTGAGCGAACCGCTGCTGGCGCGCGACCTCGCGGCGGCGCTGCCGTCTGGCGCGCTGCTCTGGGTCGCATCGAGCATGCCGGCCAGGGACCTGGACCGGCACATGCGGCCGCGGTCCGATGTGCGGGTGCTGGCCAGCCGGGGCGCGAGCGGCATCGACGGCCTGGTGTCCTCGGCCACCGGCGCTGCGCTCGCGCACCAGGCTGACGGCGGCGGCCCGGCGGCCGGCCTGCTCGGCGATCTGGCGTTGCTGCATGACGCGCCCGGCCTGTTCCTCGGACCGACCGAACCACGGCCGGATCTGTGCCTGCTGGTGGTCAACAACGACGGCGGCGGGATCTTCTCGACGCTCGAACAGGCGGCGTTCCCCGACTCGTTCGAGCGCGTCTTCGGCACGCCGCACGGCGCGCAGCTGGCCGGCCTCGCCGCGGCGGCTGGCCTGCCGTACTTCCGGCTGGACGAGGCCGCCGGGCTGCCGGCTGCGCTGTCGGGAACCGGGCTGCGGCTGGTCGAGATTGTCACGGACCGCGCGGAGGGCGCCAAGCTGCGCGCCGCGATCGCCGAGGCCGCTGCTGCAGCCATTGCCTGAGCTCGCTGAGTGCACAGCGGGCGTCCGGGGGGCGCGACCTAGCCGGTGGCGGCGGCCACGATGGCCTCAAGCCGCGCGCCGTGTGCGCCCCGCCAGTAGACGCGGCCGCAGGACCGGCAGCGCGAGAACTCCCGGTAGGTACGGCGGGTGCCTGGCTGCAGACGCGCCTCGACTTCCGCCTTGGCGACCGGAGCGAGCAGACCATTGCAGGCCGGGCACCGGGTCCACGGCGCCAGCGGCGGATCGAACCGGTCCAGCACGTCACGGAACTGCTCGTCCGGCCGCGCACCGCGGACATAGGCGCCGAGCCAGAGCTTCCGCCGCCGCAGCAGCCCGCGGTCCTGCGTGAGCAGCACGCGATCCTCCGCATTCGCCTGCACGATGAGCGCGTCGTCGTCCGCGTCGTTGGCATAGGCAGCATCGACACCAACCAGCCGCAGCCTGCGGGCCACCGTGCCCAGGTGAACGTCGAGGACGAAGCGGGCGGAGTCGAGCCGCTGCGGTCGCGCAATCGCGCTCACCGCCACGAGATCACCGCCCTGCGGCCGCGAGCCCGGACCGGACTGGCGCCCGTTCACAGTCAGGCCGCCGACCTCGGTCAGCGGCACCCCGAGTGACTCCACTACATGGCCGAGCGACGACACGCCGTCGCAGGTCACGGTGACCAGGCCAGCCCGGTTAGCTGACCGCAGGAACAACGCCAGTTCCGGCGCGAACCGGAGGACTGCTTCGGGTCGGTCCATCTCACCAGCATGCCCGGCTCGCCAGCGCCTTCGGGCCGCCGGGTACAAAAGGTCCCGACCAGCCGAGTGACCAGACCTGCGGAAGCCGCTGGGGGACACTGTGACCGTGACACCACGAGAGACGGTGACGGACCCGGCGGTGCCGACGCATCCGGCCGGCGCACCCCGGCCGACCGCGGGATCGCAGCGTTGACCACGGCCGACCCGTACGGCCTGCAGCGATTCGTCAGCGCGCAGGACGACGGCGGCACGTACCAGCAGGCGGTCGATGAACTGCGCCGCGGCCGCAAGACCACCCACTGGATGTGGTTCGTGTTCCCGCAGATCACTGGCCTGGGCCGGAGTTCGGCCGCGCAGCACTACGGGATCAGATCACTGAGCGAGGGGAGGGCCTACCTGGCGCATCCCGTCCTCGGTCCGCGTCTGCTCGAGTGCGCCAGCATCGTGGCCGGCCTGTCAGGCCTGAGCGCCGAGCAGATCTTCGGTGCCATCGACGCGATGAAGCTGCGCTCTAGCGTGACCCTGTTCATGCATGCCGATCCAGCCGCCACGGTGTTCCGGCAGGTCCTGGAGCACTACTTCGGCGGAGTCCCTGATCCAGCCACGGAGCAGCTCCTCTGACGGCGCAGACCGTGCTCGTGACGAGAGTTACTCCGGAAACGGCCCGGCTTCCTGCCGGATCACGGTCGGGCTGAGAGCGCTTCAGCGATCATCCGGTGGCCTTGTGCCTCGAACCTCTCGTCGCCGACCTGGTGCGCCCAGGCTGCGGTGCCGATCGCCTCGCGGACCATGGTGCGCTGCCAGGCGTCCTTCTCACGCGGGTCGGTCCCGTAGCCCTCGAGGAAGGCGGTCTCAAGGTTCCGATCGCGGCGGAACTCCTGGACAGCCAGCCGAGCGAAATCAGTCGGCGCCGGCCGCATCGCAGCGCGGCCGAAGTCAATGACACTGACGAGATCGTGGTCGATCAGCCAGTTGCGGGGCTGCCAGTCGCCGTGAGTGGGAGTCAGGGTCGCGGGCGGTGTGGGCCATGTCGCGATCTGGTCCCGCAGCCGTGCAGCTATCGAAGGAGCGATGCGGTGCGGGCGGCTGAGCCACGCCAGCGCCTTGTCGTTCTCGCGGCTCTCGTAGTCCTGGTCGGTGACGGTCGTCTGGGCGTGGAACAGGGCGAGTAGCTCACCCGCCTGCCGGTAGACGCGGGGATCGTCATCATGACCGCTTCCCAGCACGAGCTGACCGGGCAGGAACCTCGTGACCAGGAGCTTGGCCTCTGTGTCGGCAAACTCCAGCGCCGGTGCCCGGCCAATGCTGGTCCACGGGCCAAGCCAGTGCTGGTAGGCGTGCAGTTCGCGCGCGATGTGATGGTCCTCCCGGCCCCCGGCTTTCACGATGAACCGCGACCCGGCGCAGGTCACCTCCAGGACGGTTGTCTCCACGAGTCCCCAGCTGTGATCCTTTTCGACGATCGCGCCCGGAAGCCAGGCGTTCAGCAGGGCTCGCTGCGACGCGGGGAGACTGCCGAAGTCGCGGGCCACTCAGGGATGCTACCGATCTGATCGGGCGCTTGTGCTCCGGGCCGATGTCGGCATTGTCAGTAGCAGAATCTCGCCTGGATGAACCGGCTCCATGACGGTCTCCGCAGTCACTGTCCTCTCCTAGTGATAGTCAACGATCTCAACGTGTTCTGGCCCAGCGCAGGCGGGACGGGCGATGACGGCTCAGATGGGCTTCGCGGCCGCGGCCATGCGCCGGAAGGCCGCCTGCGTGGCCGAGCCTGGCTCGGCGCAGTAGACGATGAGCCGCTGGCCAGTGTCGGCAATGTGCAGGATCTCGCACTCAAAGTCCAGCGGGCCTGCCTGCGGATGGTCGACGTGCTTGCGCAGCGGGTGCCGGGCCTCCACCTCGTGTGCCGCCCAGAACGTCGCGAACTCCGGCGAGAGCCCGAGTAGCTCGGTCACCAGCCCGGCGATGCCCCGGTCACTGGGGTACCGCGCGTAGGCAGCGCGCAGTTCGGCCACCGTCGACCGGGCGAACGCGATCGCCTGCGGGTCCGACCACGGCGCGGCGCTGCCGGCCGCTCGCCGGAACATCCACCGGATCATGTTGCGCTCCTGCTCGGCAACGCCGGACATGTCCCCGATGAACGAGGTCGCGAGCTGGTTCCAGGCCAGCACGTCGTACCTGGCGTCGACAACATAGGCAGGGATCTCGGTCAGGCTGTCAAGGAGTGCCCGGATGGCTGCGCTGACCTGGCGGGACGGGCGACTGCCCGACGGCAGGCTTGCCCCGGCCAGCCCGAACAGGTACCTCCGCTCGTCGGCCGTCAGCATCAGCGCGCGGGCGAGAGCGGCCAGGACCTGCCGGGACGGGTGCGGTCCGCGCGCCTGCTCCAGCCGGATGTAGTAGTCCACCGACATGCCGGCCAGCTGGGCGACCTCCTGGCGCCGCAGGCCTGGCGTCCGCCGCGCACCGGTCTCCGGCAGCCCGACATCGGCCGGGCGCAGCCGCTCACGGCGGGTGCGCAGGAAGGTCGCCAGGTCGGCGCGATTGAGGTCTCCGGTGCTGCTGGTCACCCCTCCAGCTTGCCCCACGGCGGGAGCGTAACCGTGGGGCACGCGGTTGCCAGCCTGGTACTGCTAGTCCCAGCCTCAGCAGGTCCCTGGTGACGCGCCTGTCTAGCTGGCAGGTTCAGAGACATGACAGCTGAGACAACATCCACGGTCGCACTGATCACCGGCGCCAACAAGGGAATCGGCTTCGCTACGGCGAGAGCGCTCGGGACGCTCGGCTGGACCGTGCTGGCAAGTGCCAGGGACAAGGGCCTCGGTCAGCAAGCGGAGCAGGAGCTCCGGGCCACCGGGACAGACGCGAGGTTCGTGCGGCTCGACGTGACAGACGCGGACTCGGTCGCGGCAGCGGCCAGGTGGATCGACAAGGAGTACGGACGGCTGGACGTACTGATCAACAACGCGGGCATTACCCGCGGCGACTGGGGCAAGACGCCGAGCGGCACAACGATGGACGATCTGCGCGAGGTCTTCGAGACCAACATGTTCGGCGTGGTGACCGTCACCAATGCGATGCTGCCGCTGCTGCGGCGCGCGCCCGCCGCCCGCATCGTGAACGTCAGCAGTGAGATCGGCTCGATGACAGCGCAGTCCGACCCGGCCAGCCCGCTCTGCCAGCTGCCGGCGTCGGTGCCGTACCCGGCCTCGAAGGCCGCGCTGAACATGGTGACCGTCATGTATGCGAAGGAGCTGCGCGACACCCCGACTTCTGCGCGACCGACCTGAACGGTCACCGCGGCTTCCGTACCCCTGAGCAGGGCGCGGAGATCACGGTGTATCTCGCTACCCTGCCCGCGGACGGGCCGACCGGCCAGCTCTGGGGCCACCTCTGGGTGTCCGGCGCCGACGGCGGCACCGGCACACTCAGCTGGTAGCGAGCTCGCGCCGTCAGACCGGCAGGGTCCGCGCCCGCAGCGCTTTCTCGACGACGTCACGCCCCTCGATGATGGCGCGGCACATGGCTGCGTCATCACCATGCTCGGCCAGGAACACGTCCGCTCGCGCCAGCAGCTCGGGCGAGGCGGCAGAGTACGGGAACAGCACCAGCCCGAGGATCACGCGGACGAAGCCGTCGCGACTGGCCCACAGCGCAGGGAACTCGTCGAAGAAGGCCTCCGCGTAGGGGCGCAGCAGCCCAGCGTGCTCCACCTGGTTGAAGCCCAGCCCGACCTCGATGGTGTCCTCGATACCGAACTCGTCGGGAGCGGTGAGCAGCCGCCATGCCTGCGTCTTGTGCTCGGCGTCGGGTATCGCCGCCCGGCAGGCAGCCGCGTGCCTGCGTCCGGTGTTCGTGTTGTCGCGCTCAAGCTCGGCGTCGATCTGCTCGTCCCCGGCGCGCCCCGTCGCGACCAGCCGGGCCAGCAGTGCCCAGCGCAGCTCGGTGTCCACGCTCAGGCCCTCGATCTGCTGACTCCCGTCGAGCAGCCCGGCTAGCAAGTCCAGCTGATCGTCCGAGATCGCGGTCCAGCCGAGCAGCTGCGCCCAGGCAAGCTGATGGTCGCTGCCCGGCTCGGCGGCGCGCAGCAGGCCGATACCCGCGGCGGCAAGCTGCTGCTTGCCCTCCGGCACCCAGGCCGGGTCAGCTGACCCCAGCATGTGCTGGAAGGTGAACCTGTGCAGCTGCTGCAGCACGGACACGGACGGCTCGTGGCCCATGCCTGCGACCACGATGGCCACGAAGGCGGGCACCGACAACTCGGCCTGGTTCGCCATGTCCATCACCGCACTCCAGCAGACAGTGCGCGCCAGCCCATCGCGGAAGGCGCCGATGGAGGTGGTCAGCGTGATCAGCGAGCGCTCGTCGAACCGGACGATCGCGTAGCCGAGGTCGTCATCGTTGAGCAGGATCAGGTCCGGCTGCGGCAACCCGACCAGGTCCGCCACCAGTGTCCGCGCACCGGCAACCTGCGTCTCAACCCGGTGCGTGCGCACCAGTGCGCCGTCGCTGTCCCGGTTGTACAGTCCGATCGCGATATGGTGCGGCCGGAGCACGGGGTGCTCGGCCGGTGCCTCCTGAAGCACAGCGAAGCTGACGAACGTGCCCGAGTCGTCGGTCGCGAACTCGCTGCGCAGCGTGTTCGGCCCGGCGGTCTGCAGCCAGGCCTTCGACCAGTCGCCCAGAGGCTTGCCGGAGCTCGCCTCCAGTGCTTTCAGTAGGTCAGCCAGTGTGGCGTTGCCCCAGGCGTGCTCGGCCAGGTAAGCGCGGATCCCGGCGAAGAAGCTCTCCCGGCCGAGGTAGGCGACAAGCTGCTTGAGCACCGACGCGCCCTTGGCGTAGCTGATCCCGTCAAAGTTAGCCTGGGCCACGCTGAGCGTCGGTGCATCGGCAGCGATCGGATGCGTCGACGGCTGCTGGTCCTGCGAGTATCCCCAGACCTTGCGGCCGGCGCAGAAGCTCGTCCAGGCGTCGGTAAACCTGGTCGCCTCGGCGCTCGACTGGCAGGCGCACATCTCGGCAAACGACTCGTTCAGCCACAGGTCGTCCCACCACGTCATCGTGACGAGATCGCCGAACCACATGTGCGCCATCTCGTGCAGCAGGGTGTCCGCCCGCACCTCGCGCATCGTGTCGGTCACCTTCGACCGGAACAGCAGCTGCTCGGTGATCGTGACCAGGCCGGGGTTCTCCATGGCGCCGGCGCTGTCGGTTACGAACACCTGGTCGTACTTGGCGAACGGGTAGTCCATCCCGAACAGGCCGGTGTAGTAGTCGAGGCCCGCCTTGGTGATGGCGAAGATCTCCTCCGCCTCGAGGTAGGAGGCGAGCGACTGGCGGCAGGCCAGGCCAAGCGGGATGACCTGACCGGACGGCGTGGTGTGCGAGTCCGTGACCAGGTAGTACTCCCCGGCGGCCGCGACAGTCAGGTAGGTGGAGAGCCGCGGTGTGGGCGGGAAATGCCAGACGGCGCTACCATCTCCAGCCGGCTCCGGCTCTGGCGCGGGCTGGTTCGACAGCACAATCCACGACGCAGGCACCCGGAAGTGCAAGACGGACTCGGCCTTCAGGTCCGGCTGCTCGAAGCAGGTGAAGACCTTCCGGGCATCGGCAGGCTCGAAGTGCGTGGACAGGTAGACCCTGCCGTCCGCGCTGTCCACCGCCCGTATCAGTCCGGAGCCGCCAGCGCCGTAAGCGCAGTCGGCCACGACCCGCAGTTCATTCCGCTCGGCGAGCCCGGTCAGTGCGATCCGGCCGTCCGCGTATGCAGTGGCGGGGTCGAGCGGCTCACCATTGAGCGTGATCTCAAGCACCTGCTCCGCAACCAGGTCGGCATAGCTCGACGCACCGGGCCTGGCGCAGTCGAACACGATCACCGTTGTCGAGCCGAAGGTCTCCGGCCCGCCAGTCAGATCCAGCTCGATGTCGTACGAGTGCACGTGCAGGAGCGCGGCCCGCTGCATCGTCTCGTCCCTGGTGATTTCGGCAATCTGCATGGAACGCTCCGTCCGCGGCAGGCTAATCGCGTAATAACTTATTGCGCCGGACGTCTCAGCGCAATGCAGTCATAAGCCGCGGAGTCACGAACACCGCACGGCTGCGCCCTGGCCCGCGCGTCCGCGCGGCTCCGGTCAGAACCCAGCGATCGCGGGGATGACGCGTTCGCCGAGGTAGTCGAGCGCGCGCGGAGAGCTGGCGTTCAGCAGCGTGCCGTGCGCGACCGAGAAGCCAAGCTCGGCCAGCTCGTGCAGGTGCTCGATCGTCTGCTCCACTCGCTCGCCATTCTCGCCGAGGTCGAAGCGCACCTGAACGGTCTTCTCGATCTCGTCGTAGTCGCGCCCCTCGCGGGCGCAGTGCTCGCGCAGGACGTCGAGCTTGTGCGCCGTCTCCGCCGAGTCGAAGATGTTGCAGGCGTCGGCGTACTTCGCCACCAGCCGCAGCGTCTTGCGCTCCCCGGAACCGCCGATGAGGATCGGCGGATGCGGCCGGGTGAGTGACTGCGGCGAGTTGAGCGTGCGCTCCAGCTGGTAGTGCTTACCGTCGAACGGGCTGTCGTCACCGCGCCACATCTGCAGGCAGATCTGCAGCGCCTCTTCCAGCCGTTCGTACCGCTCCGCCAGCGGCGGGAAGAAGAGACCGAGCCCGCGTGCCTCCTCGGCGTTCCAGGCCGCGCCGATGCCGAGCATGGCGCGCCCGCCAGAGAGGACGTCGAGCGTCGTCACCGCCTTCGCGAGCAGGCCTGGCACCCGGTAGACGACCGCGGTGACGACAGTGAGCAGCTTCACCCGCTCGGTGCGGCCTGCCAGCCAGCCAAGCGTCGTGTATGCCTCGAGCATCTCGTGCTCGGGCGGACCGAGGTGCCCGATCTGCCACACATGATCCATGACGCTGACGCGATCGACGCCCATCTCGTCAGCGCGCCTGGCAATCTCGCCGAGATGACTCGCCAGCGCCGGAGCGCCGCCGTCCCAGGTGAAGTCGGAGATATGCAGGCCGACCTTCATTCGCGCACGCTCCTCGCCTCGCCCGCGCGCAGCGCGCGCCCGCCAGTACTGCTCCTGGCACCAACATAGACCCGTCAGCCGGCCTGCCCCCGCGGGCACCGGCTCGGCTCAGGCTCCGCTGGCAGGCCGCTACTACAACGTGCTTACGGGCAGGGAAACGGCTACGTTCCCGTCCCGGACCAGGAACGTACCCGGGGGCCGGGGCTGATGCGTCAGCCGCGGCCCCCCGTTCCCTGCTCGCGACTACCTGCGGTCCCGCGCCCACCCCGGCTGCGGCGGCCAGGGGAACTGATAGGCGCGGTAGGTGTTGACGCCAGCCGGGAACTCCGCGTTGAACAGCAGCGTGCCTGAGCTGCTGAACGCGGAGAAGTAAGGCAGCGCGCCCCAGCCCACGACGACGTCGCCTGTCCGTGTGGTCTGGGCGTTGCCCTGTGACGCGGCCACCAGGCCCTCGGGCTGGTCGATCGAGGACACCAGCGTGGCGACCTTCGTGCGGAAGTTGAGCTTCACGGTCACCTCGCGGCTGGTCGACAGTTCCGGCGTGCCCGCGCTCTCGTTGTCGAAGAACGTGAAGGTGTCCGGGCCGACCTGCTGCGGGTCGTGCTGCCAGGCGAAGATCTCGTCCGCGTTATCGAGCGCCTGGCCGGGCGCGGCCGCCTCGGTGAACGTGCTGTCCTTGCCGCCAAGCTGCCAGTTGATCTGCCCGGTGCGCAGGCTCACGTCGTAGGTCGTCCAGGTGTCGCGGGCGTCGATCAGCAGACTGCCGTCCGCTGCGACCTTCACCGCGTTGACGTGGAACCAGTCCCACGGCGTGCTCGCGGACGCGGGAAGCGGCTGCTCGCTTTCGCTGTAAGGGACGTGGTCCGCGCTGTTCCACTGGAACAGCACCTTCCCCGTCTTGATGTCGATCTCCTGGACGATGCCGTCGATGACAGTCTGGTCGGCCGGGCCGCCGATCGAGGTCAGGTCCGCCGTGGCGGTGGTGTAGCTGAGGATCAGCGCGGTGTTCCACGGCGTGATGAGGAACTCGTGCCCGTCCGCGCTGTAGCCGTTGCCGGCGTTTACCGTGGCGATCTGCTGATAGTGATCGTTGTAGATGTAGTCGGTGCCCTCCGACAGGCCGCCGAGTCCAGTGCCCTGCCACCAGGTCAGCACTGGCTGCCCGTCATAACGCTGGACGCGGAAGTCAGCCGCCTCCTGGCCGGCCGGGACGGCCTGGAACCACAGCACCTTGCCGGAGGGGCTCAGGATCTCCGGGCCGTTGGCGTAGGTGCTCTGGTCGCCATAGGGGGAGATAAAAAAGTCGCCATCGGCCTTGTTCGCGTTGCTGGTCAGGATTGTGACCGGCGGGGGTGCCGCCGGGGTGGTTGTGCTGGATGCGCCTGCGCTGGACGCAGCAGCCGGGCCTGCCGACAGCAGGGCGGGACCGGCGGCGAGCGCGGCCGCCGTGATGGCGATCGCGGGTGCGCGGCGCCGCCAGTTCGGCCGACGCGATGGGCGGGACGTTCGGGGCATGCGAAATTGCCTTCCGTCTGCGGAATGGGACTGCGGCTGCCACGGGTTGTCCGCGGCGGCCAGCACGTAACAGCTTATGTAATCCCTAGTATCTCGTCTAGATAACTAGGTAATTGCCGTGACCTAGCGCAGGTGGCATGGAAGGGGGAGTTGCTACGAGGCGTAGATCCGAGCGGACAGCTTGCGCGGCGGGGGAGCACCGTCGCTATACAGCAGCATCAGCACGAGGTCGTCAGGGTCGTGACCCTCGATGAGCGTGGTGTTGTCGGTGACGCGCGTCTCCCGGTACGCGGAACGCTCGCGCAGCACCCGCTCACACCGGTCCAGTTCCTCGCGGCTCGGCAGGGCCCAGACCACGTACTGCACGCCCACCTGGCCTAGCGGATGTGATCCAGCCATCCCGGTTGAGCGCAGGACAAGCTCGGTGCCGTCGGGAGCGCAGAGCAGGGCTGCGGTTGAATCGGAGTCGGCGAGTTCAAGCTCCAGGACCTCCCGGTAGAAGCTCACCGATTTCTCGAGGTTGGTTACGAAAATCACGACGCCAGTCAGCCGCAGCTCCTGGGCCATCGGGTCCCCGTTCCGCCGGGCAGCTGCCCTAGCCCTCCAGTGCCCGGCGCATAGGCCGGAACTTGGTCTCGGTCTCGGCCACTTCGGCGGCCGGCTGCGAGCCCGCTACGATGCCGCACCCGGCGAACAGCCTGGCTCGCCTGCCGTCCACCTCACCGCAGCGTAGCGCGATCGCCCACTCGCCGTTGCCGCGTGCGTCTACCCAGCCGACGGGACCGGAGTAACGGCCGCGGTCCATTCCCTCGAGTTCCCTGATCAGCTCCATTGCCGCCTCGGTCGGCGTTCCGCAGATCGCCGCGGTGGGATGCAGCGACGCTGCCAGCGCGAGCGCTGACGTGTCGCGGGCGAGCACGCCGGAGACCGGGGTGGCCAGATGCTGGTAGTCGGCCATCTGCAGCAGCGAGGGCGTCGCATCGACAGCGAGCTCGGTGCACAGCGGTGACAGCAGATCCCGCACCGATTCGACGGAGTAGCGGTGCTCCTCTGCATCCTTGGCCGAAGCCAGGAGCGCGGTGCTGAGGGCTTCGTCCTCTGCCGCGCTGCCGCCGCGCCCCATCGTCCCGGCCAGCACCAGCGAGCTGACCTGCCGGCCCTCACGGCGGATCAGCAGTTCCGGCGTAGCGCCGATCAGGCCGGCGCAGGCGAACGTGTAGCAACCGGGGGAGCGGGCAGCCAGGCGAGACAGCAGGACGCGCATGTCGATGTCCTCGGGCGCCTGCGCGAACAGGTCCCTGGCCAGCACCACCTTGCGCACCTCGCCGGCCGTGATCCGGGCGACGGCCGCCGCGACGATCTGGCCCCACTCCGGCGCGGTCCGGCTCCCGTCACTCCACCGCAGGTCGCCGGGAGCGGTCGCGGGCGCGGCCGGAACGAGCGGATCGGCGCCGCCCGCGCTGATGCGGGTCCGCCAGTAGACGCCGGATCTGCGACCGATGATCACCTGCGGGACGATCAGCACCGAGCCGTCGGACGCCGGATCGAAGGTGAAGCTGCCGAAAGCGACCGGACCAGTGCCGGGCACCGCGACGCGGTCGGTGATCAGCGCAGCGTCGAAGAGCTCCGCGAGCCACTTCTCGCCCGCCGCGAACCGGTCCGAGCCGGCCGGCAGCGTCAGCCTGGCGGCCTCGCCCCAGCCGACCAGGCCGTCACCCTGGTGGAGCCATGCCGAAACAGCGGGGCTCGGCAGCCAGGACAGGAGGTCACCAGGGTCGGCAGTGCTGACTGTGGTGACGGTCAGCCCGTCCGGATCCGGCCGTTCCCGGCCATTGTGCTGCGCTTCCACGACAGTCCACTCTACGTGTGGCTTCCGGCCTGCTCTGACCGAGGGACGGGCGATAGCTCGCGCCCGGTTGCGGCTAGGGAGGGCGGCCAGAGCGCGGGCGTCGCGCACCGCAGTAACAAGACGCCCGCGATCCGGAATCCGAGCCATGCCAGCAGTACGCCGGCAGCCAGGCTGCCGATCACGTTCAGCCCGGCATCGGCCACGGCGCCGTCCTCCAGCAATCGAAGCGTCTCGTACCCGAACGTGGAGAAGGTAGTCAGGCCGCCGCAGAAACCTGTGCCGAGCAGCGCGAAGACCACGGGCGGCAGGCCGAGGTGTCGTTCGGCGCCGAGCAGGAAGCCGATCACGGCCGAGCCGAACATGTTGACCGCGAACGTCCCCCACGGGAACACCGTGTCTCGTCGCGCCTGCACGAACCGGTCCGTTAGAAAGCGGGCGGGCGCACCGATCATGCCACCCGCCAGCACTGCCAGGATGATCACGTCGGGCTGCCGCCCGCTGTCCCGGCAGTCCCGGAACCGCCGCCCGCCGGTCCCCGCGGCCCGCCAGGATCGCCGCCGGCGGCGTCGGCCGCGAGCGCGCTGCTGTAGGTGTGCACGTGCACGTCGTCGACAATGACGAGGCCGCCCCTCACCAGCTCGGCCACCTCGTCGAGGAACTCTTCAGTCCGCTCAGCCGTGTCGACGATGATGATCGCGACCGGCAGGTCCTCGCTGAGCGACAGCAGCCTGGTCGTATGGATGCGAGACGAGGCTCCGAAGCCCTCGATGCCGCGGAACACGCTGGCGCCAGCCAGCCCGCGCTCGTGTGCCCGGTGGACGATCTCCGCGTAGAGCGGCTTGTGGTGATAACGGTCTGACTCACCGATGAAGATCGTGATCCGTCTGGCCTGACCGGCCAGCCTCGGCGGCTTGTGTCTCATCCGCCACTCGCCCTTTCCGCGGCTGCCTCCGCGCGCGCCGCCCTGATCCGCGACGGGACCTCGGCCGCCACCCGGCCGGCGCGCATCCCCAGCCAGACCGCGACCAGGGCGGCCACGATGCTGGAGAGAGCGTAGGAGTCGGCCAGGGCGGGCTCGTGGCCGGTCAGCAGCGTCATCACGCCGCCGGCGTAGGTGGAGAACGTGGTGTACCCGCCGAGCAGGCCGACGGCCAGGAACGGTCGCAGGAACCGGCGGGGTGGCCACACCTCCAGCAGGTAGACCATCAGCAGGCCGAG
>Ga0335074_10004846_pt1 | contig 18567 bp, 16 predicted proteins | sample Lox_Sample_23_FD_206715 | JGI IMG/M metagenome (GOLD analysis project Ga0335074, IMG submission 206715) | Soil microbial communities from Loxahatchee National Wildlife Refuge, Florida, United States - Lox_Sample_2.3 | ecosystem: Environmental > Terrestrial > Soil > Wetlands | place: USA... | reverse complement strand
GCCTTATCGATGACCTCCTGAGGCCACGTGCCGTCCCGGTCGTAGTCCCAGGCGACGGGCCGGATCTCCTTCTCGGCGAAGTCGTGCGCCATCTCGCGCATGCTCTTCTGCTCGTCGGTGAGCGTGAAATCAACCACTCGGGTTCTCCTTGAAAGCGTAGATTGACTAGTCAGTCAACACGTCAATGCTACCCCAACAACGGGCGTCCCCAATCCCATCTCGCGAGGACGCCGGTGCCACAAAGGGCGCAATCTTCCGCCAGACTTGGGGTTCGATGCACTCGACGTTCAACATCGTCATCTGGGTCGTCTGCATCCTGGCCGTCGTGATCGCGTTCGCGGCGCTGATCGCCAGCCGCAAGACCTGGGAGGACTTCGGCAAGGGGCAGTTCGTGATGGATCGCGACGAGAGCCGGGCCTCATCGGGCTCGGCGATCGCCGAGCGCGACGCTGAGATCCGCCAGCTGCTCGAAGCTCGGAACGAGCGGCGGGCCCGCCGCGGCGAGGAGCCGATCGACGTGGAGCAGGAGCTTGCCCGGCTGACCGCGCCGTCCGTCGATCCCGAGCTCCGTGACGAGATCCGCCAACTCGTCGTCGCGCGAAATCATCGCCGGGTGCGCGCCGGCAAACCCCCGCTGGATGTCGAGGCTGAGATCGAGCGTGAGATCACCGCGCTTGGCGATCTCTAAGGCGCCGCCGCCAGGCGCCGCCGACAAAGCTTCTAAGGCGCCGCCGACGAAATTTCATTCCCGGTAGTCTCCGGCGCCATGCCCGATCTGCGCCGATTCGAATTCGAGGAACTGGCCAACCGGCCGGGGACCTACTTCAACCCGCAGACCGAGGTCCTCGTCGTCGTCGACGACTCCCCCGATCTCGATAGCGAGATCTTCAACATGGAGGAGTTCGAAGGCGCCGATTGGGTCCTGGTCGCCGACGAGGTGCCGGTCGACGAACAGCGCCGAGACGAGCTTCTCGAGGCCTTCCAGACCAGGCACGCCGGGGCGAACTTCGAGGCCGACCCCGATGAGGACCCCGAGGACTACGAAGAGGAAGTCGAGGAGCTGGGGCGCGAGGACTAACTAAGGCGCCGCCGTCAGGCGCCGCCGACCAGGTTCTAAGGCGCCGCCGTCAGACGCCGCCGACCAGGTTCGTTCCTACCCGCCTCAGCTGCCGCTGTTAAGCAGCGAAGCGCACTTCTGCATCTTCGACACGTCGCCGGCTGCCTGCTGGATGCACTGGCTGTACTTCGTCACGCTTGTCGAGGAGCCGCTGGTGCTCGTGCCGGTGCCACTGGTCGTGCCGCCGGTGGCCGAACTGCCGCTCGACGCGCCGCTGACCAGTCCGCCGGCCGCGCTCTGAAGTTCCTGCACGAACGCGCTCACCTTTGACTGGAACTGGCTGAAGGGCAGCACTTTGGTCGGCGCCTTGATCGTCTGTGGCTGGTTGAGGTCGGCGTATTGCATGGTCAGGTTGAGGTCGGCCGAGGTCATCCCGCCCAGTTCGGAGGAGGCCTTGCCGGTGACCGGCAGCGTGAGCGTGATCGTGAGCCGGCGGATCGTGTGGTCGCTGTTGCCGGTCCACACGTCGACGCTCGGGTTCTTGATCTCGCCGGCGATCTTCTGGCGCGTGGCCGCCGGCAGCCCCGACTTGAGGGCAGTCGCCCCAGAAACGCCCAGCGAGGAGGCCCGTTGGAGCACCGTGTTCAGGTCGCTCAGCAGCGCCGGGACGTTGACCCCAGCGTGGATGTGGGTCGTCTGGGTACCGCCCACGGTCTCGGTGCCGACGATGGTCGGATCGGTCAGCCAGTGAAGCGGCTGGATGCCGAGCTTGGACAGCGTCCCCGAGCCGGAGGTCGAGCTGCCCGAGGAGGCCAGCTGCCCGAAGCTCGATTCGAGCTTCTGGAACGTGGCCTGGGGCATCTGATAGCTCGCGCCCTGAAGGGTCACGTACCCGGTCGTCCCCGTCGAGACGATGCCCAGCGACACGTTGTGTGCGAGTGCGCTCGCGCTCACCGTGAAGTTGGATTCGGGCAGCTTGCCCTTGCCGCGGGTCTGGAACGGACCGCCGAAGCTGAGGGTGATCGGACCGCTCAGCGTGGAAGAACCGGCGGGGTCGATCGTGAGGCTCAGATCGATGTTGCCGCTCGTGACCTTGTGCTCGCCGCTGAACGTCTCACTCAGGAGCGTGTTCGGGTTGCTCGACCCCGCTCCGCCGCTGCTGCTCCCGCACGCGGCCACCGCCACCGCTGCCACCAGCACCATGAGCAGCATGAGTGCGGTTCGTCGGTGAGTCATTGCGGTTGCCCCCTCCTTCTCTGGCACAGAATGGCCTGGTCGAATCTAGCATCCGGTCCGTCGGTCGGCGCCGGTTCGCCCCGGGCTCCGCGAGCCGCCTAGACTCGCCCGATCATGGCCCCGCGGACGATCCTCTACACGGGCAAGGGCGGCGTCGGCAAGACATCGGTCGCGGCCTGCACGGCGCGCGCGTGCGCGGCGGCCGGACTGCGCACCCTGATCATCTCGACCGATCCGGCGCACAGCCTGTCCGAGTCGCTGGGCGGTTCTCTGGGGGCCGAACCGCGTCCGGTTTCGGATCGCCTGTGGGGTCAGGAGGTGAACGCCCAGGAGGAGATGGAGCGGCACTGGTCCGGCGTTCAGGAGTGGCTCGGTGAGGTGTTCGTCGAGCGCGGAGTGGACCGGATCTCAGCCCAGGAGCTGACCGTGCCGCCGGGGATGGACGAGCTGTTCTCCCTGCTCCGCCTCCAGGCGGCGCACCAGTCGCCCGACTGGGATGCGGTGATCGTCGATTGCGCGCCCACCGGCGAGACCTTGCGCCTGCTGTCGTTTCCGGATGTCGCGCGGTGGTGGATCGAGAAGGTGTTCCCGTTCGAGCGCCAGATCTTGGCCGCCGCGCGTCCGCTGGCCCGTTCGCTGCTCGACATCCAGCTGCCCGGCTCCGCCGTGTTCGCGGACATCGAGCGTCTGTCACAGAACCTGATCGAGATGAACGAGATCCTCCGCGACCGCGACCGTTGCACGGTCAGGCTCGTGATGAACCCGGACAAGATGGTGATCGGCGAGGCGATGCGGACGTTCACCTATCTGAACCTGTACGGGTATCTGACCGACGCCGTGATCGTGAACCGGATCTTTCCGTCGGACGTCGGGGACTATTTCGCCGGCTGGCGCCAGGTCCAGGAGGAGCACCTCGAGCTCGTCCGTTCGGCGTTCGCGCCCGTGCCCATCCTTTGCGCGCCGTACTTCGACCAGGAGGTACTCGGGGCGGAGATGCTCGACCGTCTCGGCGGCGCGCTGTTCGGCTCAGACCGGCTCGATCCCGCGGCCGTCCTGCACGATCGCCTGACCCAGGAGCTGAGCGTGTCCGAAGAGGGCGCCTCGCTGCGCCTGATGCTCCCGTTCGCCCAGAAGGGCAAGATCTCGCTCAAGAAGATCGGGCTCGAACTGATCGTCGGCGTCGACGGGCACCGCCGCACGATCATCCTGCCCTCCGCGCTGGCGGCCTTCCAGCCGACCGGCGCCACCTTCGAGGACGGGTCACTCGAGGTCACTTTCCACGGGGCGCGAGATCCGGAGCCCGCGTGAACGATGGCTGAGGCACCAGAGTGATGTCCGACCCGCCCGAGTCTCGTCCGCCCGAGGAGCCGGAGCGCCGGCGCGACCCCGCGCCCCCGGGGTCGCCCGAGGAAGCGCTGCGGCGAATCGAGGAGCGACTCGACCGCGCTTCGGAGGCGGCCGAGCGCCTGATGGCGCAGGCGGCACACGCGGCCGCGGGGGGCAGTGATCCTGATCCCGGTGAGTCGGCCAATCCGGGCGAGGATTCAGACCCTCCGCCGGCGGGCTGGCAACTCCCCGACGACGGTCCGTCTCCGACCTGGTCCGATCTCGACCCGTTCGTGGCTTTCGTCCAGGCGGTCCGCGAGCTCATCCCCGCGGATCTCCAGCGCCGGCTGATCGCCGCCCTACGCGAGCTGCTGCTCGCCCTCCGGGCCTTGATCGATTGGTATCTCGAGCGGCTCGAGCGGCGGCGCGGACAGGCGGTGGAGGTCCAGGACATCCCGATTCTTTAGCCGGGGACGGCGGCCGGCCGTGCCTTTCGGGAGCCGCTTCTCGGACGCTTACAATCGGGGGATGAGCGAAGCACCGACCGCCGCCGCGCGGCGGGTCGGGGCGGGGACGACTCGCCTGGCCCGCGCCTGGCGGGTGCTGCCGCACGAGTCCCGGTTGGCAGCGTTCGCGTCGATGGCGCTCTTCCTGACGCTGTTTCTGCCCTGGTACCAGGTGACGCTGATCGACCGCGGCCAGCGCGCGACGCTTCAATCGGCCAGCGCCACCATCACCGGCTGGGGCGCCTTCTCGTTCGTCGAGGCCGCCGTCCTGCTCGTCGCCGCCGGCGTGCTCACCCTGCTCTTTCAACGCGCCGAGGGGCGGGCGTTCCACCTGCCGGGGGGAGACGGCGGCGTAATTACCGCGGCGGGGGTTTGGACCTGCGTGCTGGTCGTGTGGCGGATCTTCGACAAGCAGGGCGCGTCGACCAACGGCCCGGCCGCCACCAGCTCGGGCGTCGAGTGGGGCATCTTCACCGCTCTGGCGGCCGGAGCATTCCTGGCCTACAGCGGCTCCCGGATCCGCGCCGCCCACCGGCCGGAACCGCCCCTACCCGGGGAGGACCGTGCCCCGATCGGCTCCAACGCGGCAGCCGACACGACCGAGCACCCGCACGGGCGAGAGCCACGGCGCGGCGGCTCGACCGGGGAGCCGCGCCGGCGAACGCCGTCCACTCAGCCGCGCCGGCGAGCGAGGACTCCGAGGCCGGTGGCGACAGATGGCGAGCCACGCGCCACCCCGGACTGGAAGGATGACGCCACGCCGGTCCGACCGCGCCACCGTGTCAGCGCTGCCGAGCTGTTCGAGCGCGTCGTGCCGGAGGACCCGCCGGCCATGCGCTTCGGCCGCATTCCTCCGTCCAGCCGGGCTTCGTTCCCGACGGCCTCCGAGCCGGAGAACGCGGCCTCGGACGACGACCAGCTGACGATCCCGTTCCGCGAAGACGAGACCCTCCGGCTCGGCGAGGACGAGACCCTCCGGCTCCGCAACGACGAGACCCATCGGCTCGGCGAGGACGAGACCCTGTCGCTCGGCGAGGACGACACGCTTCCTCTCCGCCGCCGGCCGGAGCGCTAATCGCTCACGGCGCGCCGGGCGAGTTCGCCGGCAATCCGGGCCAGCACCTTCGTCGATTCACGCCGGACGTGGTGGCGCGTGAAGCGCATGAGCTCGATGCCGGCGTCCCGGGCGCGGAGATCCTTCTCGCGATCCCGGTTGAAAGCCGATGGGCCACGGTGGAACGAGTAGCTGTCCAACTCGATGGCGAGCCGTTCGCGCCGCCAGAATAAGTCGAGCTCAAAGCGGCCAAACGGGACGTTCGTCTCCGGCAGCGGAAGCCCCGCGTCGCGCAGCAACCGAAGCAGCGCCTTCTCGGTGCGTGACCGACTGACCGCGACCGCGGTCTCATCGCCCAGGATGGCCGCCAGGCGGGCTGCGCCCCGGCAGGGTCGGTTCCGCGCGAGGACCTTGTGCAGCTCGGACGGCGTGAACAGCCGGTGGGCGAGGCCCTCGTCGATCGCGCTGGCGAGCTCGTCCCAGGTGCCCGTGGCCGCGAGCTCGAGCACGGTCCGCGCCGGCGTGCTCATCCAAAGACCCTCGTGCAGCTTCACCTCACTCCGGTGGATCGCCTGGATCCGGTGCACCCGGACCCCCTTGCGTGAGTCGCAACGCCGGCCGACGACCGAAACCTCCACCAGGGTCGGGACGTACCGGACCAGGCCCAAGATTGCGGCCGCAGAGTGGTGGCTGAGGAAAGCGCGCTGACCGCAGCTGAGAAGCGCCGCCTGCTCGCGGGCGAGTGGCGGCAGATCGCCCTGGATCACCGAGTAGACGCCGTGGAACACCACCTGAAAGCGGCCCCGGTTCACCCAGTGGGCGATCGTGCGTCGACTGCATCCCAGCGCGAGCAACTGCCGGTGGCCGACGATTGTGCGCTGCCCGCCGGCAAGTGCGGCGATCGCAGCATCGCGGCCCTGGGTCATAACCCCGCGCTCGACCGGCCGCGATTGCCGAACGCGCCCGCACGAGCCATATGTGGCGCTGAATCCGCATTCACCCCCGGCGAGGGGGCGAGTGCCGGGATATGACCCGGGCCTGGGACCCGATGACCCGGGCTTGGGACCCGATGACCCGGACTGGGGACCCGGTGACCCAGGCTGGGGACCCGATGACCCGAGCGCGGGACCTCACGCCGGCCGAAGATCGTGCTCACGCCACCGAGTCTGCACCCGCCACCGCCCACCGACCCCGACTTGTTGCAGGCCGGCGCCTATATTTGAACGGTCCCGATGCAAACCGAGACCCAAACGCCGCAGACCCCGCAGGAGCTCGCCACCGGACTGAGAGCAGTCGGCTACCTCCCGGGCGACTCGACGGCGCTGGTCTCGTTCCTGGCCATCAAGCTCGGCAAGCCGGTTCTCGTCGAAGGGCCCGCCGGCGTGGGCAAGACCGAGCTCGCCAAGGCTCTCGCCACCCACCTGAACCGCAGCCTGATACGGCTCCAGTGCTACGAGGGGCTCGACGAGGCCAAGGCCCTGTACGAGTGGAACTATCGCAAGCAGCTGCTGCGCATCCAGACCGAATCCCAACAGGCCGCCTGGCAGGACGTGCAGGACGACATCTTTGGCGAGGAGTTCCTGCTGCCCAGGCCTCTGATGACCGCGATCGCCAGCAGCGAACCCGTGGTCCTGCTGATCGACGAGATCGACAAGACCGACCAGGAGTTCGAAGCCATGCTGCTCGAGCTTCTGAGCGACTTCCAGATCAGCATCCCGGAGCTCGGACGAATCGAGGCCAAAACCCGCCCGGTCGTCTTGCTCACCTCCAACAACACCAGGGAACTGACCGAGGCGCTCAAGCGCCGCTGCCTGTACCTGTGGCTCGATTACCCCAACCTCGAGCACGAGCTCGAGATCGTCCGCCTCCACGCGCCGGAGCTGGACGAGACGGTGGCCCGGAAGCTCACCGAGATCGTCCACCAGATCCGCCAGCTGGACCTCAAGAAGCCCCCTTCGATCGCCGAGTCGATCGACTGGGCGCGCACCCTGCTACTGCTCGGCGCCGGCGACATCGACCACGCCACCTTCGTCGAGACCATGAGCGTGATCGTCAAGCACCGCACCGACCTCGACACGGTGGCGGCCCGCGTCGGCGTGGCGCTGCAGCAGGCCGATGCCGCCTAGCCCCAACCCGGGCAAGGCGATCTACGGCGGCATTCCCGAACGGCCCCCGGGCACCCTCGACGGCCAGCTCCTGTCCTTCGCCGAGGACCTCCGCAGCGAGGGCGTGGCGATCGGAACCTCCGAGATCCTCGACGCATTCGCGGCGCTGGAACACGTCGCCTGGAACGAGCAGCAGAGCTTCAAGGAATCGCTCGCGGCGACGCTGGCGAAGTCGAGCGAGGACCGGCGCGTGTTCGAGCTCGTGTTCGACCGTTTCTTCTTCCGCGCCGCCGAGGCCCAGGCCGCGCGCCAGAACATCACCGAATCGCCGGGTGCGACCAACGCACCCGGCGCCAACGACATCAACCTCGACACGCTGAGACAGCAGATCGCCGCCGCCCTCCGAGACGGCTCGGACGACGCACTCAGAGACCTGGCCCGCCTGGCCATCGCCGCTTTCGGCCGTGGCGAGGGCTCGGGCGTCCTCGGCGTCGACGTGCAGAGGATCCGCAGAGCACTCGGACTCAGAACCGAGCCGCAGCCTGACCTCCCACAGGACGATCCGCGGCACGACGGCGTCCCCAGGGACCAGCTGCGGAAATTCGAACAGCACCTGAGGCGCGAGCTCGAGCGCAACCTGATCGAACGCACGGCGAGCCTCCCCCCCAAGCGTCCCCTGAACGAACTCGACCGAGCCCTGCCGAGCGGCCCGATCCAGGACCTCGCCGCCGTCCACAAGGTGGTGGCGCAACTGAAGCGGCGACTCGCCACCGAAGGCCATGAGCTCAAGGGCCACAACCGCCACGCCCACGTCGATTTCAGACGGACCATGCGCGCCAGTCTCCAGACCGGCGGCGTCCCGATCGCACTCAAGTACCGCCCGAAGCGACCAAGACGGCCCGAGATCTTCGTGCTGTGCGACGTGTCCACCAGCGTCACGAGCGCGTCCACCTTCTTCTTAAGCGTCCTTCACGCCCTCCACGACGCCTTCCGCAAGCTCCGCAGCTTCGTGTTCATCGAACGCATCTCGGAGGTGACCGAGGTGTTCGAAAAGGAGCGCGACTTCCGCGCCGCCAGCGAGGCGATATCGAAAGACGCCGGCGTGGCGGACGTGTCGGGGTACACCGACTACGGCCGCGTCTGGCTCGAGTTCCTCACGACCATCGAGGACGAGCTGCACCCGCGGGCCACCGTGATCGTGCTCGGCGACGCGCGCACCAATGGCCGCCCGCCGCGCGACGATGTGTTCGCGGCGATCACCCGGAAAGCCGGCCGCACGTTCTGGCTGAACCCCGAGCCCCGGCTGTACTGGAACTACGGCGACAGCGTGATCGCCACCTACGAGAAGCACTGCACGGCGTTCGAGTGCTGGCGCACCGATCAGCTCGAGGAGTTCGTCAAGGCGCTGACCCGCCCGGACTCGACGTAGCGGAACCGCTACGACACCGGCTCGGACGGCGTCGCCACCGCCTCGAGGAACAGATTGGCCAGCCCCGCGGCGTCGGTCTCCCGCGCCTGGACCAACGACAATCCGCTCCCTTCGAACAATCCATCGGCCTCCCACCGCGAGGGATCGAGCGACACCGCGTACGGATTGATGTTCACGTCCTCGCCCGGCGCCGCGTCGCCCAGGTTCTGCGCCGCACGACTAAAAGCCAGGACCGCGAACGCCTCCATCAGGTCTGCCGTCGCGGCGAGGTGCTCCCGAACCCCGTCGTCGTCGAACCCCCCGGCCATGTCGACGTGGCGCTGGAACATGCCCGGGAAGGCCTGAGTGGGAACGATCGCCCGCCGCCACTCGCGATCCTCGAGAGCGTTCCACTCCCGGTACATCGCCTCGAGCCGACGGGTGATCGCCCATATCCGCTCGAGGTCGGGGCGCACGGAGGCCATGAAGTCCACGTCCGCGTACTTGTCGTGGAAGAACAGCAGGCACTCAGTGCCCCAGTACAGGATGTTGTTGGCACAGATCTTGACCGTCATCACCATCGGGTTGTGCCAGAACTCGTACTGGCCCTCGTACTGAGTCAAGTTCACCCGGTAGGTACTCAGGTACAGGTCGTCAAATGCCTGAGCACGCGAGGTCACATCCTCGCCGTCGAGATACCGCGTGATCAGATCGGTGCTCAGCGTGTTCGAGATCGCGATGAAATCGGACCCCGGCGAGTAGAACGGATCCAGGAACGCGCCTGCCTCGCCGACCAGAGACCAGTGATCCGAGCCGTTGAAGCACTGCTTGCATCCGTATGAGAAGTCCGACACCTTCAAGAAGTCCTCGACCTGGTCCAACCGCCCGTCGAGAGACTCACCGAGTTGCGGCTCGTGCCGGCGAATCCAATCGAGCGCTCCATCCAGGGTCTTCATCTCTTCGTACGGATGGAACCGCGGGTCGGCCACGATCCCGATCGAGATCGGGCCCGACGACAATGGGATCATCCACACCCAGTAGCCCTGGCCACACAAGTGATTGGTCGAGTACTTGCGCAACCCCTTCTCGGACATACGAGAGAAGAACTCCTCGTCGTCCGACTCGGCCCAGTCTTCGATGTCGAGGCCGCCATTCAAACGGAACCACGCCGAGTTGACGACGTGACCGTTGTCTTCGAGCAAATCCAGCTTTCGCTTGAGGATGAACGAGCGGCCCGCTGCATCCACGACCCATCGCGCCCGCACCTCACGGTCCTCACCTTGATAGGTCACCCGGACGACGTGCGGATCGACAGAGACGTCGACGTCCTGAACGCGACAGTCGCCGAACCGGTCGATCCCCTCCGCCACGGCGCGATCGCCTAGGTAATTCTCGAACCGCCCGCGGTCGAGCTGGTAGCTCGGCTCAGGCAGCGGCTTGTTGATTCCCCGTTCGATCCGCTCCGCGATCGAGCTGTTGCCGACCGCCGGGAACCACCACCGCAACCCGAATTTGTGCAGCTCGTCGTTGTCCATGTGCTCGCGCGCCCCCACCACATCTGCGAAGTAGTGCGCTGACACCTCGACGGTCGACTCTCCCACCTTGAAGGCCGCCTCGGGCGCCGCTCCCTTGCGCTTCTCGGCAATGAAAATGCTGGTCTCGGGACGCGCGCGCTTGAGCTGCAGCCCCAGGGTCAGTCCGGCCAGGCCGCCCCCGAGGATCGCGACGTCATAGCTTTCGGCCGGCTGCCGATCGTTGGGCATGTTGCTCTCCTGTGTTGGCCTGGTCCCGAGTTGCTGCGGCAGCGGCAACAGACCGGTCGGCTATGCGCACCTGCCTAACTGGAGACGAAGCGATATCGCCCCTCGCTGCGCCACGACGTCCCGGTGAATCTGAGCCCGCTGACAACCCCCTAGTCAGATCTACTGCCGTCGCATCATGACGTACCAGCGTCGCGGCTGCAAGGACTCCACCCGAGCCGACGGGGGCATATCACGGGGGTCCGTCAGAACAGCTGGTTCTCGCCGCCGAATACCGCACTGACCGATCCGTCGGTGAAGATCTGGCGAATCGTGTCGGCCAGCAGCGAGGCGCACGACAGGACGACGACCTTGTCCGGCGCCCCGGGCCGCAGCGGGATGGTGTCGGTCACCACCACCTGCTCGAACGGCGAACTCTCGAGGCGCTCGTAGGCCGGCCCCGAGAACACCGGGTGGGTGCAGGCAGCGAACACCCGGCGGGCGCCCTCGTCGAGCACCGTCTGGCCGGCGGCGGTCAGCGTGCCCGCAGTGTCGATGATGTCGTCGAGGATCACCGCGGTCTTGCCACGCACGTCGCCGATCACGTAGCCGATCTCGGCCACCTGCTGGGCCGGGCGGTCCTTGGTCATCAGGGCCAGATCCGCCCCGACCATCTCGGCGAACTTGTGGTTGAGCTTGACCCGGCCGACGTCGGGGGCGACGACGACGAGGTCGTCGAGCTCGAGTCCCCGGAAGTACTCGGCGATCAGCAGCAAGGCGGTCATGTGGTCGACCGGCTTGCGGAAAAAGCCCTGCACCTGGCCCGCATGCAGGTCGACGGTGAGCACGCGGTCGATGCCGGCCGTCTCGAGCAGCTGGGCCACCAGCCGGGCGGTGATCGGCTCGCGCAGGGCCGACTTCTTGTCTTGGCGCGAGTAGCCGTACCACGGCATGACCGCGATCACCCGGTGCGCCGACGCACCGACCGCGGCGTCGATCATCACCAGCAGCTCCATCATCGCGTCGTTGGCGGTGATCCCGGTCTCCGGGTTGGCGCACGTGGGCTGGACGACGAACACGTCGGCGCCGCGCACCGACTCGTCGATCCGGCAGTACACCTCACCGGCCGAGAACGTCTTGAGCGTGATGTGGCCGAGCTCGATCCCCAGCTTGTGGCCGATGGCGGCCGCCAGCTGCGGATTCGCCCGCCCGGAGAACAGCATCAGCTTCTTGCCGGTGACGATCGGAAGACTTCCGGATACGGCCCGCGGCTCACTCGCGCCCATGTCGGGGGTGAGTCTATACACGGCCGGGTCAACATCTGGGGCCTTTTTGATCAGCTTGACGGCGCCCGCGCGTCCCGCTTACGCTGCACCCGAATGACATCAGGGGCGGGTTACTAGTGGTGCGCGACGTCTCGCTCGGGACGAGCCCGCTGTTCAGCGGACTGACCGAGACCGAGCTCGAGGTGGTGGCCGCTCGCATGCGCCCGCGCCGCTTCGCCCCGGGGGAGCAGCTTTGCGCCGCGGGTGACGCGAGTGACCGGATCTGGCTGATCACCGGAGGCCTGGTCATCTGGAGCGCGGGAACCACGGCCGGCGGCGGCGACATCGAGCTGCGCATGCGCAAGGGCGACGTGATCGGCGCCCAGGACGTCATAACCCAAACCGAGCGCACCGCGACCGTCTCGGCCAGCACGATCACCGACACCCTCGAGCTGGACGGCTCCGACCTGCTCGAGCTGGCCGAGCGGTTCCCGCGAATCCTCATAAACGTGATCCACACCCAGCGCGAGCGGCTGTTCCGGGCGAGTGCTCAAAGCGCCGCACTGTTCAGCGCCACCGCACGCAGCAGCTCCAACCGGGGCGAGGAGATCGGTGTCATCGCTGGGCGCTCGCTCAAGGGCGTCGTCAACCAGCTGGTCGTCGCGGCGCGGCTGGCCAGCCCTCGTCCGGTGACCGTGGCAGACCGTTCCCTGTCGTTCGCCGGCGCGCTCACGGCGTCCGACGAGCTGGCCAGCCAAAGCGACACCGTCTTGATCCCGAGCGACCTCGACCCCGAGACGCTCGGCGTCCTCCTCGACGAGGTAGACCGCGTCGTGGCCCTGGTCGGGAACGGCGAGGAAGCGGCCGGCCTCGGGCGCATCGCCGCGGCCGCCGAAGGACGCCGGCTCGAGGTCGTCCTGGTCTCCGACGAGGCCCGCCAAGCCAGCCAGCTTTGGCAGCCTGGGACGCTCGAGCTGATCGTGCGGGACTGCCCGCGGCAACCGGGATTCCCGCTCGCCGACGCGGACCTGGCCTGGCTCGCGCGTCATCTGACCCGCACCAAGCTGGGGGTCGCCTTGGGCGCCGGCGGCGCCAAGGGTTACGCGCACGTTGGCTTCCTGCAGGTTCTCCAGGACGCCGGTTACACCGTCGACTACGCCGGCGGCAGCAGCATCGGGGGGTTCGTAGCCACTCAACTGGCGCTTGGATACGACGCACGCACCATCGATGCGCGATTCCGAAAGGCGTTCAACGAAGACGCAGTCGCCAAACTGTTCTCCTCTCCGCTGGTCGGGACGGCGGGCATGGAGATGCTCACCAGTCTGCTCAGGCAGGCGACCGAAGAGCGATCGTTCTCTCAGACGGCGATCCCGCTGGCGATCCTCGCCGTCGACCTGACCGATCGCGCGCCGGTGGCCCAGCGCAGTGGTCCCCTGTGGCAGGCGCTGCTTGCGGCGCTGTCAGTCGCCGGCGTGTTCCCGACCCAGGAGCGCGACGGCCATCGCCTGATCGACGCGATTGCGCTCGTGCCGGTACCGACCGCGGCCGTGCTCGAGGACGGGGCCGACATCGTCGCGTCCGTCAACCTCCTGGGCACCGAGACGCTCGACGCGTGGCCGGGCGTCCGTGAGGAGGCCGAGGAGGAGCCGAAGAAGCCCCGGCGTCGCGGACCGCTCGACACGATCCTGGAGGCGATGGATCTCAGCCAGCTGGACACCAGCGCTCGCCACGCCGCGCTCGCCGACGTTGTCATCACACCGCGGTTCGGACCGGCCGAGTGGCGTGACTTCCACCTGGCCGACTTGTTCCTCGAGGCGGGGCGCAAAGCGGCCCTGGAGCAGCTGCCGGCGCTTCAGGCGCTGGCGCGGCCTATCGATCTGGACACGGCACGACGCCAGGCCAGCATCGCGTGATCGCAAGCCAACGTGCAATCGGCGCCCTAGTTGACGCCGGGTCGCAGCCCCGCTAGGGTCACATCGGAGGTGCGCCGCTCGGCCGGGAGTTGGTGTACCCCGAAATCACCTCAAAGGAAAACGGGGGTTCGCCATATGGCCATGTCGGCTATATCAAAACGCGTTCTCGGGACCGCGTTCGTCGTCGCGTTGTCAATTGCCGCGCTTGCCGCGTCGCCGGTGTTTGCGGCTACCAGCGGCAAGTCCAAGTCCAAGTCCGTGGGCTTTCTCTTCAGCCAGTCCAACGATCCGGCAGCCAATTCGGTCTACGTCTTCAAGCGCAAGTCAAACGGCACGATCAAGCTGTTCGAGACGATCAAGACCGGCGGCAAGGGCACGTCGGCACAGCAGCCGTTCGGCCTGCCGATCGTCGACAGCGCTGACGGGCTCATCCTGAGCCCCGACCACAAGCTGCTGTTCGTCGTCAACGACGGCAGTAACACCGTCACCTCGTTCCGGGTGACCTCGGGCGGCATTACCCGTGCCGACACCGCCAAGTCGGGCGGCAAGCTGCCGATCAGCGTGGCCGTCCATGGGGACCTGCTGTACGTGCTGAACGGCGTGAGCGGCAACATCGCGGGATTCGTCTTCAACTCCCACGGCACGCTCATCCCGATCGCTCACTCGAAGCAGTCGCTGTCGGTTCCTGGAGACACCGGGGTCGCCGCGGACATCGGCTTCAGCCCGAATGGCAAGTGGCTCGTCGTGGCCATGCGAAACCTGCCGACGGTCGCAGGGAATAAGAATTCGCCCGGAATCCTCGACACGTTCCCGGTCCACACCAACGGCTCGGTCGGAGCGGCGGTTCAAACCGTCTCGCCGGAGCCCACGGCATTCGGCTTCCGCTTCCTGCCCTCGGGCATTCTGGTCGACACCAGCGCAGGTGTCGTGGACACCGTCAACGACTCGCCTCCGCCGCTCGGCGACGGAACGCAGATCAACGGCTCCCTGGAGACCTACAGGATCGGCGCCAACGGGAAGCTGCACGCGATCAGCAACGCCGCCACTGCCGGCCGCGCGGCCTGTTGGGTCGCGCTCAGCAAGAACAACAAATACGCGTTCGTCACGAACACGCTGTCGGCCACGGCAGCCATGCCGGCCCCCGGCGCGCCGATCGGCACGGGCGAAGCCGGGATCGCGCGCCTCTCGGTAGCGTCGAACGGCACGGTGAAGCTGCTGGGCACCGTCAACTCGGGCCCGGGCTTCCCGAGCGACGAGGGGGTGAGCCCGGACGGTAAGTACCTGTACGTGACCGTTCCATCGATGGGGCTGCTTCCCGTCAAGAGCCACGTCGACGTGTTCAGGATCGGCTCGAACGGCAGCCTCACGCTGGTTCAGGCGACGGCCCCCACGTTCGCCGTCGGACTCGGCGGAGTTGGCCTCACGTAAGTAAGGCAACGCTAGAGCTAACTGAAGTGACCGCGCCCCCGGCAACGGGGGCGCGGTTCGCTTCGGTCAGGCCTCCCGAGCCGGCTCGGGTCGGGCGGCCGGATAGCCGTATTCGGAGCTCCACCGCGCGAGCACGCGCTCCTGGATCTCCTGCGGCCAGTCATCGTCGAACGTCGAGCGCACCGCCGGCGACTCCGGGTGACCGTCCTCCCGCATCAGCGCGTTGTAGATCACCTTGGTGGTCCTGAAGCGCCGGCGATCGGCATCCGGCAGGAACACCGGGAGCGGCACCATGTTCCGGTCCTCGTAGAACCTGACTCCGTCCGAGGGTGAATTCTTGGCTGCGAACGCCCATACGACATCACGCGTGTTCGAGGGGTCGATGTCGTCCTCGGTCACCATCACCTTGGCGATCGCGTAGGCAGTGTGGGCCTGGGGATCCCACAGTACCTCGGCGATCCTGTCCATCAGCGCGGCGGGGCTCGGCTGTGCCAACGCGTCGCGCCAGTCGGCGGGCACTGTAATCGCTAAGAACTGGCAGCCCGACTCGAGCGGCATGAACGCGCTGGTGACGGGCACCCCACTCCGCCGCAGCTGGTAGACGACCTCGGCGCAGTTGGGAATGCCCCACGCGGTGTGGTTCTCCTCGACGGGGTGACCGGCGACGACGACCGGGAGAATGGGATCCCGACGGTGCGTGAACGCGGAGACGTGGTAGATCGGTTGGCGCGTGCTGTCTCCTGGATAGGTGAAGCCGGCGAACTCGCCCATCGGCCCTTCGGACGCGGTCTCCGTCATCGAGATAGTTCCCTCGATGACGATCTCGGCCGTCGCGGGCACCTCGAGGTCGACCGTCTCACAGCGCACGACATCGACCGGCTCCCCGAGGTAGGCACCGATGAAGTCGGCCTCGCTGACCCCTTCGGGCAGCGGCATTCCCCCGACGAACGGGATCACCGGCTCGACCCCGATCGCCACCGCGACCGGCATGTCCTCGCCCCGCTCCCGCCACATGGCGCGGATCACACCGAGGTGCTGGGTGGGGATGACCAGGCTGCTCATCCGCCGCGCGTCCATCGCCTGCGTCCGTGAGATCGACCAGTTGGTCCAGCTGCCGTCCGGGGTGCGGGCGACGACGATGCCGTAGGTGTTGATGAATCTGCCGCCGTCGTTTCCGTGCAGCAGCGGCGCGGGAAGTCGCCGGAGATCGATGTCGTCGTCGAGCGCGATCACCTCCTTGCACGGTCCATCCGGAACCACGCGCGGTGGTATCGGCGGCGCCCCCCGAGCGGCCACCAGCGCGGCGACGATCTCAGATCCGGAAGACCGCGGCGGGAGCCCCAGGGAGAGGGCGACCCGGCTCAGGTAGAGCCCGGGCTGCGCGCTGACGCCGGCGGGCGCCCCGAGCACGCGGAATCCAGGCTCCACGCCGGTCAGGTTCGTGAACAACGGCGCCGGCGCCATCAGGTCGTACGAACGGCGGACGATCGCCCCCAGCTCGTAGTCGAGGCTGACCTCGGCGTCGATGTGTTGCAGCTCGCCGAGCTCGTCCAGTGCGTCGAGGTAAGCGCGCAGGTCCCTGAGGTGTCGCATGCCGAGATACCGTATTGCAAATGCCGAGCGACGAGGCGGGCGCGGTCGAGGCGCGGAAGGCGGAGCACCTGGAGCTGGCGGCAAGGCCGGACGTTGACGCGTCGTCGGGCAGCGCCTGGCACGACATCCGCTTCGAGCACGAGGCGCTCCCCGAGCTGGACCTCGACGACGTCGACCTGTCGGTGACCTTCCTGGGCCGTCGCCTCCAGGCGCCGCTGGTGATCGCCGGCATGACCGGCGGGCACCATGCGGCGAAGAGGATCAACGCGACGCTCGCGGCGGCCGCCGCACGCAGTGGTCTGGCCATCGGGGTCGGCAGCCAGCGCGCGGCGCTGATCAATCCCGATCTGTCCTCGACTTACTCGATCGTTCGCGATCTCGCCCCGTCAGCGTTCCTCATCGGCAACGTCGGGATCGCACAGCTGCTGCCGCAGGCCTCCGGGCCCGCGCTGACCCTCGAGCAGCTGCAAAGCGCGATCGAGATGGTGCGCGCCGACGCGCTGGCCATTCACCTGAACTTCCTCGAGGAGAGCGTGCAGCCCGAGGGCGACCGCCGCGGGGCGGGCGGCCTAGAGGCGATCAAGCGGGTTGCCTCTGCGCTCACAATCCCCGTCGTGGTCAAGGAGACGGGCGCCGGCATGTCGCGCTCCACGGCGCTGCGGCTGGCTGGCGCCGGAGTGGCCGCGCTCGACGTCGGCGGGAGCGGCGGAACGAGCTTCGTCGCGATCGAGGGGCTGCGCGCGATGTCCCGCCACGACGAACACGGACGCCAACTGGCCGACGACCTGCGAGGTTGGGGGATTCCCACGCCGGTCTCGGTCGTGGCCGCGGGTCCCGCCGGACTGCCGATCATCGCCACCGGCGGTATCCGGTCCGGGCTGGACGCCGCCAAGGCGCTGGCCCTGGGCGCCACGCTGGTCGGCGTCGCGCGGCCGCTGCTCGTGGCCGCCCAGGACGGGGAGCAGGCCGCGAACGCGTGGATCGACTCCTTCCTGCACGAGCTGCGAACCGTGATGTTCCTGCTCGGCGCGAGGAGCCCGGACGATCTGCGCCGAACCCGGTCGGTCGTGACCGGCACGACGCGCGCCTGGCTGGAACAGCTTGGCCTCGAACGCGGCGCCTCCAAACGGGAGGCTTGACGCCATCGTGCCGCACCCGACTCGGATCATCGTCGCCCTCTCGGGGTCCAGCGCGCCCCACTACGGCGTCCGACTGCTCGAGGTGCTTAGCGGGATCGAGGGCGTCGAGACCCATGCGATCGTCAGCGCCGGGGCGCGCAAGACGATCGCCTACGAGATGGACCGCAAGCCGTCGACGGTCGAGCAGCTCGCCGACTTCGTCCACGACGAGCGCGACCTGGGCGCGTCGATCGCGAGCGGAACGTTCATCACCAGCGGGATGGCGATCGCCCCGTGCTCGATCAAGACGCTGTCCGCGGTCGCCAACAGCACGAACGACAACCTCATCGCCCGCGCGGCCGACGTCTGCCTGAAGGAGCGGCGGCGGCTCGTCGTGGTCGTCCGCGAGACGCCGCTGCACGCCGGGCACCTGCGCCTGATGCTGCAGGCCACCGAGAGTGGCGCGGTGATCCTGCCCCCGGTTCCGGCCTTCTACCACCGGCCGGCCACGCTCGCGGACATCATCGACCATACCGTGACGAAGATCCTCGATCAGTTCGGGATCGACGCCGGGCTGATCAGCCGCTGGCAGGGGCTCGACGCCCCGCGATGACACCCTCACCGACCGTATGAGCCGCGAGCTCGAGCCCGCGGTTCCTGAACCGCTCAGCCGGTGTCTGCAAGACGAGCCAGAGCATCAGGTGGGGCTGACGATCCTCGTCCTCTCGGAGCTCGAGACGGGCTGGACGCACCTGGCGATGGTGAGCGTGGGCGAACTGGTCCTCGCGGCGGACGGGCGGCTGGCGCTGGCGCTGTGGC
>Ga0335074_10004844_pt1 | contig 18578 bp, 16 predicted proteins | sample Lox_Sample_23_FD_206715 | JGI IMG/M metagenome (GOLD analysis project Ga0335074, IMG submission 206715) | Soil microbial communities from Loxahatchee National Wildlife Refuge, Florida, United States - Lox_Sample_2.3 | ecosystem: Environmental > Terrestrial > Soil > Wetlands | place: USA... | reverse complement strand
CTCGATCGGCATCGCCAACGACGCAGCCCAGCGCCTCCCTGACCTCACCTAGCTCTGGTGGTTTCTTCTCCAGAAAATTCAGGGCTGCGCGCGCGTTGTTCCGCGCGGCGGCAATCGGTTGCGTGATTTCGTGAGCGAGTGAGGCAGCCAATTCTCCCATCATGCTGACGCGGTTCATGTGGGCGAAATCCGCCTCTAGCTTATGGATTGCCTCTTCCGCCCGCTTGCGCTCGGTCAGATCAAGGACGAACGCAACACCCTCATTTCCGCCTTCTTTGAACAGCGCACCACCTTTTAGGATGGGCACGCGGCTGCCGTCTTTTCGAAAATACTCCTTCTCGTACGGCTGAAACGTGCCAGTCGATTGTAGTTCCGCAAAGGTGCGTTCGTCCCGCTCGCGCCACTCGGCCGGCGTCAGATCGGTCCAGCGCACTCGGCCGGAAATAACATCTTCGTGACTGTACTGAAGCATGCGCAGGAACGCATCGTTCGCACTCACGATGGCGCCATCGAGGCTAAAAATGCAGATCCCCAGAATGTTAGCGTCGACCAAGCGCCGGATCTTCCCCTCCCGATCTGCCAGGTCGCGATAGAGCCGCGTGTTTTCGAGGGAAATTGTGGCTTGCAATGCCAGAAGCTTCAGCACCGCAATCCGACTCGACGTGAAGACGTGCGAGGTGAGATTGTTCTCAAGGTAGAGCACCCCCGCCAGCTTGGCCTTGTTGGCCAGCGGCAGGCAGAGGATCGACTTTGCGTTACGCTCACGGACGTACGGGTCCGTCGAAAATGTCGAGTGAGCTGAGGCGTCATCGAGAATCACGATTTCCCGAGTTCGCATGACGCACTGCACGATTGAATCGGGGAGCGGCGCCCTTCGGCCGTCCGGTCGATGGACCAGGATGGCGTTTCCGCGGCTGTTCGCTTCGGCTTCCTCGCGGAGCTCATTTCCGTGTGATAGAAGCAACAGGCTTCGTTCGGCGCCGGCGTGCTCGATAGCAAGGCGCATGAGCGTGTCGATCAGCCGGTCCAGCAGCATCTCGCCTGACACGGCTTGCGACACCTTGATTACCGTCGCGAGGTCGAGATTCTCCTGTTGGTCAGTGAGCGTAATGGTCTTGCGGACTGTTGCCATTGTGCGACCCCAATATGAGGCACCAACCAATATTATGACTGAATCATATGATCGGTGTAAAAAGCAGCTGGATTGAGGGCTGCTCGAAGACAGCCCGACAGTTTCTGTTCATCAATCGGCTTGCGCAGGTAGCAGACCACTCCGTCATTCAACGCGTGGGCTCGTTCAACCTTTGTGGGATAGGCAGTTACAAGGATTGTGGGAATCGGCTGCCCCGCTTGGATAAGATGACGGTGGAGTTCGACCCCCGTCATTGCAGGCATCTGAACATCGGCGATCAAGCAGGCCGTTTCGCCGAGGCGAGAGGACGCGATGAAATCCGCTGCCGACGAGAAGACCTCGACCCGGTAACCCAACGATCTCATGAGCCTTCGCATGGACTCGCGGAAAGGCTGGTCATCGTCGATGATCGAGATCAATACTGTCGCCAAGCCAGCTCCGACATTCTCATTCGAGCACAGGGTGCAGCCTCTGAACGCGTACCGCCATCCGTAGTTGCAGAGAATGAACATGAAGCAGGTGCAGAGCCATAAGCCTTGGTTTAGATCCGTTGACCGGCGACATTTGTTCGCGCTGACGATTTGGACCTAGACTACTTACAACCCAACGATCGCGCCCCTACTTGCCGACCCGGAACCGTAAAGCATCAGCACCCACCAGTGCCTGACACAAAGTCCGCATTACCAATGGCGCGACGGTAAGAACGTCCGCAATAAATATGCGGGCCCCGTAACTGACGCGAGCATCACGCAGCGAGTCGAGCGCTTCTTTAGCCTGAAAGCAAGTTTCAAGCGGCGTCAGACGCTGGTACGAGCACTGTCCGCCGCGGGCTTGCCCACGCCCGATGCACTTTCGGCCCGAGTCGTCGAAGCCCTTTGGAAGGCGGGCTTCCTTTGGTTGCGGGGAGTCTTGGTCGGGACGCTCGCGCTCCAGACCTACGCAGGCCTTCTCGGCGTACAGCTGGGTCGCCGGCCACTGATGACCCAGGATGCCTGTCAGTACTTAGCAAGAGTGACTTAGGTGCGAGATCCAGAGGCATAAACCTTGGTTTACATCTATGGGCGTAGAATTTAGTACGCACTCCTGTTCCGCTGGACGATTTGGACCTAGACTCGCGATCGAGGACGGCGGCCCACTTGCTAATGCGGAGGCTATCCGGTGGACGGTAAACCAGCAGCGGCGGCGGACCCAGAGCGCTCCGTAGCGATCGTTGAGGACGACCCGGACTTGCGGGCTTCCCTCGTGCGCCTGTTACGGTCTGTGGGCATTCATTCACGCTCGTTTGCCTGCGTCGCCGAGTATGTCGCCTCTGAACCGCCCGATTGTCCTACCTGCCTGGTTCTCGACGTAAGATTGCCAGGGCAGAGCGGACTGGATTTCCAGCGCGATCTCGTTGCGGCACATGCCGACCTTCCAATCATCTTCGTCACCGGACATGGCGACATTCCGATGAGTGTGCAGGCAATGAAAAGGGGCGCGCTCGAATTCCTCACAAAGCCGTTTCGCGACCAGGACCTGCTCGACGCAGTTTATCTCGGGCTCGCTCGCGATCACGCACGGCGGGAGGAACATCAATCGTTAGAGAGACTCCGCGCGCGACTGGAGGCTCTGACACCGCGTGAGCTGAGCATCCTGGCGGAAGTCGCACAGGGCCGGCTGAACAAGCAGATTGCCGCCGGTATGGGCATAAGCGAGAGTACGGTCAAAGTACATCGCTTCAACATGATGCGGAAGATGAGGCTGGCCTCGCTCGCAGAGTTGTGCCGGGTAGCGGACAAACTCAAGCTGGCGCCGGGGCGGCCGCAGAGTCCCTAACATGGGAAGATCGGCGGCGCCGCTAGCCGTCGCTTTCCTCCGTCGAACGCTGCGAGCAAAGCTCGCGAGGCCGTAGTTCAGCTCACCTTGCTTGGGGGTGAGACCAGCTTCAGGCGTTCAACTTGACCTGCGACAGACACCGCGACAACCTCTGCTCATCAATTGGCTTGCGAAGATAACAGAGAACTCCATCCTTCAGAGCGCGGACTCGCTCGGCTTCACGGGGATGTGCAGTTATGAGGATTGTTGGAATCGCGCGGCCTGCCTCGATGAGGTGGCTGTGAAGTTCGAGTCCGGTCATCGCGGGCATGTGGACGTCGGCGATCAAGCAGGACGTGTCCTCGAAACGGGACGCGAGGAAATCGGCTGCCGACAAAAAACGGCCACCCTATGGCCCAACGACCTCATCAGCCTTCGCATCGACTCACGAAAAGGCTGATGGTCATCGACGAGCGAGATTATAGTTGGGTCGACAAGCCAAAGCCCGCACATCTATGTGCCACGGCTAGCGAGCGCAGAGTGCCATCCGTGTTTGTCGAAAGTGACGTCGAGGCAAGACCCAGAGCCCTAAGCCTTGGCTTAGAGTTCATTTTTCGGTAGCGATGGCTGATGACGATCCCGGAGTCCCGGGGCCGCGGTGGCACGGGTCTCCCGGTGGGTGGGGCGTAGCCATCGAACCAGACCTGTGCCACGGGCTAATTCGCGCACTTGCGCGGCCTAAACCAAGGCTCACTTGAGCCAACCACAACACTACCTTTTCGTCCGCACTTTGAATGGTGAGGTGAGCAAGAGATCGGCAAACATAAATCACTGAGCAATTCGTGCCAGACTGCTTGGGGAGAATGGCGATGGCGAGAGAAGGGATCGGGACGAGTCTCGAGCTCACGTCGAGGAAAGCTCGCGAGTGGCTGCAGCGAGTGATCACCTTGCTGGACTCGGCCATCGGGGAACTGAACAGAGACCATTCGGCGAAGGGCACGCTAGTCGAGGCAGCTTCGCTATTGCGCGCCCAGTTCGCGCCGGAACCGGCGACTGCGCGCGACGAGGGACGCTTACTGGCCTGGCAGGCACGCAAGGTAGTTGAGTATATCGATGCTCATATCGCAGACTCGATAATGGTCGCGGACCTCTGCGCGCTCATTCAGCGCAGCGAAGCGCACTTCTCGCGATCCTTCAAGCGCACTTTCGCACAGTCCCCACATGCGTTTGTGATCCGGCGTCGCCTGGACATGGCGGCTCAATACATGCTGCAGACTGAGGCGCCGTTGAGCGACATCGCACTGCGGTGCGGGTTCACTGATCAGGCGCACTTGTGTAAGCACTTCCGGCAGGCGACGGGGGATACGCCGGGCGCCTGGAGACGTGTGCGCAGGATGCAGCGCTTCGGAAACAGCACACCGGACTCTTCCAGTGAAGGCGTGGCCCGCGAGGGCGGAGCGGTTGAACGAGCGACAGCGGTAGCGGCCTAAAGGAAGCCGACTGCCTCTGCGCGGGCGACGGCGTGAGCACGAGTACGGGTCGCGAGTTTGACGAAGATGCTCTTGGTGTGAGATTTCACCGTCTCCGGCGTGATTCCTAATGACTGTGCGATGCGCTTATTGGACATCCCGTCGGCAATCAGTTGCAGAATGCCGGTCTCGCGACGCGATAAGGGTCGACAACCCACGGAGGTCTGTTCTCCACCGTTCGAATCGAGCGTGGATGTGAGGAGCGTCGTGACATACGGCCGCAGATCGGTGAATCGCGGGTCATCTGTCGGCGGCGTGTAATAGAGTCGCCGTAACAGATCCAAGACTGGCTGGCCAGCGTCCAAAAACACCATACAGAGGCCGCGGGCGGCGCCAATGCGCAGCCAGGGGATCAACCGCTCGTAATCGTCGTCGCCGGAACCGCGGGAAGCGGCACAGGATACGCGTCGCAGGCCGGCTGCAACACTCGAAAAGCTCAGGACGCCACCAGGCGCTTGAGGTTCCCGGCCGATTCGATCTGGTTCGATTACCCGGGCGTACTCAGAAGAGACTATCGAGACCAATCGTGGCCAACGGCGGGCGCGGCCAAGCGCTTCCGCATCGCGCAGAAGTGTCAATGCGGCGCGGTGCCGGCCCCGATGCAATGAGATTCTCGCCAGCAGCACGCTCGCGCGTGCGACACACTCCAGCATTCCGGAGGCGCGAATCACGGAGAAGCGCGGCCGCAATAGGGCCTCCGCTTCCTCAAGGCGGCCCTGTTCGTAGGCCACCTGCGCGAGCAGCGTCGCGGGGAAGGTGCTTATCGGCGAATGACTGCCAAAGCGCCGGCGCGCGAGCTGGAGCGCATCCGCTGCTAGTTTGGCGGATACCGCGAGCTCCAGCCGATCAAACGCGAGCGCCGCGCAAACGCAGAGACTCAAGATGCGACAGACCGCGTTCCCGCCGACGGGAGGGGTCAAGTAGTCAATCGTATCTGGTGCGCAAAGCTGCTCGCGTTTGCCGTGCTCCCAGTCCAGATAGCGGAGAACGGCTGCTGCAACCGCATCGCCGGTATGGCCGGCCATATCGCGACACAAACTACGGGCCGCCGAGAAATCATCCTGCGCCGCAAGGATCGACGCCTCGAGCAGCCTCAGCGTGCACGCGTAGCGGGCGAAGGACGGTTCACAGTGGCCGCTCAGTAGTCGCTTTAGGTGCGCCGTCGCTCTCGAGGCATCGGCGAGTCGCATGTTAATAAGGGCACAGCGGGCGCGGACGATTGAGCGGCGCAGCTCCCACGTATCTTCTGACGAGCGAGTTGGGCTGAAGCGCGTTCCGGAGCGGAGGACCAAAGAAGACTCGGGTGGTTGCGCGGCGTCTTGGGCGCAGAGCCGCGCGTTAGTTTCACCTCCACTCCGCATGTTGCGAGTGTAGTGCGCGGGCCGCAGGCGTGCTTGTAGGGAGAGCGCGCGCGCTTGTGAGAGTCTGCGGGCGCGAAAGGCTCCGGGGTGTCGGTCCAAAAGGAAGCGGTTCAATGCCCGGCAGCGCTTACCGCCAAAATAGATCGTGAACTTCCAAGCGACAGAGTGATCCCTTGCAGTACATAGAAGCCTCGAGCGCCGCCCTGTGCGCGGCTCTGTGAGGAGGCGCAAATGTTGCCAGGCTCTGATCGACACTGCTCCCCGCCTGGAGCAACCGTTGGGGACCGCACCGATAACACCCGCACTTTGCAGGAGGCCCGAGCGCTGCTTTACAGCGGGTCCCGGGACCTCTCGCGCCGGGATTGGGAAATGCTGGCCGCCTACGTCGCCTCCCACGACTCGAATCCGGTGGAGTGCCACCGGCTCCTAGCGCGCTCACTCGCGGCTTCGCCGGTCGCCTCACAGGCTCTCGCGCAGTTTCCGACGCAAATGGCTGCGCTCTGCATCGAAGCGCTGCGCTCCGGCACCACGGCGGTAAATGAGCTGATCCAACAAAACCGGCGAGGATGCCGTGTGAATGGCGCCGGGGAGCGATACTGGTCTTTGAGGGTGTTTGTGCTCGGACGCTTTCGATTGCTCAAGGACGGCGCACCCATCCGCTTCCCCCGCCGTACGCAACGCAAGCCGCTGGAGCTTCTTCAGGCACTGATTGCATTCGGTGGGACTGAGGTTGGCGCCGGCCGACTGATCGACGCGTTATGGCCCGACTCCGAGGGAGACGCCGGGTACCACGCCCTGGAGAGCGCCCTGTACCGTCTGCGCCAGCTTCTAGGCTCTCCGGGCGCGGTCGCAATGGCCGGCGCCAAGCTGACGCTCGATCGTCGGCAGGTATGGGTGGACATGTGGGCGTTCGAGGGTGAGCTGCGGATGGGAGCACGCCAGGCGGATGCTGCGAAGCGACTCGCGAGGATGCGCGAGCTCTATTGCGGCGACTTTCTCGCCGAGGAGGTAGAGAAGTCCTGGGCTGTCGAAACGCGGCAGATCCAGCAGGACAGGTTTGTGCGCGCTGTTCGCGACATCGCGCGCAGTTGTGAGAGTCGGGGTCTGTGGCAGGAGGCCATCGGCGCATATCAGCTTGGACTCGAGGTCGACAGCCTGGCAGAAGATCTCCATCGGGGCCTGATGACGTGCCACTGCGAGCTGGGAGCCCACGGGGCGGCAGTGCAGGCCTACAGCCGCTGTAGGGAGCTCCTGGTCAGGACGCTGGGAGTGCAACCCTCCGCAAAGACGCTGGCGCTCTACCAGAGCGTCCGGCATGAGGCGATGTCCGGCGCCGTATGAGTCACCGGCATGCCGCGCCAGATTGCGTCTATGAGACCTCCGTCATCAGGCCCTACCGTCTTGCGTCGACCCTGCATGGCAGCGCTGTCGAGGCGCGACCGGGTTCACGTCCCCCATCGAGGGGATACGCGGCATCGGCTTCTATGCGGACGATGTGCGCGAGTTGGTATCGAACGAGGCATCAGGCCCAACCCCTCAGAGGAGTGACATTCTTGCTGACACTAATCGTGAATGGTGAACGGCGGGAGGTCAACGTGCCTGCCGACATGCCGCTGCTCTGGGTATTGCGGGATGTGCTGGGACTCACGGGAACCAAGTTTGGCTGCGGCATAGCCCAGTGCGGCGCGTGCACCGTCCACCTTGACGGCAAGCCCGTCCGATCCTGTCTTCTGCCGGTCGGCACGGTCGGATCCCGCGCGGTCACGACCATTGAGGCGATCGGTGCCACGGCTAACGGTGCCAAGGTACAGAAGGCCTGGTTAGACCTGGAAGTCATCCAGTGCGGCTACTGCCAGTCGGGCCAGATTATGTCCGCGACGGCGTTGCTCGATGCAACGCCGGATCCCGACGATGCCGACATCGATGCGGCCATGGCCGGCAACATCTGTCGTTGCGGCACCTATGTGCGGATTCGACAGGCCATCAAGCGCGCGGCCGCGGACACCCTGTCATGACCGAAGAAAAGCGCTCTGCTGGCGCGGTCTCAACGCTCGTTCCCGACTCGGCCTTCGGATTGTCGCGCCGGAGGTTTGTTCAGCTGGCGAGCGGCGCCACGTTCGTCCTGGGGTTCTACGTGCCGCTGCATCAGACGAGCGAAGCGGCGCAAGGCGATGAGTTTGCTCCGAATGCCTTTATCAGAGTCGACCCGCAGGGTGCGGTGACGCTTGTTATGCCGCAAGTCGAGATGGGGCAGGGCATCTACACCTCACTCTCGATGGTCATGGCAGAGGAGCTGGATGCGGACTGGAGCCGGGTGAGGCTCGAGCACGCACCTGCGGACGAGAAACGCTACCTCAACCCGATGATCGGGGTCCAGGCGACTGGCAGCTCGAACTCGATCCGCGCCTTCTGGAAGCCGATGCGGCAAGCCGCCGCGAGCACGCGGGCCTGCCTCGTCGAAGCCGCCGCGCGCAGCTGGGGCGTGCCGTCTGCGGAGTGTCGGACGGAGAACAGTGTCGTCATTCACGATCGCACCGGCCGCAAGAGCGCCTACGGCGCCCTCGTTAGGCGCGCGGCGCTCATCGAGCCGCCAAAGGACCCGCCACTGAAGAGCGTCGGTGCCTTCCGCTTGATCGGGCGTCCGGTGAAGCGGCTGGACACGCCGGACAAGACCAAGGGCAAGACCGTCTTCGCGATCGATGTGAGGCCGGCCGGGGTGAAGTTCGCCACCCTCGCTGGCAGCCCGGTGCTCGGGGCCAAGGTTGCCCACGTGGATGATCAGCGGGCGAGAGCGGTTCCGGGAGTCCGGCAGATCGTCGTACTCGATGATCTCGTCGCAGTGGTCGGCGATCACATGTGGGCGGCCAAGTGCGGGCTCGAAGCGCTCGATGTCCGCTGGGACGACGGACCCAACGGCGAGGTGTCGTCCGAACTGATCTGGTCGCGACTGCGTCAGGCAGGTCTGCGGGACGGTGCAGTCGCGAGGGAAGTCGGCGATGTGGCGCGCGCGCTTGAGTCGTCGGTTGCGCCGATCAGTGCGACCTACGAGATGCCACTGCTCGCGCATGCCTGCATGGAGCCACTCAACTGCACCGTGCACGTGACACCAGGTTCTGCCGAGGTCTGGATCGGAACCCAGGTCATGGAGCGCATACACGCCGTCGTGGCGAAGGCCGTCAACCTGCCCGAGAGCCAGGTCACCGTGCACAATCATTTCATCGGCGGGGGTTTCGGGCGGAAGCTGGAATCCGACATGGCGAACGACGCCGCGCGCATCGCAATGCACGTCGATGGCCCCGTAAAGGTGGTGTGGACCCGCGAGGAGGATATCCGCCGGGACTACTACCGGCCCGCCTATCACGACCGTCTCTGGGCTCGCCTGGAGGGAGATCGTATCGTCGGCTGGAAGCATCGCGTGGCGGGCTCCGCGGTTCTCGCCCGTTGGCTGCCTCCCGCCTTCCAGAAGCGGGTGGATCCCGATGGCATCGATTCGGCCGCAGACCTGCCCTATGACATTCCGAACCTGCGCGTCGAGTTCAATCGCGAGGAACCACCGGGTGTCAACACAGGATTCTGGCGCGGCGTTGGTCCTAACAACAACGTGTTCGCCATCGAGAGCTTCATCGATGAGTTGGCCCGCACGGCGCTGAGGGATCCTATCGACTTTCGTCGTGCCCATCTTGGCAAGACTCCGCGTCTGCTAGCGGCGCTCGACCTTGTGCGAGAGAAGTCAGGCTGGGATTCGGCTCTGCCCGCGCGCTGCGGGCGCGGGGTCTCGGTGCAGACATCGTTCGCGAGCTTCGTCGCGACCGTCGTCGAGTGCGAGGTGGACATGGCCGGTGAAGTGAAGCTGCGCCGCGTGACCACTGCCGTTGATACGGGGATAGCGGTCAACCCGGACACGATCGTCGCGCAGCTGCAGGGCGGGCATGTCTTCGGGTTGACGGCGGCGCTCTATGGGGAGATCACGCTCAAGCAAGGTCGGGTGCAGCAGTCGAACTTCCACGACTACCGCATGCTGCGGATCGACCAGGTCCCGGCGATCGATATCCATCTAATCAGGAGCGACGCACCGCCTGGGGGCATTGGTGAGACCGGTGTGACCGCTGCCCTTCCGGCTCTCAGGAATGCGATCTATGCGGCCACCGGAGTGGCGCTGCGGCGCATGCCGATCGATCGGCAGCTGTTGGCCGGCAGTAGACGCACATGAAGGCTCTGTCTCAGCGTATGCGAACCTGGCTCATTGCGGGTCTTGCCCTGGCCGCCGTGTTTGGCGCCGTTGCCGCCTGGATGATGTTGCCCCCGCGGGCGCTGAGCTTTGCGGGAGGGCATCCCGTCAGTCTCGCAGACTACAGGGGCCCAAGCCCCGTCGGGGTACCGCCTGAACTCCGCGCTGGCGATGTTATCGCCCGGGGGAAGTATCTGACGGAGGCGGCAGACTGCGAGGTCTGCCATACGCGCGAAGGGGGTCAGGCGTTCGCGGGCGGGCGGGCCTTCAAGTCACCCTTTGGAGTGCTCTATTCACCGAATATTACCGCCGATCGGGAGACTGGGATTGGCGCGTGGAGCGATACGGATTTTCTGCGCGCCGTGCACCGGGGCATCGCGAAGAACGGCGAGCGGCTCTACCCGGCGTTTCCCTACGAATCCTACACCCTCATCACGGATGAGGACGTCCTGGCGATCAAGGCCTATCTCTTCAGTCTGCCCCCTGTGCATGCACCCGCAACGCCCGACGGGCTGCGCTTTCCCTTCAACCAGCGCTGGCTGATGGGGATGTGGGCGTTGTTCTACGACCCGGATCACAGGTTTCAACCTCACGAGGATCGCAGCCCGGAATGGAACCGCGGGGCCTACCTGGTGGAAGCCCTCGAGCATTGTGGCGACTGTCACACCCCACGCAATCTCGCTCAAGCGCCCGACAACCGGCGCAAGTTCGGCGGTACGGTGATCTCCGGCTGGCGCGCTTACAACATCACGCCAGACCCGCTCTCAGGCATTGGAGATTGGAGCGACGACGAACTGGTGGATTATCTGCGCTCGGGGCATGCCGCTGGACGCGGGTCAGCGGGCGGGCCGATGGCGGAGGAAGTGGCCGCGTCATCCGGCAAGCTGACAGCGGGGGATCTACGTGCGATGGTTACCTACCTGCGTAGCGTTCCGATGATTCGCTCGCCTGAGCTGCCCGCCGCCCGGACCGAACCCGCGTCCGACTCGTGGAGGCGTATCCAAGAGGGTGCTGACTCGCGCGGCAGAGAGATCTTCGAAGGCGCCTGTGCGAGCTGTCACGGGTGGAGCGGCGTCAGCCTCGTAACCCGTTACGCCACGTTGACCGGCGATCGCGCTGTCAATGACCTGACTGCAATGAACGTCGTCCAGATCGTGTTGTCCGGGGCGCGCGCTCAAACGACGGAAGGGCTGGTAATGATGCCCGCCTTTGGGGACGCCTATTCAGACACCGAGATCGCCGCGGTGGCGAACTACGTAACCGCGCGCTTCGGCGCGGCGCCATCGCACCTCACCGCCCACGATGTGACTGAGCTTCGTGAGCTGTCATCAGAATGACCGTCAAAGGCAGTGAGCCGAGCGCGATGATCGAGGCGGATGACATCCAGGCAACCGTGCTGCGCCCACGCCCCTCACCGTACCTGGGTGAATACCTGCTGCTGCGAATAGACCATGCGGCACAAGGGCGGGAGATGATTCGCCGAATCATTCCATATGTGGCACCGGCAGTGGAATGGTGGTCGCCGTCCCTTCCCGGATGGTTGGGGATTGCTTTCACCTACAAGGGTCTCGAGGCGTTGGGTGTTCCGCGGTCGTCTCTCGAAAGTTTTCCGGATGAGTTCCGGCAGGGCATGGCCTCACGAGCGCAGATTATCCATGACTTTGGGGCCAACGCACCGACCCACTGGGAATATCCCTTCGGCTGCCCAGACCTGCACGTCGCCTTGGCGATATACGCGCGGGATGAGGAGAACCTCCGTCTGGTTCTGGAACACGCTCATCAAGCCCACCGTGATCTTCCCGGAATCTCGGTTGTCTATCGCCTGGAGTTTGGCCAGCTTCCCGAAGGACGCAATCCCTTCGGGTTCAAGGATGGGCTCCACAATCCCCAACTCGAAGGGTACGGCGTGCAGCAGCAGAACGGGGTCACGCCCGCAGACTTCGAAAAGCCCGTAAAGGCGGGTGAAGTGATTTTGGGGTATCGGGATGCATTGGGAGAGATCGCCATGGCTCCGGTTCCTGAGGAGTTACGGCGCAACGGAACTTTCGTGGCATTCAGGAAGTTCCACATGCACGTCGCTGCGTTTCGGAAATACTTGCGCGAGCAGGCCTCCTCGGCGGAGGAAGAAGAGTTCCTGGCTGCGAAGATGATCGGCCGCTGGCGAAGCGGTGCTCCACTGGTCCTGTCACAGGATCGAGACGATCCTCAGCTAGGAGCTGACCCGGCTCGAAACAACAGTTTCTGCTATGCCGATGATATGAAGGGACTCAGGTGCCCTTTCAGTGCCCACATTCGGCGCATCAACCCGCGCGATGCCCTGAAAGGCGACATCGTCGACGTCGATCTTCATCGATTCATACGGCGGGGCACGAACTACGGCCCGCCGCTTCCTGAAGGGGTCCTTGAAGACGACGGGGCCGAGCGGGGTGGCGTGTTCCTACTCATCGGCGCACATCAGCAGCGGCAATTCGAGTTCGTGCAGTCGCAGTGGGTGACCGACGGCAATTTCATCAGTCACGGAACCGAGCAGGACCCGATCCTCGGTAACAGCGAGGGAGACGGCATCTTCACGATCCCCAAGCAGCCAGTCCGCCGTCGACTGCACGCGCTGCCGAAATTCGTCACCGTGCGCGGAGGCGAATACTGCTTCATGCCTGGGCTGCGGGCGCTCCGGTGGTTGGCGAATCTGAAGTCATGATGCCGGACCGTCAGGCCCCTTCAATGAGTGACCCGCCATGGCCTTCCGACACTTGGATTTAGATTCCGAAGGAGACTCACATGCTAATTGATGTTCGCACGTATCGTGTCAGACCTAACAAGATGCCGCAGGAGCTTGACCTGTATGCCAAGCATGGCCTCGTTCCGCAGGTACGGCATCTCGGCGCCCCGCTCGCTTATTTGTACGGGGAGAGCGGCGACTTCAACACGCTGCTGCACTTGTGGGTGTTCAAGGACGCGGCAGACCGCGCGGCGAGACGCGCTGCGATGGGCTCGGATCCGGAATGGCGGACGTACCTCAAGCTGGCCGAGGAGGCTGACTTCCTGATCGACCAGCGCAACAGCCTGATGCTGCCGGCGAGCTTCGCTCCAATTAAAGGGTAGCGGTCTCGTGTCCGATCATTTTTCCGGGCCTCGGGCGCTCGCGGATCCCGCTGCGGACCTCACCGACCTGTACGCCTTCCGGGCGCCGGGCAACCCGGAGCGCTTGGTCGTCGTGATGGACATCTTCGGCAAGGCAGGGTCGGGCGCGGTGTTCTCCGATGCGGTCATCTATCGATTCCGCTTCCGGCGCGCCAGGATCGCTGCGACGGGGCCTGGTGCCGCCTTCGAGGTTGACCCTGATGAGGTCAGGTTCGATATCACGTTCGAGGTGCCCAGCGGGGATAACACAGCGCTTCAGCGCGGGCACTGTCGGACTCCAGCCGGCGCGACCGTGTCGTTCTCTTCGAACGACGAGTGCGGTGGAACTGGCCGCGGCGTGCGCGTCTTTGCAGGCCAGCGATCGGAGCCATTCTTTCTCGATGTGCATACGATCCTGGAGTCGGCCGAGAAACGGCAGCTTGCATTCAAGAAGATCGGCTCAGACACGCTCTACGGAACCAACGTCCTCTCGATCGTGCTCGAGCTCGAGTGGGCGGAGCTGCTCGGCGACGGACCGATATTCGCCATCGTGTGCGAGACGCTGCGGAAGGGACCGCAACCTGTCCGAATTGAGCGACTCGGCCGGCCGGAGATTAAGAACGTCTCCATGAGCTTCAAGACGTTCGATCAGGTCAACCGCGACCTGGAAATCCGCGACCTCTACAACAGTGAGGACGCCTTTGCGCTCTTGCCGGACTACGTCAGCGCCTACCGCGCGCGGCTCAACGCCAATCTCTCTTTCTGGGACTCTCTGGATGGTAAGACCGATTGGCCACTCGACGAGGGCGGCAACCACCCGTTGACCCGCCTGCTGCTCGCTGACTTCCTTGTCATCGACATCTCCAAGCCGTTCCAGGAGACCAGCTACTTCGACATCGAGCGGGCGATGCTCGCCGGCCGACCACACTCTAGCCCCGGCGGACGCTGGCTCAACGAAGACGTCATGGACTCAATCTTTACGCTCTACATCAATGGCGGAAACGGTCCGCGGATCAGTGACGGCATCGATGCGCCGATAGCCTGGTCGGCCAAAGTTTTTCCCTATCTGGCGCCACCCAATCCGCCGAAGGTCGCCGCGCGATGATCGAAGGCGGGGTCACCAATGGGACGATTGCGCTGCGCAATCTCCGCGCGCAGATCGAGACCCTCGAGGCCGAGGCAGCGGTTGGCGGGCGGTCCGTTGACGAGCGTGTCCGGCTCATCGGTCTGGTCGCGCTTCGCGGCACGATAGTGGGCGCTATCGCAGACTACGAGTGGGCGCAGGAGCTCGCGGATCGCTTGGTAGGCGACGCCATCACGAGTGCGGCGGCATTCCTGGCCCGGGCCCATGTCCGTGCGCTATTTCACCGCTTCACCGATGCTCTGGAGGATCTCGAGGTCGCTGAATGGCTGGTCGCCGCTCCCGACTTGGTGGATCACGAGCGTGCCGCGGCTTTTCAGGGGCTCGGACGATATGAGGAAGCCTTGGGTATCCGCGAGGCGGCGGCCCGGTGCGCCCCCAGCTTCAATAGCCTCGGTGCCCTGGCCATGCTCCACGCCGAGAGCGGTGACGCCGAGCGAGCGCTGCACCTGCATGCGGAGAGCCTTCGTCGCTATCGCGGCGTCTCGCCGTTTCCGCTCGCGATCCTCGATTTTCAGCTGGGCGTCATGTGTATGCGAAAGGGCAACTTCCATCGCGCGCAGCACCATCTGACCGCGGCCCTACGGTATGTGCCGGCCTACGGGCCGGCGCAGGGCCACCTCGCCGAAGTCGAAGCGGAGCTCGGCCATGCCGAGACCGCGGTGGCGCTGCTCTACCCGCTGGCGAGTACCTCGGATGACCCCGACTACGCAGGGCAGCTCGCCCGCATCCTCCCTTACATCGGAAGCACGGAAGACTCCCGCCACTGGCGGCGGCAGGCTGCCGATCGGTACGACGAGCTGATCGCACGTCACCCCGAGGCTTTTGCCGACCACGCCGCAGAGTTCTGGCTGGACATCGGCGGCGATCCGGACAAGGCGCTTCGTCTGGCGACACTCAATCTCGAGGTCCGCAGGACGCCGCGTGCCCGCGAATTGCTGCATCAGGCCGTCCTCGCAACCAACTCGCGAGAGCAGGATTTCTACGTGTGCCCCGCCGCCGGGCCAAGGTCCGGGGCGGGACACTAAGAGTCATATCAGCAACCCGAAGGAGTAATCCGATGACGACGAATGTGACCCAAAATGAGCGTACCGCAATGTCGCAGAATGTGACGCATCAACCCGATGGCCCTGGCTTACGTATCGGGAAGAAAGGGGAGATATCCGGAATCGGTAAGGTCGCCCCCGGCGGAGCAAAGCTGTTCCGTGAGCGCCTACCGCAGATCCAAGCCGAGGCCGGATACTGGGAGACACGAGTCGGCACTGTCCACGACTTCCGTGTGACGCTGATCGACAACGATACGCGGATACTGTTCACCATCGTGTTCGATGGAGACTTCAAGCCGTACCTCGAGGACATTCTCAGGGAAGCGAGTCCGTGGCTCGATGCGATCTTTCTGGGTGTCTGGGATGGCTTCAGAGGAACGAAAGACCGCGAGTCTGTCCAGGAGTTGCTCAGCTTCGCCTTCGGATCAGACCTCTTCTATGTCAGAAATCCGGACGTTACGGTTCGGGACGTTGCCAAGATGGAGCGCATTAGCAAGTCCGTGGCGGACCTGTTGGATGCTGCGGCCTGATTGATGACCGATCAAGGTGCCGGCGTTGTGCGGGCACTGTTCTCCGGATGGCCCGGCACGGAGCTGCGATCGCGCGCGTGTGGCGCCATCTGATTCTCGATGGCGTCCGATCCGTGCCCGCTGAGGTTACCAGGGTGGGCGAGGAGAGCTCCGCTTTGGCCGCGAAGTGGCTTAGCCCGGCAAGCCGACGCGAATGGATCGGCTTCACCGCGGCTGAGTGGGCTCGAATGAGCGGGTTCTACGGCGGGGTGACCATGCTTCACCTCCTCGGGTGGGGCCTTTTTCTGCATTACTCGGCGCATCATGCCGCGCTCCTGGGTCTGGGTTCGGCGGCGTATTTGCTGGGGCTGCGGCATGCCTTTGATGCTGACCACATCGCTGCGGTGGACGACACGGTGCGCTACCTCCTCTCGAAGGGGGAGCGACCTCTTGGAGTCGGCTTCTTTTTCTCATTGGGCCACTCGACGCTCGTGTTTCTCCTTGCGCTGATCAGCGTATCGGCAGCCGCTACAGTCAAGCGGCACCTGCCGGCACTGCACGATATGGGCACTCTCCTGGGCGCCGGCGTCTCGGGTGCCTTTCTGTGGGGAATTGGAATCCTGAATCTGCTCGTACTCGTCAGGATCGTGAGGCTGTGGCGTGCCGGACGAACCTCACCGCACAGTCCCGCGCAGGTCGAGAAACTGTTCGCGCGGCGCGGCCTCTATAGCCGGCTCTTGGGCAGCTGGATAGAGCGGCTCATCCGACGCAGTTGGCAGATGTATCCCGTGGGCATGCTGTTTGGTCTGGGCTTCGACACCGCCTCGGAGATCGCACTTATGGCGATGGCACTGGGGGAGTCGGTCCTCGGGACGCCGGCGGCCGCGATTCTGTCCTTGCCAATTCTCTTCGCGGCGGGGATGTGTGCCATGGACACGACCGACGGCATCCTCATGTCAAAGGCCTATCGCTGGGCCTTCGTGAATCCGTGGCGCAAGATCTTCTACAACGTGACGCTCACCGGCCTTTCGGTCGCGGTCGCCCTCGTCATCGGTACGATCGAATGGTTGCAGGTGTTGATCAGCCTGCTTCATTGGCGCTGCGGCTGGTGCGGGCGGGTCTCGGGATTGGATTTCACCGTTCTCGGCTATGTGATCGTGTGTCTGTTCCTCACGGTCTGGCTCGTGGCGGTTGCGCTCCGGAAACTCGGACGCTTTGACCAGCGTTACGGGACGGAGCTCATTCAGACCCGGTATTCCGCGCGGGCCGGTGGGCATTCCATCATGAGCGTTGATGCGAGTCCGCCCGGGGATCCTTGCGCGTCTAAAGAGGGATTCAGACCGCGCGGAAGGCGTTGACACTCAGGTGCCCAAGCGTCAGGCGGTCGACGTAGCGGGGTGACGAATGGCCACTGGAGACGGATATGAACACGGTCGTTGCGCGTGATCAGGCGAGCAGCGTGGCGGTCGAGGATGCCCGACGGCGGATTGATTCAGGGTAAGGTCGGCGACGAAAAAGTGATCCTCGCGCGCCGGGGTGGAGAGTTCTTCGCCGTCGGAGCCAAGTGCTCGCATTATGCGAAGCCGTTCCGGGAGGGCCTCATCGTTGGCGATGAGGTGCGCTGCCCGCTGCACCACGCCTGCTTCAGTCTGCGCACGGGAGCCGCGTCGCGTCCCCCCGCGTTCGATCCGATTCCCTGCTGGCGCGTCGAGTGCATCGGAGCCCGGGTGTTTGTGCGCGACTGATTGCCTCCACCGGGTAGAACGGCGGCAGTCGTTCCCACTTCTACCGAACGTTCGAAGACTCCCACTTCTGTGTTGATCGTCGGCGGAGGCGGCGCCGGTCTAGCAGCCGCCGATGCGCTCCGGCGCGGGAGCTATGAGGGGCCCTTCACGATCCTCAGATGATTCCGCGCCTTATGCCCGGCCGAATCTCTCCAACGACTATCTCGCCGGGACTGGCCCCGACGAATGGATGCCACTGAGGTCGCCGGATTATTACTCCAATCAGCTCATCGGACTTGAGCTCAACGCACGGGCGTTATGCATCGACGTCGGGAAGAAGCAGGTGTACACCGCGAGCGGCAAAACGTACGCCTTCGATCGGCTGTTATTGGCGATGGGAGCCGACCCCGTCAAACTTCCCATCCCGAATGCTTCCGAGTCCAATTCTTTCTATCTTCGTAGTTACGCGGACGGGCGCGCACTGCTGCGAGAGCCGCATCGGCAGTCGCAGGGTGTGGTATTTCACCTGGACAACGCGGTGACCCGGCTCGAGGGGCGCATGGCGGTTCTGAAGAGTGGCGCCCGGGTCGAGGCCGATTTTCTGGTTCTCGGTGTGGGGGTGCGCCCCTCGGTGGCCTTGGCCGAGTAGGGAGGACTTAAGGTCGACCGCGGTGTGGTCGTGAACGAGTACCTCGAAACGAGCGCACCGGGAATCTTCGCCGCGGGCGACATCGCTCGATGGCGGGATGTTCGTTCCACTGAGCTCGTTCGGATCGAGCATTGGGTCGTGGCGGAGCGCCAGGGACAGGTCGCCGCCCGCAACCTACTCGGGCGCCGTGATCGTTTCGATGCCGCACCATTTTTCTGGACGGAACTCCATCAAGTACGTGGGTCACGCACAAAGGTGGGACTCGGTCGAGCTGAGCCGTAGTCTTGAAGCTAGGGGCTGCGTTGTGACGTACAAATCTGCCGGACGCATGCTCGCGGTCACAAC
>Ga0335074_10004842_pt1 | contig 18580 bp, 10 predicted proteins | sample Lox_Sample_23_FD_206715 | JGI IMG/M metagenome (GOLD analysis project Ga0335074, IMG submission 206715) | Soil microbial communities from Loxahatchee National Wildlife Refuge, Florida, United States - Lox_Sample_2.3 | ecosystem: Environmental > Terrestrial > Soil > Wetlands | place: USA... | reverse complement strand
GACGGGCAAACTAGAAGTTGACTTCGCAATTGCCGAAGATCCACTCGACAGTCGACTCAGCTTCCATCAGTCCGTTTCCGGACAATGTCAATACTGGCAACGACTAGCCCGACTACCGAGCCGCAATTACGCGGTTTGGGCAAGCTATAATCGCCCAACGAAGATGGCGCTGACTTTTGGAACGAAACTGGGGCGGTATGAGATCCAGACGCCTTTTAACCCATCCGCTGACTCATGTTCAGCAAGCAAACGCGTGGCTTCAGTTCGAAGATTCTCGTCGCTACCGCAGGCTCCCGCTAGGAACTCGGCTCGCCGTTCCGGGGGCTGTTGAAGCCTCGTAAGATGCGCGCAGAATGAAGTATCATCCTTGGATCGCAGGTCATTCAGAAAATTCCAAAGGAACATCAAGAATTTATGGCAGGACAGGGCATTCAGCGGCGGGAGGTTCTGCGCATTCTGGGAACGGCTGCGGCGGCCGCGAGTTTTCCCGGTTTTAGCAAATGGAGATTCGCCTGTGGTCACATCGGCAACGCCGTTTCGCAAATCAAGCCGGCACAATATACCCCGCATTTTTTTTCAGTCGCCGAATATGCGCTGGTGGAGCGCCTGACGGAACTCATCATTCCGAACGACGCGACGCCGGGAGCGAAGGAAGCTGGAGTCGCCGAATTCATCGACTTTATGGTTGCCAGCGATCCGGAGGCACAGTATCCGTTTCGCATGGGACTCGCCTGGCTCAATGCTCATAGCGAGAGCCACTACGCCAAGAAATTTATTGATCTCGACTCTGAGAAGCAGGGTTCTCTGCTCGAACCGCTCGCCTACAAGGGCAAAGAGCGTCCGGGCGAGGAGGACGGTCGCGAGTTTTTCAAGCTGATCCGCGAATACACCGTGACTGGTTACTACACGAGCGAAGTCGGATACAAGGAACTCGATAACCCGGCGCTGAAGTTTTATTCCGAATCACCGGAGTGTCCCCACAAAGGCGATCCGGAGCACTTGCATCTTTCGCATTCCACTGAAACACGCGCAAACGGAAATCATGCCTGAAAAAATCTACGATGTCATCGTAATCGGAACCGGCGCCGGCGGCGGGATGGCGATCAAGACGTTGTGCGAAGCCGGGTTGAAAGTTTGTGCCCTCAACGCCGGGCGAAGGCTCGATCCGGAAAAAGATTTTCGCTATCACCGTATGCCCTGGGACATGAAGTATCGCGGCCTCGATGATCCTAAACGCCGCGCCGAGTCCTTCGGCTACATGGATAATGAATACACCAAGGCCGCATGGGATCACGAGATTCCGTTCACCGTTGCGCCGGGTTCGAGGTGGATGTGGCCGCGCTGCGACGCTGTGGGCGGTAAGACGAATTTCTGGGGACGCAGTTCGGCGCGTTTCGGCGAGATCGACCTTCGCGCCGCTTCCCTTGACGGCTACGATGTGGATTGGCCGCTCACGTATGAGGAGATCAGTCCTTTCTACACGCGCGTTGAGAAGATGATCGGGGTGGCCAGCACGGTCCAGAATCGGCCGAGCAATCCTGACGGCGTGTATCTGCCGCCTTTCAACTTCCGCTGTCTCGATTACATTCTGCGGGCTGGCTGCGAGAAAGTCGGTATTCCCTACTTGCCCGATCGCTGCGCCCAACTCACGCAGCCATATGAAGGACATCCTGCGTGCCATTTCTGTGGCGAGTGCACGACGGGTTGCGATGTGGGAGCATTTTTCTCAACTCCATATTTCTTGTTGCCGAAGGCTGAGGCGACCAACAATCTGGAACTGCGCACGAATGCGCTGGCCACAAATATTCTGGTCGATGAAAACGGGCAAGCGGCCGGTGTAGCCTACATCGATCGCCAAACCAAGCAGGAAGTCGAAGTCTATGGACAGGCAGTCGTGGTCGCTGCTTCGTGCATCGAATCGGCGCGAATTCTGTTGAATTCGAAATCGCGCCAGTGGCCGAATGGCATTGCGAATTCCAGCGGGCAGGTCGGGCGTAATCTCTGTGATCATCTCTATGGCGAGTCGGCTCGCGGGTATCTGCCACAGCTTCTCGGGCAGCCTAGTTTCCCGGATCATGTCGGAGATTCCACCATTGCGTGGATGCCACGCTGGCAAAATCTGAACCATCCGCACGAAGAGAAATTTATCCGCGGATATTCGGTTTATCCTGATGGCGGGTGCGAAGAATTTCCCTGGTTCGCCCATGGCGTTGAAGGGTTCGGGGCATCTTTCAAACGAGAAATCAAACGCCGTTATCCCACGCCGGTGAGCTTCGGAATTCAGGCGCCCACGCTGCGTTCGGACCGCAATTTCGTGGATCTCGATCCTGAGGTCAAGGACCCGTACGGAATTCCTGTAGCTCGCATTCACTTCGAGTGGGACGAGAACGTACTAAAGATGTGGGAGCACTCGAAGGAAGTTTGTGCGGAAGTTCTGCGCGCTTCCGGCGGAGTCTGGGAGGGCGCGGCCGACAACCCGGAGATTCCAGGCTGGAGTCTGCACGAAACCGGCACGTGTCGGATGGGGAACGATCCGAAGAATTTCGTCACCAATCGTTTCGGGCAGACGCACGACGTTAAAAATCTTTATGTCTGCGACGCGAGCGTATTTCTGAACTGCACCGATAAGACCACGACGGCCAGTATTCTCGCGTTTTCTTTGCGTACCTCAGAATATCTGATTGGAAACTTTCGGCACGGCGAACACAAAGCCGCGTGAGCAATATCGCCCGGGTTCTTATTTCCATGTGAGTGTGACGAGCGAGTTGGCTGGAATCTCCACATCGGTCTTCCACTGGTTCATCTGCATGACAATTTTGCGGGATGCAGAAGAATTCGTGAGCACAACGACTTTTTCACCGTCTGGATTTTCGCAGCCAACATGATCCAGGTTCTCCAGCGTTCCCGAGGATTCGAATCGTCGAGCTCCGCGATGAATCGGATTTGAGAAATGCGCGAACGCCCAATATTGCCCGCTGTGCGTGATGTCCTTCGTTTTAGAGTGAATGGTGACCAAGCCGCCGCAGAAAAAGGGTCCAATATTCGGTTGCCCATGCTCGTCGAGTGCGAGGTTCCAGCCGGTGATCGATTGACACCAGTTGCGCAGAGCGCCAGTGAATGTTCGTCCCCACCGGCACCAATTGGTTTCGTACGCGGGGTCTTTGATATCGGGTCCGCCTTCGGTCCAATGCATCTCGACATCGGAATGGGCGTCGCGAACTTTTGAAATCATGCTCACGTCGCCCGCATAACCATGCCAAGCGATCGCGCGGGAATATTTCTTCACTCCAGGATCGTCGAGTTCGCAAATAGCGCGTCCCCAGAGGTTGTAGTTGTGATCGATCAACCAGATTTGTGCGGGTATGTTCTGGACTTTTAAGGCGGGCCCAAGATGGCTTGCCACAAATTCAATTTCATACTCCTGGCCCCATAAGCACGCGGGCATGCGCCCGTCCTGATCCGTATCCACTTCGTTTTGCGATGTGAGAGCTTGAATCGGGACACCTTCGGCGGCATAAGCTTGCAGAAATTTCACAAAATACTGAGCGTAGACAGGAAAATATTTCTTGTGTATGCACCCGCCTAACATAGAGCCATTCAGTTTCATCCAGCCGGGAGGGCTCCATGGGCTGGAAAGCAAAAACAAGTCAGGATTCACCTGGCGGGCTTGCCGCAGCATCGGAATAACGTACGCCTGATCGTGCGCGATCGAAAATCTCTTTAACTCAGGATCGGGTTCACCCTCATCGAAACTGTAGAGTTCGGTCGAGTAATCGCTCGATCCAATGCAGGTGCGGCAGACACTCAGCCCAAGCCCTGACGCATGAAATAGCTGATGAAACAATTTCTCCCGGACATCACGAGATAATTGGTTGAATATGTAGCAAGACGCCTCGGTAAATGCCGCACCAAAGCCGAGAATCTCCTGGAATTTCTTTTCTGGATCGAGCGAGATTACTTCTCCCTCTGGAGCGCCGGCAACCGGCCGCCAAGTAAGGCTTGAGGCAGGTTGGAAGCGCCGGGTTTCGTCAGTGACGCGAACGCTGATCTCCGTTGGTGCCGGAGTTGCTAAGGAGTGAGCAGCCCAAGCGGGCAATCCTTCGGAGATAGCAGCAGCCGTAATTCCGGTAGCAGATCGTTTAAGAAAATCGCGTCGGGTACGATTCATGATTGCCTCTTGCGTCAATTTAATATGCACGTCGACAGAATCAGGTTGTTCAAACTCACTTGGAATTACACGGCAAACAGCGTGTCATGTGAGGTTGAGGTAAGTGGAGTACTGTTCGTCCGCGATTTCCGTGAACGGCAATAACTTGATTGGGGAAGCAGACGTTTGTGCTTCCCAACTTCGCTGGCCTGTCCGTTTGGCCGCCAGCAAGTTCGCTCGGTTGAATGATGGCTCATGGTCTGTGATGGCAAACAGAACGACCGGGCCAAAAACGACTGCGACTGTTTGTTGATGCAGTGGGTCAATTGGTTCCAGTCGCGTAGTCATAGGAAGATCCAACTCTATGTGGTCTCCGGTCTTCCATTTTCTTGAAATAGCCGCGAAAGTTCCCGACGGAAGATCCATCGGCAAGCGACGGCCATTCACTGAAATCGAAGGCCCGTTGGTCCATGCGGGAATGCGGAAGTTCAATGTGAAATGGCGAGACCGCGATGCTTGTACGCGGAACCGAACCGTGCTGTCAAATGGATATTCGCTCTCCTGCGTAAGCGCAATGTCGGAACCCTCCTGTTTCCACCGCAATGTGGATGGAATATACAGGTTGATCCACACACCGTGCGGATCCCGAAAATAGGTGTTGATGCGGTAATCGGCCGCGACCTGCGGCAACGTACCTGAACAGCAGGCCCAGTGTTGGTCGGGCCTGTAGAACTTGCGTCCTTGAAAGTTGTAGTCGGAATAGTAATAGGTTCGTCCATCTGGCATAAGCGGTTTTGCACCCAGCACGGTGTTGTACATCACGCGCTCCATGCTGTCGCCATATCGCGCGTCGCGAGTCACCCGAAGCAGGTTTCGGGTGAGCTTGAAATGTGCGTAGGACCCGCAGGGTGTTTCAAAGCTGCTGTGTGTACCAGTAAGGCTTGTGTAGAGATCGGAACTACTGGGGTTGCGAAGTTGTTCATCGGGTCCCCAGCCGCCTGTAGCGAAGCTTTGCCTCGTGAGCATGTCAAAACCGTTCTTCGCCGCACGAAGATACTTCTCATCTCCGAGAGTCAAATATGCCTGCAATGCCGAGCCCATGGAATTTACATAACTGTAGGCATGTCGGCCAGCTAGCACGTCCCGGCCCTCGGCGAGGGGATCGTAGTATTCGTCGTAAAGATATTGCTGTGCGAGTTCGCGATATCGCTCTCCGGCGCCGGATTCGTATGCGATAAACAGATTTTCTGAAATCGTGTACGACTCATCCCAAGTCCAGGTTTCGTCTTTGTTCGGCCGCCACGTGTTCCCATGTTCAACCGAGCGTTTGGGGAAATGAGGCAATGCTGTGTTCGTGGTTTGTTCGAGAATTGAGAAGGCGTCGGAATCTTCAACATATCGATGAGAATCGATGAGGCCGCGAACGATTTTGTCGTAGCAATATGTCGGAAATCGATTGTTGTCGTAGTAAGCGCCCGAAATGGTTTGCGCATAGAGACGATTCAACCGGAGCACTTTCGCCCGTGTCTCTGGATCCGGCCGGATCGCATACCTGCGCGCGAGCGCCGAAACCCATTGGCCGAACGTGCAGGTAGGAGCAAAGCCAACGCTATTAGGCCTCGTCTCGTAGTCGAGATCATAGCTATACCAGCCGCCAAGATCGTCGCCAGGCGCAGGCTGACCGCTCATTTGGCGGAACGGCTTCAGCAAACTGTCATCGCTCAAGCCCATAAGAACGGAATGTGTGTGGTGAAGTTGCTCCTCCTGCAGGCCATCTGCGAGATCAACGTCGGCGTAATCGAATTGCTCCAAAGGCGCGGAAACTTCGCTCTTCGACAATCGAGAGCGGTAAGGGATTGCAACGCCCGCAGCCGCAAGCGAGATCGACCGCGTGAATTCCCTGCGCGAAATTCGTCGAGAGAACATATATGCAACCCGTGCGATCAAAATATCACTCCTCTGCTTGTAGTGGAATCGTCTGTGTGAGAAGATTTCGCAGGCCAGATCACACTCCTATGTCGCAGGGCCCGATGTTCTATTTGTCTTCGCCACGTTTCTGGCCCATTGCTATCGGGTCCATCACAACTATTTGTCTGATTTTGTTGGTTCCCGCTCTTCTGGCGCAAAACTCTTCGGTGGCAGACACTCATAGTCAACAGAGCGGCATGAGCACCGGTGTCGCGCACGCTCCGGTCAAGGATACCCTTTCGCGTCCGATTACGGCTGGTGGTTTTGTCGACGGCGCGCCAATGGTTTTTTCCGACATCACGCGGGCTGCCGGAATCGACAAGTTTCGTCACAAGATGGGTAGCCCAGAGAAAAGCACAATTTTGGAGACACCCGGCTCCGGTGTCGCTCTCCTCGATTATGACAATGATGGATGGCTCGATATTTACCTGCTGAACGGATCAACTTTTCCTGCGCTTCAGGGGAAGGAAGCGCCGCCCCGCGCGATGCTCTTCCACAACAACCACGACGGCACATTTACCGACGTCACCGACAAGGCTGGAGTCGCCAATGAACGCTGGGGCTTCGGCGTCGCTGTAGCCGACTACGATAACGATGGATGGCCGGACATCTATGTTTCAAACTTTGGCAAGAACCGTCTTTATCGCAATAACCACGACGGCACCTTCACTGATGTTGCGGAGAAGGCCGGTGTCGCCTTAGGAACCTGGTCAACGGGCGCGACTTGGGGCGATTACGACCATGACGGCTTTCTGGATTTGTTTGTTCCCGGGTACGTGAAATTCGACGTTGACCATCCACCGATCGCGGGAAAGGGCGGCATCCCTGCCGGATTCTGCCAGTTTCGCGCAGTACCGGTCATGTGCGGGCCGCGCGGCTTGCCCGGCGAGAGCGATCATCTCTTCCACAACAATGGCGATGGCACTTTTACCGACGTAAGTGTGAAGGCGGGTGTTTCCGATCCCAGGGGTTATTACGGTTTGGCCTCAGTATTTGTTGACGTGGATGATGACGGCTGGGTTGATTTGCTGGTCGCCAACGATTCAGTGCCGAAATATCTCTACCGCAATAAGCATGACGGTACCTTTGAAGATGTCAGCTATCTTTCGGGATTCGCTTTGAACGATGAAGGGCGCGAGCAGGCGTCCATGGGAATTGCCGTGGGAGACTATAACCGCGACGGTAAAGTTGATTTCTGTGTCACCAACTTTTCCGACGACTACAACACTCTCTACCGCAATGAGGGAGATGCGAGCTTCACCGATGTGAGCTATGCCGCCGGCATCGCCAATCTAACGATTCCATTTCTTGGCTGGGGAACCGGCTTTCTGGACTATGACAATGATGGGTTGCTTGATCTTTTCTTTGCGAATGGGCACGTGTATCCCGGCGTCGATAAACAGGATTGGGGAACGACGTGGGCGCAGCGGCCGCTGTTATTTCGCAATCTGAATGGGACGAAGTTTGAAGAAGTCCCGGCAGCGACTGGCAGTGGACTGGCAGACGTCGTTTCCGCGCGTGGAGCAGCTTTCGGCGATCTGTTCAATGACGGCCATATTGACGTGGTGCTCAACGTGATGGACTCGACCCCTCTTTTATTACGCAATGTCGTTCAGAATTCGAACCACTGGTTGACGTTCAAATTGATCGGAGGACCGAAAGGCCCGCGAGATGCGATTGGAGCGAAAGTATTCGTTACAACCGGCGCAATCCGTCAGCGAGCCGACGTATTCAGCGGCGGCAGCTACGCCTCTACTTCCGATTCCCGCCCACACTTTGGTCTTGGCTCATTCACTGCCGTCGATAAAGTCGAAATCCTCTGGCCAGATGGAGCGAAAGAAGAAATAAAGAACCCACCGATTGACCGGATTCTTACTCTGGTGGAAGGCAAGGGGATGGTCGAGCCGTGAGGATTTCGCCGACATTCCGCAGTTCAGACCATTTCCCGGCGATGCTCTTTTATCTGCTCGCGACCATTTCGCTCCAGTCCAGGGGCGCGCAGGGACAGACCGCCCCGCCAGCTCCACAATCTGGTTCGCAAGCTTTTGTGGACGTCACGGATCGGGTGGGAATTAACTTTCAATACCACGCATCGCATACCTCGAAAAAGTACCTACTGGAAACCATGGGCCCTGGAGTCGCGCTGTTCGATTACGATAACGACGGCCGGCTGGATATTTATCTGATAAATGGCACGCCGCTGGCCGATGCGACTCCGAAGGGCACAATTCCGCAAAAAACAGGCTCCCGTTACTGGAACCGTCTCTACCACCAGAAAACCGATGGGACCTTCGAAGATGTTACAGAGAAAGCCGGTTTGCAAGGAATTGGCTACGGCATGGGGGTCGCCGTTGGCGATTTCGACAATGATGGGTACGAAGATCTCTATGTTACCGCCTACGGAGGAAACAAGCTCTATCACAACAACGGAAACGGCACGTTCACCGATGTTACGGAACAGGCGGGCGTCGCTGGCGGCGGGTGGTCGACAAGCGCAGCCTGGGTCGATCTGGATGGTGACGGATTCCTCGATTTGATCGTGCTGCGTTATCTGGAATGGGATTTCGATGATATCTGGTGCGGCGAGCATAAAGAAGGATATCGAGCGTATTGTCATCCGGATTTCTTTAAGCCGATTTCTCCGCTCGTGTACCACAATAATAAGGACGGCACGTTTACGGAGGTGTCGCAAAAAATCGGTCTGGGGAAGCCCGGAAAGGGCCTGGGCATAAGCATTGCTGACTATGACCGCGACGGGCATATCGACCTCTTTGTTGCCAATGATTCCATGGTCGAGTTCCTTTACCACAACAAGGGCGATGGCACATTCGAAGAGGTTGGGCTGCCCTCGGAGGTTGCTGTAGATGTGGATGGCCGCACCTATGCCGGGATGGGCGTCGACTTCGCGGATTACAACAACGATGGATGGCCCGATCTCATGGTCACCAATCTTGCCAATCAGCGCTACGTTCTTTACCAGAACAATGGCGACGGCTCGTTTACCTACGCCAGCAACTCCGCAGGAATTGGGCAGATGACCATGACGCACTCGGGCTGGGGAGTTCGTTTCCTGGATTACGACAATGATGGGTGGAAAGATCTGCTCATTGCTCAAGGGCACGATCTCGACACCATTGAGCTTAACTACCCGAATCTGCATTATCGCGAACCGATGTTGCTGGCGCGGAATACGGGACATGGGTTTGTAGATGTCTCCGCGCAGTCCGGAAACGTGTTTCACCAACCCTGGGTAGCGCGCGGGTTGGCGATTGGCGATCTGGACAACGATGGCCGGCTGGACGCGGTTGTGACTACTAATGACGGCCCGGTTCACGTTTTGCACAACGAAATGGCGACCCGAAATCACTGGATTCTTCTCAATCTCATTGGTCACAAGAGCAACCGCGACGCAATCGGTGCCGAGGTCAAAATAGTGACTGCCTCCGGATCGCAATACGCGACCGTTTCGACTGCTGGCAGCTATCTTTCTGCCAGCGACAAGCGGGTACATTTCGGGGTGGGACAAGAGAGCACCATCACGACAATCGAGATTCGCTGGCCTAGTGGCATTCACCAGATTCTGAAGAATGTTCCCACCGATCAGGTTCTTCAAATTGACGAACCCGTAGCATCAACGACATCGGCAAAGCCATGAACCGCTGCGATCGCAATTTATGCATGCTGGCTGCATTGGCGACGGTCGTGTTTCTTTGCGGGGTTAGGACATTCGGGCAATCCGGCAGTGCTTTCGATCGGGGCTTAGCCGCCTTTCGGGCGGGGAACTATTCGTCGGCCTCAAGCCTGTTTGCCGAGGCGGAAACCGAGTCGCCAGGCTCTACCGAGGCCCTGCTCTATCAGGCAAAGTCACTTGTGCATCTGCAGGATTTTGCTGCCGCCGAGACGGCGTTGCGCAGCTATTCTTCCTCACATCCCGATTCCTCCGATGCACTTTATATGTTGGGCTTTGTGCTACATCGGCAGAATCGTCCAGCAGAGTCACTTGCCATTTTCACGAAAGCGGCGGGCATCACCAGGCCGATGGCCGATGATCTGAAGATCGTGGGATTGGATTACGTTCTCCTAGATGATTACGCCGATGCGATGAAGTGGCTGGAGAAAGCAGTATCCATGGAGCCGCGTAATACGGATGCCTGGTACTGCCTGGGCCGAGCCTATTACACCGTTGCACGCCTGGATGAGGCGAAGAAGGCTTTTCAAATAGTGCTCGAGTTGGATCCTCGAAATGTGAGAGCGGAGAATAACTTGGGGCTCATTTACGAGTCGAGCGGCGCACCAGATGCCGCGATCGAGACCTATCAGAGGGCTATCGCATGGCAACAGGACAGCCAGAAGCCAAGCGAACAACCCTATGTGAATCTCGGCAATCTTCTGATGGAGCAGGGGCAGCTGAAAGAAGCGATGGCACCTCTTGAAAGCGCAGTTTCTCTGGCGCCTAACAACGCTTATTGCCGTTCGACGCTGGGAATTTACTACCACAAGATTGGACGTCTGGAAGACGCGCAGCGGCAACTCGAACGGGCCACCCAACTGGATCCTGATAACGCCGTTGCTCATTATCAATTGGGTAGAGTTTATAAAGACATGAACGAGTTGGATCGTGCACAGGCAGAGTTCAACCGCACGGCAGAAATCAAGACGCGCAACGCGCAAGGTTCTTCGTCACAATCGAATCACTGAGGTTTGGGTCTCCACTACAACAGTTTCCACTCTTAGGGATTTTGCTCTTGCGGTGTCGAGGAATCTGCTGGCCCTGGGGACGGGGGATTGTCGTTTGGCGAAATCAGTTTCTTCATACGTTTTTGCGATTCGTCGGCTTCTTCATCCTTCAGCTTCTGGAAGGTTGCCATTGCGGCTCGCGCTTCGTCCATGCGGTGCTCACGGCGGTAGATCGTACCCAGCTGATACCAGGCTTGCTCGACCACCTCGGGCGTGGTATCCGTTTTTACCGTGATTTCGAAGTGCTGGGCTGCGGCATCATCGTTGCCCAGTAACATCTCGGCGCGCCCCAAGTTGTAGTCCATATGCACGAGGCCGGGCTTCTCGCGCTGGGCCTCGTCCATCAGTCGCTTCCCCGTAGCTCCATCGCCTTCCTCGACCGCAATTGCGCCGAGTTTATATCTCGCCAGAACATTGTTCGGATCGATTTCCAGTTCACGTTGGAATGCCTGCTTTGCCTCAGGAATCTTGTTGGCGTTGCGGTACTCCGAACCCAGTTCTTCGTGTAACCCGGGCTGAGTCGGTGCAAGTTTGATTGCGGCCTCATATTCCGCAATCGCGTCTATATGCCGATCCGCTTCCGCGTTAGCCTGCGCCAGCACGCGATGCACAAGCCACGAGTGCGGATCGACCTTGAACATTTCGGCATAGCTGTCTTTGGAAACCAGCAGGTGAGCCCGCCCGCGGTGATAGAGAATATCCTGATCACCCGGTTTGAGCTTGTCGGCTTTGTCGAGGGCGTCAGCAGCTTGTTCGGCCTGATCCTGCGCCAGGCAGACGACTCCCAGCCACATCCAGACATTTGCATCTTTAGGATAAGTGGCAGCTTCTTTAGCAATCGCCGTGTGAGCTTTTTCGAGATGATTCAAACGGAACTCTGTGACTCCAAGAAAGAGATTCGCGCCGTGCAGATGAGGTTTGAGGGCGAGCGCCTTTTCGAAGTTGCCAATTGCATCTTCATAATGGCCGCGCTCTTCATTGACCAGACCGAGATTGAAATGAGCTTCGGCGAAGGTTGGTGACTGGCGGATCACCGTCTCAAAACCTGAGCCAGCGGCCTCGAGATTCCCCGACCGCATGTCCTGTGTCGCCTGTGCAAATTGAGCAGCAACTGCAGGCGACTGCGCCTTGGACTGACTCGCGACAAGCAAAGCGCCGGCCACGGTCAACGATGCGGAAATGAGCTGCCAGCTAACGGAAAGGAATTTGCGTTGAGCCCAGAGACACTTCATGACGATTAGGAAAGATTTTATCCCGGACTCACCCCGAAAAAGAAAAAATGGCTGGAATAGGCGTCCAGCCATTTGCGAGTCAAAACCGTCCATTAAAACTCGTAACGAAGTGTGGCCTGTATTTGCCTTGGTGCATTTAGCACGGTGTGCCCACTGCCTCCGGGTACGCCAAAGAACTGATCTCCCGGCCAGCCGTCAATTCCGCCGAAGACATGTCGGTTAAAGGCGTTCGGGAGATCGAGTTTGAAGAGAATGTCTCTTCCTTCTGTGATCGAAGTTCGTTTGAGTATGGCAAAATCCTCGTTCCTGTATCCGGGACTTCGCCACCAGGAGACGACCTCTGGAATGTTGCCAAAGACATACCCACCGCCAGCGCTTAAAGAGACGGCACTTGGATCCTCGAAGGCATTGCAGTTGGCAGGTCCGTTCCCGGCATTACCCATTGCAGGGCTGAATAGTCCATTCGTCTCTGTGCATCCGCTATTCCAGCTTGCGTTGTTCGTCGGGGTCCAATGTATCGCATTGGTATTAAAAGCTGATACACCTGGAATCAGACTCAGGCGGTAATTTCCTCCGCTGAATGGATTTGCAGTCGCATATTCATTGATCACGGTCGGAGAGCCAGCCTGGTAGCGCTGCACGCCACTGACCTGCCATCCGCCAGCTACCTTGCTGGCAACCCCATGATTCAGGAATCGCTTTCCTGGGCCGGCAGGTAATTCATAGAGATAGCTGAGAACAAAGGCGTGCGGAATGTCCTGATAACTGACCGCCTTTTCACCACGAAGGTTATACGGGTTCTGCGCCCCGAACACGCTGGAGTTGAAGCCGGTCTCGGTAGAGAACGAGGAATCGGCGTCTGTGATTGTCTTCGAATAGGTGTAGGAGGCCAGCAGGTTCAACCCGTTGCGGAAGCGCCGTTCCAGTACGGCCTGCAGGGCATTGTAGGTGGACTGGCCCAGATTTTCCAGGCAACAATTCGTTGTGATGGTCGAATATTGTGGGAAGGGCCGCAGAAGCTGGCCGATCACGTTGTTCGAACTTCCACTGCCCCAGCCGGGCGTAAACCACGAGGGCACAGAAACTCCAAGTGAACTCAGAATTGCAGGCCCATTCATTCCGTCCGAGCCGTCCACTTGGTACCCCAAGGCGGCACCCAGATAGTTGTATTTCGGATTGGGAGTGTTGACCTGAGCCAGGTTGGATCGCAACCGCGTCGCGTGCTGTCCGATATAGCCGATGCTGAAAATCAGGTCGGTGGCGAGTTGATGCTGGATCTCCAGATCCCAGTTCTGCACCATGCCTGCTCGGCCCCAACTCGGCGCAACGTAATAAACGCCATTTGTTGTGAATGTATTCAGGCTCGGGTCCATGGCGTTGCTGGGTGGAGTATAGGATGGAAAACCGGCATCCAGCGAACTGACCGGTGTGAAGTGATCCGCATTCTGAAAGTTAGGGGAAGCGGTCGTTCCGCTGCTCAGGTTGTCACCAAAATCTGAGTAGGTCAGCGGCGCGTAGTAGATGCTGTAAGCGCCGCGAATTACCGTCAAGTTCTTCCATACCTCAGGAGCATAAGCAAAACCAATACGCGGGCCGAAATCCTTGAAGTAAGTGTTAGCACCGGTCGCGCTCTTTCCATAAATCGAAGCTCCGGGTTGTCCGGGCGTAAGAGGGTTGGCGGCTGTCAGTGACAAAACTGACTGCGCGCCAGTCGCCTCGTGACGGGGCGTTTCAATGTCCCACCGCAATCCTAAGTTGAGCGTCAGATCCGGACGGGCCTTAAAATCGTCTTGCGTGTATACGGCGTAATAGTTCTGCGCCCAGCGCGAGTAGTGAGAGGTCACCATGAGCTGTTCCTGGTCGGGTTGACCGATGAGGAAGCTGGCAAACGGATCGCCTGTCAAGTTATTGTTGGGATTTTCTGCCGGAGGAGCAAACGAAGTTTCGTTGTACGCAAAGGTGTAGCCAGGGGAGGTGGTTCCTGGCGCCTCGACCGAATATTGGTACGATCGCCAATCGAAACCGAATCGAACCGAATGGCGTCCCTTCGTCCAGGAGATGCTGTCAGCCACGACTAGCGCATTCGGAATCTGGAGGGTGTAGTTGTTGTCGCTCCAAGCGCTATACGGAGTGCCTCCCGATCCAGCGTTGAAATCGAACTGAGGGAAGGTCGGGCCGCTGGCGCCAGAAATGCCTAGCACAGACTCCCAGTTCGATCCGTTCACGCTCGGAGCCTTGGCTGCCGTGTAGATACGGTTGAATCCAACCGTCAGGTGGTTTAACAGTGCGGGGCTGATTATGTAATCCCAACCAAAACGAAGGTAGTGCGTGAAGTAGTAGTTGTAATAATTCGCTGGCGTAAGCGGCGGCGGCAGATCGAAATTGTTTGAATTCAAGAAATTCTGCTCGCGGCTGCTATAAGAAAAGAACAGTTTGTGTTTTTGTGTAACGTTCTCGTCAATACGAAATGTGGTTTGGGTCGTAACTACGTGATCCAGCGTCGCAGGATTCAGAAAATTCTGCACTGTGCCAGGAACGCCGTTGCCGTTCGCAATTCCCGTTAGATTTGTGGGGGGCAGATAGCTCAATATCTTTTGCGCCACCGGGCTGATGTTTGTGATTTTGTTTCCTGGGAAAGGTGAGCGGCAGGTTTGCCCGCCGACTACTTGAGTAGTGGAAGGGTCAAAAATCTGCCCCAGGAATACGTCTTGCCCGGGTGTGCATGGGTTAGGGATTCCGGTATCAGGACCCAGCAGGGCAGAGAAATCGCCGCCGCGCTCGGCTGCTGTGGGTAAATCCAGAAGATCGTTCGACAAACCGCGGCGGTTGCGGTACTGCTCCCAGGCGAAGAAGAAAAACGTCCTATCGTGTCCGTCATACACGTGAGGGATTCGTACCGGACCACCCAACGCGCCGCCAAAGTCGTTTTGGCGGTCGCGCGGCTTAGGAGTCAAAGGTGTACAGGGTGGAATAGCTGGGTTACAGCCGGCAGCCTCGTCTGATTGCAGGGTCAGCACGTTGGCGAAATCGTTATTCCAGGAATTAGCGTCGAGAGCTTCGTTCCGGAACAATTCGAAGACGCTGCCATGATAACGGTTCGTTCCCGACTTCGTGGTGAAGCTTTCAACACCACCGGACGTATGCCCGAACTGCGCCGAGGGGGTCGAGGTGGTCACCTTGAATTCGGTCAAAGCTTCGACAGACGGAGCGGTTTGATCAAAAGCCGTACCAGAATCCATGCGCTGTACGCTGGCACCATCCAACAAAACCTCTGAACCGAAATTCTGTCCGCCCGAGATCTTCGTCTCATAAACCCCGGCTGCAGGGTGGTCGCCTACCGTTCCCTGTCCGATCGTTCCAGGAACTAAGAAAATAAAAGTCTCTGGAGAGCGCACGAAGCTCTGGCCAGTCGAATTCAGCGACAACGGCAGGTCGTGTATTTGCTTGTCCTCGACAACCGTTCCGACATCAGAGCTGTCGGTCTGCACAGTGGGGGCATCGGCCAGAACCGTGACCTCCTCCTTCACATTTCCTGGCTCCAGCGTGATGTTGAGAGAAGCAACGGTGTTGATCTGGACCTCAACACCTTTTTCCACCGAAGTCTTGAAGCCATTGGCCTCAACCATGACGTCATAGCGACCTATCGCCATGTCGTTCATGTGGTAGGTCCCGGAGGATGACGATTGGGTCTTGTATACACTGCCTGTGTCTGCACCCGTGATCGTGATCGATGCTCCACTGATCGCGGCGCCGCTGCTGTCGTAAACCGAGCCAGCAATGGCTCCACGATCGGACTGGGCCGATACGCTGACGACCATCAGCAGACAAGAAGTTGCGATGCACAGTCCTGTAAGCCAACTGCGACTCATATTCGCCCCCGTATCGGTCGCAATGAGATAGGTGTTTGGGTAATACGAACGCACTAGTAGAGAACAATTAGAAGACGGGGGTCAACTATACTTTTGTACAGTGTGGTTAAAGCAGGATTCGATCTGTAGTGTTTCTCATCAATCGGCTCCCAAGGGCGGCCTAGGGTTAGAGAGCGATGATTCCGCGCTGAAGGGCGACAGTCGAAGCCTGGGTCCGATCCTTCACACTGAGTTTTTCCAATACATGGCTTACGTGCAGCTTAACCGTGACCTCCGCGATGTTCAGAGCGCTGGCGATTTCCTTGTTTCCCAGCCCTTTCGCCACCATCTGCAAAACCTCGATCTCCCGAGTGCTCAGCGATCGATGCGATCGGCGCTCCGCCAGTTGGGAGGCCAGAACTGGATCCACATACTGCTGGCCGGCATGGACCGCACGCACCGCCCGGAGCAGTTCTTCACGGCGGATACTCTTGACAATGTATCCGCGTGCGCCAGCCTGCAAGGCACGATAGACTTCCTCCTCTCCAAAGTGAGTGGAGAGCATGAGGATTGCGGCATCGGGGTATTCACGAATGATCGTTACCGTGCAATCGGTGCCGCTCATTCCTGGTAGCCGAACATCCATAAGCACGAGGGCGGGTTGATGTTGCCGATAGGCCTCCAGGGCGGCTTCACCGCTACCCGCCTCGGCTACGACCTCCATATCAGCCTCCACATTCAAAGATGCAGAGAGGCCCATCCGAACCATGAAGTGATCGTCAACGACCAGGATACGTATTGGTTTTGAGCTCTTCATCGTTATTGGCTTCCATGGGTTGCAAAGGAATCTCAACGGTAACGCAAGTTCCGTGCCCAGGCTGGCTCTCGATTTCCAATTGACTGCCGATCGATTGCGCGCGTTCGTGCATATCAAGGAGTCCGAAATGGCCCGCCGGGGACGACCGCGGAACAAAACCTTGGCCATCGTCAGACACGGCCAGTCTTACGGAGGCTGTGCTGTATCGCAATTGAACGACAATTTTCGAGGCGTGTCCATGTTTGACCGCATTTGCAACCGCCTCTTGCCCGATGCGCAGCAGATTCATCTCAATCGGTCCGTGAAGCCGAACCGGCGTGCCCTCGACCTGCAAATTGAGTTTCGTGTCTTCCGGGCGCACCAGAGGTGCAACGATCTGCTCCAAGGCAGAAACCAGATCTCCGTCCTCGAGTAGCTGACAACGCAGATCCCAGACGGAACGACGAGCTTCGAGCATGCTGTGACGGCTCATATCGCGTGCAGCTTCGAGCGCGTGGCGGGCCACGCTTGGTGCCTGCTGAAAGCAATCAGCCGCAAGGTCCAGTTGCATGGTGATGCCCGCCAGTTCCTGTTCCAGAGTGTCATGGAGCTCGCGGGCAATGCGATTACGTTCTTCAAGCACAGCGCCGCTTCTCCGCTTCTGACGAATCACGGCCATTTGCTCCCGCAGACGCCGTCCAAGTACAACGACCCATGCCAATACAGCGAGCAGAATTCCTGCGGTGATACCGAGGAGCCAGAGAGTGTGGCGCAAATTCCACCACGATGGAGTCGAAAGAACCACGACGTCTTCTGGCGTGCGCAGCAGCATATGAAAAGACTGCGGTGTCTGCCATAGACCGCCACTGCGCACGAGACAAATACCCGTGACCCGCACACTGCTATTTAACGGAATCGAATTTAAGCGCTGCGTGGAGGCACCGTCTGGAAGGGTTGAATCGAAGAAGATGTCAACGTGTTGCATCGTAAGGCGAAGCCCATCTGGTTGCACTTGACGATTCAGCAACTTCGCATCCAGGGTGACAAGCGCTCCGTCGAACTGTTCCCAAGGCTCATGCAGATCAAGAATTACCGGTTCAGGGGCCTTTTCGTGTCCTAATCGATGAACAACGGCATGTTCGAGAATCGGCGCAGAATCTCCCATGGTGGGGAAACCGAGAACATCAACCAGGTCACCAAGTTCGAGCGCGGAACCCGGCTGCAGCAGCACACGGAGACCTCTGCCTTGACTCTGGAGAAACAGGGCGTTCGCTAATTGGTAGCTGACAATGCCGCGAATGCGCACACGTCCGCCGGTTCCGTTGCTTGGGGCAAAACGGAGCAACTCGGAAAGAGGCGCTTCCCTGATAGCAGCGGTCTCCACCTTGATAAAGCTTAGGCGGGGAACGTAAAACAAGATGCCAGTGAGTTGCCGATTAGCGTTATACAGGCTGCCGCATACACCCTCGATAAGAACTTCGCTATCGACCCAAGTAGAGAAGTCCTGCTCGTGCGTAATAGGTACGCGGACGTTGAACTCTCCGCCCTCAGCCGCTACTTGCATGGCCAGCGCACCCTCCCGCCAGGAAGTCTGATCGATCGCAACCGAGCGTACGATCCCACGCACCTCCGCCCACTGACTATCTTGCTGACCATTCGCCAACTCGGGCAGAGAAAACAACCTTGCTTTTGGAAGTACTCCCCTGCCCAGCACGCGCATCTTTGCTTCCCGAATAACCGGGGCAAACCTCCCGGGTCCAGTGACTCCTTCGATTTCGACAAGCTGGCTCAAGACAGGTGAGGACTTGCTGGACACAAGACCTTCGACATATATGCCCGCGGTTGCGTCTTG
>Ga0335074_10004841_pt1 | contig 18582 bp, 10 predicted proteins | sample Lox_Sample_23_FD_206715 | JGI IMG/M metagenome (GOLD analysis project Ga0335074, IMG submission 206715) | Soil microbial communities from Loxahatchee National Wildlife Refuge, Florida, United States - Lox_Sample_2.3 | ecosystem: Environmental > Terrestrial > Soil > Wetlands | place: USA... | reverse complement strand
ACGCCCTCGTCGACGAGCTCTCGCCCTACCCGGAGGCCGCGGCCGAGGCGGCTGAGTTCGCCGATGCAGGAGACCGCTTCACGCTGTTCTCGACGACGATGCCCGAGCACAACGCAACCGCGGCCTCGGACGGGTTCTCCACGCAGATCGCCGCCCTCCACGGCACACCACAAGCCACCACCGACCCAGGGACGATCAGCTATACGTGGTGCTCGAGCGTCATCGACGCGTCGCTGGGGCTCGGGCCAACCTCGGTCTACTGGCTGTCCGGGCTCTCGCAGCGATCCAGCTCGGACACCTCGGCGATCACCGCCGCTGACGCCGCCATCCCGACGGCGCCGGAGACCGAGGAGACAAGCGCCGGCGCCGTCAATCCACCCGACGCGCCGCCGATGGCCGTCCTCACCGGAAGCTGGCAGCCGGGCGTCGCTCCCGTCGCGGCACCAACGCTGACCTTGGACCTGACCAACGTCGGCACCGTCAGCCTCAACACCGCGCAGGCGCGTCTTCCACACGGGACGGCCACGGTCACAACCGACGGCACGACGGCGCTCGAGCTGACCGAGCTTCCGCCGGGCACCGTGGTCCACGACGGATCCGACACAGCGCAGGCCGACAGCAGCGGGACGGCCACGGTCAGCCTGGCGGACGGTACGACCACCCTTACGTGGTAGCGAGCGGCGGTCAGGCGGCGAGCAGCCCCCCGACGGGCTCGCAGGGCCAGCGCCGAGGCCACGAGCTGGAAGACCTCGGGGTGAACGGCCATCCCGATGTGGCTCGACCCGACCTCGATAACCCGAGCGGCCGGGTCCAGGCACGCCCGCCAGTCGATGACGCCATCGCTGCGGGAGAAGACCGAGAGGAAGCTGACGTCCCGCGGAAAGGGACCGGCGAGGTCCCGCTCGGCCTGGGCGCAGCGAGCCGGTGGGGCAGCTGAAGCGGAACAGCCCGGGGACGCCGAGAGATCCGAACAGGGCCACCGTCCTGACCTGGGCGGCGACCACCGGATGGACGGCGCCTGGTCGCGCAGCGGCGACCCCAGACCCACGATCCCGCTGACCAGGTTGGGCCGGCGGACGGCCAGGATCCGGGCCATCGTCCCCAGCGACATGTCTCGCCAGGAACCCCGGGACGAGCAGCACCGGTGACCCATCCCGGGGGGCACTCCGTCGTAGCGGAGCACCGGGTGGCGCAGGAGCCGGGCGTGCTCCAGGGGCAGCCGGGACTCGCGCCAGATCGGGATCTGTAGCCGATCCAGAGTCGACATGAGCGAGTACTTCCATCGGCTCGGACGCCACCGGAGGCGAGCGAGAGCCCAAGGAGTCGACCGGGGGACCGGCGGCTCGTAGGATCCCCACTAGGCGACCACGAGCCCGAACGAGGAGAGCCGAGGGATGAACCAGCTGACCGAGGTCCAGCAGGCGATACTGCGGGCCGTCTGCGACACCGTGGTGCCGGCCTTGCCGCGCGCCGATGATCCCGACGGCTTCTGGGGCCGCCGCGCCAGCGATGTGGGCGCGGAGCAGGCCCTGGCACAGACGCTCCTCACGTTGCCGGAGGATCAGGCCGCCGGTCTCGTACAACTTCTCGACGCGCTCGCCCAGCAGGGTTTTCTCGACATGTCACAGCTCTCGCGTGAGCAGGTGTTCACCAACTTGTCGCTGGCCTCGATCGACGCTGCCGGGGGAATCGCCGCCCTGATCGGCCTGACCCTGATGCTCACCTACGCGGGCGTCAACCCTCAGACCGCTGGCAACCCGTTCTGGGCGACCTTCGGCTACCCGGGGCCGATCTCGCCGCCGCCCCAGGTGCCCAAGACGATCGCTGCGCTCGTCCCGGAGGGCGACACCACGCTGGAGGCAGACGTCGCCGTGATCGGCTCGGGCGCCGGAGGAGGGGTGATCGCCGGCAAGCTGGCGGCGGCCGGGCACCGGGTCATCGTGCTGGAGATGGGCGGTTATTACAACGAGGCCGATTTCAACCAGCTCGAGCTGTGGGCGTGGCAGAACCTGTACTGGCGCGGGGGTCCGACGCCCACCGCCGACCTCAACATCACCATTCAGGCGGGCTCCTGCCTGGGCGGCGGGACGGTCGTGAATTGGACCAACTCGCTGCGCACCAAGGACTGGGTGCGCGAGCAATGGGCACGCGAGCACGGGCTGAGCGACGTGGCCACGGACGCGTTCGACCGGCACCTGGACGATGTCTGGGAGCGGCTGTCGGTGAACGACTCGTGCTCCGAGCTAAACCGCCCAACCCAGGCGATGCAGCGCGCCGCGCAGCGCCTCGGGTGGTCGTTCCGGGGCGTGCATCGCAACTGGGATCCCGGGCGGCACGACCCGGCGATGGCCGGCTACCTGGGCTTCGGCGATCAGTCGGGCGCCAAGCAGTCGACGCTTCGCACCTACCTCCAGGACGCGGCCGACCAGGGCGCCCAATTCCTGACGCGCTGCTTCGCGCAGCGCGTGCTCACCGAGGGAGGGCGTGCCGCCGGTGTGGAGGCGGTGTGGTCTGACCCTGAAGCGGGGGCCACCGCCCAGATCACCGTGCGGGCTCCGCACGTCGTCCTCGCCGCCGGAGCCCTGGAGACCCCGGCCATCCTCTTGCGCTCCGGGATCGGCGGCCCGGCTGCCGGCAAGTACCTCAGGCTGCACCCGTGCTCGGCCACCGTCGGCGACTACGGCGAGGACATGCAGGCCTGGTGGGGAGCCCCGCACTCGGGCCTGGTCGACGAGTTCTCCAACGTCGAGAACGGCTACGGATTCCTGATCGAAGGCGCCCAGTACACGACCGGGCTGGGTGCCTCGGCCGTGCCCTTCACCACGGCCGCGGAACACAAGCAGACGATGCACGACTACCGCGACTTCGCGACGTTCATCGGCCTGATCCGCGACCACGGCTCAGGCCAGGTAACGCTCGACGAACACGGCATGGCCGTGCCGTGGTACTCGATCACCGACCCCCTCGACGTGCGGATGACGGCGCTGGCGATCGAGCAGCAGATCCGTGCCCACGTCGCGGCCGGGGCCCGCCGTGTCCACGTCCTGGCTCAAGGGCAGCCGAGGTGGCGGATCGGCGACGACCTGGAGACGTTCATCGCTCGGGCGCGCCGGATCCCGCCCCGCGCCGGCGGTCTGAGGATGTTCGCAGCCCACCAGATGGGCAGCGCTCGCATGGGCTCAGACCCTGAGACATCGGTGGCCAATCCGGATGGGGAGCTGCACGATGTCAAGGGCGTGTGGATCGGCGATGCCTCCGCGTTCCCCACCCCCTCCGGAACCAACCCGATGATCACGATCATGGCCCTGGCCTCGCGCACCGCGGAGCGGATCGCCAGGGCCGCCGATCCGCCACGATCTGCACGCGCCGCCGAGGCCCGCGCCGCGCAGGAGGTCTCAGCATGAGTGCCACTCCCACGATCATCAGCCGCGACAACCTCCCGATCGGCGGCGAGTGGGTACCGGCCTCCGGCGACCATACGATCGAGGTCGTCAATCCGGCCAGCGAGGAGATCCTCGGCCGGATCCCCGAAGGCAGCGCCGAGGACGTCGACCGGGCCGTGGCCGCGGCTCGCAACGCCTTCGAAGCCTGGTCCACCACAGCGCTTGAAGACCGGGTCGAGCTGTGCACCCAGATCTCCCTGCGCCTTCAGCAGCGCCAGGAGGAGCTCGCCGCCCTTATCTCCCAGGAGGTGGGCTCCCCGATCACCTTCTCGATGATGGTGCAGTCGGCCCTGCCGGTGATGGACTTCGGGTCGATGGCCCACCTGATCGGTCACATCCCCTGGGAGCAACAGATCGGTAACTCACTGGTGGTGCGCGAGCCCGTGGGCGTGGTCGGGGCGATCACGCCATGGAACTACCCCCTGCACCAGATCGCGGCCAAGCTCGCACCGGCGATGGTGGCCGGCTGCACCGTCGTTCTCAAGCCCAGCGAGGTGACCCCGCTGAACGCCTTCGTGCTGGCTGAGATCTTCGAGGAGGTCGGGGTCCCGGCGGGCGTCCTGAACATCGTCACCGGCTGCGGCCCCGTCGTGGGGGAGGCGATCGCGGCCCATCCGGACGTCGACATGGTGTCGTTCACCGGATCGACCCGCGCCGGACGCCGGGTCAGTGAGGTGGCGGCGGCGACGGTCAAGAAGGTGACGCTCGAGCTCGGCGGCAAGTCGCCCAACGTGATCCTCGACGACGCCGATCTGGAGAAGGCCGTGGTCAACGGGATCCAGAAGTGCTACCTCAACGGTGGCCAGACCTGCTCGGCGCTGACGCGGATGCTCGTCCAGCGTGAGCAGCTCCCGGTGGTAGAGCAGATCGCCGCCGCCGTGGTCGCCCACACCCAAGTGGGCGACCCCTTCGATCCCTCCACCCAACTCGGGCCGCTCGTCTCCCGCACCCAGCGCGACCGGGTCCGGGGCTACATCGAGACGGGCCTCGAGCAGGGCGCCAAGCTCCTGGTCGGCGGCAGTGAGCCACCGGAGGGGCTCGACCGCGGTTACTACGTGCGCCCGACGGTGTTCAGCGATGTCACGACCGACATGACGATCGCCCGCGAGGAGATCTTCGGTCCGGTGCTGGTCATCCAGGCCTACGACGACGAGGACGACGCGATCCGGATCGCCAACGACACCGAATACGGCCTGGCCGGCGGCGTCTACTCGGCGTCGGCGGAGCGCGCCCAGGCGATCGCGCGGCGACTGCGGACGGGGCAGGTCGAGATCAACGGGGCGGCGTTCAATCCGCTGGCGCCGTTCGGCGGCTACAAGCGCTCGGGCCACGGCCGCGAGCTCGGCCCGTACGGGATCGAGGAGTTCCTAACGCTGAAGTCGATGCAGCTATAGAGCCAAGCCAGGAGGAGAAGAGCCGTGACCAATTTCGCCCAGCAGTTGTCGGCCGCCGCTGCCGAGAACCCCGATCATCCCGCCGTCAAGCTGGATGACGTGGTCCTCAGTTACGGCGTGCTCGACGCCGCTGTCGGTCGTGCCGCCGGCCTGCTCCGCGCGCGGGGAGTGCAAACCGGAGATCGTCTGGGGATGCAGCTGCCCAACGTCCCCTACTTCCCGATCGTGTACCAGGCTGCGCTCCGGCTGGGAGCGATCGTGGTGCCGATGAACCCGCTGCTGAAGGACCGCGAGGTCGCTTACCACCTCTCGGATTCCGGGGCCAAGCTGATGCTTGGGTGGACCGGCTTCGAGGAGGCCGCCCGCCAAGGCAGCGAACAGGCGCAGGCGGAGTGCATCGTGATCAAGCCGGGGGAGTTCGAGCAGCTGCTGGGCGGTGCTGAGACGGTCGAGGAGGTGACCGATCGCGCCGACGACGACGGGGCGGTCATCATCTACACCTCGGGGACGACGGGAACGCCCAAGGGCGCCACCCTGACCCACTCCAACCTAACGCGTGGCGCGGAGGTGGGCCGCGAGCTCGTGGACGCGACCCCCGACTCGGTGGCCCTGGCCGTGCTGCCGCTGTTCCACGTATTCGGGATGAACTCGATCATGAACGTCTGCCTCAACGCGCGGGCGCTCCTGACCCTGGTGCCCCGCTTCGATCCGGCCAAGGTGCTGGAGGTGATCGAGCGCGACCGGGCGACGACGTTCGGAGGCGTGCCGACGATGTATGCGGCGCTGCTTCACCACCCCGACCGGGAGCGCTACGACGTCTCGAGCCTCGATCTGTGCGTCTCGGGTGGCGCGGCGCTGCCAGTGGAAGTGCTGCGAGGCTTCGACGAGGCGTTCGGGGCCAAGGTGCTCGAGGGCTATGGCCTCTCGGAGACCACCGGGATGGCCACGTTCAACACGCCGGACCGCGAGCGCAAGCCGGGGTCGATCGGCGTTCCCGTCGGCGGCACCGAGATCAAGCTCGTCGACGACCAGGACAACGAGGTGCCGGCCGGCGAGCCCGGCGAGCTCGTCATGCGGGGCCCGTTCGTGATGAGCGGCTACTGGAACCGCCCGGACGCGACCGCAGAGGTCATGCGCGGCGGCTGGTTCCACACCGGCGACATCGCCACGGTCGACGAGGATGGCTACTTCTTCATCGTCGACCGCAAGAAGGACCTCATCATTCGCGGTGGCTACAACGTCTACCCGCGCGAGCTGGAGGAGGTCCTCTACGCCCACCCGGCGGTGCGCGAGGCGGCCGTCGTCGGGGTGCCCGACGAGTCCCTGGGCGAGGAGGTCGGGGCGGCTGTCGTGCTCAGGGAGGGCGAGCACGTCGACCCCGAAGAGCTCCGCGCCTACATGAAGGAGAAGGTCGCGGCCTACAAGTACCCGCGCATCGTCTGGCTGATGGACGAGCTCCCCAAGGGGCCGACCGGGAAGATCCTGAAACGGGAGATCGAGGTACCCGAGCAGGCCACGAGCAAACGACAGTAGACCGGCATGGAGACACTGACCTACGAAGTCGATGGGTCCGTGGCGACGATCACGCTCGACCGCCCTGAGTCGCTCAACACGATCGTCCCGCCGATGCCGCAGGAGTTCTCCGACGCCGTGGCGCAGGCTACGTTCGACCGCCAGGTCCGCGTGATTGTGGTGCGGGGCCGCGGACGGTCGTTCTGTGCCGGCTACGACTTCGGCGGCGGCTTCCACCACTGGGACGAGTACATGACCACCGACGGCCGCTACGACGCGGGTCGCGACCTGACGTTCGCAGGGGGCTACGGGCCGACCCAGGCGTTCATGAGCATGTGGCGGACGCCGAAGCCCGTGATCGCGCAGATCCACGGGTGGTGCGTCGGGGGAGGCAGCGACATGGCGCTGTGTGCCGACCTCGTGATCGCCTCCGAGGACGCGATCATCGGAACGCCGTACTCGCGGATCTGGGGCTGCTACCTGAGCGGTCTGTGGATCTACCGCCTGGGCTTGACGAAGGTCAAGGAGCTGGCCTTGACCGGCAAGCCGCTGACCGGACGCGAGGCCGCCGACGTCCAGCTGATCAACCGAGCGGTTCCGTTTGCCGAGCTCGAGGCGACGGTCGCCCGGCAGGCGGGAGAGCTGGCCGGCCTGCCGGCGTCGCAGCTGGCGGCGATGAAGCTGATCGTCAACCAGGCCTACGAGGCGATGGGCCTGCCCGGCACGCAGACGCTGGGGCCGATCCTCGACAGCATCATGCGCCAGACGCCCGAGGCGCACGCCTTCATCGCCGCGGCAGAGCGCGACGGCGTGCGCGTGGCGATCGAGGGTCGCGACGGGCCGTTCGGGGATTACTCGCAGGCGGATGCCGATCGGCGGCCGAACCCGGACAACATCATCTCCTGAGCGCCCTGGCGGCGTCGAACTTGGCGCGGCGCCCGGCGGACTGCCACAGGTACCAGCGCTCCCACTGGCGCAGCGACCACGTCTGCCAGTGGCGGTCGACCTCGGGACTCGCGCGGCGCAACAGCTCGAGGGTCGCGATCAACGGCGCTCGCGCCAGAAGGATCGCGATCCCCGGCAGCGCCGAGGGCATCTCGTAACGCCGCCGGTTCCAGGGCAGCATGAACAGGCCGCCGTAGCCGGACTGCAGCCAGAAGTGGTAGCGGGCGCGCAGCCGCTCCATGCCGCGCTGGTCCTCCAGCGGCGCGAAGGCGGGCACGAACGACTCCACCAGCTCCTTGCCCAGCGCACCCGCGTCGTAGGCGCGCGCGAGGTCGCACATGAACAGGATGCGCCACCCGTCGAGCACGGTCTCCGGCATGAAGCCTTCGCAGCGGCAGCCGACCAGGTGCCCGCAGAGCCGGTTGAAGTGGAGCACCGCCCGCATCTCCTGGGGAGAGGTGACATAGCCGAGCAGGTACAGGCCGAGCGCCGGAGCGACGCTGCCCCCGAGCAAGGTGAGCAGCATCTCGGACTGGCTGATCGGCACTCCCCAGCGGCTCGCATCCCACTCGGGGTGGCCCATGACGCGAGCGCGCACGCTCACGTGCATCACGCGGACCCTCATCGAGATCGTCCGTGCCGGCGATCCCGGCGTCAGCAGCGCGCCGGGGCGCGAGACCTCCAGCCACCACTTGGTCGTCTCGAGGTAGCGGTTCAGCGCCGCCTTTCCGGCATAGCCGCCCGACAGCGAGAGCGGGACCGCGAGCGACGCCTCGGTGTAGGTGTCCATGGTCCCGGCGTTCCCCACCGCCCCCAGCGCATAGCCCCAGCGCCGCCACACCGCCGCCCCCTGCTCGACCAGGTCCGGATCGACCCAGTCGGGCGTCTGCTCGAACTCGGCGAACAGCGCGCGCATCGAGTCCGGCGCCTGCGCAACGGCGTCGATCGAACCGGCCAGCGCCCGATCCAGCAGGTCGCGCGCCGCCCCCGGGCCGAGGTCTCCGTGGAAGGTGTCGGCGACGAAGCGTTCAGCGACGGGATCGCCCTGGGCGAGCCCCGCGATGAAGGCGTGCGCGATCTCGTCGCGCGGGAGCAGGTCGACTCGGGACAGCGCTCTGACGACGTGGCGCAGCCGGGCGCGACCACCGCTGTCGCGGGTGGCCCAGTACCGAAAGGCGGTGGGGCCCTCAGCTGCTGCCGTAAGACGGGGGTGCATCACCGGGGCTGGCACCCCACGAGGTGTCGGGTCGCGCTCCGAGGCTGAAGCGCAGCTTAGCTCCGCGCTGGATCTGGGCGAAGTCGATCCACGGGCGGCTCCAGGCCTTGCCGTTGACGTGCAGGGAGTGCACGTACGGATCTGCGTCACCGGCACCGGAGGCCGAGATCCGCACGACATGCGACCCGAGGCGGATCGACTCACGCGGGAACAGTGGGCTCCCCAGGGCAAGCACGCCGGTGCCCGGCACCTCCGGATAGAAGCCGAGGGCGCCGAGCACCCACCACGAGGACATCTCGCCGAGGTCGTCGTTGCCGGGGAAGCCGCCGGGACTGGGGCTGTAGAGCGTGAGCAGGGCCTTTCGTACCACCGCCTGGGTCCGGTACGGCCGACCGAACCAGTCGTATTCCCATGGCGTCTCGAGCGTGGGCTCGTTTCCGAGATAGGCCTGCGCCGCGGTCGGTCCGGCGTTCAGCGCGGTGAAGAACGAGTCGAGCCGGGCCGCGGCCTTGACCGGACCGCCCATCGCCTGCGCTAGGCCGGCGAGGTCGAACGGGACCATCCAGGTGTACTGGGCCCCGTCACCCTCCACGTAGCCGCTGCCGCTGGTCGGATCGAAGCTGGAGGGGAACTGCCCGTCGGCCGACCGAGGCTCGATGTATCCGGTCCCGGCGTCGAACAGGTTGAGCCAGTCGGCTGAGCGCTTCAGGTAGGTCCCAGCGTCGCTTCGGTCATCCAGGGCGGCGGCGAAGCGCGACAGGGCGAAGTCGTCGGTCGTGTACTCGAGCGTGGTCGAGGCCGAGCCCCACACCGCGGCCGGATCGGCGACCGTGGCCGCCCCGCCGAGCGATTCGTCTTCGTTGCTGGGCACGTAGCCGAGCGCCTCGTACTCGGCCAGCCCCTGACGTTCGACGTAGGGCCCGTTGCTCGAGCTCATGCATAGCTGCTGCGCGCCGCGGACCATCGCCTTCAAGGCGGCTGAGGTGTCGAAGCCGCGGGCACCGAAGGCGTAGGCGCCGGCCAGGATCGCATCGGCGGAATCTCCCGCCATGGTGTTGGTCTGACCGTTGGCCACTTCCCATTTCGGCAGGCAGCCGCTCTGCTGCGCGTCGTTGACGAGGGACTGCGCCATGTCGGAGGCGCGCGAGGGATCGAGCATGGCGAGCAGCGGTATCTCGGAGCGGTAGACATCCCACTCTGAGAAGTTGGCGTACTGCGCGTGGCCGGGAGCGAGGCGGTGCACACGCCAGTCCATCCCCATGTACTCACCATCGGCGTCCGAGAAGGTGCTCGGCTCGAGCATCGCGTGGTACAGGGCCGTGTAGAACATGCGGGTGTCGGTCCGGCTGCCGCCGCTAACCGCCGCGCTGGAGAGGGCGCGGTTCCAGGCCGTCCGGTCGGCCCGCGCGGCGGCGCCGACGTCGAACCCGGGCGGACCGGTGTCGAGGTTGCGCTGCGCCCCGGCGAGGCTGACATACGAGATGGCGACCCGAACCCCGACGCGACGCTCGGCGCCCGTATCGAAGGTGAGGTACGCCCCCGTCTGGGCGGTCGAGCTCGGGTTCCCGGAGATGCTGGGCGGACCTCCCGGGATCGGCTCGTAGTTGATGGCGGCGGGGTCGGCGTCCGCGCCCGAGGTCCGCCCGGGCAGGAGCGCCTCCTTGATCCAGGTCCCGTAGGCCGAGAACGGCCGGTCGAACTGGGCGGCGAAATAGACGCGGTAGCTCGAATGCTGGTAGCAGAAGAGGCCACTGGTGGCCGAGCCCGTCACCTCGTCGGCGGCCGGATCGATCTGGACGCTGGCCTGGGTGTCGGCCATGGCGCTGCCTCCGGCGTTGATGAGCACGCTTCCGGTCCCGGTTGCCGGGAAGTCGAACTGGCCGATGCCCGACCAGGTGGAGGCGGTCAGCTCGACGCCGATGGCCCGCGCAGTGTCCGGATCCAGCGTCACCGAGTAGGAGCCGGGCGAGGCGCTCTCCTGCGCGTGGCTGAAGGTTGGCTGGAACTGCGCGGCCAGGTCAGAGCTGCCAAAGCTCGCCGGAGACGACGTGATCGGGGCGGTGGTCGGCAGGAATGGGAAGTCCTGGTAGTTGGCGCATCCCGCGCCCGACATGTGGGTCAGGCTGAAGCCCCTGATCTTGCCGTCGGTGTACGTGTAGCCGCCGGCGAAGTTGTCGGTGGACGGGATCGTGTCCGGGCTCCACTGAAGCATCCCGAACGGCGCCACGGCTCCGGGATAGGTGGCGCCGGCGCCACCCCCGGTGCCGAAGTTCGGCGAGCCGTCCTGCGTGCCGTTGAACGGATTCACGTAGGCGGCGGGGTCCGAGCCGACGGTCGGTGACGCCGCCTGCGCGCCGGCGGCGGCGAGGAGCAGGAAGCTGACGGCGAGGAGGAGACCGGCGGCGAGGAGGAGACCGGCGGGCAGTCCGAAAACGGGCCATCGGAACCGCCGGGCGCCGCCGCTCGTTTTCAAGCCAAGCATCATGCCCCTGCGCGGCCTCGCCATCCCGGTTTTCAGTATGCCGCACCGAGCCCGCTAACTTCTAGGGGGCACCTAGAGCAGGAGGGCCCGATGGACAGCATCGCGATGACGGAGAAGGAGCTGCGCACGCTCCACGATGAGCTGAACGATCTCGAGAGCAGAGGCCGTGCCGAGATCGCCGCCCGGATCAAGACCGCGCGCGAGTGGGGGGACCTCAAGGAGAACGGCGAATATCACGCCGCCAAGGAGGCACAGGCGCATCTGGAGACGCGGATCCTCAAGCTGCGAGGCCAGGTCAGGGCAGCCGTCGTGGTCGAGAGCGGACAGACCGACGAGGTCCGCCACGGCAGCGAGGTTGGCGTCACGGACCTCGGGACCGGAGCTCCCCGTACCTTCAAGATCGTCTCTCCGAACGATGCCCGGCCCGGCGGAGGACTGCTGTCGTCCACCTCGCCGATCGCGCAGGCGCTGCTCGGGCATCGCACGGGGGCGGTGGTGGCGGTCGAGACTCCGGCCGGCACTCGCGAGCTACGCATCGACCGCATCGGCTGAGGGTCAGCTCACCGGGCGGCCGAGGTGAGCGTTCCCGCCGGCGACCCGGCGGCCCGCGGGCCTACCCACAGGACGTCGATGAGGATGTCGGCCAGGGTCAGGAGCGGAAGCGCGACGGCCAGGCCCAGCAGGCCGAAGATCTCGCCTACGGCCACCACTCCGATGGCAATCACCGCCGGGTGCAGGTGCACGGCGCGGGACATCACCAGCGGGCTGATGAAGTTGGCCTCGATCTGGTGGATGGCGATGTAGATGATCAGCACTTCGATCGCCATCCCGGGCGAGATCGTCAGAGCCAGGAGGACAGGCGGGATCCCGCTGAGGAGGGCGCCGAGGTAGGGGACGACCTCGGCCAGCCCGCTGAAGACCGCGAACACCAGCGCGAAGGGGAGACCGACGATCGGGCCGAGCGCGATGTAGAGCAGCGCGCCGACGAGGCTCATCGAAACCGCCACTCCGCGCAGCCAGCCCACCCACACGTCGCGGATGCGCTGAACGGTCTCCCGCGCCGCCGACCGCCGGCGCGCCGGGAACAGGCTGAGCAGGCCATTCACGAGCGGGTCGGGGCGCGCGGCCATGAAGTAGGCGGTGACGAGCACGATGATCGCGCCGGCGATGGCGGTGGCGACACCCAGGCCGATCGACGCGATCGGCCCCAGCAGGTGCCCAGGATCCTTGAGCAGCGAAGTCAGGTCCTTCTGGAGATCCGTTGCCACCTTGCCCGGCTTCTGCCCGGTGACTGAGCTCACCTTGAGCTCGGCAGTGTGCAGAAGGGACGGCGCGCGGGTGATCAACCTCCCCCCTTGCCTCACCAGCGGGGGCAGGAGCAGAGCAAGTCCGCCGGCCGCCGCCGCGAGGGCCGCGAGCAGGCCGAGGAGGGCGCCGAGAGATCGCGGAACGCCGAACCGCTCCAAGCGCCGGGCGCACCAGGCGAGCGGGAGGCTGATGATCAAGGTGAGCAGGACCGCGAGCAGCAGCGTGACGAGCTGCTTGACGAGGAGGCCCGCGATCACCAGGAACGCGCCGAGCAGGATCGCCCCGTACACCGCCTGCTCGCCCCGGCGTGAGCTCGACACGGCCACCTGAGGCGTCTCCGTGCCCTCCTCCTCGGTCTCCGGGTCGCCGGGCGGCGCCAGCGAAATCGCTGCCGAGCCGTGCGGCTTGATCCAGAGCTCGTCGACCAGGATCTGGGTGAGCGAGATCAGGGGGACGGATACGAACAGCGCGACGATGCCGAACAGCGAGGTGGCGACCAGCACGCCCACCGCGATCACGGCGGGGTGGATGCTGACGGCGTGACTCTTGTTCAGCCTTAGCGTCAGGCGGCGTTCGAAGGTGTAGACGAGCACGTAGAGCACGGTGACCAGCAGGCCCTGCTGCACCGAATGCGTGAACCCGAACGCGATCGGCAGAGCCGCGCTGATCACCGGGCCGTAATCCGGAATCACCGTCAGCAGAGCCGACAGGATCGCGAAGCCGGCTGCGAAGGGCAGGCCGATGATCCGCAGTCCCAGGTAGAGCAGCGGACCGAGGATGACCATCTCGATGGCAACGCTGCGCAGCCAGCCCAGCCAGGCGTCCCGGATGCGCTGCAGCGTTTCCGCGGCCCGCGGTCGGTTTGGGGCCGAGAACAGCCTCAGCACTCCGTTGACGAGCGGCTGTGGATTGATCGCCATGTAGATGGCGCTGATGAGGATGACCACCAACGCCGCCACCGCGGTGGCGACCGACTCTCCCACCGACGACAGCGGCCCGAGGAGCTTGGTCGGGTGTTGCGTGTACTGATGAACGAACCGACTCACCGCCGATGACGTCGTCCCGCGATGGAGGCCGAAGGCCGTGTTGATGTCGTGCTCGAGGCGGGTGGTCGTCCCGGGCAGAGCACCGGCGAAGCCCTGGACCTGGTGGACGAAGGTGGGAACGAGGAGCGCCAGCAGGAGCGCCACCAACCCGCACAGGCCGAGGAACGCGAGCAGAACTCCGATGGGGCGAGGCACGTGCCAGCGCGCCAGCAGGCTCGCCGTTGCGCCGAGCGGCAGCGCCAGCACGACGGCGACCACGACGATCACGGCGAGATCGACGACCTTCTCGAACAGCAGGGCGCCGGCCACGAGCGACAGCGCCAGGAGCACTGCGCGATAGGCGACCGCCGGATCGAACGCCACCCGCACGCCGGTCTCGGGCGTGCCCGTGGACGGCCCGGTTTCGCCCGGCGTGGCGCCGGTTTCGCCCGGCGTGGCGCCGGTCTCGCCCGGCTGATCGGGCCCGGGTTGCGGCGCGTCGCGCCGGCCACGCCGGCCCATCAGCTTCAGCTCTCGGGCCATGGGCGCCCGATGCTATGCGCTAGCTGCGGGCAGCGGAACTTGGCCACACGACTTCGTTAGCGTTGCGCCGTGCGCGAGCTTCCGATCGACGGCGACACGATCCGGCTCGGGCAGCTCCTGAAGTTGGCCGGGGTGATCGACAGCGGTGCCGAGGCCAAGCGCTTTCTCGCGGAGCAACGGGTCACAGTCAACGGCGAGGCCGAGTCCCGTCGCGGGCGCCAGCTCCACCCTGGGGACGTGGTTGAGGTCAACGAAGACGAGCTGCGGGTGACCCGTCTTGCGCTGACAGCGCAACAGCCGGCGACGAGTCCGGGTACGGTCCAGCCGATGCTAGGCCTTCCGGACCAGGTCACGGCTTGTCTGTTCGACCTCGACGGCGTCCTCACGCAGACGGCGAAGGTGCACGCGGCGGCCTGGAAGCAGACGTTCGATGAATACCTCCGCCGCCGGGCGCAGCGCACCGGCGAGGAGTTCGTCCCCTTTGACGAGGTCAAGGACTACGACGACTATGTCGACGGACTTCCGCGCGAGGACGGCGTTCGCGGTTTCCTGAAGTCCCGTCACATCGAGCTGCCAGAGGGCAGCCCGGACGACCCGCCGGACGCGGAGACGATCCACGCCATCGCCACGCGCAAGAACGAGCTGGTGCTGAAGCTCATCCACGAGCGTGGGGTGGATCCCTACGAGGGCTCGGTCCGCTACGTCCACGCCGCGCTGCACCACGGGCTGCGCTGCGCTGTCGTCTCCTCCAGCGCCAACGCCAAAGCCGTGCTGAAGTCCTGCGGCATGCTCGACCTGTTCGAGGCCATCGTCGACGGCAACGTCGTCGAACGCGACCACCTCAAAGGCAAACCGGCCCCCGACAGCTTCCTGGCCGGAGCCAAGGCGCTCGGGGTCGAAGCCGCCAACGCCACCGTGTTCGAGGATGCGCTGGCCGGCGTGCAGGCCGGCCGCGCCGGGCACTTCGGGTTCGTCGTCGGAGTCGACCGGGTCGGTCAGGCCGACGCGCTGCGTCAGCACGGCGCCGACGTCGTGGTCCAGGATCTGGCGGAGCTTCTCGATGGCTCGTAAAACGCCGGATCCCAAGCCCGCTAAGGGAGACAGCGGGCTGGGCTGGCATCCAGGCTTCGAGGTCCAGCCCTGGTCGGTGCACGAGACCGAGCTGATGTTCGACATGCTGGCCCAGACCGAATCGGTGTTCGCGCTCTCCAACGGGCACGTCGGCTTGCGGGGCAATCTCGACGAGGGTGAACCGTTCGGCCTTCCTGGCACGTACCTGAACGGCTTCTTCGAGCTGCACCCGATGCCATACGCCGAGGCCGGCTACGGCAATCCGGAGTCGGGCGAGACCGTCATCAACGTGACCAACGGCAAGATCATCCGGCTGCTGGTCGACGACGAGACCTTCGACGTGCGCTACGGGGAGCTGCGCAGCCACGAGCGGGTCCTCGACCTGCGCGCCGGCCTGCTGCACCGACGCGCGGAATGGGTCTCCCCCAGCGGCCGGATGGTCCGAGTCACCTCGACTCGCCTCGTCTCGTTCTCCCAGCGGGCGGTGGCTGCGATCAGCTACAAGGTCGAGCCGCTGGACGACAGCGCCCGGCTCGTCATCCAGTCCGAGCTCGTCGCCAACGAGCCGGTGCCGGCGGATCCGGGCGATCCCCGGGCGGCGGCCGCGCTGGCAGCGCCACTGCGCTCGGAGTACTTCGCCGAGCGGGGGGGCTACACCATCCTCGTGCACCACGCGGCACAGAGCGGCCTGCGCATCGGCTCCGGGATGGACCACCTCGTGGAGGGACCCGATGGCACGCAGGTCATCGGCGAAAGCTTCGAGGACCTCGGCCGCGTGATGGTGGCGGCCGATGTCCGGAAGGGCGAGAGCCTGCGCATCGTCAAGTTCCTGGCCTACGGCTGGTCACACCACCGCTCGATGTCTGCGCTGCGCGATCAGATCAGGGCCTCCATCACCGAGGCTCGCCACACCGGATGGGACGGCTTGGTGGAAGCGCAGCGGAAGTACCTGGACAACTTCTGGGAGGGGGCCGACGTGGAGATCGACGGTGATCCCCAGCTCCAGCTGGCAGTGAGGTTCGGCCTCTTCCACACGCTACAGGCGGCCGCCCGGGGCGAGCGACGGGCGGTTCCGGCCAAGGGCCTGACCGGTACCGGGTACGACGGTCACACGTTCTGGGACACGGAGATGTTCGTCCTGCCCGTCCTCAGTTACACGGCGCCGGGCGCCGTGCGCGACGTCCTCACCTGGCGACATTCCACGCTCGATATGGCCCGCGAACGAGCGCGGACGCTGGGTCTGCGCGGTGCGGCCTTCGCCTGGCGCACGATCGACGGACAGGAGTGCTCGGGTTACTGGCCCGCCGGCACCGCCGCCTTCCACATCGCGGCGGCGGTGGCCGATGCTGTGGCGCGTTACCAGTACGTGACCCGCGACGAGAAGTTCGCGGCCGGCGTCGGCCTGGAGCTGCTCGTGGAGACGGCTCGGTTGTGGCTGTCACTCGGGCACTTCAGCGCCTCTGGCAAGTTCCGCATCGACGGGGTCACCGGCCCTGACGAGTACACGGCCGTCGTCGACAACAACATCTACACCAACCTGATGGCGCAGCGGAACCTGCGGGAGGCGGCGGCCGCCGTCAAGCGCTTTCCCGACCAGGCGGCCAAGCTGGAGGTGGATGAGGATGAGGCCGACGCCTGGTCCGTCGCCGCTGAGGCGATGCTGATCCCCTACGACGAGGAGCTCGGGGTCCATCCCCAGTCGGAGCTGTTCATCCACCACGACGCGTGGGACTTCGAGCACACCAGCCCCGAGCAGTACCCGTTGCTCCTGCACTTCCCGTACTTCGATCTCTACCGTAAGCAGGTGGTCAAGCAGGCCGATCTCGTGCTTGCCCTGCACCAGCGCGGCGACGCATTCAGCCTGGAGGAGAAGGCGCGCGACTTCGCCTACTACGAGGCGATCACCGTGCGCGACTCCTCGCTCTCGGCTTGTACCCAGGCGGTCGTGGCGGCCGAGCTCGGGCACATGCAACTGGCCTACGAGTACTGGACCGAGGCGGCCCTGATTGATCTCGACGACCTCCAGCACAACACCCGCGACGGTCTCCACATGGCCTCCCTGGCCGGCGCCTGGATCGGGGGGGTGTGCGGCTTTGGTGGCCTGCGCGACCACGACGGCGTGCTCAGCTTTGCGCCGCGACTGCCCGAGCAGCTAAAGCGCCTCGCCTTCCGGGTGGTGGTGCGCGAGTGCCGCCTGCTCGTCGAGGTTGACGCCCACGAGGTCACCTACTCGCTCGCCGGCAAAGCACCGGTGGACATCGTCCACCATGGCAAGAAGCTCAGGGTCAAACCCGACCAGCCGGTCAAGCGTTCGATCCCCCCGCCGCCCAGCTTCCCAGCGCCCAAGCAGGTTCCGGGCCGCGAGCCCGGCCCCCATCGCGCCAATCCCTGATCTCAGCCTTCGAGCAACCGCTCGGCCAGGCGGGTGTGACGGTTGCGGGTGTCAGGCGTGCGCGCCGCCCGCGCGATCACCTCGCGCGTTCCGACGATGACCGTCGCCAACCTGGCGCGGGTCACCGCGGTGTAGAGCATCTCCCGGCGCAGGAAATAGGCGCCCGCGGCCGGATGCGCCACGATCACCGCCACGGGCAGCTCGATCCCCTGCCCGCGATGGACCGAGCAGGCGTAGGCCAGGCGCAGCCGTTCCGCCTCCTCGGGCGGGAGGCGGAAGATCTCCTCGTCCCCGATCAGAAGCAGCGCCGCGTCATCGCCGCTCCCGCCCGGAACCTCGTCGAACAGGCGCAGGAGCGTCCCGTTCATGAGCCGCAGTTCATGCAGGTTGCGCCCGGTCATCATCAGCTTGTCGCCGATCCGCAGCCGCCCGGCGCGCACCGGCGCCCCGTCTGGGTTCAGCGCCTCACGCAACGCGAGGTTGAGCGCGTCGATGCCGAGCTCGCCCCGGTACACCGGGGCAAACACCTGGATGTCGCTCACCGGATCGATCCCGTAGTGCTCGGGCAGCCGGCGGCTCACCAGCGAGACGATCTCTTCGCGGGCGGCCACGGGGTCGCTGCGCTCGATCAGGAAGAGGTCGCGTCGCATCTCCTCGCCGGGGGCGAAGTCGGGCGCCTCACCGCGCCGGATCGCGTGGGCTCCCTGGACGATCATGCTCCCCGCCGCCTGGCGGAAGATGTGGCTCAGTCGTGCCGTGGGCACGAGCTCGGAGGCGACGAGCTCGGCGAACGGCTTGCCCGCCCCCACCGGCGCGAGCTGATCGGCGTCTCCCACCAGCACCACGTGGGCCGGGGGCGCCACCGCCCGCAGAAGCGTGACCATCAGCTCCTGGTTGGCCATCGAGGACTCATCCACGATCAGCAGGTCGCAGGGCAGCGGGTCATTCTCGTCGTGGGTCGGCCCTTCTCCCGGGATCCACCCAAGCGCCGAATGAACCGTCGTGGCCCGCACGCCGCTCGCCTCCGTCATCCGCCTCGCCGCGCGACCGGTCGGCGCCACCAGCATCACGCGCGCGTGCTGGCGCTCGGCCAGCACCGCGATCGTCTTGATCGTCGCCGTCTTCCCGGTGCCCGGCCCGCCGGTGATCACCGACAGCCGGTGGGCGAAGGCCGCCTGGACCCCGGTCGCCTGCTCGGCCGTCAGCAGCAGCTCGCCGGTGCTGGCACCCAAGCCAGCACCAAAATCGGAG
>Ga0335074_10004840_pt1 | contig 18583 bp, 13 predicted proteins | sample Lox_Sample_23_FD_206715 | JGI IMG/M metagenome (GOLD analysis project Ga0335074, IMG submission 206715) | Soil microbial communities from Loxahatchee National Wildlife Refuge, Florida, United States - Lox_Sample_2.3 | ecosystem: Environmental > Terrestrial > Soil > Wetlands | place: USA... | reverse complement strand
CTCCGCACTCTGCATCTGCCGAGCCTGAGCAAAGGGCTCAACACTCGTCGGCGTAGGCTCCGAAAGCGGCGGTGGCGAATCAACCGGGGCCTCCGCACTCTGCATCTGCGGCGCCTGAACAGAGGACTCGACGCTCGACGGAGCGGGTGCCGAAAGCGCCGGCGAATCAACCGGGGTCTCCGCACTCTGCATCTGCGGTGCCTGAACAGAAGCCTCGACGCTCGCCGCTACGGGCACCTGCGCGACCGGCTCCACTGGGATATGCACACTGCGCGACTCTTCCGCCGCAGTCGGCTCCGGTGACGACCCGGACTTAGGCGTCGCAGAGTGCCCGGCGATGGCGGATGCGGAGCGGATCGCGCCTGCCGCCCTGCTCATCAGAGCCCGAAAGGGTGAGCGTGGCTCTGGTTCAGGAGCCGGCTCAGGTTCCTCTCGCACCATCGCGCGCAGATAGCTGACCACGTCCTGGCCCTCAGGACGCACGTTCGCGGGCGGCTGAGACCTTGCAGCCTCGGTCGGAACGGCAATCTTCGGCAGCCCGCTTTCGCTTTCTGGCGCAGCGTTGAGCATTCTGGCCTTCCCCGGCTCCGGAGGTGCGTCGATGGCCCGGACCTGCGACTCCGACTTTCCTTGGGTAAAGAAGGCTCGGCAGCCTTGCACCGCGATAGAACCCGCGAAGCACCAGCGAACAGCTGGTCGTCCTGAAGACGCCGTTATTATACAGGGCCGGTACAAATTGGCGGAAAAACCAGAGTAACCGGAACCCGCCTGAACAATCCGACGCGATCCCATGGAAAATCGATTTGCTGTTGCTCTTTGCGCGGCTCGCGACTACATTGGTCAGGCAACCGGCAACAGGACCACAGAGACTGTCCGCATGAAGAAACAGCCTGCAGCACGAAAATCCGGGCGCCCGGGGCCGCCCGCCTGGAAAGATCCTGTCCAGCCCTCGGCACGGCGCGTGAAAGACCTGCTGCAGCAAATGATGCTGGAGGAGAAAGCTGCCCAGATGCTCTGCATCTGGCAGAAAAAGCCCCAGACCCTGGTCGATGCGCAGGGAAACTTCGATCTCGCCAAGGCGAAGAAATCGTTCCGCGACCGCCGCGGCCTCGGCCAGGTGGGACGTCCCAGCGACGCCGGCGGCGGCCGATCGGCGCGGCAAATGGCCGAGCTGACGAATGCCATCCAGAAGTTCTTCCTCGAGAACAGCCGTCTGGGAATCCCCGTGATCTTCCACGAGGAGTGCCTGCACGGGCACGCGGCGCCCGAGGGCACCAGCTTTCCGCAGCCCATCGCGCTCGGCGCCACTTTCAATCCGGACCTGGTGGAAAAGCTCTTCGCCATGACCGCCCTCGAGGCGCGCTCGCGCGGCGCACACCACGCTCTCACCCCCGTAGTCGATGTTGCCCGCGAACCGCGCTGGGGGCGCGTGGAAGAAACCTACGGCGAGGATCCATTTCTGGTGTCGCGGCTCGGCATCGCCGCGGTCAAAGGCTTCCAGGGAGACCGCAAATTCCGCGACAAGCGCCACCTGCTGGCCACGCTGAAGCACTTTGTCGGCCACGGCCAGCCGGAATCCGGCATGAACTGCGCCCCCGCCAATGTTTCGCTGCGCGTGCTGCGCGAGACCTTCCTGTACACGTTTCAGGAGGCGCTGCGTGAGGCCGGCGCCGTAACCCTGATGGCCAGTTACAACGAGATCGACGGCATCCCCTCCCACGCCAACAAATGGCTCCTTCGCGATCTTCTGCGCAAGGAGTGGGGCTTCCAGGGCTTTGTCGTTTCGGACTACTACGCCATCTGGGAGCTGGGCTATCGTCCCGACACGCACGGGCACTTTGTCGCGAAAGACAGCAGAGAATCCTGCCGCCTCGCCGTTGAAGCCGGCGTCAACATCGAGCTGCCCGATCCCGACTGCTACCTGCACCTCGTCGATCTGGTGAAGAAAGGCGTCCTCAGAGAGCGCCAGCTCGACGAGCTCGTTGCGCCCATGCTTTTCTGGAAATTCGAGATGGGCCTCTTCGACGACCCGTATGTCGATCCGGACCAGGCCGAGCGCGTCGTCGGCTGCGAAGAACATCGCGCCCTCGCTCTCACCGCTGCCCACGAAGCGATCACCCTGCTCAAAAACGAAAACGGCCTCGCCCCGCTCGATCTCAACGCGATCAAGACCATCGCCGTCATCGGGCCCAACGCGCACCGTGGCCTGCTCGGCGGCTACAGCGGCGTCCCAAAGCACAATGTCACCGTGCTCGACGGGATCAAGGCGAAAGTCGGCAAGAAGGCCAAGGTCCTCTACGCCGAGGGCTGCAAAATTACCATCGGCGGCAACTGGAACCAGGATGAGGTCGTCCCCGCCGATCCCGAAGAAGACCGCGGGCTGATCGCCGAGGCCGTCCGCACCGCGCGCCGGGCCGATGTGATTGTGATGGCTATCGGCGGCAACGAGCAGACCTCGCGCGAGGCCTGGGGGCTGAATCACATGGGCGACCGCACCAGCCTCGACCTCATCGGCCGCCAGGAGGAGCTGGTCAGGGCGATGCTGGCGCTGGGCAAGCCGGTCATCGTCTTCCTCTTCAATGGCCGCCCGCTCTCCATCAACTACCTCGCGCAACACGTCCCGGTCATCTACGAGTGCTGGTATCTCGGCCAGGAAACCGGACACGCCGTGGCCGACGTCCTTTTCGGCGACGTCAACCCCGGCGGCAAGCTGCCCATCACCATCCCCCGCTCCGTCGGCCACCTGCCCGCCTTCTACAACTACAAGCCATCGGCGCGGCGCGGCTATCTCTTCGACGACGTCTCGCCGCTCTACGCCTTTGGCTACGGCCTCAGTTACACATCCTTTGCGCTCGGCGAGCTGCGCCTGAACAAAAAGAAGATCCGCAGGGACGGCTCCGCAACCGTAACCGTCGATGTGACAAATACCGGTGGCCGCGCCGGCACTGAAACCGTGCAGCTCTACATCCGCGACGTGGTCAGCTCCGTCACGCGTCCCGTAAAGGAGCTGAAGGGCTTCCGCAAAGTGCATCTCCAGCCCGGCGAAACCACCACCGTCGCCTTCGACATCCCGCCCGATTTGCTCAGGTTCTGGGACGTGAACATGAAATACGTCGTCGAGCCGGGCGACTTCTCCCTCATGGTCGGCACTTCGTCGCGCGATGCGGATCTGCAGCGGCTCACGCTGACCGTGACCGATTAGCGCCTGGAAAGACGGGACCACCATGATCGAGAGACTTTCCTTCAAAGAGAAGCTGGGTTACGGCCTCGGCGACATGGCCGCCAACTTCATCTTCCAGGCGATGCTCGCCCTCCAGCTCAACTACTACACCGACACCTTTGGCCTCAGCGCCGCCCAGGCCGGCACGCTCTTTCTCGTCGTGGGCCTCATCGCCGCCTTTTTTAACCCCGTCATGGGAGTCATTGCCGACCGCACCAGCACCCGCTGGGGCAAGTTCCGCCCCTGGCTGCTCTGGACCGCCGTTCCCTTCGGCATCATGGGCATCCTCACCTTCACCACGCCCAGCCTGAGTTTCAGCGGCAAGCTCATCTACGCGTGGGTCACCTATCTGCTGCTGCGGCTCATCTACGCCGCCAACAACGTACCCTACGCCTCGCTCACCGCGGTCCTCACCGGCGATCCCGACGAGCGCACCAGCATCGCCTCCTACCGCCAGGTGCTCGCCAACTCCGCCGGCTTCATCGTGCAGAGCCTCGCCATCCCCATGATTGCCTTCTTCGGCCGCGGCAACTCCGCGCGCGGCTACCAGTTCACCATGGGGCTGCTCTCCATCCTCAGCGTCTTCTTCTTCTTCATCGCCTTCGCCAGCAGCAAAGAGCGTATCCAGCCCGACCCGCAGCAGAAAACCTCGCTCGGCCAGGATCTCGCCGACCTCTTCAGCAATCCCGCCTGGATCGTTCTCTTCCTCGCCACCACGTTCTATTTCGCCGCGCTCGCCATGCGCGGCAGCGTGATGCTGCCCTACTTCAAATACAACGCGGGCAACGAAGACCTCTTCAGCTGGTTCAACGGATTCGGCCTCGCCGCTCTCATCGTGGGCGTGACCCTCTCCACGTTCCTCTCCATCCGCATCGGCAAGCGCCCACTCTTCATTCTCAGCATGGCGCTCACCGGCTTATTCAATCTGGCCGTGCTCTTCCTGCCCGCCACCGCCACGGCGCCGATCATCGGCTCCGAAATCCTCCGCCAGTTCTTCTTCGGCACGTCCGGGCCGCTGCTCTGGGCCATGATGGGCGACGTGGCCGACTACGGCGAGTGGAAGACGGGCCGCCGCGCTACCGGCACCGTTACCGCCGCCGTCGTCTTCGCTCTCTGGGTCGGCCTGGCCATCGGCGGCGCCATCGCCGGCTGGCTCTTCTCGTACTACGGATACGTCGCCAACGCTGTGCAGACCGCCCGCGCTCTCGGCGGCATCCGGCTCACCGCGGGTCTGTGGTCCGGCATCGCCTTCTTCGCCACTGCCGCCGTGCTGTTTTTCTACCCCATTTCGCGCAAGCTCAACCGAAACATCTCTGACGATCTGGCCGGCCGCCGCAAAGGCTTTGCGCCGCCCGCAGCCGCAGCCACGCAACAGTAAGCCCTGAAAGGACGGCCTGTGCCCATAACCGCGCCTGTCTTTACGCGCACAGCACTTTGCGCCACGCTCCTGCTCGGCGCCGCAATGGCTCAACAGCCCACTTCACTCAGGCAGGCCTACCAGGGCGACTTCTACATCGGCGCGGCCATCAACCGCGCCCAGGCCGAAGGCCAGGACAAGCTTGGCGACTCCATCGTCATCAGTCAGTTCAACTCCATTTCTCCTGAAAATGACCTCAAGTGGGGGATCGTTCATCCCGAACCCGGCCGCTACAACTTCGGTCCCGCCGATGCCTACGTCGCCTTCGGCCAGCAACACCACATGTGGATCGTCGGCCATAACCTCGTCTGGCACAATCAGGTGCCCGCCTGGGTCTTCCGCGACGAAAAAGGAAACCTGCTCACCCGCGACGCCCTGCTCGCCCGCATGAAGGACCACATCTTCACGGTCGTCGGCCGCTACAAAGGCAAAATTCAGAGCTGGGACGTCGTCAACGAAGCGCTCAACGAAGACGGCACGCTGCGCCAGTCGATGTGGGAGAAGATCATCGGCCCCGACTACATCGCCAAGGCCTTCGAATACGCGCACCAGGCCGATCCGAAAGCGCAGCTCACCTACAACGACTACAACCTCGAGAATGAGCCGAAGCGCGAGGGCGCCATCCGTCTCGTGAAACAACTCCAGGCCGAAGGCGTCCCCATCGACTGCGTGGGACTGCAGAACCACGACAACCTGACCTGGCCCACGCCCGCGCAGGAGGACGCCACCATCTCAGCCTTCGCAGCATTGGGCGTCAAGGTCGCCATCTCCGAGCTGGACATCGATGTTCTTCCGCCCGCCACGAAACAGGAAACTGCGGAAGTCTCCGTGAAGATTGCGCAGAACCCGAAGCTCAACCCCTGGCCCAGTGGGCTTCCCGACGCCGTCCAGCAACAGCTCGCCCAGCGCTACGCGGATCTCTTTCGCGTCTTCCTCAGGCACCGCGGCCAGATCAGCCGCGTGACCTTCTGGGGCGTAACCGACCCCGACTCCTGGAAAAACAACTGGCCGGTTCCGGGCCGGACCGATTATCCCCTGCTCTTCGATCGCCAGGGAAAGCCGAAGCCCGCGTTCGACGCAGTTCTTCGCGTGGCCGGCGGAACGATCCGCTAGAAGGACGGCTGCCCGGAAGCGGCATTCCAAAGTGACCCGCGAACGCGTTTGGAACCGCGCCTGATCCCAAATCCTCCCATTTGTCCCTGTCCGGCTGTTCACAACAGCTCGTCCAGCCGATAGGACGGGCATGCAGCCTCAGTGTGTGTTGCCGGGCGTGGCTTGCAAAGCGCAAACGGAACCCTGGCCGGAGACCGTGTTCTGCCTTCTCAACGAGGCGCAGCACGACCTGCAGAGCCTGCTCGACGACTCCACAAAGCAAATCGAAACCCTCAGCCGGGAGTTCCGGCAGCTGTCCGGCGATGCCGACGCGGTCATCGATCTGGCCGGGCAGATTGTGGGCTGCGCCGAAGGCGAACGCGTGCTCTCCGTGGTGCCGCGCGTGCAATCTCTGTCCCTGGCGGCGGAGGATTTCAGCCGCGACCGGATGCGCGCCACCGGCGACGTTCTTGAGATTGTGGCCGCCGAGGCCGCGTTGCTGCGCCGCCTCCTTCAGCTGACGCGCAGGCAGAAGTCGATCGTGCGCGAAACCGAAATGCTGCGCGTGCTCACCAACATCGAAGTAGCGCGCCTGGGCGAAACCGGAGCGGGCTTCGAGTATCTTGCCCGGCAGCTGGAAGAGTTCGCGCAGGAAGTCTCGTCCAGCACCGCACTGCTGGCGCGCCAGACCGAGGAGCGGAGACTGGGCACCGACCAGATGCGCCAGACCCTCGCAGGCGATCTGCCCAGGATGCGCGAACAGTTCGCGCAGATCGACAAGGCCCTGCAGGGCTCGCTCCTCACCGTCGATGCGGCCTTGAAGCAGCTCCGCGATACTCCCCTGGCCCTGAAGTCCTGCATTGCCGGGATCGCGGCCCAGATCACCGGCGTCATCGCGGCAATACAGGTCCACGACGTGACCCGCCAGCAGATGGAGCACGTGATCGCATCGCTGAGCATGCTGAGCGCCGGCCTGCGCAAATGCAGCCAGTCGCAGGGTGCCGGAGAATTGCCGGCACTGCGCGAAGGCATCAATATCCAGGCAGCACAACTCAGAAACGTCCGCGATACCGTAGCCGGCTGGACCAGACAGATTCACACGTGTCTCGAAGCCATCGCGCGGATCGCGGCAGGCGACCTGCTGGCCATCAGTCCCATGGTGCTGAAACAGGAAAGACACCTGGCGGCGGACCTGACCCGCATCGAGGAACTGCAGGAACAATGCCAGACCGGCGACGAGAAAGTGGAGGCATCGATTCAGGGCATCACCGGCCTCATGCAGCTGGTCCGCGAGCATCTGCTGCGCTCCCGTTCGGTGCGCGAGCGCCTGCAGCTGCTCATGTTCAATTCCATCGTGGAAGCCAGCCACCTGGGCGCGCGCGCCGACGGAATTCTCGAGATCTCCAGAACCATTCGCCGCATCGCCGAAGACTGGTCCGCGATCACGGCCCGGTCCGAGCAGGCCACCGAGGAGATGCTGACGCTGGTGGAGCGTGGACGGCAAACCCTGGACGTTTTCACCGCAGCGCGAACCGCGGATCTGCACAATGCCCAGGCAGAGACGCGCGTGGGCCTCGACATTCTGCGGGAGGCAGCAGAATGCGCCGGCGATCGCGGACAGAAGATCCATCTGGCCACCGATGCACTCTGCGACAGAATCGCGGAAGCGACCGTGACCACCGAGACTATCGAGCGCGGCTTCCGCCAGATCGAGGCGATTGTCGCGGCGCTCGAGGCCGCCGCTCAGCAGATGGCGCAGGAGTCGCCGGCTGCCCGGAAGGCGTGGGATGAGGAGGAGATCGAACGCCTGTTCGGCACGGTTTACACCACCGAAACCGAGCGCCGGGTACTGCGCGCCGCGATCGGCCGAGAGGCATTGCCCGCCGCGCCGATCAGCTTCGCGGGGAATGAGGTGGAGTTGTTCTGAACCATGCAGGACCACAGGAAGAACAACGCGCCCCCTCATGGACGCAGCGAATCTTCCGATGCAGGAAACAGGGAGCCAGCCATGAAGCAGTTGCTGACAGTAGATGATTCGGCCAGCGTTCGCCAGATGGTGACGTTCACGCTGAGCCGGGCAGGCTTTGAAGCGGCGGAGGCCGGCGATGGCCGCGAGGGGCTGCAGCAGGCTGGCGCGCGCAAGTTCGACCTGGTCATTACCGACCTGAATATGCCGGTGATGGACGGAATCGAGATGATTGCCGCCCTGCGCAAGCTGCCCGGCTACGCCTTTACCCCGATCCTGATGCTCACCACGGAATCGCAGGCCGAGAAGAAAGATGCCGGCCGCCGCGCCGGCGCCACCGGATGGATCGTGAAGCCGTTCCAGGCGGAGCAGCTTCTCTCCGTGGTGCAGAAGCTGGTGCGATAGCCCGGCCACCAACAATTAGCGCCCTCAGCCCCCTCCTGTTTGCGGCCCGTACCAGCTCGATTCCATTTTCGTCACTGCCTCTGGCTCTTCACAGATCTCTGTGGAAACCGGCTCATGCACGCGGCAGCGTTCGCCGATGCAATTGGTGGAGGGAGAGCCACTCCGTGCCTGCCACGCTGGACCGCAGCGGGAGCCCGTTGCGGATCAATCTCGAAGGAGCCCTGGACATCGCCTGCGCCGCCGATCTGAAGGCGCTGCTGGCTGAAGCGCTCTCGCCCGGAGCGGACGTGGTGATTTCGATCGCCGAGGATGTCACGCTGGACGTCACTGCGCTGCAGCTGCTGATGGCCGCTGAACAAGCCTGCCAGGCGTCGGGGCCGGTAGTGCATCTGGAGAGGCCGTGGCCGGAGCCCCTGCGCCGGGCGATGGCCGAGGCGGGATTCGACCGGCTTCCCTTCAGCGGAGGCGGAGCGTGAGCCGCCCCGGCGCAGCGGCGCAGCTGGAGAACTTCCGCGAAAGCTTCCGCGAAGAGGCGCGCGAGCTGCTGGCGGCTCTTGAGACCTCGCTGCTGGGACTGCATGAGCAGCCCCGCGATGCGGAACTGGTCGCACAGGTCTTTCGCGGACTGCATACCATTAAGGGCTCGGGCGCGATGTTCGGCTTCGACGACCTGGCGGCCTTTACCCACGATCTGGAAACCGTCTTCGACGACGTGCGCCGCGGCCGGCTCGCGGTCACCGTCGACCTGGTGGACCTGACTCTGGCCGCCCTGGATCGTATTCGCGCCATGGTGGAGACGGGCGCCGGCGAAACCGCAGCGGATCGCGCTGCGGACGCCGCAATCCTCGACAGGGTGCGCAGGCTCGGGGGAAAGACGGAGGCGGAGCCGGCCCGCGCCGCGGTCACGGAGCCTCCCGCATCCGCCGACACTCCGGCCGCCGCACGGCCATGGCGGATTCGCTTCGCCCCCGGCCCCGACCTGATGCGCAACGGCGCCGATCCCCTGCTGCTGTTGCGGGAACTCGGACGGCTGGGGCGTCTGACCGCTCACGCCTCGCTCGAGGCCCTGCCACCCCTGGCCGAGCTCGATCCCGAACGCTGCTACGCCGTGTGGGAGATGGTGCTGGAGACCTCCGCCGGCGAAAACGCGATCCGGGACGTTTTCATCTTCGTCGAAGATACCTGCGAATTGATCGTCGAAGCTGCAGATGCCGAGCCGGAACCTGGCCCAGCCGAGGCGGCGCCGCCATCTCCGGCCGATCGCACCGCGCGGGCGCTGAACGAGAAGCGTTCCGGCAGCGGCCGCCGCTTTTACGATCAGCCCGATCAGGCTGCCAGCCTGCGGGTTCCGGCGGCGCGCCTCGATCAGCTGGTGAATCTGGTGGGTGAGCTGGTGACCGTGCAGGCCAGGCTGAGCGAGATTGCAGCGCGCCGCGAGGATGAAGAAGTGGTTGCGGTCGCCGAAGAGGTGGAACGGCTGAGCGCGGCGCTGCGCGAGAATTCCATGACCCTGCGCATGATGCCCATCCGCGGTACCTTTGAGCGCTTTCGCCGCCTCGTCCACGATCTGGCGCGCGAGCTGGGCAAGGACGTGGAACTGACCATCGAGGGCGCGGAGACGGAACTCGACAAGACTGTGATCGATCAGCTCAGCGACCCGCTCATGCACCTGATCCGCAACAGCATGGACCACGGCATCGAGCCGCCCGAGGTGCGCCGGACCGCCGGCAAGCGCCCGACCGCCCAGATCCATCTGTCGGCGCGCCACTCCGGCGGCAGCGTCCTGATCGGCGTTTCCGATGACGGCGGCGGCGTGGATACGGAGGCGGTAAGGAGACGCGCGGTGGAGCGTGGACTGATTGCGGCGGAGGCGGCTCTGAGCGAGACGGAAATCTTTGACCTCCTCTTCCAGCCGGGCTTTTCCACCGCACGCCAGGTCACCGACCTCTCCGGCCGCGGCGTGGGCATGGACGTCGTGCGCCGGGGCATCGAGAGCCTGCGCGGCACCGTGGAGGTGAGCAGCCGCCGCGGCGCCGGAACCACCGTGACCATGCGCCTGCCCCTGACCCTGGCCATCATCGACGGGCTGCTGGTGACTGTGGGCGACGGGTCGTTTGTGCTGCCCTTGTCCTCCACCCTCGAGTGCATCGAGCTGACGCGCGCCGAGATCGAGCAGGCCGGCCGCAAACGCCTCGCCAGCGTGCGCGGGGAGCTGGTGCCCTACATCCGGCTGCGCGAGCACTTCGCCGTCAGCACCGCGCCGCCTGAGCGCGAACAGATCATGGTGGTGGAGAGCCCGGCGGGCCGCTGCGGGTTGGTGGTCGACCGCGTACTGGGCAACTGCCAGACCGTCATCCGCACCCTCGGGCGGCTCTACCGGCACGTGCACGTCGTTTCCGGCGCCACCATTCTGGGCAACGGAACGGTGGCGCTCATCCTCGATCCGCAGCGGCTGGTGCAGGCTGCACTGCGCGCTCAGGAACAGAATGCCCAGCGGCGGGAGAGCGGAGCCGGCCGCGGCGATGGCCATCTCCGCGCCGGCCCTTAACCGGACCGTATGCGTTCCTGGCTGAGTCTTTCCGCTCGACCGATTCGCAAACCCTGAATTCGCGCAGGCAGCCGCCTGCCGGGAGAAAATCATGAACTGGTTTTACGACATGAAGATTGGCAGGAAGCTGATCGGGGCATTCATCGTCACCGGCGTCGTCACTGCCATTGTGGGCGCCATCGGCATCGCCAGCCTGGGCAGGATTGCCGACTTGTCGGCGTCTTCCTATACCAACGAAACACTGGCCATCAGCTACCTCCGCGAAGCCGACGTCCGGCTGGTCTACATGGCCCGCGCCGAGAAGAACCTGCTGCTCGCCTCCACGCCGGAGGAGCGCGACAAATACCGCGGCGCCATTGAGCAATATTCCGCGCAGGTCGCGGAAAACCTGGAGAAGGCGCGCCCGCTCGTCCATACCGACGAGGGCAAAGCGCTGCTGGCGAAGTTCGACGAGGCATGGAGGGAACGCAGGGAGGTCGTCGACCAGATCGTCGCGCTGGCCGCTAAGGACCAGCTGCAAAAAAGGCGCGGTTCGGTCGAACTCTCCATGGGCGAAGGCCGCGAAAAAGCGGATGCGGTCGAGTCCGTCCTGGATCAGCTGGTGCAGGTCAAGGAGACCAACGCGAAGCAGGATGCGGACGAGACCGAGTCGACTTACCACAGCAGCCGCGCCTTCATGGTGGTCACCATCCTGGGCGGCATCCTGGTCGGCCTGGGCCTGGGAATCTTCATCTCGCGCAGCATCTCCCGCCCCCTGGGCCAGCTGGCTGAAGCGGCCCGGCAGATCTCTCTCGGCGACATCAGCCGGAACGTCGAATACCGTTCCGGCGACGAAGTGGGATCGCTGGCCGAATCGTTCCGGGAACTGATCGGCTACATCCGCGGAGTCGCCGAGCTGCTGGAGAAGATGTCCGTCGGCGATCTCACCGCCCGCGCCGAGGCCCGCTCCGAGCGCGATGCGCTGGCCAAGAGCGCAGAGCGTCTGCGCGGCAACCTGCAGGATTTCATCGTCGAGATGAACCGCATGTCCGACGAGCACAACAAGGGCGACATCGACGTGGTCATCCCGGCGCAGAAATTCGACGGCGCCTACCGGGAAATGGCCAACGGCGTCAACAGCATGGTCCAGGGCCATATCACGGTAAAGAAAAAGGCCATGGCCTGCATCGCCGAGTTCGGCAAGGGCAACTTCGAGGCTCCGCTCGATCGCTTCCCGGGCAAGAAGGCGTTTATCAACGAAACCATCGAGCAGGTCCGCGCCAACCTGAAGGCGCTCATCGCCGACACCGACGCGCTGATCGAGGCCGCCGTGGCCGGGAAGCTCAGCACCCGGGCGGATGCCACGAAGCATCACGGCGATTTCCGCAAGATCGTCGACGGCATCAACCGGACGCTCGACGCGGTGATCGGACCGCTGAATGTCTCCGCCCAATATGTGGAACAGATCAGCAAGGGCGATATCCCCGCCCTGATCGCCGATAGCTACAACGGCGAATTCAACCTGATCAAGAACAATCTGAATACGCTGATCCAGGCGATGAACGATATCACCGCGGCGGCCGAGAAGGTCGCCGGCGGCGACCTCACCGTCGAGATCCACGCGCGCTCTCCGCAGGACAAGCTGATGTACGCCCTCTCGGCCATGGTCGGCGCCCTCACCCAGACGGTGACCGAGATTCGCACCATCGCCGGCGAAGTGGCCTCCGCCAGCCAGGCCATCTCCACGGCATCCGTCCAGGTGTCGAAAGGCGCCAGTTCGCAGGCCGCGGCTGCTGAAGAAGCATCGTCCTCCATGGAGGAGATGGTCTCCAACATCCGCCAGAACGCCGACAACGCGCAGCAGACCGACAAGATCGCCAACAAGAGCGCACACGACGCCCAGGAGAGCGGCAAGTCGGTGGTGGAGGCGGTGACCGCGATGAAGGAGATTGCCAGCAAGATCTCCATCATCGAGGAGATCGCGCGCCAGACCAACCTGCTGGCCCTGAACGCGGCCATCGAAGCGGCCCGCGCCGGCGAGCACGGCAAGGGTTTCGCCGTGGTCGCGGCCGAGGTGCGCAAGCTGGCGGAACGCAGTCAGAAGGCGGCCGGAGAGATCAACCAGCTCTCCGCCACCACCCTGCGCGTCTCCGAGAAATCCGGCGAGATGCTCGAAAAACTGGTGCCGGATATCCAGCGCACCGCCGAGCTGGTGCAGGAGATCTCGGCGGCCAGCAAGGAGCAGGACACCGGCGCCGAACAGATCAACAAGGCGCTGCAGCAGCTGGAACAGGTGATCCAGCAGAATGCCTCCGCGGCCGAGGAGATGGCGTCCACCACCGAGGAACTGACCGGACAGTCGGAACAGCTGGTCAGCTCCCTCACCTTCTTCCGGACGAAGGCTGACGGCACGCGCTCGCAAAAGCCCGAGGCCTCGAAGCCGGCCGAAACCGCAGCGCCTGCGGTCGGCAAATCCGGCGGCCACGCCGCCGGGCTGCGCGACAAGGTGCTGGCCAAAGCGGGCGTGCATCTGCACCTCGATGACAAGCACGACAGCCTCGACGGGGAGTTCGAGCGGTACTGACCGGAGCGGCGCGGGCTGTCCGGCGGGCGGCCCGCGCCCAGGTCTTCAGCAGCAGAGGAGATGGAAACGATGAGCGTGAGCGGCATTACGGATACACGGCAGTACCTGACCTTCCGCCTCGGCAATGAAACCTTCGCCATCGATGTGGCGAAGGTGCGCGAGGTGCTCGATCTGACCAGCATCACCGCGATTCCGCGGACCCCGGACTTCATGAGCGGCGTGATCAATCTGCGCGGCACGGTGGTTCCGGTCGTGGATCTGCGCCTCTGCTTCGGCATGTCCAGGACAGAGAGCACGCGCAGCACCTGCATCGTCGTCGTCGAGGTCATGCTCGACGACGAATCCACGGTCATCGGCGCGCTGGCCGACTCGGTGGAGGAGGTCATCGACCTGGAGCCGGAACAGATTCAGCCGGCCCCGCACATCGGCACCCAGATCCGGACCGACTTCATCCGCGGCATGGGGAAGCGCGACGCCCAGTTCATCATGATTCTGGACATCGATCGCGTCTTCTCCTCCGACGATCTGGCTGCGCTGCGGGCGCAGGACAACGAGGCTGCTGCCTGAAGGAGGGGAGAAGGGCGCGCGGTTCAGCCGCGCGTCCCTCGTGCGCCATGACTGCCGGGGAGGATGCTCTTTCCGCTCGCGATTACGCGCGGCTTTGCCAGATGGTCTACGCCGAGGCCGGCATCCGCCTCGGTCCGGAGAAGAAGACCATGCTCGAAGGCCGGCTGCGCCGCCGCCTGCACGCCCTGCATATGGAGTCCTGCTCCGGTTACTGCACCTACCTGTTCAGCCGCGAAGGCCGCCGCCACGAGACGATTCCGTTCATCGACGCCGTCACCACCAACAAGACCGATTTCTTTCGCGAGCCGCGCCACTTCGACCAGCTCACCCGGCTGGCGCTCCCCGCAATGGAAAGCCATACCGCCGGCCGGCCGCTGCTGGTCTGGAGCGCGGGATGCTCGACCGGGGAAGAACCCTACACCCTGGCCATGGTGCTCAGCGAGTATGTGCGGACCCATCCCGCCTTCCGCTTCAGCATCCTCGCCACCGATATCTCCACTGCGGTGCTGGCGAGGGCGGAGACGGGCGTGTACTCAGCATCTGCAGCCGATCCCATTTCGCCCGAGTTGCGGACAAGGTATTTGCTGCGCGGCCGCAATGCGCAATCCGCGCACGTGCGCATTGTGCCGGAACTGCGCCGCCTGGTCGAATTCCGGAGGCTGAATCTGATGGACCCCGACTACGGGCTCTCCCAACCGGCCGACGCCATCTTCTGCCGCAACGTGATCATCTATTTCGACCGCCCCACCCAGGAAAAGATCCTTCGCAAACTCGCCTTCTGCCTCGCCCCGTGGGGATATCTCTTTGTCGGCCATGCCGAGTCGCTGCACACCATGCAGCTGCCCCTCGCGCCGGTAGCCCCCGCGCTCTACCGGAGGGTCCATGGCGCATCCTGAGCCACCCCCCGAGATTTACGTGCAGCCGGGCGAATCGCGCCTGGTGCGCACTCCGGCGATTCTGCGCACCGTGCTGGGCTCCTGCGTGGGTGTGGCTTTCTGGCACCAGCGGCTGGGCATCGGCGCGCTGCTGCATCCCATGCTGCCGCGTGCTCCCGGCGACGCGCGGAACAGGCTGGGACCGGCCGGCGCGCGCCGCTATGTGGATTTCACCATCCGCGAGATGGCCGACCACCTCGAGCGGCTCGGGGCGCACCGGAATGAGACCGAGGTAAAACTCTTCGGCGGTGCCGATGTCCTGCGGGGGGCGGGGCATGGCACTCGGCCGACCGTGGGTCAGCTGAACCGGGAGACGGCTCTGCGGGTGCTGCGCGAGGAAGGTTTCGGGATCGCCGCCTCCTGCCTCGGCGGAACGCGCGGCCTCCACATCCAGTTCCACACCGCGACGGGCGAGGTGCTGTTGCGGCGGCTGAACGAGACGCCGCCGGTTCGCCGGGAACCTGGAGTTCACGATGGCTACATCAAAAATTCGCGTTCTGATCGTCGATGACTCAGCCGTGGTCCGGCAGACCCTGGCGGAAGTGCTCGCCTCCGACAGCGAGATCGAGGTGATGGCCACCGCAGCCGATCCCTACGTCGCTGCCGAACGCATCGCCGAAGAGGTGCCCGATGTGATCACCCTCGACATCGAGATGCCGCGCATGGACGGCCTCGCCTTTCTGCGTCGGCTGATGTCGCAGCATCCCATCCCGGTTGTCATCTGCTCCAGCCTGGCCGACGCCGGTACTCAGAGTGCCCTGCAGGCGCTGGAGTACGGCGCGGTGGAGATCGTGACCAAGCCACGGCTCGGCGTGCGGCAATATCTGGAGGAGTCCCGCATCGCGATCTGCGGCGCAGTGAAGGCGGCTGCCGGCGCCCGCCTGCAGCGGCTTCACCCGGCGCGCGTCGTCCAGCCCAAGCTCACCGCGGACGCGGTTCTCGCCCGCGCCTCCTGCGCCATGGCCGAAACCACGGAGAAGATCGTCATGATCGGCGCTTCCACCGGAGGCACGGAAGCGCTCAAACTGCTTCTGGAAGCCTTGCCGCCAGACGCACCCGGAATCGCCATCGTGCAGCATATGCCGGAGCTGTTCACGCGCGCCTTCGCGGCCCGTCTCAACAGCCTCTGCGCGATCACGGTGAAGGAAGCTGAGTCCGGCGACTCCGTCATCCGCGGGCGCGCCCTGATTGCCCCCGGCAACCACCACCTCCTGCTGCAGCGCAGCGGAGCGCGCTATTACGTCGAGGTGAAGGACGGTCCCCTCGTCTGCCGTCACCGGCCCTCCGTTGATGTGCTTTTCCGGTCCGCGGCGCGCTATGCCGGCCCCAACGCCGTGGGCGTTCTGCTCACCGGGATGGGCGACGACGGTGCGCGCGGCATGCTTGAGATGAAGCAGGCCGGCGCCGCCACCATCGCTCAGGACGAAGCGACCTCTGTCGTCTTCGGTATGCCGAAGGAGGCGATCCGGCTCAATGGCGCGGATAAGGTGCTGCCGCTCCAGTCGATCGCCTCGTCCATTCTGGTGCACGCGCGCTGAAATTCTCTCAAGCCGTGCGCGCGGCGATCCGCCTCAGCTCCGGCAGCACCTCGCCCAGCGCGGCCGCCGGCGCATCCGCCTTGCCCAGCGCAAAATACACACGCTGGTACAGCGCGAACAGTTGGTTGTAAACCGCATGAGCCTCGGGCTGCGGCACGTAGGTGCGGAACGGCAGGCAGACCGCGGCCTGTGCCTCCTCCACCGAGCGGAATGCCCCGGCCGCCAGCAGGGCGAAGATCCCCGAGCCCAGGCTGGTTGGGATCCCATCCGGCACCAGCACCGGCTTGCCCAGCACATCGGCGTAAATCTGGTTGAGCGTCGGGTTGTTCTGCGGAATCCCCCCGCCGTTGATCACCCGCGTCACCGGCACGCCATATTCCTCCATGCGTTCCAGGATGATGCGCGTGTGAAACGCCGTGCCCTCGATCGCCGCGTGCAGCTCATCCTGCGCGTTGTGGATCAGGTTCCAGCCCAGCGTCACGCCGCCCAGCTCGGGATTGACCAGCACCGTGCGATCGCCGTTGTCCCAGCTCAGCCGCAACAACCCGGTCTGTCCGGCGCGATAATTCTCGAGCCCCTTCGAAAGCTCGGCCACCTTCGTTCCCGCGCGTCGCGCGATCGCGTCGAAGATGTCTCCCGTGGCCGACAGTCCCGCCTCGACGCCCGTGTAGGCCGGATGCACGCTGCCCGGCACCACGCCGCACACCCCCGGCACCAGGTTCGCCTGCTTCTGCATCGCGATGATGCAGGTGGAAGTGCCCACTACGTTGACCACGTCACCTTCGCGACAGCCCGCGCCCAGCGCGTCCCAGTGCGCGTCAAATGCGCCTACGGGAATCGGAGTCCCCGCGCGCAGGCCCAGTTCTTTCGCCCACTCCGGCGCAAGATGCCCGGCCAGCGCGTCGCTGGTCAGAGTCTCCTGCGCCAGCTTCTCGCGCACGCCATCCAGCAGCGGATCCAGTTTCGACAGGAACTCCTGCGGCGGCAGCCCGCCCCAGCGCGGATTCCACATCCACTTGTGCCCCATCGCGCAGGCGCTGCGCTTCGCCTGCCGCGGATCGCTCACTCCGCACAGCGTCGCCGCCACCATGTCGCAATGCTCGAAAGCCGAGGCAAAGCGCTCGCGCTTCTCCCCGTTGTTCCGCAACCAGTGCAGCAGCTTGGCGAACCCCCACTCATGCGAATAGACGCCGCCGCACCAGCGGATCGCTTCCAGCCCTTCGCGATGCGCCAGCTCCGTGATCTCGCGCGCTTCTTCCTTCGCGCGGTGATCGCACCACAGGTAGTAGTCGTCCAGCGGCTGCATCTGTGCGTCCACCGGAACTACGCTTGAACCTGTGGTATCGAGCGCGATGGCCTCCACCTGCTCGCCGCCGATTCCGGCCTCGGCGATTGCCGTCCGCGTGGCCTCAACCAGCGCGCGCATCTGGTCCGCATGGGCCTGGGTTGCGTAGTCCGGATCGTCGCGCCTGCGATGCAGCGGATACTGCGCCACCGCCGTGCCCAGCCGTCCGCGCTCGCTGTCCAGCAGCGTCACCCGCACGTTCAGCGTTCCAAAATCGACTCCCGCCACAATGGCCATCGCTCTTTCCTTCGCTCAGACGTTTTCTGGCTTACCTGCTCGTCCACACTCACCGGGCCCCGGGACGGAAGCGATCCATCCTGCTCACAGTCATCGGTGCCCGCCGGCAGTTCCGGTTGCACCATTCCGCGAGCGGGCGAATTGAACCGGGAAATCGCAGCAGCACAGGGTAGTATACGTTTACCACGCAGTACTCCGCCCGCCCGGTCGCCGCCTCTCACTTCCTGTTCCGGCTGGCTGCCGCCGTCTCTTCCTGTACGCCCGACGGCGCGTAGCTGGTGGATTGCCGCACAGTGAGGCTGGTGGAAACCGCCAGCACTCCGCGCGGGGGCTCCTCGGTCGGTGTCTCGATGTGGCAGCACAGTGCCTCCACAGCGGCTCTGGCCAGACTGCTGCGCGCCATGCGCACCGTGGTCAGCGGCGGGTATACAAACTCTGCCAGATGGATATCGTCGAAGCCGATCAGCGATATCTTCTCCGGCACCGCGATTCCCGAACGGGTCAGCACCCGCAACGCTCCGATCGCCGTCATGTCGTTCGAGCACATCACCGCCGTCGGAATCTCCTCAAGCCGAAGCATTCGCTCCATCGCGTTCACTCCGCCTTCCAGCGTGTGATCGCCCTCGATCACCCACTCCTGCGGTGGATCGCACCCGATCTCCCGCACCGACTCGAGAAACGCCGCCTTCCTCATCTCTGCCGAGCGCTGCACCAGCGGACCGCTGATGAATCCGATGCGCCGGTGCCCCA
>Ga0335074_10004839_pt1 | contig 18585 bp, 20 predicted proteins | sample Lox_Sample_23_FD_206715 | JGI IMG/M metagenome (GOLD analysis project Ga0335074, IMG submission 206715) | Soil microbial communities from Loxahatchee National Wildlife Refuge, Florida, United States - Lox_Sample_2.3 | ecosystem: Environmental > Terrestrial > Soil > Wetlands | place: USA... | reverse complement strand
CTCGCCGCCCGCCCAGACCGGCGTTCCTATTGCAAGCAGCGGGTGCCGTTACTCGAACGTTGCGAGGAGCGCTCGCGCGTGGGTGACGGCATCCTCTTGATCGGCATGCTCACTGGGTCGGCTGATCACTTGCCACCGGCCCTCGTCTCTGCGGCAGGCCTGCAAGGTAAAGCCATGTGACGTCCTGACCCAGGTCCACGCAGTACAGCCCATCACGCGAGTGAAGGCTGTCGATGACCTTCTCGGTCACGCCGCGTTCGGGCATACCTTCGATTCTCGCCTCGATCATCAAGCCGTTCAAGCGGAAGGCGCGATCACGGGAACTGCATGACGCCGGCTGCGGGGCCGCGGCCCGCCGATTTTCGCACGCCTGCGGCGTGCGGGCGGGCCTCGCCGGGCCCCGCGACGGGCGGGGTCCCCTGATCAAAGAGGTCCCTCATGTTCGACTCAACCGTCCTACTGGTCGCCGATGCCAACGATGACCGTCGGACGTTCCTAGCGGAGCAGCTGACCGCTGACACTGCGACGGTCTTTCAAGGCTGTGATCGCGCGCAGACGATCGCTCGCGCTGCGGTGCATCGGCCAGATGTGCTGGTGCTGGGTGATCTCGGCGTCGGCGTTAGCGTCGAGCTGATCCGCGTCGTTCGGGGGAGTACGGGGCTGCCGAGCGAGCCGTCCGCTGATCTTCCGGTGCTCGCGCTCGTCGATACCGCCGACGAGCTGGCGGTCCTACGGGCGTTTCACGCCGGCGCGGACGATGTCGCGGATCGCGGGATCGGCTACACGGTGTTGTGCGCCAGGCTGCTGGTCCTGCTCGGCCGTGCCGGCAGCCGCACGTCGGCACCGACTGTCAAGGTCGGCCCGCTTCAGGTCAGCAGCGCCCGGCGACGTGCCTGGCTGCACGGCGGGTCGGTCGAGCTGTCGGGAAAGGAGTTCGCGCTACTCGCGATGCTCGCCTCAGATCCAACGCGCGTCTTCACGCGTGAGGAGCTGCTGCGCGAGGTCTGGGGCTTCTACCCAGGCGCGCGCACGCGAACGCTCGACTCTCACGCGTCGCGGCTGCGTCGCAAGCTGCGCGCCTACGGCGACGAGCTGCTGGTCAACGTGTGGGGAGTCGGGTACTCGCTGGTCGCCGACATGCCGGTTGCCGGCGAGCGTGCAGCATGACGCCCTCGCCTGAGACCGGAGACGCGGTAGCGATGGCTCGGTATCTCGATGTGCTGTTTGGGTGTGCGCGGTCAGCGACGCTAATCGACGTTCGCTGGCGTCGCGATGGGCGCATGTCCCAAGGGTTCGTGCCTGTACGTGACCGCGCCACTCTCACGACCGTTGTCCCGGCGCTCGCCGGCCGGCACGATGTCTATGTCGGCGTCCTGCCTCGCTGGCGGCGGTCCGGTGGTCGTGACGCGATCGTGAGCGACTGCCGCACAGTCTGGGTCGATCTCGACACCGACGTCGCGGCTCGCGTGCTGGAGCCCGTCGACCCGGCGCCGTCTCTGGTCGTCGCGTCAGGCGCTCCGGGCCATCTGCATGCTTACTGGTCGCTGAGCCGGGCGGAGCCGCCGCTCGTGATCGAGCGCGCCAACCGCCGGTTGGCGCGGGCGCTCGGCGCCGATCTGGCCAGCACTGACGCGGCACGGATCTTGCGTCCGCCGGCCACGATCAATCATCTGCGTGACGGAGCCCCGGTGGCGCTCGCAGATGTCGTGGACCTTGGCAGTCGGTGTCGGCTGGCTGACTTGGTCGGGGGGCTCGCCGATCCACCAGATCGGCGGGCAGACGTGCTCGTTCGTCACGACGGTCAATCACGTTGGGTGGGTGGGGACTGGCTGGCGGCGGTGTCGCCTGAGCGGTACGTCCTCGCGCTCACCGGCAAGCGGGTCAACCGTGACCGCAAGGTGAACTGTCCGCTGCACGACGACTGGATCCCGAGCCTGCACGTCTACGACGATCCGGAGCGCGGCTGGTACTGCTTCGGATGTCGGCGTGGCGGGACGGTCTACGACCTGGCCGGTGCGCTGTGGGGCATCCAGCCGCGCGGTGACGGGATCCGCGCCTTGCGATCCGGCCTACAGGCACTGCTCGACCCAGACATTCGTCGGTCGTAACGACACGACCGGAATGCCCGCCGCGTGAGCGGCGGGATTGCGTACGCGGTCGCTGGCAGCTCACTCGCGTCGCGCTTGGACGTGGCGGTCAGTGCGGTGGGGTTGGGACTCATTGCTCTCTGTTGGGAGCGGGCGGGTGTCACGTTGGCTTGCCTGAGCTTTGCATCCCCCTCAGCGGGGCGTGGGTGGGTGGGCGAGAGGGGTGGCGGGCTGGGGCGTGGTCGAGGCCTAGGGCGTAGTGGGGTCGGGGGATGCGCTTGGGCGGCGTCAACGAACACCCCCGATCCACCAGGAGAACCTCATGAACACCATCCAGATCACCGCCCGCCTGACCGCCGATCCGCAGCAGCGCACGGTCGGAGAGCTTCAGATCACCGACCTGCGGGTCGCGATCCCCAGGCGCAAGGGCTCTGGCGGCGAGGACCGCGGCGCCGTCTTCATCGACGTGACCACGTTCGGGCCGCTGGCCGGGGTCTGCGGCCAGTACCTCTCGAAGGGCCGCCGGGTCGCCGTCAACGGGCGGCTGGAGCTCGACGAGTGGACCAAGGACGGCAGCACCCGCCGCCGCCACAAGATCATCGCCGAGCAGGTCGAGTTCCTCGACTACGCCACCACGGGCGACAACGACGCCGACCAGGCGGCGGATGAGCAGGTCGACGAGGTTGCGGCGCAGCGCGCTCGCCACGCCGAGGACGCCGAGCCCGTTCCGGTCGCGGCCTAACACCACAAGGAGCCACGGCGGCCCGTTCGACCCCCAGCGGGTCGGGCGGGCCGCCGCCGCATGAGAAAGGAGACCCACATGCCAGCCAAGGTCAACAGCGAACTCGCGCGCCTGCGCGCCAAGGAACAGCTCTACGACGAACTCGTCGAACAGCTCGCCGCAGACAAGCGCGAGCTCGCGCAGCACAACAGCAGCGGCGCCGTTGGTGTCGATCCGGCGTGGTGTGAGATCGCAAACGATCTCGCCGGCGCGCTGCGCCCTTACACCCTGTTTCGGGACCAGCGCGTGAAGGACGGCCGGATCGTGGTCGAGACCGCCGTTCCCGGTTCGACGCTCACCAAAGCACGCGCGGCGCTTGAGCGGTTGGGGCGGCAGGTCGCGATCGAGTCCTACCGCGCTGACGGGATAGCGGTCCGTGAGGACCGGGACGGCCAGATGGCCGCGTGACCCATGAGACGCGAGGCGACGTAGGTCACGGGAGCAAGGCGGGTGTAGCTGTGGCTGCCGTGTGCGGGTCCGCCCTCCCCAATTTTGGCGCCCTGCGGGCGCTTGGGGTTCGGGACGGCCCCGCACACGGCGAGGCCACTACCCATCAGGAGGGCCAGATGGCCACCACAGTCTCAGGAACTCCAGCGGGAACGATCACGATCCCACTGGACAAGATCTACGTGCCGCCGAATGTCCGCGAGCTCGACCCCGAGCACGTCGACGCGCTCGCTGGGTCGATCGCGCTGCAGGGCCAGATCGTCCCTGTGATCGTCGCCCCAGCTGAGGGCGAGATCGCCGAGCAGGGCTTCACGCATGAGCTGGTCGCCGGTGAACACCGCTACGCGGCAGTCGGAAAGCTCCAGCACGCTGGGATCGACGCGGTGCTGCGTGAGCGCGACTCCGAGGGCGAAGGTGCCGACGTCGCCGCGGCGCGGGCGACCGAGAACATCGCCCGCAAGCAGCTCAGTCCATATGAGGAGGCACTTGCGGTCAAGGCGATGCTCGACCGCAACCTGACCGAGGACGGCGCCGCGCAAGCGCTCGGCTGGCCGAAGGTCAGGGTCACCGCGCGCGTGAAGCTGCTGGAGCTGCCCGAGACGGCGCAGAAGCTCGTCGGCGCCGGCACGATCCCGCTGGCGTGCGTGGACACGCTACGCGGGATCGGCGAGGTCAGCGAGCCCGTGCTCAACACGGTCGTCGAGTACATCGCCGAAGGCGGCGATTACATCGTCGACGAGCTCCAGAACGACACGGGCCGCGCGATCGGCCGTGCGTTGCGCGACAGCGGCAGCAAGACCTTTGCCGCGTATCTCACGCACGTCGACGCGCGCGAGATCGAGGCGCTGAAGCTCGGCAAGAAGGCGACCGCCCAGTTCAAGGAGATCGAGCGGCTGCATAAGGAGCTCACGCCCTATGCGTATGGGCCACCACCGATCCGCTTCAGCGAGCAGGAGGTCGATCAGGCCCGCGCAGCAAGGGTGCTGATCGAAGGCGGCGACGTGCCGGTGATCGTTGACCGGCCGCTGTATCGCGAGTTGTGCAAGGACGCGCTCAAGCGCACCGCCGACGAGCTCGCGGAGCGGGCCGCGCAGCTGGCACGCCAGCGTGCGGCGCAGAAGACGCTCGACCTGACCGCCAAGCAAGTTGACCCGGCGGCGGAGCCCAAGCGCGAGCATCGGCGCCAGACGCGGCAGTTCGCCACGCAGGCACACGGGGTCAACATCGACCTCGGCTGGAGCCTGCGCAAGGGCCTCGGGACCGTCGACCCGTCAGACATGACCGTGGCGCGCTTCTTCGTCCATGCGGCGCTCGGCTCCGACTACCACTCCGGATACGGCAAGGTCGGCGAGACCGTTCTGGAGCTCGCCGTTACCGGCATCCGGCTGGTGGTCGAGGAGTTCCGCACGGACATGACGAAGCTCAAGAAGGACGGCACCCGTGGCGTGTTGCGGATCGACTACGGCGACCCGCACAAGCCGCAGGACGCGCTCGCGTGGTTGTGGAAGTACGTCGACGGCGCTCGCACCGCCGGCGACCTGTACGGCCGCGCGTTGGTCGTGATCGCGGCCGAGCAGTACGCGAGCCGGCTGGTCCTGCCGTCCAGCCAGCAACACCGGCCGCTGGGCTGGCACTCCCACAACGACCAGGCAGCCAAGGCGCTCGCCAAGCTCGCGGGGCCGCACCTGCCCGCGTCGCTCAAGCAGCTGCAGAAGGCGATCGCCAAGGCGAAGGCCGACCACGACACGCAGGTCGCTGAGATCGAGCAGGCGCAGCGCGCAGCAGCGGCGGAGCGTCCGCGCGGGCAGCGGCCGGACCTGAAGGTGATCGAGGGCGACGGCGAAGGTGAGTCTGATCCCGACGAGTTCGACGGCCACGAGGACGGCGAGGTCGACGACGACCTCGCCGCATAACCGCCACCGGCCAATGAATCGGCGTGGGTGACGGGCTTGCAGCCGTCGCCCACGCCTCCACTTGACCTAAGGAGGACTGACTGATGTCAACGCTGACGCGCGCGCTGGTCTTCGACCAGCTGCACGCGCTCGGGATCGCGACCGCTCGGATCGCGTTCTACGGCGGGCACGACGAAGGCGTCGTCGAGGACACCAAGTACCTCGACGCCGACGGACACGACCTCGATGTCGAAATCGACGACCGCTGTGACCTGTTCGCTGCGCTGTGCCAGCCAATCTATGACCGCTACGGCGGGTTCGACGGCTACCCCGAAGTCGAAGGCGAGCTGATCTGGCGTGTCGCCAACCACTCTCTGGCGATCGAGGGCCGCGAGACGACTTGGGAGTCATTCCAGGAGGTGATCTGATGGCGAACCCGCTCCATCACGCGATCAGCTCCGCTCGCCGGTACGGCGGCGCACCGGAGCAGTACCGTGCGATTCACGAGTGGTTTGACGAGCCCAAGCAGTGGTTCGCTGACTTTCGCCAGCGTGCGATCTGCCACCACAGCGAGGGCATCGGCCTCGCGTGCGTGCTGTTCGACGACATCGTCGTCGAACTCGGCGACGGACGAACCAGGACCGTCCCGGTCCGGTTCGTCGCCGAGCAGCACGTCCGCGAAGACCTCGGGCGTATCCCGACCGCAGCCGACTGGCTGCGGTGCATGCAGCCGCAGGCATGGATGACCCGCAACGCCAAGCCGCTCTCGCGCGAACTTGGCATCCAGGAGCCACCCGCGCTGGACGCCGCCGGCTTCTGGTCAGGCGGGTGAGCTCGATGTTGCTTCGAGTTCACCTCAGTGACGCCGACCCTTATGAGATCGGCAAGGGCGTCGGCCGGGTGCCGCTCGCTTTCGCGATCGAGCAAGAGGCCGACTGCATCGCCGCGGATGCCGGCGCCGACCTGTTGGACGACCCCGGCGAGCAGGCGCGCGCTGATCTGCGCCGTCGGGTCATCCGTGAGATGACGGCCGCGCTTACACGTGCGGGCGACAGCTACTGGGCGCCCGACGGCGTTCGCTACTCGCTGGTCGAGTCGCTTTGACCGCGGTGGCGGGTGGTGGGCCGTCCCTCCCCTGATTGTGGCGCCCTGCGGGCGCCTGGGGTCGGGGAACGGCCCGCCACCCGGGAGGGCCACCACGACCAGGAGGTCACCTTGCTCTACATGAACTACGGGGACGTAGCTGACGCAGTCGGCCGCTACGCCCGCCATCCCGTTCTCGGCCCGGCCGTCTACACGCTGCACGAACTCGTCAAGGCGGTCGATGCGAACTCCGACGGCTGGGCCTATTGGCGCCAGCCGTCCAGGGCCGCACAGCGCCTTATGGAGCTGATCGGAACCACTCGCGAGTACCTGGACGATCGCGAGCGGAGTGATGCGACACCCGATCGGCTGAAGAAGGCGTACACGCCGCTACGCGCGTTCAAGACCCGCTCGGGCATCGAGTTCGAGATCTACGACCCGGCCGACTGGGCATAACCCCAGCTCCGGAGCGAACCGCTCGCCAGCCAGCACGCGCCGCGACAGCGGCGTCGCTTCGGCGGGCTGACCACACCGATCCGCTGGGCGACCGACGACGGCCGCCCAGCGTCACCATCATCTAAAAGGAGGTGGCCGACATGGCCGCCAAGACACGTCGACGCTTGAGCGACGAGGAGCGTGCGCAGCGTCGCGCGCAAGACCGTGACCGGTTGCAGCAGGCCGCTGAGCGGCTGCTGACCAGCGAGGGCTGGCAGCAATGGGTTCGCGTCCGCGGCCGTAACGGGCTGCGGCGCTACTCGGTCGGGAACCAGCTGCTGATCGCAATGCAGGCGCCGGACGCGACGTTCATCGTCGGGTTCCATGCGTGGAAGGACCTCGGGCGCCGCGTCTGCAAGGGCGAGCACGGCATCCGCATCCTCGCGCCGATGCCGCTCATCGAACGCAACGAAGAGCCCGCGCCTGAACCGTCGGGTGAGGACTCCGGGTCGAACGTCCGGATGCTGTTCAAGTCTGTCGCGGTGTTCGACATCGCCCAGACCGAGTCGATCCCCGGCCGCCCGCAGCTTCCTCTCCAGCCGCCGCGTGAACCGATCACCGGCGACTCGCACGCACACCTGCTCGCTCCGCTCCAGGTGTTCGCGCGCGAGCTTGGCTACGCCGTGACCAGCCGTCCGCTGGACGGCTCGGCGAACGGCTGGTGTGATCCGACCAACCAGCAGATCGTGATCAACGATCGACTGCCGGCCAACGCGCAGGTGCGGGTGCTGGTGCATGAGCTCGCGCACGCCCTCGGGATCGGCTACGCCGACCGCGGCCGCGCCCGTGCGGAGGTGATGGTCGACTGCGTGACCTACATCGTCTGCGCCCAGGTCGGGCTCGACACGAGCGGCGAGACGATCCCGTACGTCGCGGGGTGGGGCGAGGCCGGCGAGCTTGACGCGATCCAGCAGGACGCGAGCACGATCGACGATGTCGCGCGCAGGCTCGAAGCGGTGCTGCTCGACGACCAGCAGCAGTTGGCGGCGTAGTCGCCAGGCGCGGCTCCCGGTGGTTGTTCGGGTGCGGTCAGGTGCGCCCAGTTTCGGCCAGCCACAAACGGGACCACAGACGTCAGCGTCGGTACGGGCTCGGGGCGAAGTGGTGGTCAGGCAGGTGGTGAGGGCTGGCCGGTTTGGGGGCGCACCGCACCCGAACCACAAGGAGCCCGCAATGACCACAGCCACCTACCCGCAGCAGCCAGCGACCGGCAAGCAGCTTGCCTACCTCCGGGCGCTCGCCAAGCGGACCGGCACGACGTTCACGATGCCGACCAGCAAGCGTCACGCCAGCCGCCAGATCCAGGCGATGCTGAAGCGGCCAGTCTCGAACCAGCTGGAGCTCGCGCTCGATGACGTAGCTGTCCGCGGCGGCGACCTCCCCGAGATCGCTTGACGGCCCCAGCGACAACTGCCGGGTGCCCGATCGCTACGGGCACCCGGCAGCAGCCGACCACGGCAACACCGGTTGGCGTCGGCCAACGTGGTCGAAGGTCGACACGCCTGGTCGACCCAGCCACGGCGAGACAGATCAGATGGCGAGTGGAGCAGCTTGACCGGCCTTGCCGCCGCGCGTGTCAAGAAGCCTCGTGCCCTGGCAGAGGTAGATGCCACTCGGACGTCGCGGGCACCGTCGTGACCGTTGGTGCGCTCGTCAAGCGGACTGCCACCTCTCACCCCAAGGCGTGGCCGGCGGTGCTGCTGTGAGTGTGTCGATATCCGTGGAGCCAGTCTTGAGTGACCTCCGTCGGGTCGTCGGAAACTCTCGGCCTCGGGCTGACAGAGGTGGGAGAAGGCCACGGTCCGTCAGCCTGCGACCTGGCGGCTACATCCCTTCAAGCCCTGCCCCTTACGGGGTCGGCTACGCCGATCGCTGTCGCGACAGGGCTCCCTGACGGGCCCTCCCTGCGGTCGGGTTCCGGGACACCGCCAGACCGCCTGCTCGTCCCATGACCATCACCCACACAGCAGCCCCCACAACCACAGAGCAGAGCACGACCGCCTACGGCAACCGCGTCGAGCTGGCCGCCTACCGCACCGACACCCAGCAGGACCGCAGGCTCATCGGCCAGCGGATCGACGGGATCGTCCACATCTTCGACGAGCCCACCAACGACAACGGCACCAGCTACCTCGTCGAGAGCGGCCTGAACTCCAACAGCGAACTCACCGCACTCGTCAACGACTACGTCGCCAAGGCCGACAAGCTCGGCTACGAGCCGATGCACGGCTGGTTCTGACCAGCCCACCGGCCAAGGCCGGTAACGGCTCAGTCGGCCCCGGCCCCCGGGGCCGACTCGCCTGCGTCAACAACCTCAGACGGCTCCAGCGCCGCCGCTTCCGGCGGCGCGGCCTGCGTCTGCTCGTGGCGGCGAGCTACCGCCGCCACCGTCCCGTGACTCACGCCCGCCCGAGCGGCGATGTCACGTGCAGCCAGGCCAAGACGCACGGCTTGAACAACAGATCGCTCGTAGTCCTGCGTCGACTCGCGCATCTTCCTTGACGACCGCTCGACCGACCGCAAGACCTGAGCAGCGACGCGCTCTCGCGCGGCACGCTCGCCTTCGGCTTGCGCCGCCGCGATGACCGTGATCGCGTGACCGTCATCGAGTGCCGCACGCGCGGCAGCACGCATCCTGCCATCCGTCTCTGCCGGGTCCGTGCCGGCCGCGAGCGCTTCCAGCGCCGCGTCGGCGGCCTGCGTCACCTCATCAAGCAGAGCCTGGTCTGCCATCGCAAATCATCTCCCTTTGCCAGTCAGTTGGTCGCTCATCGACCAAGTAGTCAAGGCGCCCAGCGGGGGAGAGTCCACAACCACTGCGACGAACGCAGGGACAGGAGCGCGCCAAGTCCGGTCAGCGCCTGACGTTCAGCGGCAGGTCATGCGAGCAACGATGTCCCAATCCTGACGCTCGCAGATCTACTCCAGCTGTTAGACCCGACGTCACGATCAGCGCCCCGATCTCGATCGTGACGTCGAACAGTGCCCATCGAGACCGACGGTCGCTCCGGCTCCGCCGTCGCTCCCGAACTTCCAAAAGCCCTCACACACTTGCACCCAGGTGCCTGCTCCGGCGTTCGCCTGAGCAGTTGTGGACTTCCCGACCCGTCGGCGACACCGTCAGCATGAGAAAGGACGCGGACAGATTGCTGTCGATCGGAAAGCTCGGACACGGCCAAGCCGACTACTACCTCCAAGCCGTCGGCCAAGGCGTCGAGGACTACTACACCGGCAAAGGCGAAGCCCCCGGACGCTGGCTCGGCACCGCCACAGGCGAGATCCAGCTCAGCGGCCAAGTCGAAGGCGATGCGCTGCGCGCCGTCCTGAACGGCAACCGCCCGGATGGCTCCGGACCGCTCACGTATTCCGGTCAGGGGCAGAACCGAGTGCCGGGATTCGACCTGACGTTCAGCGCTCCGAAGAGCGTCAGCCTCATGTTCGGACTCGGCGACCCTGATGTCAGTCGCGCCGTCCGGGACGCGCACGAGACCGCAGTCGAGGCGGCGCTCGACTACATGGAACGGCACGCCGCGATGGGACGTCGCGGCAAGGGCGGTGTGATCTCTGTGCTCGGCAACGGGTTCATCGCTGCCGGATTCCGCCACCGCACAAGTCGCGCGGGCGATCCCCAACTCCACACCCATGTCCTCGTCGCGAACATGACGAAGGGACCGGACGGGCGCTGGACCGCGCTCGACGCACGCCGCTTCTACGTACACGCGCGCACAGGCGGGTTCCTCTATCAGGCCAAGCTCCGGCTCGAACTGACCCGCCGGCTCGGCGTGGAGTGGACGCCTGTTCGGAACGGCGTTGCCGAGGTCGACGGAATCCCGCCCGCCGTCCGCCGCGCGTTCAGCCGCCGGCGTGTTGAGATCGAGAGCGAACTCGCCGACAGAGGCGAGCGATCGGCTTCAGCGGCGCAGGTCGCGGCGCTACACACTCGGCGCGAGAAGGACTATGCCGTCCCGGCCGCAACGCTCGCCGAGCACTGGCGCGAACGCGCAGCCGAGCTCGGTTTCGACCCGAAGACCATCGATCAGCTGCTCGACGTGACGCAGATCGAGCCACTCCCGCCAGAGACGGCCGAGGCACAACAGCAGGCACTCACTTCGCCCACCGGGCTCACAGAACGGCGGTCGTCGTTCACACGGCGGGACGTCATACAGGCATGGGCCGGCACGCTCGCGCACGGCGGCGACGTCGAGGAGGTCGAACGACTCGCTGACCAACTGCTCGCCAGCGACGACATAGTCGTTCTCGCGCAGGACGCCGCGAGCTTGACCAGCAGGGACGTCGTGCGCCGAATCGACGGGCGCCTCGTCGCGGCGACGAGCGAGGAGCGGCGCTACTCCACCCCCGAACTGCTGGCACTTGAGAACCAGGTTCTCGACGCGGCCGCAGCGGGCACGGACTCCGAGCACGGACGCGTCGAGGACACCACCGCCGCTCGCGTGCTCGACGCGCACCCACAGCTCAGCGGCGAGCAACGCGAGATGGTCGACCGGCTCCTGCAAGGCGGTGACCAGGTCGCGGTCGTCGTGGGCAAGGCCGGGACCGGCAAGACCTACGCACTTGACGCCGCACGGGAGGGATGGCAGAGCGACGGCTATCAGGTAATCGGCGCCGCGCTCGCACGCCGTGCCGCTCTGGAACTTCGGGACGGTGCCGGGATCGACTCGACCAGCATCCACGCCTTACTCGCCGACCTGCGCGACCGCCCCGGCGAGCTGCTCAATGATCGAACGGTGCTCGTCGTTGACGAGGCCGGCATGGTCTCGACCAGGCAGCTCGCCGAGATCGTGCAGCACGTTCAAGCGGCCAACGCGAAGCTCGTGCTCGTCGGCGACCCGAAGCAGCTGCCCGAGATCGACGCCGGCGGGACGTTCCGATCGCTCTCGATCCGTGGCACCCCGATTGTGCTGGGAGAGAACCGCCGCCAGCCCGAAGCATGGGAACAGCACGCGCTCGAGCTGCTCCGCGGCGGTCAGGGCGCAGACGCACTCGCCAGATACCACGAGCACGGGCGACTCGTCGTCACCGAGACAGCCGACCAGCAGCGTGAGCGAATGGTCGCCGACTGGCAGACCGCCAGAAGGGAAGGCAGGGACGTGATCATGATCGCGGTGCGTCGGACCGATGTCGCCGAGCTCAATCAGCGCGCTCGCGCTTACATGACGGCTACGGGGCAGCTCGGAGCAGAGGTCGTTGTCGTCCACGGGCAGCCGATCGCCGTCGCCGACCAGGTTGTCGCCCTTCATAACCACACCGGCGTCGGCGTCACGAACGGCACCCAAGGAGTCGTCACGAACGTCGACGCCGAAGCGCGGTCAATCACTATCCGCGAACGCGGCGGCCGCGAAATCGAACTGCCCGCGCACTACCTCGACGGCACGACGCAAAACGGTGGCCCGACACTCGACTACGGGTACGCGCTCACTGGCCACAAAGCCCAGGGCATCACGGTCGACGACGCGCTCGTACTCGGCTCCGACGCGCTCTACCGTGAATGGGGGTACGTCGCGATGAGCCGCGGCCGGCACGCCAACCGCCTCTATCTCGTCGCTGGCGAGCCCGAGCTCGACGACCCACTCCGTCGATCAGATGGAAGGCGCCCTGTCGAACGAGTCACCAACGCGCTCGCCACTAGCCGCGCCCAAACCAGCGCCATCGACACCGCGCTCCAGACTCGCATCCAACGGATGAGCACGCCCCAGCTGGAGGATGAGCTCACACGACGGAACCGCCAGCACGACGCCCAGCAGCGCGCCGCCCGCCGAGAGCAGGCACTCACTGAACGCGCAGCTCGGCAAGGACGAGCTGCGCCGGCACCAGTGCAGGCGCCGCCGGCTGACCTCGGCCGCGAACTCATTGCGGCGGAGCTACACCGGCGTCAGCGGCCGGCACGGATCGCGCTGCTGCTCGACCCGCCGGCGTACATCACACAGGCGCTCGGGCCTGTCCCCGAACGGATCACTGAACGTCGCGCCTGGCTTGAACTCGCATCCGACGTCGAGTCAGTCCGAGAGCGAGCGCGGTTCACTGATCGCCTGCAGGCGTTGCCGCACCGAGCCGAAGATCCCGGACTGCGCGTCGACGTCCGCGCGCTCGAACAGCGCATCCTGCAGGCACGCGCACCGACCCGCAAGTCCCAGCAGGCTCAGCAGATCGAACGCTGATCACGTCGCGACGGAGACCGTCGCGTAGATCAACGCAGTACACGCGCCCAGCACCGACCAGGCCGCCGTGATCGCCCACGGCTCGACGCGCCAGCCACGCAGGCGCGCCCGGCCCAGGATCGCAGATCCGACCAGCGCGCCGCCGGCCGCGCCTTGGAGCACGATCGTCAGAAGTGGAAGCGATAGCGGGAGTTGAGCGATAGTGGCGGTGTTCATGGCCGAGCCAGCGCCGGGCCACGTCCGGCACACTCAGCCGGTCAGAACATCACGCCGCTTACCCCGCTTGCTCCCCACGGGCTCCCCGTTCTGGCATGTCGTCGCGAGGTGGCTCCGGTGCAAGCGCGATCAAGCGACGAGCCTGTGCGGCAGCCCCTCGGTAGGCGAAGGCTGCGAGATGTGGGACCTCGCGATCCGACAGCACATAGAGCACCCGGTTGCCGTGCTGCGAACACTCCACGATCCCAGCTGCGTGCAGAGTCCGTAGATGACGCGACACGGTCCCGAGCGGCAGACCGACCTGAGCTGCGACCTGCCCGACATGCCTGGGGTGATGGGTCAAGACCTCCACGATCCGCAAACGGTCGGGATGTCCAAGCGCTTTCAGCCGTTGGGCAGCGACGCTGCGCAAGTAGCGCGGTGAGAGACCGTCCCATGTCGGGACCGCGGACTTGTCCGCGCCGCTGTCGCGATCGGATCTCGCTGGGATGTCCACTGCATCTCGCTCCTCTTTTATTGTCCCCCCTCGTTCAAGTGGTGGCCGTCGCTCTGCGCTACCTCGACGGCGGGTGGGTCGGTTGCGAGTGTCGCTAGTTCGCGGAGGTGGTCGGAGACGCTGTCGACGGTCAGCCCGAGGATCGTGACGGCGCTGGGGCCAAGGTGTAGAAGACGTTTGCGCCGTCGGGTCTTCTGGAGACGACTCCTGCGCGGTGCAGGCTCAGGAGGTGCTTGGAGACGTTTTGTTGAGAGAGTCCAAGCGCGTCGCTGAGTTCTTGGCGTGTGGCTGAGCCGTCGGTGAGCAGTTCGACGAGTCGTAGGCGCACGGGCTGGCCGAGGATCCGCAGCCGCTCGGCGACGCGGATCATCAGACCTTCGGGAATCAGTTCGCTGTCAGAAGACACCGGAAGACTGTGCCGCCGAACCCGCGAACGCCGTAACGGTTGATCGCGCACACGCCCTACCAGTTGAAGCGATCGCCGCTCATCGTCTCGCACCGGTCGACGCGGGCGAGGCAACTTTCTGGGTTAGACGGACCACAGCGCTTGGGTGGGTGAGAGGCGTGCGGCGCGTAGCGCGGGGATGAGCCCGGCGGTCGCACCGATGATGATGGAGGCGGCGATCCCGCCGGCCCAGGCTTCGGTGGGGATGATCGTGGCCCAGTGTTTGGTGTGGGCGTAGATGGCGGTGGCGGCGGCGCCGACCGCGACACCGACGATGCCGCCGAGCAGTCCGAGCATGATCGCTTCGGAGAGGAACTGGATGCGGATGTGGCCTTTGTTGGCGCCGAGGGCGCGGCGCAACCCGATTTCGGAGCGGCGTTCCAGCACGCTGATGATCATGATGTTCGCGACGCCGACGGCCCCGACGAGTAGGGCGACCGCGCCGAGGCCGAGGAACAGCCCGCTGAGCGCGCTTTTGGCGTCTGCTTGGGCGACGAGCGCGTCGGATGGTTGGCTGACGCTGACGCCGCTGGGGTTCTCTGGGTTGGCGGTGGCGGCGAGGAGGTTGTCGACCGTGTTGACCTGGCCGGTTTGGGCGCGGAGGTAGATGGTGGAGGGGTGTCCGTCGAAGCTGAGGTATCGCTCGGCGGCGGGGTAGCCGATCAGGACGGAGGTGTCGATCGCGGTGGCGAGAACCGCGGGCTTGAGGATCCCGTCGATATAGAACCACTGTCCCCCGACCCAGATCCGCTCGCCGGCATAGATGTGGTCGATCCCGAGCAGCTGGGCAGTGGTGGCTCCGAGCACAGCGACTGGTTCTTGGGCGGTCGCGGTGTTGAGGTAGTGGCCTTCGGCGACGCTCGTGCCGACGACGGACAGGAGGCCGAGGGATGCGGCCTGGACGGACAGGCCGTTGGTGTCGAACGTCGGGATGTAGGGGGTGCGGAATGCGTTTGTGCCGTTGACCGCTCCGGTGCTTTGCGCGTTTTCCACGCCGTTGATCCGGGCGATCATGGCCGGTGCGGTGGTGGGCAGCTCGGCGGTGCCGCCACCGAAGCTTTGGCCGTTTGCGACGGTGAGTAGGTTGGTCCCGAGCTGGTTGATCTCGGCCAGGAGCCCGGCTTGGGAGGAGGCGGATAGTCCGAGGACGGCGACGATGGCGGCCACGCCGATTGCGATCCCGAGCGCGGATAGTCCGGCTCGCAGTTTTCGGGTCCGCAGCCCGACCGTGGAGAGCCGGGCCAGGTCAGCGAGGTGCAGCCGTCTGCGGGCCACAGTAGCGGTGGCGGTCATGATCGCTCCTCACCGACGGCCGCCCCCGCGGTCCGTGTTTCGCCCGAGGAAGAGCCCTGGCGGGTGTCGGTGCCTGCAGGGGGGCCGGTGTCGGCGGCGATCTGGCCGTCGAGAATGTCGACCTTGCGGGGCATGCGCTCGGCGATCGCGTGGTCGTGGGTGATCACCACGATCGTCGAGCCGGTCCGATGTAGCCACTCGATCAGTCCCAGGATGCTTTGTCCCGTGGCTTGGTCCAGGTTGCCGGTCGGTTCGTCAGCCAGAACGATCGCGGGTTGGCCGACCAGAGCGCGGGCGATTGCCACGCGTTGGCGCTGCCCGCCGGAAAGCTGTGTCGGACGCGCCGTCGGTCTGCTTCCCAGGCCGACGAGCTCGAGTGCTTCGAGCGCCTGTTGGCGACGCTCGCTGATGGGGATGCCGGCGTAGAGGAGTCCGTCGGCGACGTTGTCGAGCACGGTGGCGTGCTCGGCCAAGAAGAACTGCTGAAAGATGAATCCGATGCGGGTCGCGCGCAGATACGCGACGTCCTCGTCGGGCATCGTGGCGATGTCCATTCCGGTGATCCGCACGTGCCCGTTGGTGGGCCGGTCCAGGGTTCCCATCAGTTGCAGTAGGGTGGTCTTGCCCGACCCGGACGGGCCGACGATTGCGACCAGCTCCCCGGCCCCGACGGTGAGGCTCACCTCCCGCAAAGCGTGAACGGGAGGCTCGCCGGGATAGGTCTTGGTCACAGCCTCGACCTCAAGCACCGCCGAGGTGGTATGGCCTACGTCGACGCGGTCGCCCGCTGTGGACCGGTGGGGCGTGGGCGGCGGTAGCGGGGTCATGATGATGCGACCACCACGTTCTGGCCGGCAGCCAGCGACGGGCTGGTGACGGCCACCAGCCCGTCCGCGTCGTCAAACAGTCCGAGTGAGACTGGCACGAGATGGCTCCTCGCGCCGCTGCTGGTGACCTCTACGGCGTAGCCGCCGCCGGGGCGGGCCAGTAACGCTGTCACCGGCACCACGAGCGTGTTGGTCACGCTGTCGGTGGTGATGCCGACCTGGACCGGCGCCTGGTCCCAGCGGCCAGTGGCGCTCGGATCAGACGGCGTGACGTCGACGGTGATGGTCGGGGTGCTCCCTGACGGGCAGCTGTCGGTTCCCGCCGTCGCCGAGCTTGATCCCGAGCCGTTCTGGCTTGATGGGCAGCTGGCGACCGTTCCGACCGAGGAAACGACCCCCTGCGTGGTCTGGTTGTTGGGCAGGGTAATGCTGACCTTGTTGCCGACCGCAACGTCGGTCTGCTGGGAGGCGTCCAGCGCCACCTGCACCTGGCGGGTGGTCGAGGTGCCCTCAAGCACCGGTTGACCTGGCTGGGCTGCGACTCCGAGCTGTCCGTTGACGCTCGTCACCCGCACGGCGGTCGTCTCGAACACGGCCTGACCCAGGGCGAGTGTCCCGGTCTGAGCGTCCCCGACCGCGGCCTGAAGCTTCTGCACCGCCACGGCGGTCGCCGCCGCAAACGACGCCGGTGCTGACCCCAGCTGTGCCGGGGTCATGTATCCGAGCGCGACGAGATCCTGGTTGAGCTCGGCCACGTCCGGTCCGCTCACACCGGACGTGAGCGTGCGGTACGCCGGCGTTTTGCCATACAGCAGCACAACGGGGCTGTTGTCGACCCGGTAGAGCGCATGCCCCTGGCGGATGACCTGCCCGAGTGCCGGTAGCTCGGTGTAGGCCCCGTGGGCCTGGTTGATCACCGAGTACGCGGACCCGTCCGCCTGCGCCTGGTAGGTCAACGTGCCGTCCTCTGGCACCGTCGCCGATAGGTCTCTTCTTTGGACCTGCGCGGTACTGACTTGCGGTTGCCCGGTGGTCGCGGTTGCGCTCGCGGGTTTGCTGCCGGATGTGACGGCGATTCCAGCGATGAGCAGCACGAAGATCAGGACCGCCGCTGCGGCCAGCATCCATCGCTTGCGGCTCATTGGGTTGCCTCCGGGTACTTCTGGCTGCACTTCTGGATCGCGGCCTGCAACCCCGGAATGCTCCGTGCGTTCTGTACGGCGATCAGGGGCCCGTTTGAGGTCGGGTCCGGGAAGTTCGGCACCCCGTTGGCGCGGACGCATTGCGCGAACTCCAGCCGCGCGGACTGCTGCTTGGGGGTGAAGCTCGTCGGTATGAACCCTGATGGCTCAAGCGACTTACACGCGCCGACGGCCTGCTTCCACGCAGCACTATCCGGGTTCAACGGGGAACTCTTGCTCGGGATCCCGTACGCGAACTGGCCCGACGCGTTCGGGTCAGGAAACGCCCCGATCCCGTTGCTGCGGATGCACTCCGCGAACTTCACTGCCCGCTCACGGGCGGTGGTGGCCGAACTGCCACTGCTGTTGCCAGCACTCTTGCCTGTTTGAGCGGGTGCGCTTGAGCCGCACGCGCTGATCACGCAGGCCATCGCGATCATGATCAGTGCGGCCAACGGCCATCGGTTTCTGTCCATCGTTTCTCCTAAGTTGTGATCGTTTGAACGTCAAGGCCCTCGCCGATGCGACCGACCGGCTTGGACCGTCCACTGCCGGGGACGGTCATCCTCGGCCGCCTGCTGACTTGGGTGGCCCCGACGCGCGCGCGTCGCTGGTAAAGGTGGCGGAGCCGACGAGCTGCTCGGCCGCCTGTCCGGCGGCGAGGAGCAACGCTTGGGTGTCGCTGCCCTGCCCCTGACCGAGCACCACACCAACCGCAGTCTGCGAGCGCCCGGCGACCGTCACCTCGGTGAAGAACGCCAGGCAGCCGCCGGCCGCGGAGTCAGACCCGGTCTTGCCGGCGTACCCATCGAACGCCAGCGGGTTGAAGTTCCGAAGCGTGCCAGCCACCGGGAGCGTGACGGCGTCCATCGCAACGATCTGACGGAACACGTCGAACCGTGTCGCCTGCTGGAAGATCCGCAGCTGGTCGGCGGCGGTGGAGACGGTGCTGGGATCAAACCCGCTGGGATCGGTGTAGGTCGTGTGGACCATTCCGAGCGCGTGGGCCTGCGCGTTCATCTCGGCCACGAACCGCGCCTGGCTTCCCGCCAAGGTGGTGGCGAGCAGCTGAGCGATGTTGTTGCCCGACGGGATCAGCAGCCCCTCCAGCAGCTGACGCTCGGTCAACCGCTCACCCGCCGCGACCGCCACCACCGACTGCCCCT
>Ga0335074_10004838_pt1 | contig 18587 bp, 10 predicted proteins | sample Lox_Sample_23_FD_206715 | JGI IMG/M metagenome (GOLD analysis project Ga0335074, IMG submission 206715) | Soil microbial communities from Loxahatchee National Wildlife Refuge, Florida, United States - Lox_Sample_2.3 | ecosystem: Environmental > Terrestrial > Soil > Wetlands | place: USA... | reverse complement strand
GTGCGAATCGCATCGAGCGATGCGCGATGCTCATCGCCCAGCCGCACCCGGATCTTGTAAGGGCGGCCGTTGGCAATCATGGGATTGTTAGTCTCGATGCCATCGAGGATGGACGTGGCGTCCTGGGATACTTCCTCGGGCGTAAAGCCGAGGCGCGCCGCGACGACGGGATCGACCTGAAAATTGGTGGCCGGGCCGCTGACGGTGTTGTCGATACCATTTTCGACGTCAGTTACACCGTCGATCTTGCCGATCGCGTCGCCGACCTCGGGCCCAAGCTTGTTGAGCAAAGCGGCATCTTCGGAGTAGAGCTTGATCTGGATGGGCTCGGGCGCATTGGAGAGATCGTTGATGTTGTCCTGAAGAATCTGGGAGAGTTCGATATCGAGCTCGGGCTCGGTGGACTTGATCCGCTGGCGCACATCGTCCATCACATCCCACACGGAGCGATCGCGGTGGGCCTTGAGCTTCACGGTGAAGTCGCCGGTGTTCGCCTCGGTGACTGTGGCAAGACCAAGCTGCAGGCCGGTGCGGCGCGAGGTGCTCTCGACCTCCGGAATGGATTGCAGAATGCGCGTGACGCGTTCCAGCACGCGATTGGTCTCGCTCAGCGAACTGCCGGCAGGCATGATGTAGTCGAGGATGAACCCGCCCTCGTCCATGTCGGGAAGGAGGTTGGAAGGCAGCGCCTTGTATCCGAACCAGGCGCCAGCGATGAGGACGAGCGCGGCGACTCCAACCCACAACGGGCGGGGCAGCGCCCAGGTGAGGATGCGGCGATGCCGATCGAGTAGCCATTCCATCATGCGGCCGCCCTGATGCTCCTGGTGGCCCTCGCCGTCGCGCCGGCCGCGCAACAACGCGATGCTGAGCCCGGGCGTCCAGGTCAGGGCCAGGAGCAGGGAGGTCAGAAGCGCGGCGGTCATGGTGACGGCCAGGGCGCGGAAGAAGGCGCCGGTGAGGCCGGTGGTGGCGATGAGGGGCAGGAAGACGACCACCGGCGTGACGGTGGATCCGACGAGTGGCGTGGTGATCTCCGCCAGAGCCTTGCGCACGGCCTCGGTGCGTGTTTCGCCGTTATCGCGGTGCATCACCACGTTCTCGACCACGACGATGGCGTCATCGATCACAAGGCCAACGGCTGCGGCCAGGCCGCCCAGCGTCATCAAGTTGAAGCTTTCGCCGATGAGTGACAGGACGAGAATGGTGATGGCAACGGTGACGGGAATGACCAAGCCGGCGATTAACGAGGAAGACCAATCGCGCAGGAAGAAGAACATCACGATGCAGGCGAGGACAAGCCCGATGGCAATGGCGTCGCGTACGCTGCTGATGCTGTCGCGGACGAGCTGCGACTGGTCGTAGAACACGTTCACCTTGACGCCGGGTGGCAGCTTGCTCTTGAGCTGATTCATCTCCGCGTTGGCAGCATCCACAACGGCTACCGTGTTGGAAGACGGCTGGCGCGCGATGTTCAGCAGAACGGCGTTTTCGCCGTTGGCGGTCACGATGGTGTACATCGGCTCGGTGGAGTATTCCACGGTGGAGACATCGGCCAGGTGAACCGGCGCGCCGCCCGCGGTGGTCTTTACGACCAAGCGCCGCAGTTCGTCCAGGTTGTGCACTTGCGCGCCCACCAGGCCGAGGACGAGTTGGTGATTGGCCTCGTACAGGCCGGGCGAATCGACGATATTGGAAGCCTGAATGGCGTTGACGAGGTCGGGGATGGAGACGCCCGCAGTCTGAAGCTGCGCCAGGTTGGGGATGACGTGGTACTCGGGGACCTTACCGCCCTGCACGGTCACGGTGCTGACTCCGTACACGCGGTTCAACGGCGGCATCAGGTCATAGGTGGCGAGTTCCCATAGCTGCGTTTGGGAGACGGTTTTGGAAGTGAGGCTATAGCCGAGGATAGGGAACGTGGCGAAGGTCAGACGATTGGTGGTGATCTTCGCCGTGGATGGAAGCTCCACCCTGCTCAGCGCCGCATCCACCAGTTGCAGGGTGGTCACCATGTTCACATTCCAGTTGAAGAAGAGATCGATCTCCGCCGATCCGCGGCTGGTGGTGGAGCGCACGGTGAGCAGGCCGGGGACGGAGTTGACGCCGTCTTCGATCGGCTTGGTGACAGTCACCTCCATCTGTTCGATCGGCGTGACGCCGTTATCCACGCCGATGACCACGCGGGGGAAGTTGGTCTCAGGAAAGACCGAGATGGGCACCTTCGTCGCCATGTAAATGCCGGCGATGGTGAGCACGGCGGCGAAAAAGAAGATGGTGCGTGTCGATCGCGCCAGCCAGAAGCTGCGCTCTTCGGCGGGTCGGACGGAAGTGGCCTGGCTCATTCGTCCTTCCCTCCGGCGTCCGGCTTCTTGTCGTCGGCTTCGCCGCCCTTGTCCTCGTCCCCGGCCGGGCCGATTTTGACCTTGGTGCCTTCGTCCATTCCATAGGAGCCGCTCGTGATCACGGTGTCCGCAGGCGAAAGGCCGCTAAGCACCTGCACATCGTCGCCATCCTGAATGCCAAGCGTGACCGGCTTCGAGTGCGCCGCGCCATCGGAGGCGATCACCATAACGGTCTTGCTGCCGTCCTGCCCGGTCAGCACCGCGCCGATGGGAATCTTCAGCGCGTTGGCGACGCTCCGGCCGGTGACGGTGACCTTGACCGGCGTGCCCACCTTCAGCGCGCCGGAATTGTTGTTGATCTTGAGCCAGACTTCCACCGTGGTCGAGCCGGGATCGAGCGCGGGGCTGATCATGGAGATCTTGGCGGGAACGGGCTCATCCACGCCCGGAGCCGTCGCGGTGGCGTCATCGCCGACCTTGAGCCGCTGGACGAGGCTCTGCGCCAGGTGAGTTTTGGCCAGCAAGACGGTGGTGTCCATAACGGTGATCAGGGGCGCGCCGGCTGCTGCAGTTTCGCCGGCGTACAACGGACGGTCGGTGACAAAGCCGTCGATGGGACTGCGGATCTCCGCGTAGCCGGCTGTGGCGGCGGCGCCCTTGTACTTGCCTTCGGCGGAGGTCAGCTCGCCCTGCGCGGTTTTGAGCGCGGCTTCGCGCGTGACCGCCTTCATGGACTCGGCGTGCTTGGCAGCGGCATCGTACGCGGCCTGTGCTTGCACCAGTGCGGTTTCGGCAGTATCCAGATCGCGACCGGGAATGGCGCCCTCGGCAAACAACTCCTTGCGTGCCTTCACGATGCTTTCATTCAGATCGAGATTCACCTTTGCCTGCGCCAGGTCAAGCTCGGCCTTCTGCGCATCTTCGGGCACCTGCGCCTTGGTTGCGGTTTCATACGCCGCCTGCGCGGCCTCATAGGAGCCCTTGTTGTCGAGCGCCGCGGCGGCGAGGTCTGCGCTTTCGAGCTCGGCCAGCAGTTCGCCGGCCTTGACGCGCGCGCCGCGCTGCACGTAGAACTTGCGCACCGGAGCGGTGATCTTGGGCGTGATGGCGGCCTGCGCCTGCGCTGCCAGCACCGCATCGGCGATGATGTGCTCGGCCATCGCTCCCTGTTCGGGATGCTCGGCCTGAACGGTCACCACGGTCTCCGGAGGCGCTTCCTTTTTGCATCCGGCAGCCAGCAGCGCGGCACCCGTCAGTGCCAGCGCAGCCCAGCCGTAGGCCACGCAACGTGATGCGCTCCGGCTCATTCCGGGTTTAGCCTTCGGGAATGGTTCCATCTCTCTCGTCTCCTTCATCGGCTCAGAGTGTTCCCGTCAGGCTTTCAAGCGTAGCCAGGGCGGTCTGGTAGCGCACGTAACCGTCCTCGCGATCGTTTTGCGCGGTTACGTAGGCGTTCTGTGCATCCACTACCTCGAGCACCAGCGCCTCGCCGCTCTTGTAGCGATCCTCGGTCAAGCGAAGGCTATCGGACGCAGCGGTCACGCTCGAGTCCAGCGACGCCAATTCCCGCAGCGCCGTCTGCGCCGCCGCGTAGTCGTTCTGGAGATCCGCAATCAACTGCCGCTGCGCGTTGGTCAGAGTGACACGCGCCGCCTCGCGGTGTATCTCGCTCTGTTTCACCTTGTGCTCGGTCGAAAACCAGTCCCAGACCGGGAGATTCACCGTGAAGCTGGTCGAGTAGCCCAGGTTACGCGCCTTAATACCATCGGGGGTCAAAGGACCATTGGCGGCGAATTGATTCGCATCAATGCCGTAGATCACGTTGAATCCCACCGTGGGAGTTAGCGCGGCGCGCGCTCCCAGCACATCCGCATTGGCCGCGTCGAGGTTCGCCAGCGCGCTCTTCATCTCCGGACTGAATTTGGACGCCGCCGCTTCCACGTCCGCAAATGCCGGCAGCGGAGGCACGGCATCCGGCGGCTTCAGCGTGTACGGCGTTCGCGGGTCGGAGAACAGCAGGACCCCCAGGTCCAGCCGCGCTGTTTGCTGCGCCAGTAGCGCTTCCTGGAGCAGCCGCCATTGCTGCTGCTCGGTGAGTTGCGCCTTCACCACGTCGGCGTGGGCTGCCTCGCGCTGCTGCTCGCGGTCCGTGGTGATCTTTGTAAAGTCCTTTGCTTCGCGGTCGGCGCGCTGCGCAATCTCCATCTTATGGTCCGCCGAAAGCGAGCCGTAAAACAGCCCCGTTACCGTCGCCACCAGCCCCCGCCGGGCAATTTCCAGCTCCGCACGCGCCATCGCCGCGGAGGCGTCAGCCTTCCGCACCGCAGCAAGCCCCGCCATGCTGAGCGTCTCTTCTGCGATGCCCTGGTCGATGTACTCCCGCGGTCTCGAATCGTTGGCGACGAATTTGGGATTCGTGCTGGGATTGCCCTCATCGCCATCGGCGTAGGTTCCATTGGGTTGTGTGTAGATGCCTTGGCTATAGAGGCGCGCTGTGGGCAACAAACCGGCCCGCGCGATGGATCGGTCGAGGGCTGCGGACCGGCTGTCGGCCTTGGCCGCTGCAAAGGCCGGCTCGTTTGCCTGCGCGCGCCTGATTGCCTCGTCCAGAGTAATCACTACCGGCGTGCCCACATCGGCCGCCTGAGCCGTTGCCTGTCCTCGGGCTGGAGGCGCCAGCAGGAGGAATCCCAGTCCGAGCACGGTTGCGCTCTCCCGAACGCACCTCCGCAGCGTCAGCTCATGAATCATCGAGTGTCCGCTCATGTTCAAAGAGCATACGACGGGACACCTTAAGAATTGCTGAGAGCAGTGCGGATTCTCCGGTTCAAGTGCGCGGCAGACTGGAGTCTCCTCAGTGGCCAAGCGAAGGTGCGCACACAGCGGAGCCCGGAGAAGAGAAGAGCCCAGCCATCGCGGCTGGGCTCTCTTGAACAGCATGGTGGCCGGCTACGGAGCGGTCGACTCCAGGGAGTGGTTGCCGTGCGGCACGATCGCGATGGCTGTCGGGTGCGATTGCGCGGGGTAGGGCGTCGCCTGGCTGGACTTCAGCGCGCCCGTGTTGGGGTTCAACTGAAATCCGGAGATGGAATCGCCAAGATAGTTCGCCGTGTAGACAAAGCGTCCCAACGCAGGATCGATCGCGATCGCCACCGGCTGTGTATCGGTAGCGTTGATCTGGCTTCCGGTGACGTTCACCACGCTCGAAGGAATGCCCGTGGCGAGGTCGATCGCATACGCCGATACGGACGAGTCCAGCGCGTTCGATACGTAGACGTACTTGCCCCGCGGATCGATGCTGACCGCTGAAGGCTCGCTGCCGGTCTTGAACGGCCCGCTCAGGAGGAAAGTCAGCGTGCTGCCGGAGCTGACGCCGTAGCCGACAAGCTGGTTCGACGCGTAGTCGGTGACATAAACAAATCGGCTGGTCGGATCAGCCGTCAGCCCGGATGGTTTGACGCCCGTCTGGTAGGGGCTGCCGCTCGATGCTGTCAACGCGCCGCCGCCGCCCACGCCAAATCCGAAAACCCATCCCGGATTTGCGCTGCTGGTCACGGTGCCGCCTGGATTGTACGCCGACTGATCGTACGCGCTCACATAAACCGCCGCGTTATTGGCCAGAACCGTTACGCCGGTCGGGATCATCGTGTCGGTCGTGAATCCCGGCACGGTCAACGATTCCGTGGCTACCGACGATCCGATGGCCCCCGAAGAGAGGGAATACTCCGCCAGGCTGGCGGTCGTCGATCCATAGGCGACGTAGAGGTACGTGTTGGCTTGGTTCACCGCGATGGCCACTGGCGCCGCGGGCAACGTTATCGAGTCCTTCTTGGTCAGCACCCCGTTGGAGTCCAGGGTGAAGTGGACGACGGTGTCGTTATCCGCGTTGGCCGCATACAGGTTGGCATAATCGGACGTTACGGCCAGTGCCACCGGGTTGTTTCCGCCCGAAGAGACGGTCGGCGGACCCGGGCGCAGTGCACCGGACTCCGAGTCAACCGCAAATCCCTGGATTCCGTCCGATCCGGCCAGAAAAACATAATCGACTGTCACCAGCTGACACGCGGTGAAAAGGGTGGCCACCAGAAGACCGATGGTAGAGACCAGGACAAGCTGGCTCGGTTTGCTCAACTTCATGCGCTTCCTTCGTCGTGGGCGATGCATGCGGAAAGCCCGATGATTGCTGTTTTGGTTGTCCATAAGGATTGTAAAGCCCTCATGGTTGTTGCCGATGAGTTGCTGCTGCCTGCTCCCGCAGCCCTCCTCACCATACCCGCCGGCTATTCCGGCGCGTCTTGCTCCTTACTGGTTTGCAACCGCACCGTGCGGGATGGCTGCAACCGCCGTCGGGTTTGCGCTGGCGGAATACGGCGAAAACTGTGAGTTCAGCAGCGTACCGGTGGTGGCGTCGATCTCGAATCCGTTTACGGTGTTGCCGAGAAAATTGGCGGTGAAAAGAAACTGGTTCATCGCTGGATCGATTCCGATGGCCACCGGCTGCGTGCCTAAGGGGTAGTTCGCAATCTTCGTCAGCGCCCCGCTGTTGATGGTGTAGCCGGTGACTGTCGAATCCTGCGCATTGGCGACGTAAGCAAACTTGCCTTTGGCGTCGATCGTGATCGCGTCGGGTTTGTTGCCCGTGGCAAACGGGCTCCCGCTCAGCGGGCTCAGTCCGCTGGATGTGACCGAGAAGCCCTGGATATTGTTTGCGCTCTGATCCACCACGTAAAGATAGCTTCCCGTGGGATCGCTTGTGATGGCCGCCGGATGCGTACCGACGTTGAAGGGCACCCCGCCGTTGAGCGGCGTCAGCGAGCCGCTGCCTACCGCGAATCCGAAAACGTAACCGGCATTCGATGTGGAGTCGTACGCTGCCACGTAGACGCTCGCCCCCCCGGGCATGACCGCGATGGAGGTCGGGGTCACCACGTCCGTCGGGCTGCTGGGCAGGATCAGCGGCCAGTAGTTCGCGCTGATCGAACTGTCAGTGAATGGGGTCCCAAGAGAGTCGTCGGAGTTGATGGGGTAGGCTGCGATGGAACCCGGGCACGGAGCCGCGGGCGAGCAGGTGGGGAGAGGCTGATAGGTGTCGGCCACAAACAGCGTCTTGCCGCCCACCGCCGTCGCCAAGGGAAAGATGCCGGGGGTGTTCACCGTGTTCTGCGGATACAGCTTGCCGTCATTGCCGATGACGAACTGCACAATGCTGTTGTCGTCCTGGTTGACCACGTAGAGATTGGTCTGGTCAGAGGAAACCGCTTCGGCCACCGGGTTTCGCCCGCCTGATGGAAATGGCGAGCTGGGAATCTGGCGCATTTTGCCCGACTCCGAGTCGATCTCGAACACGTCCACTTCGCCGTAGTTGTAAGGACCGGCCGCCTTGGCGCAGGTCACGTAAACAAAGTCCACCGTAAGCGTACCGGTGAGCTGGTTGCAGGCGGTCAGAAGGCTCGCCGCCACCAGACTTGCCGCAGCGGCCAGCATCAACTGGCCCGATTTGTTCAACTTCATGCGCATCGTTCGTCCGACCCGGAAAACCACGTTGGGAACCGTCTCCGGCGGCTGGCTTCCGCAAGCCCCGTCGATTCCGGATTCTGATTGCGGCATCCGGATCTCCGGAGTCCGGGGCGGTGCGCCTGCTAAACCGACCGCGCCGCCCGAAAAGGCCACTTCGCCGTTAGCTGGTGCGCCCGTTGACCACACAATAGGCCGCCGGCCCCGTCAGGCTGAAGGCCCGGTTCGCCTTGCCCGGCAAAGGCCGCAGCACACCGGAGTTCTGGTCCAGGGACAAGCCGGTCACCGTAGAGCTGTTGAAGTTGGCGGTATAGATGAACTGATTGGATGGATCTTCCACCAGGCACTGCGGTCCCGCGCCGGTCCCGAACGGGCTCCCCGGCATGGTGGTCAACTGCTGCGTGCTGGTGTCGATGACGTAGCCTGTGATACCGCTCTGCGTGTTCGACTGGCTCTGGTTGTCGCCGGTATTGGCCACGTAGACCCACTTGCCCTTCGACTCCGTCAGCAGGAACAGCGGGTCCGATTGCGTAGGATCGTCCGGAACCGCGCCACCCGTCTGCGCCTGCAGCGCGCCGCCTGTGCCCACTGAGAAGGGCAGAATCTGGCTGGGCGAGGTGATTCCGTTCGCCGTGATCGGCTCATTATCGAGCACGTAAACGTAGTTGGTGCCCGATTGCAGCGCCGTCCCCTGGAAGATGTTGAGAGGTTGCGAGCCGTTCTGGCTGACCGTCAATTGGCCGTTGGTCGCGGAATAGGTGTAGGGGAAGACCAGGTCTCCGGTCGACGGCGTTCCGCTCATCACCAGCATGAAGTTGTGGCTCAGTTGCATGTCGATGGGGTCGGCTGGAACCGGGAAGTACGGCAATGGCTGGCCGCTGGCCGTACTCACCTGGGTGTTGATCTGGAGGCTCAGGCGTCCGGTGGTCTGGTCAACCTTGAACGCGGTGATGTCGCCGCAGGTCTTATACGTTGGACCGAGCGCGAGCGTACAGGAGTTCGACGCCGCACCATTGCCGCTATCGGGCGCGTCGTGATCGAGCACGTAGATGTAGTTGCCCTGCGAATCGGCCACGATGCGGAAGGGGTTATAGCCCTGGCTGTAGAACTGCTGCGGCTGCGCCGAAAGCACTCCGTTTGTGCCCACAGCGAACAGCGAGATGTTCGACCCCGTGCACGGGCTCGACATCGAAGTGCAGTTGTCGCCGCCCGACGCGTCCACGCCCTGGTTCAACACGTAAAAAAAACGCGACCCTGCCAGCAGAACCGCGCGCCCCGGGTTTGCCCCCCCGGAGCTGATCGGCATTCCATTGACCGGCGTCAGGTAACCCGTGTTGTGGTCGATCTTGAACCCGCTGATAATCCCTTGTCCTGTGGTCCCGGAGGTCTCGTTCCCGGTCACATAGAGAAAGCCGACGGTATAACTTTGGACGCAAGACGTAACGCTGAGGATGGCGCCGGCTGAAATGGCGCTCATCAGAAGGGCCTTGCCGAATTTCCTAAACTTCATGCGATTCCTTCATCCTGGTCCGGCGTTCGCCGCCAAGTATGGTCGTTCCGCAGCAGAGCTGGGTTGGGAAGGGTCCCTGCTGAATTGTAAAAGCCAAGGGCAGTCTGTGCCTAGTTTACCCGCCCGCACCGGGGAAAACCCAGTTTCCCCGGTGCGGGAACTTGCGATGAAAGGCAATCGCTGCCGGCCTGAACTTCGGCGGTGTGACTCATTGCACGCGCTTTATGCAGTTTGACGGACGACGTTTGACAAAGGTCAACCTGTAAAGAGGGTATACTTCCGGCGAAGCAATTCGCGAGCGAAGGTCCAGAAAAATGCGGCATGGTAACGGGCCGATGCCGTCGCGCGCTCCTGTTGCGCCTAACCGTTCCGCGCACCGCGGAGTCAGTGAGGATGGATGACGTCTCGGTCGCGCGCTCTCGTTCTGCTGCTCCACGCCTGCCTCGCAAGCACCGCCGCCGCGCAGCAAACAGACGCAAATGCTCCAGCCGGTCTCATTGGCCAAAGTGAGCCCGCGTATCTCGGCCCGGACGCAGATCCGCATCAGGGCCGCATCGGCATCGACGTTACCGTCACCGATTCACAGGGCTACGCGGTTACCGGGCTTCGCCTGGGCGACTTCAAGCTCCTCGACGAAGGCCAGCTTGTACAACCGGTTACCTTCGCCGCGACGACGGAAAATGGTCCCGCTCCCGGCGATCCGGCGGTTTCGGTCATCCTCGTCGTCGATGAGGCAGACCTCTCCCGCGCGGACTTCACGCAAGCGCAATCCGATGTGGAGGCCTTCCTCCGCAGCAACAACGGCCGGCTCAAACAGACGGTCACGGTGTACCGCGTGACCTCCGACAAGCTCTACGCCAGCAACCCATTCACGGACGACGGCAACGCCCTGGCGGACCTGATCGCCTCTGGCATGGACATGCGAGCCGTGTGGAAGAACCCGTCTCTCCGGATTCTGCGCGGTCCCACCAACGAAGTTGAGATCGGCAGCGCGCCGGAAGCCGATGCCGGGTTGCCGCACGGCAACATGCACCCTGTCCCGGTGCCCATCGCGCTCAAAGCGCTCGGAGCCATCGCCCTCGAGCAGCGCCGCGTGCCCGGCCGAAAGCTGCTGTTCTGGATCGGCCCCGGCTGGAAGGTGGATTCCAAATCCGACAAGGATCTCTTTGAGACCATCACCGAGTTCGCCACCCGCCTGCGCGAAGCCCGCATCGAACTGTCCATTGCCGACAGGTGGTCGGGTCCGGAGGATTCGCGCTACATCCTCACTGACGAGCAGGTCCGCCAGTATGCATCCGGCGTCCGGTTTGCCCAGGGTTCCAACTACGATAACCTCGCGCTTCAGGTCCTGGCCATGCGCGCCGGCGGCGAGGTGCTCACTACCAATGACAAAATGCTTGCCGCAGCGCAACCGGACCGCAACAATATCCCGCGCCTGCTCGCCGAGCACATCGCCGAGGCCGGCAACTACTACCGCCTGACATTCGACCCGCCACGCGCGGAGAACGTGGATGAGTACCACCGCCTCAACGTGGAACTGGCGCGGCCGGGATTGACCGCGCACACTACTGCCGGCTACTACGACGAGCCGGTCTACTATGACCAGCCCCTGCCCGCCACCGAGCAAGTCACGGTGGCGCAACTGGAGCAGCGGCTGGCGCGCAAGCAGAGCGATCGCGAAGTGGCCAGCGGCCTTGCCGGCCTGCAAATGACGGAGCGCATCGGCACCCCGCGCCTGGAAGAATGGCTCAAACACATGCCGGGCGAGCGCTCGCGGCAGGCGCTCACCGCGCTGGCAGATGCCTCATCCTTTCTGCCGCCTCCAGGGGACGAGGTGCTCTCCACCCCGGCCCCGGACTTAGCCGCCCAGCGCGCCATGCTTTCCCGTGTCGCCGAATTCCTGGTGAAGCAAGTCCCTCGCTTGCCCAACTTCTACGCTCAGCGCACTACCATCCAATTCGGCGAGCCGCTGCCCAAAGCCGGCGAAACGTGGAAGACCGCGCAGTCTGATCGCAAGCTTTACTTCGAGCGAAACACCGCAGAGCGGATCTTCTTTGAAGACGGCAAGGAGACGACCGACCAGCGGAAGATGAAAGTCAAGCAGAGTTTCCTGGAAGATAAACTCGAGACAACCGGCACCTTCGGGCCCATCCTCGTTCTGGCGTTCAAGGCGGCTGCCGCGCCGGGCGGCGTGCTTGCCTGGAGCCGGTGGGAAAAGGGTCAGAACGGCCCCGTCGCCGTTTTCCAATACACGTCTCCGCCTAAGACGTATGCCTACGATGTCGGCTTCTGCTGTCAGGCCATTGACGAGGGCATGATCGCGTTTCGGCGGGACGTTCCGTTTCATGGCGAGTTCGCGGTCGACCCGGATACCGGCCACATCCTCCGCCTCACCGTTCAGGCCGATCTCGCGCCGCGCCTGCCCCTCCAAAACTCCAGCATCCTGGTGGAGTATGGGCCCGTCGACATGGGCGGCCAGACATATTTCTGCCCCGTGCACAGCGTCTCCATGTCTCGCCAGCGCCGCCTCTGGGCGATCGACGAATGGGGCATGACCTTCAAGATTTACGGTCCCTTCAAAACCGTGCTGAACGATGTGACCTTCGATCACTATCACCTCTTCCGCTCCGAAACCACCATTCTCCCCGGCTTCGTCCCCGTACCGGAGTCTCAGTAAGAGACCGCTGGGGTGGTCTTGGGTTCACTGGCTGCGGCAAATTTGGCGGACGGGTGTGCTTCGGAACAGGACACGACTTGATAGAGGTTTTTCGCATCGAGCTGCCCCGATTCGCGCGTTTTTCCGCAAGCTCTCCAGACCCGCACCGCCACGCGCTATTTCCACAGCCATCCACGCCTTCCCTCCGTAGTACACTTCCGCTCAAGCCAAAGGAAAGAAGGCCGGCACGAGTATGGGAAGCAATGGCCAGAATCCGAAAGTGGACGCATACATCGCCAAGGCACAACCATTCGCGCAACCCATCCTCGATCACCTGCGCCGGCTGGTGCACCGCGCTTGCCCCGGCGTGGAGGAGAGCATCAAGTGGAGCCGTCCGTTCTTCGAATACAAAGGCGTGATCCTCTGCAACATGTCCGCCTTCAAACAGCACTGCAGCTTCGGCTTCTGGGGGCAGGAGATCGGCGCCATTCTCAATGACGCAGGGGTGCTGCGCGACGGCGCCATGGGATCGCTGGGGCGCATCACCAGCGCCGCGAGCCTTCCTCCGGAGAAGGCCATTCTCGGCTGGATTCGCCAGGCAGCGGCCTTCGTCGACAACGGCGAGCACACCAGCCCCGTCGCTGCGCGCAATCGCGTCGTGAAGGCGCCGCGCCCCGCTCCGGAAGCGCCGCCGGAGTTTGCCGCTGCGCTGAGGAAGAACAAGAAAGCGTCCGCCGCCTTCGCCGCCTTCAGCCCAAGCTGCAAACATGAGTACGTCGGCTGGATCGCCGAAGCCAAGCGCGAAGAGACCCGCGACAAGCGCATAGCCCAGGCCATCGAGTGGATCGCCCAAGGCAAGCAGCGAAACTGGAAGTACCAGTGAAGAAGCGAATAGCGAAAGGGTGAACGACCACGGTCGTTCGCCCTTTCGCTTGTGCTCCCTACTCCCTATTCCATATTCCCTGCTCCCTGACTTGTCACCACACCCGACACGAGTTCTCCGGATACATCGGCTGCCCTTTATGGCACCCGAACGCCTTCCCGAACTCGTCGAAGTTCTGCACGCTCCCGTTCACCCGCCACTTGCCCGGCGAGTGCGGATCGGTCAACGCCGACTGCCGCGCCGACTGCTCCGTCTGGTTCTGGCACCAAACCTGCGCAAATCCGAGGAAGTACCGCTGCGCCTCGGTGTAACCGTCGATCTGCTCGTCAATCGACTTGCCCTCCTTCGCCAGCGTGTCCAGCAGCGCCGCATAGGCGATGCGCAATCCGCCATTATCGGCCGTGTTCTCGCCCAGCGTGAGCTTGCCGTTCAGGTGCGCCGCCGGTGTGTCCTCGTGCGCCGGAGCCGCCTCGAACCCGCTGTACTCTTTCACTTCGCAATCGGTGCGCTCCACGAATTTGCTGCGGTCATCCGCCGTCTGCCACTCGCGCAGATTGCCGTGGCCGTCATACTTCGAGCCCTCGTCATCGAACCCGTGCGTCATCTCATGCCCGATTACCACGCCGATGCCGCCATAATTCACTGCCGGGTCGATATCCGGATCGAAGAACGGCGGTTGCAGGATGCCGGCGGGGAAGTTGATGTCGTTCATCGACGGGTTGTAGTAGGCATTCACCGTCGGCGGCGTCATGCCCCATTCCTTTTCATCCACCGGCTTACCCAGCTTGCCCAGATTCCAGTTCCGCTGGAACACCGCGTCCCGTTGCATGTTGCCGAGCGCGTCATCGCGCTTCACGCTCAATGCCGTGTAGCTGCGCCAGTGGTCCGGATACCCGATCTTGTTGCGATACAGCGACAGCTTTTCCAGCGCGGCTTTCTTGGTTTCCTCGCTCATCCACGGCAGTGTCTTGATGTCCTCGCCCAGCTCCTTTTCCATCTCCGCCACAAGCTGATCCATGCTGGCCTTGGCCTTGGGCGGGAAATGCTGCTTTACCCAGTCCTGGCCCACCGCTTCGCCCATGGCGCGGTCCGTGATCGCCGTGCACGTCTTCCACCGCGGCGTCGGCTCCTTCTGCCCCGCCAGCGTCTTCTCAAAGAAGTTGAAGTTCTCTTCCCGGAACGCCTCAGGCAGATCCGCCGCCGAACCGTGAATCACGTGCCAGCGCAGGTACGATTGCCAGCGCTCCGCCGGCTCGTACTCCACCAGCTCGTTCAGCTCCTTGAAGAAGCTGGGCGTGGCCACGTTGAGCGTGTCGAAGTGACCAACCTTGATGTCCTTGAAATACACGCCGAAATCGAAATCCGGCGTCAGCTTGTCCAGATCGGCCAGGGTGTAAATGTGATAGCGGTTCTCCGGTTCGCGCATCTCCGTGCGGCTCATGGAGGCCTTGGCCAACGCCGTCTCAATCGTCAACACGTTGTCGGCTTCCTCAGCCGCTTCTTCGGCCGAGTCGCCGGCCAGCGTGAACATCTTTACCAGGTGTTCGCGATACTCCTGCCGGATGCGCTGGAACCGCTTGCTCTCTGAGATGTAGTATTCGCGGTCCGGAAGCGAAAGCCCTCCTTGCCCCAGGTTCGCAATCTGTTTCGACGAATCCTTCTCGTCCTGCCGCACGCCGAACTGGAACAATGGCGCGGGCGCCCCCTGCGCCGCCAGCGTCCCCAGCAGCGCAGCCAGTTGTGCTGGATCGTCGAGAGCGTCGATGCGGTCCAGCGCAGCCTTCAGCGGCTCCAGGCCCCTCCTGTCGATCAGGCTGGTATTCATGCAAGCGGCGTAGAAGTCCCCGTATTTTTTCTGCAGCGGCGTCTTGGGATCCTTCGCCGCGGCATCCAGTTCCTGCCAAAGCAAGTATCGGTTGCGCTCGCCCAGCAGCGAGAACGACCGCGCCCAGCGCACTTGGTCCGACGGAATCGGATTGTCCTTATCCCAGTTCCCGCATGCGTACTGGTAGAAGTCCTCGCACGGATCGGCTGTCTTATCGATAGCCGAAAGATCGAAACTGCGCGCTTCCGGCGGCGGTGCCGGCTTGGTGTCGTCGCTGGCCGCAAGCGCGGGCCCCTGCGCCAACAGCGCTCCCGCTCCCAGCGTCAACATGGCAGCAAGGCAAATGCTCTTTTTCATCGGATCCTCACGAAAGGGGTTCGGCGTGCCGCTCTGCTCTCCGTCGTGCGCCCACGGATAGGGCTCGAAGGACTCGGCGCGCATCGCTCTCTGGTTCAATGTGCGTCCAGCAGCTTATCACGGCTGCCCACGGCTTGAATCCTTCATTTTTCCGCATCCGCCTGCCCAACTGCACCTTATCCCTTACCCCTCGTTTATTTGCTACACTCCCATTGCACATCCCCCGGTCCATCCAATCTGCTCCTGGAGATTCGCCTATGTTCCCGATGCGGAAATGCTTCCTCGCCTGCCTGCTCGCCTCCGTTGCCTGCGTCCTGGCGCCGTTCGCGCCCGCTCAATCCGCCGCGCCGCAAAAACGCACCCTCGTTCGCGTCGGCCATCTCCTCGATGTCCGCACCGGCAAGCTCGCGGACAACCAGACCATCGTCGTCGTCGGAGACGCCATCCAGTCCGTCGCGCCGTCCAGTTCCGTACCCACGCAGCCCGGCGATAACGTCGTCGATCTTGGCTCCATGACCGCCATGCCCGGCATGATCGACGTGCACACCCACCTCACCATGAATCCCGACTTCGATCCTTACCTTGAGCTGACCTCGACCAGCGCCAAGGAAGCCATCAACGGCGTGGTCAACGCCCGCACCACGCTGATGGCCGGCTTCACCAGCGTGCGCAACGTCGGCGCCAACGGCTTCGTCGATGTCGATCTCCGCGATGCTGTCAACGCCGGCCAGGTCCCCGGCCCCCACATGCTGGTCAGCGGCCCGCTCATCGGCATCACCGGCGGCCATTGCGATGAGAACCTCCTGCCCATCCAGTACCACCTCCAGGGCGACGGCGTGGCCGACGGCATCGCCGCCGTGCAGCACAAGGTGCGCGAGAACATCAAATACGGCGCCGACCTCATCAAGATCTGCGCCACTGGCGGCGTGCTTTCCAAGGGCGACGATCCCCAGGCCTCGCAGTTCACCCTCGAAGAGATGCAGGCCATCGTGGCCGACGCGCATCGTCTTGGCCGCAAAGTCGCCGCGCACGCTCACGGCGCGCAGGGAATCCTCTGGGCCACCGAGGCCGGCGTCGATTCCATCGAGCACGGCAGCTACATCAACGACGAGGACATTGCCGCCATGAAACAGCGCGGCACGTATCTCGTCCCCACCCTCTACCTGGAAGACTGGATGATCCAGAGCGGCCACCTGCCCCCGTTCTATCAGCAGAAAATGATCGACGTGAGCAAAGTAGCCAAAGCCAACATCAAGCGCGCCATGCAGGCGGGCGTCAAAATCGCGCTCGGCACGGACGCCGCTGTTTATCCACATGGCCTCAATGCCCACGAACTCGACGTCTACGTGAACCAGCTCGGCATGTCGCCCCTGGCTGCCCTCCAGACCACCACCATCAACGCCGCCGACCTCATGGGCTGGTCCGCCAAAACCGGAACCATTGAGCCCGGCAAATGGGCCGACATCATCGCCGTCGACTCCAACCCCATCGACGATGTCCGCGTCCTCCAGAATGTCAAGTTCGTCATGAAGGGCGGCGTGGTTTACAAGGACGTGAAGGAATAGCACGCAAACGGCGCTCGGGTCATGTCAATGGCGTCGAAGGCGCAACTTTTGTCAGTCCTGCGCTTCAGTGTGGGGAGAAGGATTTTATAAGTTGCGACTGGATGCTGTTGAGATGGTGCGAAGATATCTCTCTGCACTGAACGCGCCGGCGGTGAGTAGGACGGCCAAGCGGAGGGTCAAAATGCGCTCAGCGCTGAAAACGCTGTTAATCGGGATATACGTCGCCTGCGCTGCAATTTCACTCGCGCAGCCGGCCCACCTAGCGCCCCTCGATGCGAAAAAGCTGGCGACGATCGACGCCTTCGTCAATCGCGAAAGGGCTCGCAAGCGCATTCCCGGCCTCGAACTAGGGATTTACAGCCGCGGCGACATTCTGCTCGCAAAGGGCTACGGCCTCGCCAACATCGAGCTGGACGTGCCCGTCGAGGCCGAGACCCTCATGCAGTCCGGCTCGGTGGGCAAGCAGTTCGTCTCCGCTGCCATCATGATGCTAGTCGAAGAAGGCAAGATTTCGCTCGACGACAGCCTCGCAAAATACTTTCCTGACGCGCCCGCCACGTGGAAACCAATCCTGATCAAGAACCTGCTTTCGCACACTTCGGGGCTGTCGGAATACGAAACCCCCGATCGCACCGGCCCCAACGGCCCCTTCTACCTGCGCCTCGACTTCACCGAGGACGAGTTGGCAAAGAAGATCGAAGCCATGCCCGTCGAGTGGGCGCCGGGCGAGAAATGGAGCTACCGCAACACCAACTATGTTTTGCTCGGCATCATCATTCACAAAATCACCGGCACACCCTACGCGCAGTTTCTCCACGAGCGCATCTTCAAGCCCCTCGGCATGAACTCTACCCGCCTCATCAGCGATCGCGACATCATTCCCAATCGCGCCTCAGGCTACGAGATCGATCGCAACGGCGACCTCAAGAACCAGGAGTGGGTGTCGCCCACGTTCAATTCAACCGCCGACGGCGCGCTCTACTTCAACGTGCTCGATCTGGCTAAATGGGACGAGGCGCTCTATGGAACCAAGCTGCTAAAGCAATCAAGCCTCGACCGTATCTGGACCGTCTACCCGCTCAATGACGGCAAGCCCAATCCAGGCCACTACGGATTCGGCTGGGATATCGACGACCAGAATGGCCACAAGCGCATCGAGCACGGCGGCGCATGGCAGGGGTTCACCTGCCAGATTTCGCGCTATCCAGACAACAGCCTCACCGTTGTGGTGCTGACCAACCTCGATTCCGGCCACTCCGATCCGGAAATCATCGCACACGTGGTCGCTGGCCTCGTCGATCCCGCGCTGACCGTGCCCAAACTGGAAGCGATCGCGGACAATCAGCCGCAACTAGCCGACCGGCTCAAGAAGCTTCTGGATGAAATTGTCGCGGGCAAAGATATCCGCCCGGAAACCACCCCGCATTTGGCTGCGCTCATCACCCCGGACATGTCGAAACGCGTGCAGCGGCGCCTCTCGAAACTCTGGCCGGGAGGCACGCTCATGCTCGTGAAACGCGTGAAAGGTCCGGAAGGGACGGCGGAGTGGGTCTCCACCTATCGTCTGAGCAACGGCAACGACGCCATGTTGCTTGTGTTCGGCGTAGGCGCAGACGGCAATATCCCCATCCTGGGTCTCTCGCCCAACCACGAGTACGAGTAGGCACGAGAATTCGATGCGTCTTTACACCCCGCCGCATCCCCTGCCACACTAATACGTGGACACCCAGACAATCGTTATCCTCGACTTCGGCTCGCAGTACACCCAGCTCATCGCGCGCCGCATCCGCGAGCTCAACGTCTTCTCCGTAGTCCTGCCCTGCACCGCTCCGCTCTCTGAAATTCAGGGCTATAAGCCCATCGGCATCATCCTCTCCGGCGGCCCATCCTCGGTCTACGACGGCGACGCTCCGCCCGCCGACCCGAGAATCC
>Ga0335074_10004836_pt1 | contig 18594 bp, 18 predicted proteins | sample Lox_Sample_23_FD_206715 | JGI IMG/M metagenome (GOLD analysis project Ga0335074, IMG submission 206715) | Soil microbial communities from Loxahatchee National Wildlife Refuge, Florida, United States - Lox_Sample_2.3 | ecosystem: Environmental > Terrestrial > Soil > Wetlands | place: USA... | reverse complement strand
GTCCCGGTCCTTGTCCGGTCAATGCCGCCGGTTGTCCGCCGGGTCGCCCGGGTGCTGGGACTGGAGCATCTTGGCAGCGTGCGGACGGGGGGTTCGGGATGAGGACGGGTGCCGCCCGCGGCCAGCAAGGCCACTTCCATGAGGCCGGCTTTTACCGTTCCGATGCTGAATTCCGCGATCTCATCGTGCCGTTCGCTGAAGAGGGTATAGCTGCGGGCGAGCCCGTCATCATCGGTTATGACGACCGTAAGAACGCCCTGGTGAGCTCGTGGCTTACCGATCCGTCCGCGGTAACATTCCTCGCCGATACGAGCCTGTACGCCACGCCGTCCCGGGCCATCGCAACCTACCGGCGGCTCCTTGAGTTTCATGCCGCCAGGGGCGCCGGGCAGATCCGGATAACCGGAGAGCTCCCCCACCCGGGTAACGGAGGGAGCTTCGAGGGCTGGGACCGCTACGAAGCGGCGGTCAACACCGTCTGGGACGACTTCCCGGTATGGGGCCTGTGCCTGTATGACACCGTGACCGCGCCCGCCGCGGTACTCGCTGTCGCCGCAAGGACGCATCCCAGCATCGTCTCGCCCTCAGGCATCCATCGTGCGAACGACCGCTTCCAAGATGGCAGGGAATTCGAAGCGCTCCCCTTCGCCCCTGATCCACTTGAACAGACCAGGCCCATGATCGAGCAGGTCGACAGGTCCGCTGCCGAGGCCCGGCAGGCGCTCGCGCAGATCGGCCGCGGCCGTGTCGCCGACGCGGCCCTGGAAGACCTGGCGATCGGCGTCACCGTGGCCGTCAGCAACGCCCTGGTCCACGGGCGCGGACCTGTGACTGTGCGCTTCTGGGCCACACCGGACCGCATCGTGATCACCGTTCATGACCAAGGACCCGGCCCAGCCGATCCCCTGGCAGGCCTGGTTCCCACCCCCGCCAACTCGGCGCAGCCAGGACTTGGGCTGTGGCTCATCCACCAGCTCGACATCGATGTCGCACACAAGCAGGCGGACGACGGCTTCACGGTAAGGCTGCGCGGCGGCACCACGATTGGCTGAGCCGGGCCAGCGCCGTGGGGCGGGTCACAGGCAACCCTTATCCCGAGATTCTTCCACCACGGATCGAGCGGACCCAGAACCGAGGACGGGCAGTGGCGGCACGCCGTCCGACATTGAAGGACGTTTCGCGAATCGCTTCATTGCCCGTTGCGAGACTGCTTGCTCAGCGCATCAGCTTCGCGGCCAACGCCGGACTGGCCGCCCAGCCAGGCCGTATGTCCATGCGCGAACTGGAATACTCACTCACGCTATCCCGACCTGGCCGACGATCGCCGTAGAGGATTCTCCATCGTTCTGGTAGGAAATCAGATCGCCGATTCCGATCGGCTTCTTGCCGGGCCAGGCGCGTTCGTGGCCGCACGCAGATCCGCCAAATCTGGGCTTCCCGGCTCCCGGCACCGAGCCGTTGCCGCCCGGCCAAATGCGAATCGCAGGCGTGCTTTGCGGATTTCCCCGCGCATCGCGATTAGAGGTAGCCGAGTCAGCACCCCCGTGCGGATGTGTAGGGGTCCCGCCAGGCCTGGGCTACATAGGATGCCGCGCCGTGAACCGGCCGCGGATACATCACCTGTCCCCGAATGCGGGCCGACAGCCTGCCGGAGGTGACGTTGCAGCCCGCCGGATTCCCCGAAATCAAGGCCACTCCTGAGACCAGCGCCACTGGGCCCCCGGTTCACCGAGGAACCGGCGGCCGGACCGGACGCGTCATCGCCGCGGCCGCGCACCAGATCGATCGCGGCGCCCTCGTCTGCCTTGCCGAGCAGCATCACCGGGAAGACACGGACCGGTGAACCCGGCGGAGGCGGCTGGTGCGCCTTACCGTGGCCGGTAAACGTGTCACAGGCGTACGACTGTTTTTCCGCGGCTGCGTCCTTCGCTTTGTGCGATGTGCGCATCGATCGCCTCGGCCCAGTCCACGACGGCCGGCGCCGGGATGTGCAGGCCGTCGTGGGTGAGCGTGAGGACGCCCTGGATCAGGCTGAGCGCTTTCGGCGGGGCCTTCCTGGCCCGGTTGAGGATGCTGAATCCGGTGATGGTCAGGTTCTGGGTTCTCAGGTCCGGAACCGGCGGTGGCGCGGGATCTGGTTCGCCGGCCGCGGCGCCGTAGGACACGACCCGGCCGCCGACCGCCAGTCCGCCAAGAACCGAGGCAAGGACGCCGCCGCCGACGGATTCGAGCACCACGTCGAATCCGGGCACTCCCGCAGTTTGCAGCGCCCTGTCGACGAAGCCGTCGCCCAGGGTCACCGGGGCGTAGGCGGCCGCGAGCGTGGCGGCCTGGGCCGGGGACCGCACCAGGCCGATCACGCGGTCGGCACCCTGTCGGGCCAGCAGCTGGCCGATCGCGGACCCGACGCCGCCGCTGGCAGCCGTCACCAGCACCGTATCGCCCGCGTCGGCGTGCGAGACACGCACGAGCCCGAAAGCGGTAGCCCAGGTGAGCGGGATGGTCGTCGCGGCGGCGAGGTCAAGACCCGCGGGAACCGGCACAGTCAGGCCCGCGCGGGCGACCGCGACATCCGCCAGCCCCGTCCCGTCGACCGTAAATGCCACCACCCGGTCCCCGGCCGCGACAGTGTCCACCCCCTCGCCCAGCGCGTGGATGGTGCCGCCGACCTCCATCCCCGGGACGAACGGCCACCCGGTGAAGTAGCCGGGCACGCCGCGCCGGGCCAGGACATCGACGAAGTTCAGTCCCGCGTACTCGACCCTGATGGTCACCTGGCCCGGCCCGGGGGCCGGCTCGTCTCGCTCGGCGAACCGGACAACTTCCGGACCGCCCGGTTCGGTGATTTCCATTGCTCTCACGGGCTTCTCCAATCCGATCACCACGGGGTGCGGATGCCTGGGCTAGCGGCGATCTGGCTGACGGCGAGCCGCGGCGGCTGGCGGGACCGGCATGCTCCACTGACATGACTCCAACTCTACCCTTGCCATACTAGCGAGCGCTAGTTAGCATCATGCTATGAACTAGCGCTCGCTAGTATCACGCACCGGCGAAGGAGGAGCCATGGGCACCGGCGATCAGGACGTTGAGCCGAGGATTACGGGTACCGGATCGGGAAGGGCGCCGGCCACCAGCCGCGCCTTCCGCACGGGCATGGCCGCGGCCCGGTCGCCGGGGGCGTTGCCCAGGGAGCAACGGCGCGCTCGCAAGATCGCCATGAGCAAGGCGGAACTGGACGCCTTCCTTACGAGGCAGCGCACGTGCCGGATCGCGACCGCCAGCCAGGACGGCCCGCACCTGACACCGCTCTGGTACGTGTGGGACGGGACCGCGCTGTGGCTGTATTCCGTGGTCAGGAGCCAGCGCTGGACCGACATTAGCCGTGACCGGCGGGTTGCGGTACTCGTCGACGCCGGCGACGCGTACGGCGAACTGCGCGGGGCTGAACTGCGCGGCGCGGCCGAGATCGTCGGCGAGGTACCGCGGACCGGGGCACCCGACGCCGGGCTGGCAGAGCCCGAGCGGCTTTACGCCCGCAAGTACGAAGGCACCGGCGTGATGCACCACACCGGCTACCATGCCTGGCTGCGGCTGGCTCCCGGCAAGATCACCAGCTGGGATTTCCGGAAGAAGGCCTCCTCCGAGGATTACGACTTCGGCTGAACCGCGGCCGGCTCACGGGTCCGGGTCATCAGGTTCCTGCTGCGCCCGGCGCCCCGGTGACGGCCGGCCCGGGAACGAAGCCGGCGATGCGCAGCGCGAAGTCCGCGTACTCGTCTGCTACCTGCCCGGCGGTGCGGGCGCCGTCGTCGCGGAACCAGCGGGCGATGCTGAGGCACATCTCGAGGATCGCGAACGAGGCGAGCGCCGGGGACTCGACGTGGAAGTCGCCTGCGGCCGCGCCATCGGCGATGATGGCGCGCACCGCTCGCTCGTGATACCGCTCCTGCTGGCGTATCCGGGTCCGGGCAGGCTCGGGCAGGCTCGTGGTGTCCCGGCTGGCGACCAGCGCCTCGCGGCGATGGGTGGCGTGCCGCAGGGCGTAGACCCGGACGGCCCGGCGCAGCTGCTCCACCGGGTCGCTCACATCGTCGACGGCGGTCCGGAAGTCGGCCAGGACGGCGTCGACGGTCCGTCCGATAATCGCCTCGAGCAGGTCCTGCTTCGAGCGCATGTGGTTGTACAGGCTCGGGGTGCGGATGCCCAGGCTGGCGGCGATCTGGCTGACGGCGGTGCCGTGATATCCGCGCTCGGCGAACAGCGTGAGCGCGGCGTCGAGCACGGCACCGGCGGTGACAGCGGGCCGCGCCTCATTGGCGGCGGGACCGGCATGCTCCAGTGACATGACCCGGATCCTACCCTTGCCATGCGAGCGAGCGCTAGTTAGCATCATCATGATGAACGAACTAGCGCTCGCTAGTTTCACATTCGCTCACAGACAGAGGAGGAGCCATGAGCGCCGGCCACCAGAACGTTGAGGCCAGGATTACGGGTACTAGATCGGGAAGGCCGTCGGCCGTGCCCGCCACCATGCGCGCGGTCGTCCTGGATGCCCCGGGACCGCCGTCCGCCCTGGCCATCCGCGAGCTCCCGGTCCCGGTACCGTCACCCGGCCAGGTGCTGATCAGGGTCAGGGCGTTCGGGCTCAACCGCCTCGAACTGTACCTCCGGCTCGGCCTGTCGGAGGGCGTCAGCTTCCCCAGGGTGCCGGGCGTCGAGGCGGTGGGCGTCGTGGCCGAATGCCCGGGCGGGGAGTTCCGAGCCGGGCAGCAGGTCGCCGCGGTCACGGGGGGCATGGGCCGCGTCTTCGACGGCGGGTACGCCGACTACACCTGCGTCCCCGCCGCCCAGGTGTTCCCGTTCCGCAGCGACCTGGACTGGGCCACCCTCGGGGCCGTCCCCTTGATGCTGGAGACCTCCTACGGGTCGCTGACCACGGGCCTGGACGCCCGTCCGGGGCAGTCCATCCTGATCCGCGGCGGCACCTCCTCGGTCGGGCTGGCCACCGCGGTCCTGGCCCGGCGGCGCGGGATGACGGTCCTGTCCACCACCCGCAACCCGGGCAAGGCCGAAGCGGTCACCAGGGCCGGCGCGGACCACGTGCTCATCGACGACGGGCACGTCGCCCGCCAGGTCCGCCAGATACTCCCCGGCGGCGCCGACAGCGCGCTCGAGCTGGTCGGAACGCCGACGCTGCCCGACACGCTGCGGTCGGTCCGGGTCCACGGGGTGGTGTGCTTTTCCGGGATGCTGTCGAACCAGTGGACCGTGCACGACTTCTACCCGCTGGACTACCTGCCCACGGGCGTGCGGCTGACCGCCTACAAAGGGGACCCAGCCGACCTCCCGCCCCAGGTCCTGCAGGACTTCCTCGACGCCGTCGCGGCCGGCACGGCCACCGTCCCGATCGGCCGCGTCTACCAATTCGACCAGATCGTGCAGGCGCACACCGACATGGAGCAGAACCGGGCCAGCGGCAAGCTCGTCGTCACGACATGAGAAGGCTTCCGACGGAGGGACAAGCGAATGAAGATCGCGGTTCTCGGAGCCGGCGCCGTCGGCTCCACGATAGGAAGGCTCTGGCACGCCGCCGGCCACGACGTCACGTTCGCGGCCCGGCACGCCACCCGGCCGCGGGCGCTGGCAGCGGAACTCGGGGGGCGCTCGCACGCGGCCTCCGTCGCCGGCGCCGTGGCGGCCGCCGAAGTGGTGCTCGTCGCCGTCCCGGCCCTCGCTGTGACCGACATGCTGCAGGCGGCCGGCCCGCTGGATGGCCGCATCATGATCGACGCGGCCAACTCGCTTGAAAGAGGGGTATTCCGCCAGCAGGAGCTGTCACTGCGTTCGCTCGCCGACGCGTTCCCTCGGGCGCGCTGGGCGCGCGCCTTCAACTCGCTCAACGTCAACGTCATGGCCAGCGACAACCACCGCGAGCCGCCCTGGGTCCTGTTCCTGTCCGGCGACCAGCAGGCCAAGCGGGTCGTCGCCCGGCTGATCCGGGACGCCGGATTCGACCCCGTTGACCTGGGCGGCATCGACGACAGCCAGCTGCAGGACCCCGGCAGCGCGCTGTGGACCTACCCCCTCACCCACGACGAGGCGATAGCGCTCGCCGCGCGGATAAAGTCCGGGGACACCGCCGCGGCCGATCCGCTGACCGCGCCATTCGAGAAGTTCCGCGACCACGCACCGGACGATCCCGCGTTCTTCCTCGCGCACCTGTCGCACGCGGTCTTCGAGGCCGGGATCTGGCGGGCCGTTGACGCCAAGTGGGACGGCATCCGGCAGGCATTCCACCGCTTCGACCCGGCGCAGGTCGCCGCCATGACCCCGGACCAGATCGCCGCAACCGAAAACGACCCCCGCGTCATCCGCAACAAGGCCAAGATCCGGGCCACTGTGCACAACGCGCGGGAGGTCCTCGCCGTACTCGACTCCTACGGCAGCATCCGCGCCTATCTCGCGTCGTTCCCGGACGCGCACGCCGCCTCCGCAGACATGCGGCGGCGCTTTAAGTTCCTCGGCGACACCGGCGTATGGCGGCTGCTAACCAGCGCGTCGCGCGACATCGGGTGACCCAGGTGTACAGCGGCTGTCGGGAACGTCGATGCCACGCTCCTGCGGAAGCGGCCTGCGTTGCCACGCCCTCGGCCAGGAGCCGCTTTGGCGAAGTGGTCGCCTCGGAGTAGGTGGCCTCGCGCCCCGACCTGCTAGGAGGGCCGCCTGCCGTGCGACGCGCCAACCGGGAGATCGCCCGCCTAGACCTTCGGGAACGACGGCTGGTTCGTATCGCCCGGGATTCCCCGGGATGGCCGAAGTCCGCCGCGTCCCGGTCGCCCGCGTCCACACTTATCATCCGTCGGCCGGCGAAGAACGCCTCCAGTCAGCCGCAACGGACAGGCACTGGTGCTCGTGCCATGGCCGGTGTCCGGTACGGACCCAGGTGCCTTACGCGCCTTCGCCGCCTTGCTCTGCGGCGGTGCCCGGTTGCGTCTGTACTTGCGGGGGCGCAGCCGCATGCCTGTGAACGGCATGGCTGGCGCTGGCCAGCATCATCTCGGCGGCGCCGAGCCGCATGGCCGCGTCATACATGTCATGAGCCATCGCCTCGCGGCCAGCCTCGATGGTCTGCATGCAATGTTCCAGGATCCGAGGTACGTCCAGTGGATCGCTCATCCCATCCTCCCTGTCAGCCGCGGTAGGGCCATGCTAAGGCAGCTGTCAGCGCTGCCGGCAGGCAAGGTCAGGCGCGGTGAGGCCTTCGAGCGGCGCCGCCGAGCGACTGCTGGCCGACGGACTCGGCGCCCAGCGGGACCAGGATGCCGCCCCGCGGACGGCGATATGGGCCCTGCGCATGTTCGTCACCCGCTGCCTGCACGCCTACGGTCCAGTCGCGCCGCAGCACTTTGTCAGGTGATGGCTCGCCATCCCGCCGCCGTCCGCGGCCGGGCCGTTCGGCACGCTGGCCGACGCCCTGGAGCGCACCGCGACGCCGCCTGGGCCGCGCCGCGGGATCGGCCTGCTGCCCTATTTCGACGCCTACCTCGTCGTGGGTCAGCCCCGGGATCGCCTGTACCGGGCACGGCCGCCGCCCGCGCGCTCACCCGGCGGGCCAGGCCAGAACTACCGGTCTTGCTGGTCGACGGCGTGGTCGACGGCGTGTGGCATCCGCGGCGCTCCGGGCGCAGAACATCCTGATCTGCACGCCGCGAACCGCCGCAGCCAGGCGCCGTGATGCGGGCCAGATCGGCGGGTCGGGGAGCGGTCATTTGGGGCGTTGACGGGGCCTCTCAGCAGTCCCGGTATGGCCTATTGGATGGTCGCTTGTTCTGTATATTTATACATCGCCATCTTTGGGGCGAACGTCCGCATCTGCCGCATGGCGCTCGTTGAAACGCGCGGGACTGTGCTGCCGGACGAGGTCGATGCGAACGCCCAGACCCAGGTAATCGGCTAAGTCGGCCCGCAGAGCGGTGGCGACATCCGCGCTTCGGTCCTCGGCCGCCGCCCTTCCTCGATCCACGCTGGCATCGCCTCCAGGTCGGCCCCTGCTTTGCGACACAGCCTCGAGGTCTGGCGCTCAGGGCTCGTCGAACTCGTCGGCCTGAAAGCCCTTGAGGAGCCCGCAGACCTCGGCGAGTAGGTCCTCCCTGCCCCTGTGAGGTGGTGCAGCGCGGCCACCGCGGCGGCCTGCTCGTCCGCGTTAGCTCCCGCCATCGGGCATAGTGACGGGGCTCCCCTACAACTCGGCGACAAGGATCTGGTCAGCCTGCGGGCGCAACTCGATCACCTCGTCGCTTTGATGCTGAAGGGTGACCAATGGCTCAGACCGATCACAGGTCTCGTCCGTGCCATTACTCCCTTAGGTTGCGCACCTCAAGGTGATGTGCACGGGGGTGCTCAGGAGGCCCTGGGAGTCGTAGATCCACGCTTCGACCTGGCTCGTGTACTGCTGCGCGGTGCTGCACTCCAGGTTGAACGGGTAATCGATGCTGGCCTTCCCGACGATGCCGTAGGAGGGTCTGGAGAACGGGTGGCTCTCCGCCGCCCAGCCAGATCCGTTAACGCCGACGAACCCGAAGCCCATGGCATCGTGGCCTGGATCAGAGTAGTGGAGGCTGAAATAGTAGAGGCCCCCCTTCTGGTAACCGTCTACTCCGGCTATCTCCGGAATCCGCTGCAGCGGTGCCTTGAACAGCTTGCCGAGGTGGCTCACGCCGTAATCGAGAGCACGCGGGAGCGGAGGGTCAGGCAGCTTCGGCGCGCAGTCAAACGCCGCCATCTTGAACAGGCTGTACCAGGTATAAGCGCCGTTAATGAACTTGCCAACGCCGTACAGTATGTACCACTTTCCAGCCTTGGAGAACACGCCCAGGTCATATCCCAGGTCCTTCTCGGACAGGCCCACGCTGATCGGGTCCGGGAACTGGTCCGTGATGCACGAAGCGGGAAGGCCGTTCATCTCCCACCACGCTTGCCAGATAGACGACGTGTCGTAGGTGAACAGGAATGTCTTAGGCGCTATTGAGTTGCACGGCCCTGACTCGGTGGTGGTGACAACTTCGACGTAAGTGCCGAAGTGCTCGTGATTGTAGCTATGCGAGGCGATCAGGTGCAAACCGTCACTTGGGTGGACGAAGGTTTTCGTCGAGGTTTTTCCGTCTCCCCAGTTGACGACCTGCGTGAAGGTGCAGGACCCGAGTCCGGATCCCGTAAAGGTTACCCAGCGGTCGACAAACGGGCTCGTGCTCTCGCAGGAGGGGTACGGGCCGAATTCCGGGTAAGTGCAGGGCGCCAGATTGTAGCCGAACCCGCCGTATGACCCATCCGCGGAAACCGCTGCGCCGACCGCTTCCCGCGCGGAAGGATTGTATGGCGCGGCCTGCGCGGCCCCGGCGCTCATGCTGGCGACCAAGGCTACTACCAGGATCACCGGCAGCAGGGTGATCCTGACGATGTGCTTGCCCATCGTGTTCCTCCCCAAATGCGTTCACACGAATGCGGCTAGGTTGGGCGAGTAGCAAGAGGGACCAGGGTTTCCCCGCGTGTCAGCGGGAGCGCAAATAGCCGTATAGAGGGGACGGTATCCAGAGCAGATGCACAGCATTCACGGCAGGCGCAGTCCCCCCGGGTACCTTGCCCTATGGATATTTGCTCAGATTCAAACACGCATAAGGCATGTGCGCAAGAGGGCGTTCATCGCTTCTCACTCACCGTGGGGGTCGCACGTCAATGCCCTGCTGGGACCGTCGCGAGCATGGCGACGGCGAAAGCCCTGGCCGCTGCTCATCACAACCAGGATATGAGGACGACCGGAGACCAGTTCACGGTTACTCTCGTGACCGCGGTCCGGTACGGCTCCGGAGGTGGCGTTTGCTGCCCGACGTGGGTGACCTGCGCGGCCGCTCGGCCACTGGCCGGATGGCGTGGCAGACTGGCCCGATGGTCCTGTTCCGCCTCAATGGCGAGGTAAGTTCTGACAACCTGAGCGCGATCCAGCCGCTGCTCGTGCAGTTCACCGGCGGCCGGGTCACTTCGACCCCGGAAGGCCTGCACGTGGAGGGCGCGATGGAAGGTACCGATGCCCGCGACGTGAACCGCCGGCTGCTATCGGCGCTGCGGCGCGTCGAGAAACGCACGCGGCTGCGTGCTGAATGGACCGCGGGCGGTACCACTTACCGGTTCTTCGATTACGTACCTAAGTCCGAACGACCTGCATAAGATACATCCAGGAATGGCATCCCGACCATGCAGGCACCGCCGCGAATACGCTCACATGCCGCTCCTCGTGCATTTGGCAGGGCTGGGGATGCCGGGACGGCGGCGTCAGTGGCGTGCTTGGTGATCGTATAGTGACGGGCATGCCGGCTGGTGTGCCTGCCCCGGACGCGCCGGTGGTCTCGGTTGCCGGGGCGATCGCTCGCATGGAGGCGATCGCGGCGGCACTGCCGGCGGCCGATGGGCTGGCGTGTTTCAATCGCATGTACCTGGATGTGACCCAGCAGGTGAACAGCCAGCTCGGCCAGGGCTTCTTCGCCGACCCGGCGTTCATGACGGCGCTGGACGTGGCGTTCGCGAACCTGTACTTCGCCGCCGCCGACGCCGCCAGTACCCCGGCGGCGGTGCCGCTGGCGTGGCGGCCGCTGGCAGCCCGGCGCGCGGTGGCGGGGATCGAACCGGTCCAGTTCGCGCTGGCGGGCATGAATGCCCACATCAACCACGACTTGCCGGTGGCGGTGGTCAGCACCTGCACGGCCCTGGCCACCGCGCCGGACGCTGGCACGCATTACGCGGACTACCAGAAGGTCGACCAGCTGCTGGATGCGGCCGGGCAGTCCATCCGGCAGTCGTTCGAGAACAGCCCGGAACTGGCCGTCGACCGCCACCTGACCGCGGTGGCCAACTTGATCGCCACCTGGACTATCAACAGCGGCCGGGACCTGGCCTGGAACAACTGCCTGCTGCTGTGGGCAGTGCGCGATGATCCGATCGCGCGCGGGCTGTTCCTCGACACCCTGGCTGCATCAACCGCCCTGGCAAGCCAGATGCTGCTCGTGGCAGTTTGAGGCCGCCCGGCAACACCCGAGCCCAGCCCGCGCGCTGCACCGCCCGGCAGCCTGGCCCCGGTCGCCGCAGCCGCTTCTTCCGATGTGCGGGCGTTGCAGGGCCTTATTGTTATGGCTCGGATGTATCTTTCCGGCACGCGCGGCGATCGTTAATTCAGCCCTGCCCTCACTAAGGTCAGCTGAATGGACAGCGCCCCGGCTGGCTGCCTGCGTTCAGCGGGAAGCCTGGATAAACCAGCCTACCGCCACCACAATGATGGCCGCCAGAATTACACCGGCAATAGCGCCGGCACCAATTAGCATCGCAACGAAAGTTTCCATCATGTCCCCTATCGTGGTTACCTCCATCTGCCTGCAGGGTCCGCCCCGCTGGCAGACTCACGCCAGGGACTTCGGCCTGTTCCGCCGGGGCTAACGTCCCGATGATGGACACTGCAGGCATCTGCCGCGCGGTCCCGGCGCAGGCCGGCGCGGTCTCCTCGCGGAGGACCCGGTCCTGATCCAGGGCACGCTGGTCACCGGCTTCCGGCGGGCAGGCAGCGCCCTGGCCGCAGCCATCCCGGCTGACAAGAACCGCGGCGGCATCCCGCCCGACATGCCAGCCTGCGATCCAGCCGACCGCGATCCAGCAAACGACACCTCTGACCCGCCAGAGTCCCCACGCCAGGGGTGGGGCCAAATCAGAGGAGGCGGCCAAATCAGGTTGACAAAGCCAGATAGTGACCTCCGGCGGTCAGAGGCGGCTTCTTGGCTCAGAGGTGGCCCGGTGTTTGCCGTCCGCTTATCGAGACGGGTCGTATCCGGATCCAGAATGGACGGTCTACGGCGGTGACCCATGGGTGCAGGCCGAGGCGGCTCAGGCGCTGTATCTCAGCCTCGTCGTAGACCGCATCGGCGCGGCCGTTAACCAGGACGCTCCATCCGGACTTGGTCCGCTCGTCGTATCCGTCTGCCTCGAATGCCACTAGATCCTGGCCTTCGGCCGCGGACAGCTTCGAACCGCGGGCCGTGCGGAAAACCGGGTCCTGGCCGTCCACGACGTGATTGACCGGCAGGACCACGATCTCGCCATCGGCGAGAAAGCTGACCCGTCCGACCGGGACTGCGGCCAGCAACTGGAGGCACACGTCGAATGGCAATATCTCGAGCCCTGCATGATCGGTCGGGTAACGTGGCATTTCGCGCTCCGCTGACATTGGCCGCAGATAGCCCCGGGAGTGCCGGGCAGCACCCTGATGCGATCGGGTGTCGTCTCAGACGCTGGCCCGCCGCCGCGCGCATTGCCAACGGCCTGAGGTCCCGGGAAACCAGGGTCTTTCGGCCCGGCATCCCGCCCGTACACCGCACCGCGGAAAGTCGCCGTGACCTTGCCGGGCGGCTGGCACAGGTGGACGGCGAGAGGATCCCGGCGGCGGCCCGGGCCTGGGGAAGGTCGTTGGGCTCCTGCGGGCAGGACTGAGGGCCCGGGTATGACTGCCGAACGCCGCTGCCATGGCCGCCTCCGTGCCGCGACGCTGCATGCAAGGGGGTGCCAGGAGATGGGTGTCAGCTACTACGATGCGCTGTTGCCGGTACGCGAGCCCGGAGCCGGCCTGTGGGCCGTGCTGGCCCGTATCCGTCTTCCCTACCGGGTGCTCGCGGCGGTCCGCGTGCCCGCAGGCCGGGTTGTGCTCGCCTTCGTTTCTGACAGTGCGCTGCTCAGCCGCATGTTCGCGGCCAACTGGGCTCAGGTCGACGCCGGCCAGGAGCCGGACGCGACGCTCTATGCGCTGGCGGGGCCGGCCTGCGGCTACGGGCTTGATCGGCGGTGGGACGGGGCGCGATGGTGGTCGCCGGACCACAAGAGGATGGTGGTCTTCGGATTTGGCTCCTACAGGCTGGCCAAGGTGTGCGTGCGGGGCATTTGCTCGGCCGTGAGCGGGGATGACATCGTCTTCGTGCACGGATGCGCGCTGTCCGTCGGCGCGCGCGCTGGCCGGCGTGGCGTGCTTATCACGGGAAGTTCCGGTGCGGGGAAGACGACGCTGGTGGCGGGCCTGGTGCGGCATCCTGAGTGCTCAGTGGCGGTGCTGAACGATGACTGGGGTGCCCTTTCGCTCGACAGCGGGGTTCTGGTCAGCACCGGAGAACGGATGCTTCACATGAAGACGGGCAGCGTACTGGCCCTTTGCCCTGGCTTCTTCGCGACCGCGTCGGCGGGCTCGTACTCCAGCGATCTGTCAGAGCATGACCAGAACGCCCGGATGCTGGTGCCGCCGGAAAACGTCTACGGAACGGCATGGAGCACCGCGGCGACGGTGGCTGAGCATGTGGCCGTGGTTGTGCGGGAGCCTGCGGACTGGTTGCCGCCGGGCCGGGAAAACGAGACGGTCAGAGCACTTGAGAGCGAGGGTGACGCGCGTCTGATCCACCATCACGAAGCGTTCTTCAATGGATCACTGATCCTGACCACTGAAAAGGACAAGTTGCGCGAGGAACGACGCTACACGCAGCTTCTCAATCGCACAACAGTGTCATGGATAAATAATTGCAGCACGCCCGAGGCGCTGGTGAGTAACTTCATCTCCGCAGTCATGACATGAGGTAAGAACGGCATCTGCCCACTGTGCGAGTCGGCGACGGCACCGCCGCACAGGCTTCAGCACCCTACCTCTCACGCCGCTGGGAGCGCGATCGGTGACGTCGGACAGGATGCCGTTGTGGTGGTGCAAGCGGACGCCGAGGCGTAGCACGACCGGTGCATGTTCACCGGGAGCTGGGGTGCGCGGCCGCGGATCTCAGTCGGCGGCCGTGCCTGGCCGCGGGATATTTACTGGCCAAGACATTGGTGTCTGACGAGAATCAGGCTGTGGAGCATCTCTCACGTGAGCGCCTGGTAGCCGGGCTCAGCCAGATCCGCGACTGCCCGCAAGACGGCGGCCGGCTCGTCCTGATCGTCCGCCGCCCGGCCGCGGGCGAGCGCGCTCCGCTGGCCGAGGCGGTGCTGGACCAGGTCGCCGGGCTTGACGGGGACAACTGGCTCACCCGCGGCAGCACCAGCACGCCGGACGGATCAGCCGACCCGCAACGGCAGGTGACGGTGATGAACGCGCGGGTGGCCGAGCTTGTCGCCGGCGGGACTGGCAGGATGCCGCTGGCCGGTGACCAGCTGTATCTGGACCTGGACCTCAGCCTCGACAACCTCCCGGCAGGGAGCCTGCTCGCGGTGGGCCAGGCTGTGCTGCAGGTCAGCGAGGCCCCGCACCTAGGTTGCGCGAAGTTCGTCGAGCGCTTCGGGGCTGAGGCGATGCGCTTTGTCAACTCTCGCGCCGGCCGCCAGTTGCGGCTACGCGGGATGAATGCACGCGTGGTGGTACCGGGCACGGTCCGGCTCGGTGACCTGGCCGCGAAGGCTCCAGCCCGGCTGGCCCCGGGCACGCCCCGCGCATTGCCCGCCAATTCTCATTCCACGGCGCTATCCAGAGATTATCGCCCCGGCCTGCGGGGATGAGCTGCGATCGCACGGCGGTATAACACCGGCTCTCATGGCCGGATTTCGCGCGTCTCTCGGCCGGGGTGGTGGCTGCTGCGGGCTGCGGTCCGAGGTGACCGGGCCACCTCGGCGGCAAGCCCGCCACGTAGCCGCGGGCCTGTCCGATCCAGCGGTCTAGTGCCTGGTCGTCGAGCACGTTGCTATCGATCACGACGGTCCCGCGCATCGGCCGGCCGGTCATGTCGAAGGCCGCACACCCGGCTGGGCGGTCGCCGCGTCCATGTCCTGCGCGCCGATCCGCGCGATGAGCCCGTCGTCATACACGCCGGCGGTCAGGTAGCCGCCGATCATGAAGGCTAGGCCACCGAACATCGTCCGCTCACTGACCCCGGCGACATGGCGAAGGCAGGCGCGGACCCGGTCCGCGAGCAGTTCGTCAAACGCCATGCCCTGGATCGTAGGGCCCGGCCGGTCCGGCCGGCGCGCGAGGGCGGCGGGCAGAGCGCGGGGCCGCGGACCGTTGCGGCGCTGTCATCACCGCCCGGTCCGCCGAGATGAAGTCACTGACCGCTGTCCGCACCGGATCCAACGCGCGCACACTTGTCACCGAACGTAGTCACTCATCGCGCAGAGAACGCTCGCCGAGCCGCCGATATGATCGGCCGCCGCACCGTCGGATAACCGCTTCCGTGGCGCCCCGAATGGTTGTTAGGGCGCTGGCTGGCTAGGGTACTCACCTAGGCCGGGCTAGGTCAGCAGGTCAGCACGCTGCGCGCAACCGGACCAGCCCTGGCTACTGGCGACCTCGGCCAGGCGCGAGGGCATTGGCAGGACAGACGCTTGCCCTCTGCACCAGCCTCGGCGGTCCGGAAGCGGTCAGGTTCGCGCTCACATCGCCGCCTGGTGGGGCAGGCTCCCGTCGGTTTCCGGGGGCCTGCCCGATCGAAATCGGCTGCTCGGATTCCTAGCGTGAGTGTTCACGTACACCGGCAGCAGGAGGCAGGCATGACTAGCAGCGCACGTCAGGCTGGCCGCCAGGACACGCCGTGGATCCCGCTAGCGCCGGCGCGTCTGCGTCGACGCGGATTTTCGGACGGTGACGGCTTGTCTGGCAGCCCAGCGGTCACGGGGGACAGCGGCCGGCTAGGGGCCCCGGACGAGCGATCTCCGCATCCTGGCCCCAAGCTCAGGGATCTGGGGGGCTGGGGGCCGCTGGCCCGCTGCCGGAGGCCGGCCCGTTTGACCGGCGCGTGATCGCGGTTGGCGGCGTCGTGTTCGCCGTGCTGATGGCGCTGGCGGGACGGTATGGCTTTGACCGCGACAAGCTGTACTTCCTGGACGCTGCCCGGCATCTGCAGGCGAGCTATGTTGATCAGCCGGTGCTGGCGCCGCTGCTGGCGTGGGTGTCGCTGCACCTGTTCGGGGTGTTCCTGCCGCTATTCCTGCCGGTGCTCCCGCCCGCCGACATCGGCTGGAACCCGGACCTGCGCGAGACCGTCGGCTGGCCCCAGCTTGTCCGTACCGTCGATGCGGTATGGACATCCCTGCCGCCCGGTCAGCGGGCCCGCGCCGTGATCTTCACCGACGACTACGGCGAGGCCGGGGCCATCAACGAACTCGGCCGGGGAATGGGGCTGCCGACCGCCGTCAGCAGCCAGAACAGCGAGTGGTGATGGGGGCCCGGTAACCCGCACGCCACCACCGTGGTGGCCGTCGCGCCCGGGCCCGTCGACAACGGCACCGGCTACGGCGCCTACCTCGGGCAGTTTTCACCAGCGTGCGGGTGGCCGCCGCACTGTCGAACCCGTACGGCGTCCACAACCAGGAGTGGGGCGGCCACGTCTATATCTGCACCGGGCCTCGCCAGCCGTGGGCCCAGATCTGGCCACAGCTGCGCCAATACAGCTGACCGCCCAGCCGCAGTCCGCCAGCCTGGCCTGCGGGCCGGGCCGTCACCGAGCCAGCACAATCCGCACACCCGGACACCACGCACCTCCGTTCATGCCCGATCAGCTACCCCCGGAGCACGAGCCAGAACGGGACATTCTCCGCGCAGCGCATGCGCATCAAGCGCGATCGCCACTCGCACCGATTCGGCAGGGTTCCGCGCGGGCTCGGTACCGCCGGCCGGGCCGGATAAATTACGTTCCGTGGAACCGTCTCAGCAGGGGCCACCCTCCCGGGTGCACGAGTGGCCCGCGCCCGTCCCCGGCCGGCAGTAGCCACGGTTTATCGCACCGCTAGCCCCGGCACCGGTTGGCTCGCCAACGCGGTATCGCCGCGCCCGGGATCATGTCGGCCGCCGGCGGCGCGTGGCACTGGCACCGCATCTGGGGCCGCGACATGCCGCCGGCCGGGCCCGTCCGTGGCCGTCCGTGGAAAGCCAGCGGTGTCGCCGACCGTCATGGGCCGCAGACGCCGTCCGCTATGCGTCCGTGGATACCGCGGCACATCGACTCACGGTGACACACCGTGATACGCGGCGTGACGAGAAGGAAACGGCCCGCCTAGCGGAGAATTCACAGCTAGCGGGCCGTTTTCGCGGGTAGTGGCAGGTGTTGGGTTCGAACCAACGTAGGCTGAGCCGACGGTTTTACAGACCGCTACTGCCTGCACCTCCACATAGCTATTGAACTGCGTAAACAGCCCGATTAGCCGGATTCCGTCAGACCCGACTCTCCGGTGCATCCGCTTTATGCGGTGAGCCGGGAGAGGTCCAGCTGAGCTTCGGGCCCGTCCGCGACCCGGACGATGACGGTAGCGTTCCCGCCTACGGCTTCCAGGTAGGCGTTGAGAGCCGGGCTGCCAGCACGCACCCCGCGGTTCCCCCGCCTACGATGACGAATTCGTAGTGGCTCATTAGATCCCTCCCTGGAGTCGTGGCGGTCGGCAGGTGGCGCGCGGGGAGGCTTGCTCCCGGTGTCCGCACGCGCGCGGCTTCCTGAAAGCGAGTCTCATGCGGCTGTCGGGCTCGTATCCGCGGGTGGCCAGCGCGGGCGGCTAGAAGGCGGCCGTACTGCCGGGCAGGGCGCGGTCGATCTGGCTGCGGGAGGTGATGCCGAGTTTGGCGAAGACGTTCCCCAGGTGGTACTGAACGGTGCGCGGACTGAGGAAGAGCCGGGAACCGATCTGGGAGTTCGTCAGCCCGTCGCGGGCCAGCCGGGCGATCTGCGCCTCCTGGGCGGTCAGCTCCTTGCCTGGTACCGTGGGGCGCCTGCGGGTGGTCTCGCCGGTGGCCTTCAGCTCGTGCCGAGCACGGTCGGCGAATGCCTCCATGCCCATCGCTTCCAGCATGCCGTGCGCGACGCGCAGTTCCACCCGCGCCTCAGTGCGGCGGCGCTCGCGGCGCAGCCATTCCCCGTACAGCAGGTGGGCGCGGGCCAGATCAGGGCGGAGGCGGGTGCGGGACAGGCGCTCGATCGACTCGCGGTACAGCCGGTCCGCGGCCTCGTCCTCGGTCAGCAGTGCCCGGCAGCGTACCTCGATACCAAGCGCCCAGTCCGTGCCGCTCGCGCTGGTCATTTCGGCGAGCCGGGCCACCGCGCCGGCCGCCGTGTCGCTGTCTCCGCTTCGTGCGGCGGCCTCGACCAGCTCAGCCAGGGCCCAGCCCGGTGAAACCAGGTCGCCTTCGCCGCCGACGGCCTGCCGGGCCGCGGCCATCGCCTGCTGATAATGGCCGAGGCCGTTGCTGACCAGCGCTTCCGTCCACCCGGTCAGAGTTATCCCCATCCCCTCTCCCCGGCCGGCCGCGTCGCGCATAATAACCTCGTTCATTGCGGAGACAGCGCCCGCGTCGCCACGGAATCCGGCCAGGAACAGCGTGGAGTAGGGCGGCCGCCTGGTGCCTGTCGCCTCGCCCACCGCCTCCTGCTCACCGGCCAGTACAGCGGCACTGGCCAGGTCGCCGGCCAGCAACAGGATGAGAGCGCGGGCGGGGAGAGCGAGCGGGAGCGAACTCAGCGACCCGGCCTCGCGGGCCAGTTCGAGGAACCGGATCGAGAGTTGCTCCCAGCGATCGTCGTCCCACACATGCAGCGCCGCGACACACGCCAGCCA
>Ga0335074_10004835_pt1 | contig 18595 bp, 10 predicted proteins | sample Lox_Sample_23_FD_206715 | JGI IMG/M metagenome (GOLD analysis project Ga0335074, IMG submission 206715) | Soil microbial communities from Loxahatchee National Wildlife Refuge, Florida, United States - Lox_Sample_2.3 | ecosystem: Environmental > Terrestrial > Soil > Wetlands | place: USA... | reverse complement strand
AAACTGGATCGTGGTGAGCAGTAAGCGTCCGGTCTGACCAGGTCGCATGAATGGAGGAGTGTTCTGTCCACTACTTTATCTATGGAGACTTCGCGGATTGATTCTGTCCATTAGGCGGCACGGAGCGGCCCAGAGGGGACGCCAAACTGGCATCAGATGACTTTCTTGTAGGCGCCGGCAACCTTCTCACCTGCTAATTTGAACGCAGCCGCTGCCGTATCTGCTGCCGCAAGGGTATGCATCAGCGCCGATTTCCTTCGTGTTCCGCTGTGCTGAACAGCGGCAGTTTCAATCCCACCGCCGAAAATTGTGTGCGCATCTTCCAGCCGATCGATAGCCGAGTTCAATTCCGCGACAACGGAATCAGCTTCGTCTGCAAATACGACTAATTCCACGTTGATCTTGCGGTACGCCATGACGTTGCACCTCTTTCGCCATTCTACTGCCACAGATCCCTGGCTCAGCGGTACACGTCGGTGGAGGCCGTGAGAGGCAGGAATGGATCTCAAGTGTCCATCAAGTTGGCGAAGTGGACATTTGAGATCAGGCGAGATCGTTCTGAGGTGCGATGAGATTCCAGGGCAGAAGCTCGTGGATGCGGTTGATCGGGTGGTCGGCGATGCGTTCGAGCACATGGCGCAGATAGAGTTCCGGATCGAGGCCATTGAGCTTGGCGGTGCCCAGCAGGGAGTAGATCGCAGCCGCACGTTCGCCGCCAGCGTCAGAACCGGCGAAGAGATAGTTTTTGCGGCCCAGGGCCACAGTACGCAGAGCGCGTTCGGCAGCGGAGTTGTCCATCTCGATCGATCCATCATCGAGATAACGCATGAGGGCACGCCAGCGCGAGAGCGCATAGCGAATCGCCACAGCCGTATCGGACTTGCGTGACAAGCCTGCGAGTGTTTTGTTGAACCACCCATGAAGATCGTCGATCAGGGGACGAGCCCGCGCCTGGCGGATTACGCATCGTATGTCGGCGGGCTTGCCGCGGATCTCGCGTTCGATGTCATAGAGAGCGCCGATCCGCTGGATAGTTTCCGCAGCAAGGGCTGAACCGTTGGCCACTTGAATGTCATAGAACTTGCGGCGGACGTGCGCCCAGCATGCGGCTTCCTGTATCCTTCCACCCTCGTAGAGATGATGGAAACCGGCGTAGCCATCGGCCTGCAGGATACCGGTGAAGTTAGATAAATGCTGCCTGGGATGCTCTCCCTTGCGATCTTCTGAATAAGCGAACCACACGGCGGGCGCGGTGGTGTCGTCTGAGGGACGATCATCGCGCACATAAGTCCAGAGTCGCGCTGTTTTGGTCTTGCCCATACCAGGTGCCAGCACGGGAACAGGCGTATCATCGGCGTGCAGCTTCGAGGCAGCCAGCACATGCTGGCGCACTGCATCCACGAGTGGAGCAAGTAACTGACTGCTAGCGCCGACCCAATCGGCCAGCGTGGAGCGATCCAGATCGACACCGACACGAGCGTAAATCTCCGACTGGCGATAGAGCGGAAGATGATCAGCGTATTTCGAGACCAGTACATGGGCCAGCAGCCCTGGGCCGGCCAGTCCGCGCTCAATCGGTCGCGATGGCGCTGGCGCTTCGACGATCACGTCACACTTCGTGCAGCTCAACTTCGGGCGTACGTGACGAATCACCTTGAAGCTGGCCGGGATGTACTCCAACATCTCAGAAACATCTTCACCCAGCTTGCGCAGCTCACCGCCGCACTGCTCACAGCTGTCTTGTTGCGGCAGATGCGTATGCACTTCGCGCGGCAGGTGCTCGGGCAGCGGCCGCCGCGTTGGCCTGCTTCTAGTATCTGCGACTGTCGATGTGGTTGCGGCGCGTTCGCTCTGGTGTGTCTCCAGCTCTTCGAGCTTCATCTCCAGCTGCTCGATCTCGCGCGTGATCTTCTCGCTCTTCGTGCCGAACATCATGCGCCGCAGCTTGGCGATGATCAGCTTCAGATGTTCGATCTCGCTATCGCGGCTGCGTAGCTTTTCCTGATGTGCACTCAGCTCACTCTGCTGCACTACGATCAGAGCTTCGAGCGCCGTTCGATCCAGTGTGGTCAGATCAGCAAGAGCAGCGCGAGCCCCATCCATGCCACGGAGTATGCCATAGATATGTAACAGTGAAAGATCAAAATCCTGTGACTTATCCTGCCGACTGTGGTTCCCATGTCCTCTGTGGCTGGCGCCAGTCAATGCCTTCCAGCAGCATCGATAACTGCGCACGTGTCAGCGACACTGTTCCACTTGTGGCCTGCGGCCATACGAAGCGTCCACGCTCTAATCTCTTCTGAAACAAGCACAGGCCATCGCCATCGAACCACAGCAGCTTAATCAGGTCACCGCGCTTTCCCCGGAACACAAAGACATGCCCTGAATACGGCGCTTGCTCCAGCACCGTCTCGACCAGCGTCGAGAGCCCTTGAAAGCCGCGTCGCAGATCCGTGAAGCCAGCAGCAATCCAAATGCGTGTACCTGACTTGAGCTCGATCAACGCAGAAGGCTCCCAAGCACAGTACACACTAGTTCCGGATCAGCTCCGCCTTCTATTCTCACCAGTGCCCGACCAGGCAACTCGATCTGGATCGACGCAGAAGATGGAGCTGGCGCCGATGCAAGTTCCGGCACTGCGGCGGTGCAGGGCTCTGCGGTAACTGTGACTGGAAGAAGTTGAGTTCGAGGCTTACCTGAAGCCGCCCATCCTATGCCGTTCCGGTACTCATATCGCCACTGAAAAACCTGGTTGGCGTTGACGCCGTTTTCGCGGGCAACTCGTGCGATCGATGCACCCGGCTCCAGCGTGGCCTCAACAATACGGCGCTTCTCCTCCGCCGGGCGAAGAACGCGCTTCGCAGGCCCACCCGTTGCTACTTGAATCGGTTCGTTCACACGGCCATCGTCGGCCTGCTCGTGCCCTCTGTCTATACGGCGAGAAGCGGACGCTTACGAGTTATCTGCAAAGCAGGCCGGTTTCAGGATTTACTGGAATGCTCCCACCAGCGAAGACGATGTTGACCGGCTTCGACTGCGCGCCGGGAACTTCCCTTAAGAGCATGGCGTAGGACAGTATGGTGCGTTCCGTCTGGGAGATATGCCTCGCGTAACCGGCGAGGTGCGCCCCCCGGTTTACTACAATGAAGACTTCAGCATGCTGAAGAACACGCCAATCCACGAGAATATCGTCTTTCAGCTCAAGTTCGGATTCCCGGCTCCTCTGCCTTTTTTGAAAGATACCATGAGCGTTAACCCAAGGCTGGCACGATGACCCTGTTGAGAACCGCATCTATCGCTCTGCTCTTTGCCTTTTCATTCGCTGCCCCGTTTGGTGCGCAATGCCAAGCCGGCGGCGACACCTTCATGAACCCATTGCTGCCGAGTGGGGCGGACCCATGGGTGATTGCGTGGAAGGGCTATTACTACTACATGAACACTACCGGGAAAAATCTGACGATCTGGAAGACCAGAGACGTCACAGATCTCAAAAATGCAGAGAAGAAAGTTGTTTGGACGCCGCCGTCGTCCGGTCCTTACTCGCACGAGATCTGGGCGCCGGAACTCCATCGCCTCGACAACAAGTGGTATATCTACTTTGCCGCCGATGCCGGCTCGAATGAATCGCATCGTGTGTGGGTGCTCGAGAATGCCTCCGCCGATCCGCTCGACGGAACCTGGGAGATGAAAGGGAAGCTGAATACGCCGGAAGACCGCTGGGCGATCGACCCGTCCGTCTTCGAAAACGAGGGCAACGCCTACGTCATCTGGTCGGGATGGAACGGACCGACGAATGGCGTGCAGAGAATCTTTATCGCCCAGCTGAAGAATCCGTGGACACTGGGCAGCAAGCCGCTCGTTCTTTCGTCACCGGAATTTCCCTGGGAGAAGGTTGGAGATCTCACGGTGAAGAATCGGATTGTGGCGATTCCTCACGTCGACGTGAACGAAGGCCCGGAGATTCTCCAGCACGGCGGTAAGATCATGCTCATCTATTCCGCCAGCGGCTGCTGGACGGACTACTATGAACTCGGCATGTTAACGGCTTCAGCCGACAGCGATCTCCTCGATCCAACTTCGTGGAAGAAATCGTCGAAGCCGGTCTTCTGGCAATCGCCGGAAGCCTCCGTCTACGGGCCCGGCCACAATACATTCTTCAAATCTCCCGACGGCAAAGAGGACTGGATTCTCTATCACGCCAACTCAGCGCCGGGGGAGGGCTGCGGAAGCTTCAGGTCGCCTCGCGCCCAGCCTTTCAAGTGGAACGCTGATGGGACGCCCGACTTTGGCAGGCCGATCCCGTTAAGTCAGCCAATCCGCAAACCTTCCATGTAGGTCAACTGCCGAGGCTATTGCGGCTCTTTGTGCGATTTAGCTCCATGTAGCTTTTCGCTTATCGCGAACGCCGCTCTGCCCTGATCTTATAGCGAGGCGCTCTGCACACACGCTCAAGCTGGCCACCGAGTACGAGCACCACCGCAAGAAGCAACAGCGAAACTCACGCGCCAACTTGGCCGTTGCGTTCACGCAACATCCTAACGACAGGGTCGCGTGGAGATTGCGTGACGATGCGGAAGAAGTGTTCCGTTCAAACAGATGAGCGCCAACCGGATGAGCAGCAGAGTAAAATTCCGAACAGCAATGACGCCTCGTCCTATCGTGATTCTTGGGTGCCTGATGCGGTCTTCCTTGCCGGGAAGAATCGGTCGCGATCTCAATAGATCTACCGCTCTTCTTATACTCTTGATGAGCTTTTCAATCGCGCCGGCACTCGCACAACAAAGTTCTACGCCACAGCCGGATGGAACCACGATCCGTGGGACCGTTCGCGATTCGACCGGCAGGCCAGTCAGCGATGCAGTCGTTCGGCTTGAGCAGAGCGGCGCTTCCACCACCGTGGCAACGAATTCAGCAGGCGCCTTCGTCTTCCCCGGGGTTCAACCCGGTAACTGTGTCGTCAGCGCGCAGAAATCCGGTTTCCGCAGTCGTGCTGTTACTCTTCCGGCTCCGGTCGCAAACGAGTCACGCATCGAGCTGGTTCTCGAATTGTCCGACAATCAGAGAAATCCTGCTGTCACTCCACAGTCTTCCACCGAAGCCATGGCATTCGCCGACAAACCGAATTTTACGGTGGCCGGCATCACGGATTGGACGGCGGTGGGCGGCCACGGATCGGATGCCAGCCTGCGAACCAGCGAAGCGCTGGCGCGAGAGACTGCGACACTTAAACCGGGGGAGACGGCGGTGAGGGCCTCAGGTTCAGCCAACGGGAGTGCCAGCATAGGGACAGAGGCAAGCTTGCGCGCCGCTGTTGCTCAGACGCCCGGGAGTTTCGAGGCGAATCATCAATTGGGTGAATTTTGCTTCAATAAGGGCAGCTATCGCGAGGCCATTCCGTCTCTTGAGGCCGCTTACCGGATCGACTCCGCGAATTATCGCAACGAATACGATCTCGCCCTGGCTTATAAAGCAACCGGCGACCCCACGCGAGCTCGCGAGCACATTCAGAACCTGATTGCCCATGAAGACGAAGCCGATCTGCATCGGGTCCTGGGAGAACTCGACGAGGAGACAGGGGACTCGCTCGCGGCCGTGCGCGAATATGAACAAGCCGCGAGGCTTGATCCCAGCGAGCAGAACTATTTCACCTGGGGCTCGGAGCTGCTACTGCATCGCGCGGTTTGGCCCGCGGCAGAGGTCTTCAGAAAGGGATCAGAGGCCTATCCGAAATCGGCCCGAATGCTGGCTGCATTGGGCGCGGCTCTTTTTGCCAGCGCAAATTACAGTGAGGCTGCAGCGCGGCTCTGCGAGGCTTCCGACCTCAATCCGGCAGACCCTGCGGCTTATATTTTCCTGGGCAAGATTGACATGGCCGCGCCGGAACCGCTGCCCTGCGTCGAATCCAAGCTGCTGCGGTACAACAAAGAGCAACCCAACGATGCTCGGGCAAAGTATTACTATGCGATGGCAATCTGGAAGCGCCTGAAAGCCTCGGAGACTCTGCCGGAGCCGCAGCAGGTGGAGAAGCTGCTTGCAGAAGCAGTTGCGCTGAACCCCGGCTATGATGCCGCCTACCTGGAACTCGGGAATATTCATTCTGACGAGCGGGATTTCGAGAAGGCGATTGGCTATTACCTGAAAGCAATTGAAGCCAACCCGGAGCTGAGCGATGCGCATTACCGCCTGGGGGTGGCCTACGAACGAACCGGCGAATCAGCGAAGGCGAAACAGGAATTCCAACTGCACGATGAAATCGGGAAGGCACAGGCGGCCGCTGTCGAGCGTCAGCGGCAGGAGGTAAAGCAATTTATGGTGGTCCTGCAAAGTCAGCCGGTTGTTCACTGATTCATTCAATAGGCTTAGCTGTAGGCGATAGACGATTGATAGGAGACTCCTGGATGCGCAAGTTTTTGGTTGTGGTACTTTTGCCAGTGATGACGATAACAATGTTTGCCAGCGATCTCCCGAGCAAGAAATATCTGGATCTCGCAGCCATCAAGATCATGGTCGCGGCCGCCGAAGCCAAAGCCAAAGAGCTGAATGTATCGGTAACAGTCTGTGTTGTCGATGAGAGCGGCAATCTGCTTTTTCTGGAGAAGGGTGAGACAGCCTCGCTCAACACAATTCAGTTCGCACAGAAGAAGGCGCGCCATGCTGCGTTCTACGGCAGCCCATCGAAAGACGCGGCGGACACTGTGAAGAATGGCAACACCGCGGCCATGGCCTTCCCTGAATTCTTCCCCAACCAGGGCGGCCTACCAATTCACGTAGACGGGCAGCTAGTCGGAGGAATCTCGGCAAGCGGAGCAAAGTCGGAGATCGACGAGCAGGTCGCCCAGGCAGGTATCGACGCCCTTCTGAAGAAGTAGCGCTACTTCGCCGGACCCTTGGCAGGTGCGACGATGCCTTCGCCTTCGCGGATGGTGAGTATCTGGTTCGCCTTTACATTCGCGAATCGCTCGATCTTCTGAGTAGTCGGCCACTTCACTTCAATCAGATCGACGGTCTCAGCTTTGCCCAGGCCGAAGTGCAGCCGCAAATCGCTCTGTGACATCACACTGGTTCCGCTGTGGACTTCGTCCATCTGCGCATGCTTGCCCGTTATCACGCGGGCGCGCGCGCCAATCGCCGTGCGGTTGCACTTCGTCCCGATGAGCTTCAGCTTGATCCAGTTCTGTTTGTTGCCGCCGTCATTGCGCAGTAGCGACGGCGGATCGTTCATGTTCAGAACCAGCACGTCCATGTTGCCGTTATTGTTGTAGTCTCCGAATGCTGCGCCTCGGCTCGAGAAGCGCTCACTGATGCCCGGTCCCATCTCAGAGGACACATCTTTGAAGCGGCCATCCCCCAGGTTCCTGTACACCAGTCGCGGATTCTTGTACGTCTGCCCGAACTTGTAATTATCGATCTCTGGATAAACGTGCCCGTTGATCTGGACAATGTCCGACCATCCATCGTTGTCATAGTCAACGAATCCGCAGCCCCACGCCACGTAGTTACTGTTGACGCCAATCCCGGACGCAAAGTTTACATCGCTGAAAGTTCCATCGCCGTTGTTGTGATAGAGATTGCAGGTGTCGTCAGCGAAGTTGGTCTTGAAGATATCGAACCAGCCATCACAGTCGTAATCGGCTACGGCAACGCCCATTCCCGCCTGCTCATGGCCATTATCGTTGTAGGCGCAGCCGGCCATCACTGCAATGTCAGTGAATGTTCCGTCGTGGTTGTTCTTGAACAGGATGCTCGGCTCCGAATCGACTGCGATGTAAATATCCGGCCAGCCATCGTTGTCGAAGTCGTAGGAAACAGCAGTGATCGAGTAACGCGGACCGGGCTTCAGGATTCCTGATTTCTCCGAGACATCGGTGAAAGTTCCGTCTCCATTGTTGTGGTAAAGGATGTTCGTATCGCCCGGAAGCCCGCGCGGGCCGCACATGGTGGGTATGCCCTTCCACTGGCAGAACTTCGTGTCGTTCGGAGCGGGGATTGTCGTGGGGTCGAGCTTGATGTAATTGCAGACGAACAGATCAAGATGGCCGTCCCGGTCGTAATCGAGAAACGTACAGCCGGCACCCCAGCGATACTGCTCCTGGTACAAGCCCGCTTTGCGGGTGACGTCGGTGAAGGTGCCGTCACCGTTGTTGTGGAAGAGAATGTTATGTCCCCAGAAGCAGCAGAAGAGGTCATCCCATCCATCGTTGTCGTAGTCGCCAACGCACACGCCAGTTTGCCATCCGGTGCGTCCCAATCCTGATTTTTCGGTGACGTCGGTGAACGTACCGTCGCGATTGTTCTTATACAGGTGAGAAGTCGGCGCCTGCCCTGCGGGCCAATTCGCGTCGAGGCGATCGCCATTCGTGAGATAGATGTCCAGCCATCCGTCCTTGTCGTAGTCGAAGAAGGCGAGTCCGCTTCCTTTCGCTTCGATGATCGAACGCTTGTGTTCCACGCCGCCCCAGACGTTGGGGATCGTAAGCCCAGCCTGCTGAGCCACGTCGACATACTGGACCGGAGACCCCGGATTCGCGACCGCAGCTTCTACCAGCGTCGGATTTCGCCACTTCCAGAGTGGAGTCGTCAGTGTCTCAAGCAATGTACCGCTGAGGAGGAAAAGTGATGAGCCGAGGAAGCGCCGCCGAGGCAAATTCATAGACATTGATTGGGATTATTGAAACAGATATTCACCGCGAAGGCACGAGCGGGAATTTGCGGGGGACAATTCCAACGCCTTCTTTCACGGCGATGATCTTATCGATCGGAACATCGGTTAATTTGTCGACACGGCCGCTGGGCCATGTGATGACGAGTGAGTCAATTTTGGTCCGCTTGCCTAGGCCGAAATGAATGCGCGGATCGTTCGCCGACATGTAGCTCATTCCACCCTTGGATTGTTCAACATGAGTAACGCCTTCTGAAGTGAGTTTCAATACCGAGCCGATACCGTCGCGGTTCGACTGTGTGCCGATCAGCAGGACCTCCAGCCAGTGGTTTGCGTTGCCTCCATCGTTGCGCAGAAGCTCGGGGTAATCGCCACGAACATTGACGGCAATATCGATATCTCCGTCGTTGTCGAAATCCGCCGTGGCCAGGCCGCGGCCCGCTACGGGACGCATAAAGTCAGCACCAAGAGCCTCTGAGGTCTTCTCAAAATGCCCTTTCCCCAGGTTGCGGTACATGAGCAACGGCTCTTTGTAAGACACCTCGCTGTGGTAGAGGTTCACGTTGTCCAGCATGGCTCCATTCAGTTGCAGAATATCCGGCCAGCCATCGTTGTCATAGTCGAGAAACTTTGCCGCCACTCCACTGAGCAGCACGGCCTTGTTGCCAATGCCGGAACTGTAAGTGTCGTCGGTGAACGTGCCGTCCTGATTGTTGTGATAGAGACGATTCAGTTCGAAATCCAGATGAGTGATGTATACGTCCATCCAGCCATCGCCATCCACATCCGCGGCGTCGATGCCCATGCCGGCTTCGTAACGTCCATCTTCGCTGGCCGCCAGGCCGGAGAACAGCGAGACATCCTTGAAGGTGCCATCGTGATTATTCAGGAATAGAAAATTCGGCCACGTGTCGTTGGCGATTGCGATGTCGGGCCAGCCATCGTTGTTGAAGTCGGCCGTGACCACCCCCATGCCCTTCGATTCAGGGAGGCCCACGCCTGATTTGTCGCTCACATCGGTAAACGTGCCGTCGTGATTGTTGCGGTACAGCTTCGTCTTCTGCCCCTTGTAGTTGTTGGGATTGCAGTAAGAGCGATAGCCTGGTGCACGTTCGCCGCACCAGAGATTGTTTTTGGGACTCCACTCGATGTAATTCGTAACAACCAGGTCGAGGTACCCGTCTTTGTCGTAGTCGAACCACGCTGCGCTGGTTGACCATCCACCTTCATCGGCGACGCCCGCCTTCGCGGTCACGTCGGTGAAGGTCCCATTGCCGTTGTTGTGATAGAGAATGGCGCGGCCATAGCCAGTGACGTAGAGGTCCGGGTAGCCGTCGTTGTCAAAATCCCCCACCGCCACGCCCTGGCCGTAATGTCCCTCGCCGCCCACGCCGGCCTTGTCGGTTACATCGGTGAACGTGCCATCTCCGTTGTTGTGATAGAGCGCCGATCGCAGCGGATGCGAAGGTTTGTAAATATCTGTTGGGCCGGACTGGACAAAGTAGAGATCCATCAGGCCGTCCTGATCGTAGTCAATCCAGCCCACGCCGGTTCCCATCGTTTCCAGATAGTACTTCTGGTCGGTCTGCGTCGAGTCCTGTTGGAAGGTAATTCCGGCCGCCTTGCGAATGTCGGTGTAATGCACAGGAATGGGAGCTTCATCCTGCTTCACGGACCGCTGATCAAAGGGCGTAGAACAGAGAAAGGGCACGAGCCCGGCGGCAATTCCGCGCCAGATAATTGTGGCCAGACTCGTCATCGCTCTCAGAGGGTCCGATCCGCGAGGGCAAGTGCCACTTGCAGCAACTGCCTGCGGCTGGCCATCGACATGGGTTGATCGCCGGCAGCAGGAATGTCGGGAGCCTGCGCCAAAGCCTGTTCAATCCGGTTCACATCGAGAGCACCGCTCGCATTGCTGTTCTTAAAGCGGTTCAGGACCTCCCGGGCCTTCGAGATCTGGCCGGTTTGATAGTAAAAAATGCCGAGTGTCGAGTAACTGCCGGACCACTCCGGCAGCAAGTCCACTGCGCGAGCCAGCTGATTGGCGGCTTGTGCGGTATTGCCCTCCATGGCTGAAACAATACCTAAGCCCCAAAGAATTTTTCCGGAACCGGGAATGCGAGCCTGGCCTTTCAGCAGTGTCTGCCTGGCTGCGTCGATCGAGTTTTCACGGAGCTGAAGCAGGGCGAGCGAAAGGTAGTCCTGATCATTGTCGGGATTCCGCGCGATCGCATCGTCATAGACCTGCGTTGCTCGAGTCGCATCGCCCAGATGAGCGTAGATGTCTCCCAGCAAAGCAAGATAGGCTTCGTCGCTGCGCCCCTGCTCTGAAACCTGCGTGGCTGCGTCGAGCGCCTCGGAATATTGACCCTTGCGAAAGTACGCGTCGGCGATGTCGAACATGATCTCGTCCGATTTGGGATTCGCTTGGAGAGCATTGCGGAAGTGCTGGATCGCGTCGTCGTATAACCGGTATCGCGCGAGCAGCACTCCCACGCCGGTCTGCGTGCGGTAGTCGTCCGCGCTAATCTTGTCGAGCTGCGCAATGGCATCTTTTGCCTCCGCAACTTTGCCTGACTTGAGATAGGCCTCAGCCAGCAGATACAAGTCTTCTGGCTGATCGGGATGCTTTTTGATGTCGTCGCTGAGCTGAGCTATATCTGCCTGTGTCTGCGCCTTGGGCGCCAGCTTCGAACGGTTGCCGAGATATTCGAAGAGGTGCTCATACGGATATGGTCCGCCAGGCGCATCCTTAGAGAGCGTTTGAAATACCTTCAAGTCTCGATCGGCAGCCTCCATGTCGTGAAGATTTCTCTCCACCATGGCCAGCTTGTAATAACCGGTAGCCGGGGTGCGGCTAACCTGAACATACTTCCTGAGCAGTTCTGCAGCTTCCGAATACCGCTTGTTGATGATGCGCAGATTTGCCAGCTCCAGCAATGCTTCAGGAAAATCGGGATCGGCGCGAAGCGCTTGCTGGAATAGGGCTTCGGCGCCTGTGGTATCGCCCTGCCGCTCGGCGATAAACCCGAGATTGTAGAGGCAGGCGCTGTTGTGAGGATCAAGCTTCAGCCCCCGCTGGAAATATTGCTTTGCCTCATCGAAGCGGCCTAGGTGCCGATAGGAGATGCCAAGAAAGACATAGGAGCGCGCCGATGGATCGGCCTGAATCAGCTTCTGGAATTCCTCGATGGCCTTGTCCACTTTGCCTGCCATGAAGTAACTCTCGCCCAGTGCCGCCCGCAGATCAGCGCGTTGCGGTGCGATGGCCAGACCAGACTCCAGCAGGGGTATCGCATCCTCGTAATAGTTCTGAGACATGCTGACCCGGGCCATCAGGAAAATGACGTCCGTATTGTCCGGAGCAATCTTGTGTGCTCGAACCAGCAGGTCAAGCGCGTCCAGCGGTCGCGACTCGTTCGAATAAGCCTGCGCAAGAAGGTAGAGCGTGTCCACCGATTCAGGTTTCAGCTTGAGCGCGCGGTCGAGTGCCAGTGCAGCCTCTGAATACTGGCTGTCGCGAAGATAAGCCTGGCCCAGGTTGTAGAGGATTTCGAATGTGCCCGGTTGCAGTGCATCGGCTCTTGCCAGTTCAAGCTGTGCAGGCTTGTATTGCTTCTCAGAAGCCAGCAGCAGACCGAGTGTGAAGTGCACCTGGACATCGTTCTTATTTTGCGCAGAAAGCTCCGTCGCTAACCGCAGTGCTTCCTGAGGACGCTTGTCCTCGAAGGAGGCTCGAATCAGGTTGAATCGCGTGGCCGTGTTCGCCGGGCGCACCCGTTCAAAATACGGGATAGCTTCTGCTGCAGCGCCCTTGCTCAACAGCACGAGTCCCAGGTTGTAATTGGCGTCTCGATCAGTAGGATCGACCCGCAATGCGGTTCGAAATTGTTTCTCGGCCAGGTCAGGTTTGCGCTGAGAAAGATAGACGTTGCCCAAATTGTTGTGAGTCTTTGTGGAGTTTGGCGCAATCTTCAATGCGCGTTGGAAAGCGTCGACGGCATCGTCGTAGTCTTTTTGATCGATGTAGACAAAGCCCAGCAGGTTATAAGCCTCTACGCTTGATGGATTCCGCGCGAGCTCCTCTTGTACCTTGGCTTTGGCCTGGTCGAGATCCCCTTGCTGCAGCAACGCTTCCGCCTGCCGAAGCGTTAGCGAGGTAGCGGAAGATTGATGAGTTTTAGTCGGTGCGGTGGCGCTATGCGGCTGCTGTGCCGCAAGCATCTGCAGAGAAGAGACGAATAAGCAGGCGCTGCCGATCAGGCACGCGCTCTTCGCAAGTGGCCACGCAATCGCGATAGTGGCTGCGGGTCGCACCGACCTGCGACTTACCATGCATCCACACCTTAACCGGTTGCCCATCAAGGCTGCGATTTTAGCATTTCGAGAGCCTGCTGCGCCCCGCGATTCTGGGGTTGAATGCGAAGCAGTTCGGCCAGCACCGCCGTGGCCTTTGCCATGTCGTGTTGCATCACATAAACGCGGGCCAGGTTCATGTAGGACTGATCGAAATTTGGAGCGATGCGAATACAAGTCGTAAATTGCTCCTCTGCTTTGGAGTAATCCATGTTGCGAACAAACAGAACGCCAAGGTTGTTCAGGGCTTCCGGATAATCAGGGCGAAGTTCAATCGCCTTCTCCAGGGAGTCTGCGGCCGCCTGCACCTTTCCCTGCTGGGCGTAAAGCATCCCGATGCTGTAGTTGGCTTCCGGATCGTCGGGATGAATCTCGAGCGCCCGCTCGAGATAGGTTTGCGCCTGATCAAATGCGCCTCCCCGGCGATAAAGATTTCCCAGGTTGAGGAGTGCAATGGAGAAATTCGGCCTTTGTCGCAGGCACTCCTGGAAGTTCCGGATCGCCTCCTCCGCTTGACCCTCCTGGGCGGCGATCATGCCGAGATTGTTCCACGCCTCCGGATACTCGGGACGCAGCTTCACCGTTTGCTCAAGATACCGGCGGGCCTGCTGGAGATCGTTCCTGCGCAGATTCAGAGTGCCCAGATTGTAGTAGGCCTCAGCATCGTTCGGCTTCTCCGCGACCACCTGCTGAAAGGACTCTGCGGCTGCGTCGAGATAGCCGTGTTGGAAGAGTGCCACGCCGTAAGTGAAGTCATTGCGTTGAAATGCGTCAAAACAGAGCACTCCCGTAAATGGAAGTGCCTTCCGCGCACGGTCGGCTGCGTTGGTGGGCATGACCTTCACATCGTCCATCACCTGCCGCGGATTGATCGGACCCTGGTAGAGTTTCACGATCATGCCAAATCCGTCGAGCAGAAAGGAGACCGGAATGGGAAGATCCCTACGACGGTCGAAGAGATAGCGGTAAATGATGTTGTAGATCCCGGCTACTTCAGCTGTCGCAAGAAGAACAGGAAAGGAAAGCGCGAGCTGGGTCGCCATCGATTTTGCCGCTGACACATTTGTCGGATCATCGACGTTGATCGCGATCAAGTTTAATTTATTTGCACTGAATGCGGTCCGCTGTCGCTGAAGCCTCATCAACTCATCCCGGGATGCCGGAGCCTTGGTCGCCCAGAAGTTCAAAAGAATAGAGCTGCCACGAAACGATCTCAGTTCGCGCATTTCTCCCTTGAGATCGGGCAGAGAAAACTCCGGCGCCTTCAGCGGTTCAAGGAGCCAGGTGTCCACGGACGACGGAGTTGACTCGAGTGCCGGCGGCAGTCCCGGCCGCGCGTAGGAGACCGGCGGTGCAGGGAACGGCTTGCTCACAAAAGCCTCCGAGCCTTCTTCAATCTCGATGCGGTGATTGACGGGAAGACCCTCGAGCCGCTGAGACAACCCACTGGGCCATCGGATTGCCGCCCGCAACGGGCCATCAAGCTTTCCGACCCCAAAGATGATTTCCTTCGAATGCTGCGCCAGAAATCCGGATCCGGCCTGCAGATATTTCGTCTGGTGGAGCGCTCCGGCCTCCAGCATGATAGACGCACCGATGGCGTCGCGATTGCTTTTTTGCCCGCGCAGCCGGAACACAATTGAGTTGCCGATGTCGCGCATGATATTGCGCAGGATCCGAATCTGCGGCGCGTTGCGGTTCTTGAGGACGATCTCGAGCCGTCCATCGTGATCAATGTCAGCCAGCGCAAACGACCGGCTGTCCTCGCGAAAATCGAGCCCGACCGCGCCTGACACTTCAGAGAATGTCCCATCGCGGTTGTTCGCAAACATCACATTCCGCTCGTAACCGCTCCATGTATTGTCTGAGCGAATCAATTCATTCAGCGCGTTCCATCCGTGTTCGTACGCAGGCGACGGAGTCGCGTCGTCGGGCGATTTGCCTACCACCTGCCGCCAGAAAAAACTGCCAAGGTCGCTTCGATCCGGACCGGAGATATATCCGTTGGCCACATAAAGATCGGGATAACCATCATGGTCGAAGTCGAAGAAGTCCGAGCACCACGACCAGCGGCCCATCTCAACGTCAGCCTGATCGCTGACGTTATGAAATTTTCCGTCGCCCTGGTTGCGATACAGGGAATTGCCTCGTGCATGACGCCGGTAAAGAGCGCGGATATCTTCCGGCGCGTCCGGGTGAAATATCTTCTGCTGCGAAACCCGTTGCCCAGCGGCCGACCACATGTTGGCAGCGTAGATGTCCTGATTCCCGTCATTATCGAAATCGCACCATGTTGCGCTCATGCCTGCCCCAGCGTCGTCGACCTGAGCCTCAGCGGAGACATCGGTGAAGGTGCCATCACCATTGTTGCGGTAGAGGTTGCTTCGCCCGAAATCGTTCGCAACATAGAGATCGGGGGCCCCTTTGGAATTCGTCGCGCCCCACGCGCAAGCAAAACTGTAGCGGTTGTTGTTCGCGTTCAGGCCTGCGGCCTCTGTACGGTCCAAAAAGGTGGCGTTGCCCTCGTTGTGCAGCAGAAAATTTGACGGCCCGTTCCGCGCGTCGAAATACGGCACGGGATAGTGATACTGGTCCAGGCCGAGATAATAGCTATATAGGCAAAAGTAAACATCGAGACGCCCGTCGCGGTCATAATCGGCTACGGCCGCATGCGTGAATGTTCCTTTTGGCGCACTGGCAAACCTGAAGGCGTCGCGCTTCAGAGTGAAGGATCCATTGCCCTGATTCAGAAACAACAGCGGCCCGCTGCCACAAACCACCAGCAGATCCTGGAGGCCCTTGTTCTCGAAGTCCGCGAACAGCGCACACGCTGTGTTGTCGAGCACTCCGACGCCGGACTTCTCTGTCACGTCTTCAAAGGTACCTTCGCCGCGGTTGCGGTAAAGGCGGTTGGAAAGCCCCGCAGGCTGGCAGACATAGAGATCGTCAAAGCCGTCGCTGTCGAAGTCTCCGGCGGCGATGCCATTGTTACCATAAACGTCAATACCGCATGCGCCATCAAGCACGGTGCGCCAGTGGTCGGTCCCGCTAAGCAGCTGGGTCTTATAGGATTCATTACCACCAAGGGCTTGCGGCGTTACATCGATGAAACCCGGCGACTGGGCTGCGGCGCGGGTTTCGCCGTCCGCCTCCCACTTTCGAACCTTCCAGTCGGACGCGTAGTGCGACCATTCGGTGCGCCAGTGTCCGATGCGCTCCTCGCGGCGATGATCGTTGTAAGCGACAACCAGGTCGTACCGGATGTCCAGGCTCACGGTAAGCGGCTCACCGGCCATCTCCTCGATGCTGACGATTTCGAATTCCGCCGTCTCCACCCGCGAGTTCACACCGATGTATTCGCGGAATTCCCGAAGAAACCGTTCCCGTCCAGGAAGAACGCTCAAGCCGAACCGCCTTTTCGCAACATCGATTCCTTCGCCTGTGCGCACCACGCTCTGCTTCGTGGTGTCGAACGAGAAGGCGGCAATCGACGGGTCAAGAAATCTCGCCAGCACAGATTGATCACCCGCCGACGACCGCAATGACTCGCTCCAGTTCCGGAGGATCATTTCAATTTCCGAAGCGTACTTCTCCGTCACAAACTCGTCGGAGCCCGGCGCGACGCGGCGGAGCACGTCTTCAAGTGGCGATTTAGCGGGGTAGCTCGGCTTCAAGCGAAAATCCGCCAGAGCCATCGGCGGAGGTGGGAGTGTCGCCAGCGGCAATCCTAACCGAAACCCACAGAAGGGCGCGGGATGGAGGACCACCGGCGCTATCCCCATCCTCTTGAGGAAGGCTCGGCGGGACAGGGTGTGATCAGGGGTTTTGCGCTGCGACATCCTCTGGAATTCCGGTGGCTAACCAGCCGGGGATTTCATCCCGGCATGAGCATCCTAGCATCCTCGCAAAGACGATCCCAAAATTCCACTATCCGAAGCGAAAAACCAGTGGCCCTCGAGCGGACGAATGCCTGCCGCAAACCCCTCAACCTTTTGATTGAGGGGGCTTTCCACTTTTTGTTTGACAAAGTGTATTTGCCGGTACTACGATTCCGGCCCAGTTGAATGTAACCGGTTACTTAGCCCGGTAAATGCTACTCCACTGCGCACCCACAGGCGCATGAAAGCGGAGGTTTTGGGATGGCCAATCAAAGGAATATCGCCCTCATTGTGCTTCGGGTTTTCGGTACCGCGGCCCTTGCATGCTTATGCTTTTTGCTTCTGCAGGCGCCGAGCGCCTTCGCCCAGGTCGACGAGGGATCTGTCACCGGTGTCGTTCAGGATCCTACCGGCGCCGTCGTCCCCAACGCCAAAGTGACGCTGCTGAACACCGACCAGGGGTTAACGCTGGAAACGACTACGACCAGTAGTGGCGAGTATACGTTCTCTCCGGTCAGAATCGGGCACTACACCGTTACCGTGTCGTCGCCCGGCTTCGCTACGACAAGCCAGGCGAATTTGACCGTGAACATAAGCCAGAACCTGCGCGTCAATATTCAGCTCAAGGCTGGCTCAACTACGCAGACCGTTGAGGTGACCGCGGCCCCACCGGAGCTCCAGACCGAAGATGCGTCAACCGGCCAGGTGGTTGACACACAGAGTGTGAATAATCTACCTCTGAATGGCCGCAATTTCACTTTTCTCGCGCAGATTTCAGCCGGTGTGAATACTCCGCAGGCTGACACGCGCGGCAACGCTGCGAACGGCGCGTTTTCCGCCAACGGCCTCCGCCCTGCCCAGAACAATTATCTGCTCGACGGAATCGACAACAACTCCGATAACGTCGACTTTCTCAATGGAACGAACTTTGTCGTCCTTCCTCCACCGGACGCTATCGCGGAATTCAAGGTCGAGACTTCTGATTTCAGCGCCCAGCAGGGGCGTGCCGCGGGTGCCATCCTCAACGCTACAACCAAGTCGGGAACCAACGAGATTCATGGCGCGGTCTGGGAGTTCTTCCGCAACGATGTGCTCGACGCCGCGGACTGGTTCGAAAACAACAACGGTGTCAAGAAGAGCGAGCTACGTTGGAACCAGTTCGGTGCCTCCATCGGCGGCCCGATCATCAAGAACAAGATCTTTTACTTCGGCGATTATCAGGGCTTTCGGCGTGTGCAGGGCAATACCCAGTCGGGAATCAGCGTGCCCACCGCTTTGCAGCGCAACAGCGGCTATACCAATCTGTCTGAACTCATCACCGCGAATTCGTCCAGCGCGGCGCGAATCGATGCGCTGGGTCGAGCAATCCCGGTCGGTACCGTTCTTGACCCGGCGACAACGCGCCAGCTACCCAGTGGTGCCTGGGTGCGTGATCCCTTCAGCACGGTCTGCGGGCCCGGAACTGCGGTCTATTCGCTCGCAAACTGCCCCGATCTGAATCAAATCCCGGCGAACCGCATCGACCCGAACGCTGTCAGCCTGCTGAATCTCTTCCCGGCGCCGACGAATGGCGCAGTTTATTCGAATTTTGCGTCCAGCCCTAATCTCTACCAGCACAACAACCAGTTTGACGTCCGGGCCGACTTCGACTTGTCAGAGAAAAATCAGGTCTTCGCGCGCGCAAGTTACTGGGATAACCCGC
>Ga0335074_10004834_pt1 | contig 18596 bp, 14 predicted proteins | sample Lox_Sample_23_FD_206715 | JGI IMG/M metagenome (GOLD analysis project Ga0335074, IMG submission 206715) | Soil microbial communities from Loxahatchee National Wildlife Refuge, Florida, United States - Lox_Sample_2.3 | ecosystem: Environmental > Terrestrial > Soil > Wetlands | place: USA... | reverse complement strand
AGCGAATGGTCCCGCCTTTGTACACGCCGAATTCCAGATAGTAGCCTGGGAGCGTGACTTGCCGCAGCGCGGACGCCAACACCTCCCGAGAGCTTTCCATCCCGACCGCCGAGCGCATATGTTTCCGCGCGTAGCTGACGGTTTCCTCCAGCGCAAGGCGTTTCATTTCGCGCGCCGGATGCAGCCGCGGGAAATCCCAAAAATCCTGGAGGGTAAACAGCCACTTCTGGATCGATGTTTTGAGCTTGAAACTCGCGATGAACATGGCTAGCTGTAGACCCCGGAGACCTCGACTGGCGCTGCGACGGCCCCCTCCCGTTCGATTCGCTGCGCGACCTTGCGGGCGCGGTCGATACAAACGTCCATGTTGATGTATTCGAATTCGGCCACGCGGCCGCACAGCGGAATCCCCATCCGCTCGAAGTACGCCTTCGCCTGTTTCAAATTGCGCCGGCAATCGTCGTTCTGGACCACGTAGCCGTACTTGGTCCGGATCACGCGCGAATAACAAACCTCCGATCGGCGGGCCAAGTCCATCGCTTCGAGATCACCGAGCACATCGGCCAGAAGCTCGTCGTCGGTCATCTCATGCGTGCCGTCGCCGGGATTAGTGGTGATTTCGGCCTGGATAATCGATTGGCCGGGCGGTGCGTTGTGCGGGCTGAACGCCGCGGGAAATGACAGGCGATGAAATCGGACGGCGGGATCGGGGACGTAGATCGCCGTGTAATCGGGAAGCCGGGGGGAATCGAGCCCGATGGTCACGGTAACGAGCGAGTTGTAGCGCAGCGCGTTTACGGCCGCGAGAATCTCGGGCGGCGTGTCAACGAGCGATGCCGCGAGTTCTTGAATGGGGATGGTCGAAACCAGCGAATCGTAACGCCGCGCATCAGAGCCGTTGCTGACGCACCAGCGGCCGCCTTCTTTCCATATGCGATCAACCGTGAAGTCCGGAACGATGGTGCGAACACACGCGCCCATTGCCTGTGGCAACGATTCGATGCCACCGTGCGCCGGGTAATGGAAATAGAGCTGATGGGTGTAGCCTTCGGTCTCGACTCCGACCGCGGCTTTTATCACATCTTCCAAAGGCGGCTTGGGCACACGGCCTTCCACCCACTCCAGGCCCAACTCGTCGGCCGGAACGTTCCAGATCTTCTCGTTATACGGGATCAGGTATTTCTCGGCCAATCCCTTGCCGAAGTGATGATACAGCCATTCCTTGAAATTGGTCCGCGGTGGCGGGTAATCGTTCTGGATGTAGTGAAACAGGCACTCGAACCGATCCTGCGGCTCCAGATCGAACAGCCCATTCTCAAACGGATATTTGACATAGCGGCCTTTATAGAAAATCTTGTTGTTGCGCCGCGCCTGGTGGACGTTGCCGCCGAGCAACGACACCATATAGTCCACCATCGGTTGATCGCGCGAGAAAATAATGTGCGGACCACCGGCATCGTAGGTGAAGCCGCACTCTTGGACGGTCTGGCAGTGGCCGCCGCCGCGGCTTTCCCTTTCGAGCACCTCGCAATCGCGATCCAGATGTGCCGCTATGGTCAGGCCTGCAAGGCCGCCACCCAAAATGCCAATCGCCAACTCGGTTCCTCCTCGATCCTCAGGCCTTTCCACTCGTCTAATCGGACTTTTGCCTGAGGTTCTGTAGCGCGTCCGGCCGATCTGATAGCCTGGAGTGAAATCACTTGTTCATGGGAAATCTCAAACCGCACGGGATCATTGTCGGTACAATTACCGCGCTCCTCGCCCTGGCAGCGATCGGCTCCGTATCGATTGGCGCACAGCCGGCAGCGTCCCGCGCCAGCGTGGACGCCAAGGTTTTGGCCAACGCCGGCACGTCACGCGATGCCCTTCCTGGAGACTGGCTGAGCTACGGGCGCTCCCTGAGCGAGACGCGCTATAGTCTGCTGAACCAGATCAGCACGACGAACGTGCAACGGCTGGGCCTCGCCTGGACCTTTCCGCTGGGAGCCGGCGGCGGCAATCAGGAAGGAACGCCGCTGGTCTGGAACAACACGATTTACACCATCACCAACTGGAGCGTCGTCTACGCCATTGATGCCCGCACGGGTAAGCAGCTCTGGCGCTGGGACCCGGAAGTGAATCAGGAAGCGGTCCGGCCCAAGGTTTGCTGCGGCGTGGTGAACCGCGGTCTGGCGCTTTATGAGGGCAAGATCTTCGCGCCCATCATCGACGGACGGCTGGAAGCTCTGGATGCCCTCAGCGGCAAGGTGATTTGGGAATCGCGCGTCGCGTTTCCGCAGGATTGGTACACCATCACGATGGCCCCGCGCGTCGCCAACGGCAAGGTGATGATCGGCGTGTCGGGCGGCGACCATCCGATTCGCGGATTCTTCGATGCATACGACGCCACCACGGGCCGCCGCGCCTGGCGATTCTATACCGTTCCCGGCGACCCCTCCCACCCCTACGAAAACGATGCCATGCGCAAAGCCGCGAAAACCTGGGGCGGCGATTTCTACAAAATGGGCGGCGGCGGATCGGTGTGGGACGGCATGGCCTATGATCCGGAAACCGACCTGATCTACGTTGGTACCGGGAACGCCGAACCTTGGGTGCAGAAATTTCGCGGCGCGAGGAACGTTGACAATCTCTACACCGCCTCAATTCTGGCGGTGAAAGTGTCCACGGGCGAGCTCAAGTGGCACTACCAGGCGGTTCCGAATGACAACTGGGATTACGATACCGTCCAGCAGATGATTCTGGCCGATCTCACCATCAACGGGCGCCCGCGCAAGGTGCTGATGCAAGCGTCCAAGAACGGCATTTTCTATGTACTCGATCGCGTCACCGGCCAATTTATTTCCGGACAAGCCTACACGCAGGTCAACTGGACGCATGGGTTCGACGAATCCGGCCGGCCCATGATCAACAGGGACGCGTTTTATGACAAAGACCCGGTCACCATCTTTCCGACCGCGGGCGGCGGCCACAATTGGTCCCCCATGTCGTTCAACCCCACTACGGGCTTGGTCTACGTGCCGACGACTTACGGGAGCTGGACCTACGCCGCGGGCGATCAGGTGACTGCCGCGCCTTATGGCCACACCGGACTCGCGCCCGGCTTTCTCACCGAACGCCCTAACTCCATGCCGTTCCTGGGTCCCAAGCCTCTGAACAAGGAACGCGGGGTGCTGCAGGCGTGGAATCCGGTGACGCAGAAACTGGTCTGGCGTACGCCGGGAGGCGGCGGAATCGGCGGCGGAACGGTCACCACCGCGGGAAACCTGGTCTTTCAGGTGATCAATGACGGCCGGTTTCTGGCTTACACCGCGGACAAGGGCGAGAAGCTGTTTGAGATTCAGAGCGGCCGCACCGGCATGGCGCCGCCGATTACGTACATGGTCGACGGGAAACAATATGTGGCTTTCATGGGCGGGCTCGGCCGCACCGTGATCACTCCTGGGCCGACCGACGCCAAGGTCGACGCGCCGCCGCTTCTATTCGTCTTCGAGTTAGACGGGAAGGCCCCAATGCCCGCGCCGGCATCGGCGCCGCCTCCGTTTGGCCCGCCCCCGACCGAACTCCACAAGTAGCTTCTCCCACAGAAGTTTCGGTAACCGACTACCGATTATATAGATGTGCCAGCTACGCCCCTGCGCCGGACCCTGTTCGCCATCCTGCTGGGCACCCTGCTTGGCTTGCTGAATCACATCGGCGTAATCGCAGGAATCGTCGATCCGCCGCCGGGCTACCAGCCCGCCTATTACATTCGCAATCTGGATGTCCCGCAATATCTCACCTGGCTGGAGCTTGCCCGGACGCACTGGCTGCTGCCCAACGATCATGCGCCCTGGCGTACCGAACCGGCCCTTTTTCAGCCAATGTTTGTCATCGCGGCGCGCACCGGGCTGCCGGCCATCGTCGCTTATTATGGCTTCCAATTGCTGCTGTACTGGCTCGCTGCGTACGCGTTGATCTTCGCTGCTGAAACCTTCATGAAGACGCGACGCGCGATGGGGTACGCGGCACTGGCGGTGCTTTGCGCGCTGCCGTTGCGGCTGCTGGGATGGGCGGGCGCGAAAGCGCTGGGATTGCCTGCCGTGGTGAAACTCGTACTGGGATTGGGCTTGGTCGAGTACGGCTACGATACCGCCGACGGCCTTGCGCGCGGCGGATTGTCCAATTCGATGCTGTTGAGTTTCGGAACCGCGATGACTTTGTTCGCATTTGCGAACCTCGCGAAGTTTGTCACCGGGGGGCAGCGCCGCAACTATTATTGGCTGCTCGCATGCCTGTTCCTGGACGGCCTGTTTCACCCCTTCGAAATTTTCGTCGTGATCGCCGCCGCATTGTGGCCGCTATGGAAAAGGGCTTATAAGAAGGAACTGCTGTGGCTGTTTGTCGCTGCCGGCGCAGGAATGTTGCCCTACGTGGTGGAGACCGCGCGGTTCGCCTGGACGCGAGATCTCTCGCAATTGGTATCGCCTTGGAAAATGGGATCGCCAGCCTGGGTTCTGCTGGTCTACGGCATTCCGGCGATGCTGGTTTGCTGGCTCATGCTGATCCGGTTCCGCGTAGAGCGGCCGGAAGACGAAATTCTGCAAAGCTGGTTCATCGCCGCCGCGCTATTGCCGATGATCCCTGGGATGACCAGTGGCATCCACACCTTCGATGGGTATGTATACGCGATCGGGTTTCTGCTGGTCAGAAAAGCGCAGTCCGATAAACTGATCTCGCGTTTGTTTCGCGAGAAGCGGCGTGCGATGCGGCTCGCGCTGGCGGGTTTTGCCGCGCTCTCCGTGCTCGCTCTCGGAACGGGATACGCGCAGATCTGGAAGGACGGCAAGTCGGCCAACCCGGAGTTTCTTTCCGCCGTGCAACCCAAGGACGAAGCGGCCATGCTCTCCTGGATGAAGGCGAACCTGCCGCGCGACCGGCTGGTGCTTGCGCCCGAAGCCATGGCGCCCTGGGTGGCCGCGATTCCGATGCCAAGCCTCGGGAGTCACGATCTTTTCAGCGTCACGTATCAGGCGCAGCGCGATTTGGCCAGCCGCTTTTATCAGGGACAACCGCTGCGCCAGGATCTGATCGACGGATTCGGAATCAGCTATGTGGTCGCGCCGGCCGGCGCACCCATTGTTCTCGATCGAGGCCGCCTTTTGCATTGCGCAGGATCGCTGCGGCTGTACGAAGTTCCGGGTGAACAGATGAAGCCATATCCTGGACTGGATCATCTGGCCGGCGCGCCGGCTACCAATACGTTCCGGCAGCGCCTCGTCGAGCTCGTGAGCAAGCTCTTCCGATCCGCCTAAGTTTTGCCCAGCCGGATCCGCGGCTTTGGGCCGGGATTCAGCAGGTGCTGTTTTTCGAGCAAGCGTGCGCAGCAGGCGGAGCACTGCGCTAGATGCTCCCGTACCTCAATGACCTCGGCAACGGAAAGGCCCTTGCCGATGGCGTACAACGATAACGGATCGTCGGCAATATGCTCGTCGTGCTGGCCGCGCGGGCGAATCAGGTTCAAGATCTTGAGGCCCGCCTGGAATCCTTTCAGAACGGCACGGCAATAGCGCACTTCGCCGAAGATGACGTTGCGATGCAGCGTCACTTTCACCTGCTCGCCGCGGCCGATGCGCCGTTCGAGAGCGACCCGCAAGCCAGAACGGGACACATCGAGAATCGTGCCATAGAACGGATCGTTAGGTCCGGGAAGAATTTCTATTTCGGCAGGATCCTGGGTGTGATAGCGAGCCTCCGAGCGCCGCTCGATGATCACTTGCGGCTTGCGAGACTCTCGCGAATCGGCATTCACGGCTGGAGTAGTACGCGGTGTCAAACAGTTTTGTTTCCCTGCCCATTATGACTCGGCGGGTGGGAGGATGTTACGGCGAAATACGTTGCTAAGTACGTTTTTTAGAAAGGTACTAAGCACTAAACCCAACGAATTAACTCGGTAAATCGCCCTATTATGCGCCCGAGTCGCCAGTCAGCCAATCCTGCGCTCGCCGTTCGAGCGCGATCCGCACCAATTGAGCGCGCGTCCGCACGCCGGTCTTGTCGAACAACTGTTGCAATACGGCTTTCACCGAGCCTTCTGAAATTTGCAATTGCGAGGCGATTTCTTTGTTGGTGAGCCCCTCGAAGACGCCTTGCAGGACGAAGCGCTCGCGCTGGGTGAGCGCCTGGGACGAACGTTGTTCGTCAGACTTGCCGGTGGCGCCCGCAATGAGCGACCGCATGGCGCGGGGATCGAGCCAGGGTTCGCCGGCCATCAATTTGTGAATGGCTTCCACCAGTTGCGCGGGGGAGCTGTGCTTGAGGAAAATGCCTTCCGATCCGCCTTGGAGCACCCGGACGGTCACCGCGTCGCTCATTCCGGCGGTCACCATGAGGATCCGGCCCTTATATCCGCTCCCGCGGATCGCATCGAGCGCCGTGGCGCCTTGTTCTTCGCCCAAATCATAATCGAGCAGGATAATATCGGGCTCCTCGGTGGCGATAATCGCGAGCGCTTCGGCCACCGTGGCGCAGGAGCCGATAATGCGGAAGCCGGGCTCAGACTGTAGTAACCGGCTGAGGCTGTCGCGGAACAGGCTGTGATCGTCCACCAGCAGGATCCGGATTTCCTGTGCCATAGCCCTCTTTTCCGCTGCCGGCGAGGACCGGCGAGAGTTCCACGACAAACGTCGCGCCACCCGGTTCGGGTTCGTAGCGCAGATCGCCATGGAACGAACGCATGAACGCTCGTGACAAATAGACGCCGAGGCCCGTGGCCTGCGCGCCGGGCTGGAAGGGGCGGAACAAGCGCTCGGGATGCAAGACACCACCGCCCGTATCCTGGATGCGAACGGCAATCCGCCGGCCTTCGGCGCGGGCCGTAATCTTGAGCGCGCGGACGGGCTGCTCGAGCATAGCGCGCTGGCTATTCTTGGTGAGATTCAGAAAGACCTGCATCAGGCTCTGGCGGTCGGCCCAAACCGCGGGCAGGCCGGGCTCAATATCCCAAGCGACAGCGATATCTTCTTCACGGAGGGCCGGCTCGATGACGATCCGCAGCTCTTCGAGCAGCGCGGCAAGGTCCACGCGGGCGGCTTGATAGGCGGTCTGGCGGAGTTCGAGCGCGGCGATCTTTTCCAGCGCCTCGATCAAGGTACCGAGCGCTTCAAAATCCTTGTTGTTTGCGAGGAGGCTGTTGCGCGCCAGGTTTTCGTGCACCACCGCGATGGCGCCGCAAACATTGCGAACCTCGTGCGAGACGGCGCCCACCAGGATGCGCGAAGCTGCCAGTATCTGATGCAGGCTGTACTCTTCGCGATTGCGCAGATCCTCGGAGGTGTCGACGACCATCGCGGCCAGGCGCGCGCCCTGGCTGGTGCGATAGGTGGAAAACCACGCGTCGGCAAGAAACGCTTCGCCATCCTGCCGCTGGCCGCGGCACTCGATGACCGTGCGAAACGCAGGCCCATTCTGTTCGAGCGCCGGCACGTTGACGAGCGAGGGAAGATATTGGCGAATGGAACGGCCCGGAAGCGCTCCGGGCGGCAGCGCGAACAGCCGATGTGCGGCGTCATTGGCTTGCAGGACGAAGCCTTCCGAATCGGCAGTGAAAATCGCCACCGGGCTGCTATCCACCAGCACCTTGAGCTGTTCTTCGGCGGCGCGCCGCGCCTCGCTTTCGGCTTCGATTTGCTGTAAATGCCGGAGCGCGGCCTGACGGCTGCGAACCACTTCGTAAACGAACAGGCCCATGCCGAGGAACGCGGCAAACACCAGGATGTCGCGCGGGATGCCCGAGGCTGCGCGCCAGTCGAAAGAATCGAACACCTCAGCCAGGAAGGTGCAGAGCGCGGCAACCATGCCGATCTGCCAGCGCTGGAGCACGCTGCCCACCATGAGCATAGGGAACAGATAGAGAAATCCGAGGGGCACGTCCTTGTCGGCGCGCCAGTCGGCGAACGCGATCACTGCAATCAACAATCCCGCCTTGAGCAGGACAGACTTTGTGCCGCCTCGAAGAAATAAGGAAAGCATGGGGATGTGCGACGGTTTAGTCATATTCTAGACACGCAACGATCACCCTTCGCAAGACTTACGAGGCAGGATGGCATAAAGATTTCATCGTTGGCCAAAAGATAGGACACTGAAATAACCGAACGATAGTAGACTCGCGTTGATCTGCGCGGCTACCTTTAGTTTAGATCTAAGATCCGCCGCCAGTGCCCAGGGTTATGTTGCCCAGGTCCGGCTTTGGCTCTGAGGCGTATGCTCCAGGTGCCAGAAACGCGGGGCAGGCTGGAGCCGGAGATTTGGAAACATGCGGCGATTTAAGGATTTCCTAGAACCGGGCAGGTACGGGTGGCTGTTGGTGATGGCCACCTGGGGATCGAATGCGTTCGCGCAGCCCCACAGCTATACCTGGCAAGAGATTCGGGACCGTTTTCAAACCAGCAACCCTACGTTGCGCGCGGCTGCCATCAGCATCGATGAATCGCGCGCGCAGGAGATCACGGCGTACCTGCGTCCCAATCCGGACTTCAGCGAGCTGGTGGATGGGACCCAAATCGCGCCCCACGACGGAGTCTGGCAGCCGTTTTCCGGCACCGAGTATCAGAGCAGTCTGAGTTATCTGCACGAACGCCGGCACAAGCGCGAGTTGCGGCGGGAGAGCGCCCAGCAGGGAACGGGAATTGCGACGTCGCAATACGCCGATCAGGAACGCACGCTGCTGTTCAATTTGCGCAGTGCATTCGTGCAGACCCTGCAGCAGAAGGCGGTGCTGGACCTGGCGCGAGACAATCTGACGTATTACAACCACTTGCTCGAGGTGAGTCAGGACCGGCTGAAGGCAGGCGATATCGCCCGCGTGGATTATCAACGGCTGAACTTGCAGCGCGCGCAGTATCAGAGCGACGTGCAGACTGCAATTGTCAATCTGCGAACCGCCAAGATCCAGCTCCTAACCCTGCTCAACGACCGCACGCCGGTGGAGCAATTCGACGTGACTGGCCCTTTCGATTATTCCGCGCAGATTCCGGGACTCGAGGAACTGCGCCGTCAGGCAATGACCGACCGTCCGGATCTCAAGGCCGCGATGCAGGCCGTGGAGAAAGCGCAGACCGATCATCTGCTGGCGGTGGCGAACGGGTCCACCGATCCGACCTTCAGCTTGTGGTGGACACATAATCCTTCGTTCAGCAATCCGTACGCGTACGATACGGTCGGCGGAAGCGTCAGCATCCCGCTGCGGATTTTCGACCGCAATCAAGGCGAAAAGCTGCGAACGCAGGAAGACATCACGCGCAATGAACGGCTGCGCGATGCCGCGAGCGCGCAAGTTTTCAGCGATGTCGATTCGGCCTACGCGACCATTGAGAGTACGCTGGCGCTGTTGCAGCCCTACAAAGAGACCTATTTGAAGGAGGCTGTCGAGGTGCGCGATACGGTCTCGTTCGCCTATACGCGCGGTGGATCGTCGCTGTTGGATTTCCTGCAAGCTCAGCAGGATTATCGCAGCACGGAATTGAATTACTTGAATCTGGTGGGTTCGTACCTAACCGCCGCCGCCCAACTGGACATGGCGGTGGGACAGGAGGTTATCCCTTGAAATATCTAACTGTCATCGCGGCCGCCGCGGCGTGCGTGGCGTTAAGTTTGGCGCTGGCGGGTTGCGGCCAAAATGTGGAAGCGAATCCTAAACTGGGAGCGCCACCTCCTGCCGACGTGATCCACGTCTCGGACGGCAGCACGTTTACGGTGGATCATCCCGAGCAGTTCCCTTTGGCAACCGCGGGGGAACACGACGCCGCTCCCGAGTTGAAGACTACGGGGACGGTGAGCGCCGATATCTCGCGCAATATCCCCGTGATTTCGCTGGCATCGGGCCGGATTGTCGAGATCGACGCGCGGCTGGGCGACACGGTGACCAAGGGCCAGTTGCTGCTCAAAGTGCAGAGCCAGGACATCGCGCAGGCATTCTCCGATTACCGGCAGGCGGTGGCCGACGAAACGCTGGCCAAGGCGCAGCTGGACCGATCCCAGGTGCTGCTCGAAAAAGGCGCCATCGCCAAAAAAGACGAGGAAGTGGCCGAAGACGCCGCGGTGAAGGCCAAAATAACCACGGAGACCGCCGAAGAGCACCTGCGGGTCCTGGGCGCGGACATGAACCATCCGAGTTCGATCGTGGAGATTCATGCACCCGTATCGGGTGTGATTACCGATCAGGAAGTGACCGCCGCAGCCGGCGTGAAGACCCTGGACAATTCACCGAACCTGTTCACGATTTCGGATTTATCGAAAGTATGGATTATTTGCGACGTTTATGAAAACGATATGTCTTTCGTCCATTTAGGCGAATACGCGGATATTCATCTGGCGGCTTATCCCAATCTGGTTCTGAAAGGACATATCGCCAACATTTCCCCGACACTCGATCCGAACATCCGGACCGAGAAGGTACGCCTGGAAGTGGACAATCCGAAAGGCTTGTTGCGCTTCGGTATGTTTGTGAACGCGACATTCCACGGACCCCAGAAGCAACTGCGCGCCACTGTACCGGCATCCGCGGTTTTGCACCTGCATGATCGCGATTGGGTCTACGCGCCGGATGGGAACAAGCAGTTCCGCCGCATTGAGGTGATCGGCGGCGACATGCTGCCGGGCAACCTGCAAGAGATCGTTTCCGGAATTCAGCCCGGCCAGCAGGTGGTGTCCAACGCGCTGGTTTTGCAGTCTACGGTAGAGCAGTAATCGAGCAGTCCAATGATCCGCAAAGTAGTTGATTTCGCGCTAAACAACCGATTCGTGGTTCTTTCGATCGCGATATTGTTGCTGGCCTGGGGCGCGATTTCGTTCCACAACCTTCCGGTGGAAGCTTACCCCGACGTCGCCAACAACTACGTGGATATCATCACGCAGTGGCCGGGAATTTCGGCCGAACAGATCGAGCAGCAAGTAACCATTCCGCTCGAGATCGCGATGAACGGCATCCCCGACGTAGTGCATTTGCGCTCGTTTTCGCTGTTCGGGTTGTCGGACGTGAAGCTGATCTTCGACGATGGGTCGGACAATGCCTGGAACCGCGAGCGCGTTCTGGAGCGCCTGGCGCAGGTTACGCTGCCGCCCGGCGTCAATCCGCAGATGGGGACGGATTGGAGTCCGGTGGGACAGATTTATTTCTTCACCCTGCAAAGCCGGAATCCGAAGTATGACGTGATGGAGCTGAAGTCGCTCGAGGATTGGGTGGTGGAGAAGAACTTCAAATCCGTCCCCGATGTGGTCGACGTTGCAAGCTTCGGCGGTCCAACGCGGGAGTACCAGGTACGCATCGATCCGGACAAGCTTATCGCTTACGGGCTCAGCATCTCTCAGGTGGAGCAGCAACTGGCCAACAACAACGCCAATGCGGGCGGAAGCTTTATCCAGGCCGGGCTCCAGCAGGTAGACGTGCGTGAAGTCGGGTTGATGAGTAACGTGCGGGACATCGCTGAAACGGTCATCAAAACGCAGAATGGAACGCCCATCCACATCGGCGATATCGCAACCGTGGAGCAGGGCGCGAAGATCCGGCTCGGCCAGTTCGGGCGCGCGATCCGGCGCGAGGATGGGAAAATCGTCGACAACGAAGACGTAGTTTCCGGGATCGTGCTGCTGCGTAAGGGCGCGGATTCCGACACGGTCCTCAAGGGAATTCACGCCAAGGTCGACGAGCTGAATAACGTCATTTTGCCTGCCGGCGTGAAGATCGTTCCATTCATCGACCGCAGCGAACTGGTGGAGTTCACCACGCATACGGTGCTCCACAATTTGACCGAGGGCATCATTTTAGTCGTCATCATTCTGTTCCTGTTCCTCGGCAATACGCGCGCGGCCCTGATTGTCGCGGTGACGATCCCCTTCTCTCTGCTTTTCGCATCGATTTGCCTTAGCTTGCGGCATATCCCAGCGAATCTGCTTTCGCTCGGCGCGCTCGACTTCGGCATGGTGGTGGATGGCGCGGTGGTGATGATCGAAAATATCGTCCGGCACCTGCACACCCAGCAGTCCGGCAATGGCGAGCGCATGTCGATTGGCGCGCAAATCCGCGCGGCGGCGCACGAAGTACAGCGGCCGGTGTTCTACGCCATCACCATCATCATCACCGCCTACATCCCAATCTTCACGCTGCAGCGAGTGGAAGGCCGTCTGTTCAAGCCGATGGCGTGGACCGTGGCATTCGCTCTCTTAGGCGCACTGCTCTTCTCGATTATCGTGTCGCCGGTGCTGGCCAGCTTCCTGTTCAAGCGGGGAGCCAGCGAATGGCACAATCCGGCCATGCGCTGGTTGACCGTCCGGTATCGCTCCGCGGTGCGCTGGGCGATTCATGAGCGTTGGGCTGTCATCGGGGTAGCGATCCTGGCTTTGGGCGCGACCGCGTATCTGGCGACCAGCGGGATCATCGGCTCCGAATTTCTGCCGCATCTGGATGAAGGCGCGCTTTGGGTGCGCGGAACTCTTGCACCCAGTACCGGACAAACCGAGGGCGTCCGCGTGGCGAATGAGGCGCGTCTGATTCTGGCCTCCTACCCTGAGACGACCATCGTCACCAGCCAAGTGGGGCGGCCGGATGATGGAACCGACACCACCGGCTTTTTTAATACCGAATATTGCGTGGACTTGAAGCCCAAAGAGCAGTGGCGTCCGGTGTTTCATCAGAACAAAGATGCGCTGATCGCCTCCATGAACGCGCAGCTTGAAAACATCCCGGGCGTAATCTGGAATTTCTCGCAGCCGATCGCCGACAACATGGAAGAAGCGGTTAGCGGCGTGAAGGGCCAACTGGCCACCAAGATCTACGGCGACGACCTGCGAACGCTCGAAGATCTGGCGGACCAGGTGGTAAAGGTGATGCGTACGGTTCGTGGCGTCGAAGATCTGGGCGTTTTTCGCTTGCTCGGGCAGCCCAATCTGAACGTCCAGGTGGATCGGCAAAAAGCGGCGCGCTATCAGATCAACGTCGCCGATATTCAGGATGCGATTCAGACTGCCGTGGGAGGAAATGCTCTCACCCAGGTGCTGCAGGGCGAGCAGCGCTACGATCTCGTGGCGCGGTACCTGGCGCCCTATCGCGACACGCCGGAAGCCATTGCCAACATCCGTTTGCTTGCGCCCTCCGGCGAACGCGTATCGCTCGCGCAGTTGTGCAAGATCCAGATGCGAGACGGCGGATCGGAGATTTACCGCGAGGGCAATCAGCGCTACGTCGCGGTGAAATACAGCGTGCGCGAACGCGACTTGGGCAGCACGGTGGAAGAGGCGATCGCCAAAGTGAAACAGCAGGTGCCCATGCCGCGCGGTTATCACATCAATTGGGAAGGCGAGTACGAGAGCGAGAAACGAGCCGCCGCGCGCCTGTTCATCATCGTACCGCTGACGGTGTTGATCATCTTCGTAATCCTATACACCATGTTCAAGTCGCTCAAGTGGGCCTTTCTCATCATCCTCAACGTGATGATGACGCCATTGGGCGGGATGCTCGCGCTGCTCGGGACGCATACGCATTTCAGCGTTTCTTCGGGCATCGGGTTCCTGGCGCTGTTTGGAGTATCGGTGCAGACCGGAGTCATCATGCTCGAATACATCAACCAGCGGCGTGCGCGCGGGCACTCCATTGAGGAGGCGGCGGTGGAAGGAGCCGTGCTGCGGCTGCGTCCCATTATGGTGACCAGTTTGGTGGCAACCCTCGGCCTGTTGCCGGCGGCGCTATCGCACGCGATCGGTTCTGATTCGCAGCGGCCTTTTGCGATCGTCATCGTCGGCGGCTTGATCTCGGGCCTTCTGCTCAGCATCTTCCTGCTGCCTACGCTCTACGCATGGGTGGCGCGCGAAGGCGATGTGTTGCCGGTGCCCGAGGGACAAGTCGAAGAATCCCACTAATCGCAATGTAACTGCAAACGCGCTCGTGGTAAATTGATCCTCTGTGAACCGAGACGAAGTTCGCACGAGGATCTTAAGTACTGCCCTGATACCCGCGGTCCGCGTATCGACGCCTGAAGACGCCTGGTTCGCCGCTGAAGCGGTTTCGCGCGGAGGCATCCCGATCGTCGAACTAACCATGACCGTCCCCAAAGCCACGGAGTTGATCAGCCATTTAGTGAAGAAGCATCCACACGTGTTGGTGGGCGCCGGCACCGTTCTGGATGTTGAAACCGCGCGCGCATGCCTGGATGCCGGAGCGATGTTCATCACCAGTCCCGGGCTGGATGTTGCGACGGTGGAGTTCGTGGTCAAGCAAGGGGTCGCCGTCCTGCCGGGCGCGCTCACTCCCACCGAAATCATGCTTGCAGCGAAGGCAGGCGCCGACTTCGTCAAGATCTTCCCGTCGGCTCAGGTTGGTGGACCTGCCTATATCCGGGCGCTGAAAGGTCCCTTTCCCCACGTTTGCTTCATCGCCGCCGGAGGGGTAGACCAACAAAATGCAGCCGAATATATCCAAGCGGGTGTTGCGGCATTAGGAGTAGGAGCCCAGCTCATACCGCCGCGGGCCATCGAAGCCAAGGAGCATGGTTGGATTGTGGAATTGGCGCGCAGGTTCTCCCACATTGTCAGCCGCACCCGCTCGGAGATGTCGCCAACTCACTGATTCCACTTAAACGCACCGACAGCTCAGCCCATGGTTGTCCGATTGCCAGTCAATTCCGCAATCGGATGAAGACCGTCCAAGTAGCTTTACGCGATTCCGAGCAGGCCAATTCGCTCCGCGATCTTCTTACCGGCGATGGCGCGCATCAGGTTCACTTGGTGGAACAGCCGGATATGGGGATGGCGGGCGTCATCGTCATGGATCTGGACAACCTGCCGGCGAGCAACGCGCTGACTGGCGTGCCGGAGCGCGTGGTTGTGGTCGCCTCAAAGGCAAACGACGATCTTGCAAGAGCTTGGAAGGCGGGCGTCCGGCGCGTGGTTTTTTATGGGGACGATCCGGGAACCCTTCGCATAGCCGTTCTGGCGACTGAGCTGACATTGGGGACCGAAGATCTGTAGCTTAGGTCACTTTGGCGGGCAGTCTCCGGTAAACGAAGATGGAATAGACCGCAGCCAGCAGCATCCCCGGAATCCACCAAGCTAGACCGATATAGAGACCGTACTCGCCTGCCGCCGAATTGTAGATCGTCAGGCCGGCAGCCGGAGAGACGTTGGACGGCAGCACGTAGGGATAAACTCCGAACGTGACGCTGGTGAGCATTCCCACCAGGTACAGGCAGGAAGAGAGAAACGCCGCCCCGTCCCTATGGCGCGCGAGGAAGAACAGACCGCCCACGAGGCCTAGCACCGCCAGTAATGGAAAAACTGCTCCCCAGGGATAGGCCATGAACTCCGCCCAAAGATGCGGCTGGATCCGGAAGCTGACGACCGTGAGCAAGGCTGTAAGCACCAGGACAGCCCACCAGGCTTTCACGCCCACGGCGCGCGCCCGTGTTTGTAATTCACCCTCGGTTCGGGACGCCACCCAACAGCAGCCATGGAAACTCAAGGCAACAAAGGAAGCGACACCTGCCAGCAGGGTGTACCAATCCACGATTCCGGCATCCGTCCCGGGCACGAAGTTGGTCCAAAGGGGCAGGAAGAAGTACCCGTTGGCATCCAGGGGAACGCCGCGCACGACATTGCCCAGCGCTGCTCCGAGCAATACCGCGAGCAAAACGCTGGATGCGCCGAAGATGAAATGCCAAAAGGGCTGCCACAGCGGGCCTTCGACGTGGTTGCTCAGCTCAATCGAAACGCCGCGGAGAATCAGCAGCCACAATACGATCATCAAGGCGAGATAAAATCCGCTGAAGGCCGCCGAATAGAGCGCCGGAAAGGCGAAGTACAGCGTTCCGCCCCCGGCCAGCAGCCAGACTTCGTTGCCATCCCAAACCGGACCGATGGATTGCAGGATCTGCCGCCGTTCGTCGCTGGTGCGGGCGACCAGCAGGTGCACCACACCCGCACCGATGTCGAATCCATCCAGAACCACGTAGCCTGCGATCATGATCGCGACCAGACAAAACCAAACGGTGGCGATCATTTCGCGCCCCCTGCAACTACCGGCTCAGCGGCTGGCCCGTTCTCAATCTCGCGGTGCACCAGGAACAGAAACAAAATCCCGAGCACGAGATACAATCCCATGAAGCCGAGCAGGGTGAACAGCCCATTCGATGCCGACACGCGCGGCGAAAATCCGTCGGCGGTGCGCATCACGCCATAAATCAACCAGGGCTGCCGGCCCAACTCCGCTGTCATCCAGCCCGCGGTTGTGGCGATATAGGGGAACGGCAGCGCCAACAGCAGCGCCCACAACAGCGGTCTGGTTGCATAAAGCTGTCCTCTCCAAAGGAACCAGACACACAAAAGCATCAGCGCGATCAGAATCGTCCCGAGCCCGACCATGATGTGATAGGAGTAATAGAGAAGCGGGATGTTGTCGGGCCAAAGATCGCGCGGAAAAGCATTCAATCCTCGCACCACGGCTCCCCAGCGGCGATACGTAAGGAAGCTCAGCGCCCGGGGAACGACCAGAGGATTGTCGAGCCGCATTGCGGCAGGATCGGGCTGGCCAAGAATCGCGATGCCCGCGCCGGGAGTGGTCTCGAACAGGCCCTCCATTGCGGCGAGCGTTACGGGCTGGTGCTCGGCCACCATGCGCCCTTGACCGTCGCCAGTGGGGAACAGCAGCGCCAATAAGGCGATTGTCCCGGCAATCACACCGGTACGCAAGAATACACGGGCGTGTTCGACATACAAACCCGCCAGCTGATAGTAAGCGCCCACTGCCGCCATCACGAAGCTGCCCGTCACCACTGCCGCGATCATATTGTGCAGGTACTGCCACAAAACCCAGGGGTTCAGGATCAGTCCCCAGAAGCTGTCGAGCAGAATCTGATTGTCCGGGCCGAGCTTATAGCCGGTAGGGTGCTGCATCCAGGCGTCGGTCGCGATGATGAGGAATCCCGACATCCAAGATCCAAGGAACACCAGAAATGCGGTCAGCCAATGCATTTTCGGGCTGAATCGCTTCTCGCCATAAACGAAGAATCCGATGAAGCTCGATTCCAGAAAGAAGGAGAATACACCTTCCATGGCCAACGGCTGACCGATCACGCCGCCGGCGTCTTTGGAGAAGCGCGCCCAATTGGTCCCGAACTGGAACTCCATGGGGATGCCCGTGACCACACCGATCACGAAATTGATGGCGAAGATCCTGACCCAGAAGCGAGCCGCCTCGTTGTAAACGGGATTGCCCGTCCGCAGCGCCGCCGCCTTCAAAATTACAATGAGCAGCGCGAGCCCCATCGTAAGCTGGGGGAACAGGTAGTGAAACGTGACCGTGAATGCGAAATGCAGCCGGTCTACCGCCAGGGCCGAATCCATGGTTGTGCCTCCCGCACTTATGGTTCCAGGGAGAGAGGTTGCTCTAGCGCATTGATTTTCTCACGATAATCCCCAGAGGGATATTACCTGTAGATTACGCTGCGTCAAATCACGCTGCCCGATTGTTATCGTAGCGCGCAAACAGGGCATCTTGGACAGGCATCTCGGAACGGAACGCGGCCAACTCTTGTGGAAACTGTTCAATAAGGGTCACCGGCGCCTGCCGGCGGTCATCTCCCAGCATTTGGCTGAGTTCGAGCGCGTTGACGACGGACTTGCCTCCCGCGTCGTTGTTCGCGAATACAAAGGTCGCGGCGGCATGCTGCTGGATCTGATCGATGCGCTTCTTCCATTCCGACAGCTCCTGGCGCGAGTACAGATAATCGTGCGCCGCCGGCAAATTGCCGGAATAGCTGAATTCGCGCTTCCAATGCTCGGGATTCCGGCCGTGCAACCGCACATATCCGATTTGCGAGGTAAGTAACGCAGAGGGCGGCATGGCTTTGGTGTAAGGTGCTTGATCGATATTCACGAACCCGACGTGATAATCGATCAAGGTGCCGAGCGCCTCCTCATGCTGCCAACTGGCGTGCCGCATCTCGGCCACCAGCGGGAACTCGTGAAACGCGCGGCGTAGCGCGATCAGGAATTGGCGGTTCTCTTCGGTATAACGGAACGCCCAGGGAAACTGCATCAGCACGCAGCCCAGCTTACGTGCTCGCTCGAACGGCCACAATCCCTCTTTGAACCGCGCGACTTCCGCAGCCTGGAGCGACCGTTCGTGTGTGAATCGCCGGCCGAGCTTGACCGTAAACAGGAATTTCGGATTGCGCTCAACTTTCTTCGACCAAACGCTCGCAAGCTCCGGCCGCAGGGGTTGATAAAAGCTGGTGTTGATTTCGACCGCATCGAAATATTTCGAGAGGTCTTCCAGCGGATGAAAGCCACGCGGCTTCAGCCTGGGAAATACGATGCCGTTCCAGTGCGTATACGACCAACCGGAAGGGCCGCAGAAGAGCATTCGGGGGAGGGACATAGTCGCTTCGATTCTCCTTTTCTTCGCTACCCAGTTTAGGCGAATACAAGGCGAAAATCAAGGGTCTCGATGGGGGCCATCCGACGACTCTACCAGGAACTTCCACTGGCTCGAAAGAGCTAGCCCTCGGGCACTGTTTTGCAAGAAAATTTGCGGCTGGACGTAACTTTGAACGAAGTGCGGACGTTATCTATTC
>Ga0335074_10004833_pt1 | contig 18596 bp, 14 predicted proteins | sample Lox_Sample_23_FD_206715 | JGI IMG/M metagenome (GOLD analysis project Ga0335074, IMG submission 206715) | Soil microbial communities from Loxahatchee National Wildlife Refuge, Florida, United States - Lox_Sample_2.3 | ecosystem: Environmental > Terrestrial > Soil > Wetlands | place: USA... | reverse complement strand
GCGCTTCGGCGTCGGCGGGTCGGCGCTATCGCGTGTTGTTTCTGAGCCCGGTCGGTGACCTCAAGGGCGGTGCCGAACGCAATCTCGTCGATCTCTTCAACATGCCGGATGTCGACGCGGTGCTCGCCGTGCCGACGCCGGGTGAGCTCGGCGCTTATGCCGAAGCCCGCGGGATACCGGTCCTTGGCTACGATATGGGCGCCGTGGCGATGGTCCATCGCCCGCTCCGACCCCATGTCATGCTGTCCGCCGTGCGCGACGCAATTCGGGCCGCCCGCCAGGTCGCGCGCCTCAGCCGCGAGCAGGGCTGCGACTTCATCCACAGCAACGGCATGAAAACGCATGTCATCGCCGGCTTGGCGCGCGCCTGTTTCGGCGCCAAGGTCGTGCAGCATGTGAACGACATACCTTATTCGCGGCTCGAGAAGGGCGTCTGGCGCTTGCTGCGCCACTTCGCCGATCGGGTGATCGTCATATCGCGTCCGTGCTGGCCCGGCGCGTTGGCCGGCAAGATCCACATCATCCCGAGCGCCCTCATCGTCCCGCCGGGCGAGCCGCCTTGGCCCGAGCTCAATCAGCCGATCCGTCTCGGCTTCGTCGGCCGGTTTCATCCGCACAAGGGACTCGATCTGCTGATCGACTGGGTCGTGGCGGCGCGCGACGCCGGCATCGATTGGCGACTCGTGCTGCGCGGTCGCGCCTCCCCCGAGGATGTCGAGTATTGGCAGCGCATCGAGGCGCGTTTCGGCGAGGCGGGAATTGCCGATCGGATCACGATCGAGGGCTGGAAGGACTGGCAGAGCAATTGGCGCAAAGTCTACTCCGATATCGACGTCCTGCTGGTTCCGTCGAATTGGCCCGAGCCTCTGGGCCGGGTGATCATGGAGGCGCTGGGTTCGGGCGTCCCGTCGATCGCCTTTCCCGCCGGCGGCATCCCGACCCTCGTCAAGCACGGCGTCACCGGCTACCTCGCCGACACGCCTTCGTCCTTCGTCGCCGCGCTTCGCTCGCTGCTGGCCGATCCGGCCGGCTTCCACGCCGTGCGGCGGCGCGGCTTCGACTACATGAACGAGGAGTACGGCATGGCGCTCCATTACCAGCGCATCCGTGAGATTTTCGGCCTGGTTGCCGGGTAGGCCGTCGCTTCCGCGACGCCTCATGGCTTGGCTCGATAACGCCTGAGGTAAGATGCCGTACTTCGTCCTGACTTATATCCTCGGAATCGCGGGAACAGTCGTGCTTGCCGCGGCGAGCGGCTTCATGGCCAAGACCGTGTACTTGGCGGGCTGCGTCGCGCTCAGCGTCTGGAGCAGCCGAAAGAATCCCTGGGACTACCTGCTGCTGACGCTGTGGGTCGCCGCGCTGACGCCCTTCGCGCGCCGGCTGGTGGATATGGTGGCGGGATGGGATGCGAAGAACATCATGCTTACGGCACCGTTCCTGGTGACGGCGCCGATGGTGCCTGCCATCCTGCAGCGCTTGCGTACCATCGATGCCCGCGGCGCCCTCTTTCCGGGCCTGGCTGCGGTTTGCCTGCTCTACGGCTTCATCGTGACCCTGCTGCGAGGGGAGCCTGTGCCCGGTCTCATCGGCGTCTCCGATTGGGGCGTTCCGATTCTCTACTACTTTTTCACAGTCGCGCATCGCGATCGTATCGGCGAGCTGCTCCAGCGGCTGCCCGGATTCGTGGCGACCAACATGTTTCTGCTCGGGTCATACGGCGTCTTCCAGTTCGTGGACCTGCCGGTCTGGGACAGTCTCTGGATGCAAAACACCGATGTCGGCGCCTTCGGCGCGCCAGAGGCCTTTCTCGTGCGCGTGTTCAGCACGCTCAATTCGCCTGGTCCCTTCAGCTGCTGGATCATGGTGCTCATCGTCCTCTCGTTCGCCTTCACGTCCTGGCTTATGCCATTCGCGCGTTTTGCTGGGCTCTTGGCGCTCGCTTTCACGACCGTTCGCACCAGTTGGGGAGGTCTGGCCGTCGCTGTGTTCATCCTGGCCGTCACGAGTGGACGAAGGGTCATCCGGTATGCGATTGCCGTCGTCGTTGGAGGTCTCGTGCTTGTTAGCGTGGTGGCATTTGTTCCCAAGATCGACGATGTGATCTCACAACGCATCGCGACCTTTAACGACTTGCAGCAGGACGGAAGCCTTCTGGAGCGCGAAGAAGAAGCTTCGCGGATGCAGACCCTTATCGCGGACAATCCGCTTGGCGTAGGGATCGGCGCATTGGGCCGGGGAACGATCGCGGCGGCCTCCGGACAGATCCTGTTCGAGGGCGCGATTGACGACGGCGTCCTTGAGATCTTTGGGAGTCTCGGCTGGCTCGTCGGATTTCTCTACTGCGCCGCGCTGATCGGGATAGCCCTGCAATGCGCGCGCGGCGCCCGTCGGTTCGCCTTCCAGCAGAGAGTATGTTTCGCAGCGGGTGTCGGATGCTTGGCGGCCTTGCCGCTGACCAACATCGTCACCGGCGTCACCGGAACGATGATGTGGTTGATGTTCGGCCTGGCATCGGCGTTGGGAAGCGAGGCGGACCTGTCCGCTGTTCAGCGACAGCATCCCGCCCGTTCAGTGCAGCAGCTTGGTCCGTCGCCGATCGGCTGAGATGACGTGTGATGCGAACTGACATGCCCGACATAGAGCCGAGCATCGTGATCGGACGTCGGAATCGAAGGGATGAGATCTCAGAGGACCCGGCTTGTGACCATCTCGAATAGCTCCATCGAAAGCGGCGCGCGCGTTGCGCCGCGCCCTGGGCTTTGGCGCCGCATCCGGTCGCTTGTGGGGATGCTGTTGACGGCGCGGGGCACCAGCGCGGCTGCCGCGCAAACGATGATCGCTCGCACGCTCATTCTGGGAATAAACATTCTGACCGGGGTCTTCTCGGCGAGGCTCCTCGGCCCGGCGGGAAAAGGCGAGCAAGTCGCGATCATCGCCTGGGCGCAAATGATCCCGTTTTGCGTGACGCTCGGAGTTCCTGCATCTCTGTTGTTCCATGCCAAAAGCAATCCCCGGGACGAAAGCCGCCTATTTTCGGCCGCGCTGCTTCTCGCCGCCGGGAGCGGCGTTGTCGCCGGAGCGCTCGGCGCCGCGGCGTTGCCCTTCTGGCTTCGGCACTTCGATCATCGCGCCGTGTTATGCAGCCAGCTGCTGATGCTCTCCGTGCCCTACAGCGTGATCTTCTATGTGGCGCAGAGCGTCATCGACGTACGCGCCAAGTTTGCGCTCGAAAATCTGATGGCGATGCTGATCGTCCTTCTGTCTGTGCTCGCGCTGCTTGCGCTCTACGTCACGGGGAAAGTCAATTCCGTCACGGTGGCGCTGGCCTATGCCTTGCCGGGCCCGGCGATCGGCATATTTGGCGTCTTCTACGCGATCAGGGTCGCGCGTCCGCAATTCCGGAAACTGAGACAGTCCGCTCACACTCTGCTGCATTTTGGCCTGCGTTACTACGTCGGCGATCTCTTCACGGTGCTCGTTGGTTTTGCCGATCAGGTTCTGATCACCGGCTTTCTTCCCGCGCACATGCTGGGCATCTACGTCGTCACCGCAAGCCTGTGTCGAATGCTCAGCCTCGTGCAGCAATCAATTAGCGTCGTGCTTTTCCCGAGGGTCGTCGGCCAACCGCTGAATTCGATTGTCGAGGATGTCCAGCGCGCGGCGCGCGTCAACGTGGCCATTTCGCTCTTGCCAGCGGCACTCATCGGCCTCGGTGCCGAGCGACTCATCAAGCTCGTCTACGGTCCAGGCTTTGCGCCTGGTACGGCCATCGTTTGGATGCTTCTTGCGGAGTCACTTCTCGGCGGAGTCGCCCGCATCTTGTCGCAAGCGATAACAAGCGTCGGCCGTCCCGGTATGGTTACGGTCCTGAATTCGGTGCAGTTCGCCGTCAGCGTCATGCTCGCCCTAGCATTGCTGCCACGATTTCAAATCGTCGGGGTGGCCGCCGCCATGGTAACAGGGACGACGCTGCGCTTTGCGTTGACAATTGCTTTCTATCCGCTCGTTCTGGGTGCCCCCGTGCCCTGGCTCTTTCCTCGCCGCGCGGACGCGAGACTGGTCTACCAGAAACTGTGGGGCCTGAGTTGACTTCGGCGGGCCGTCGCACACGGCATCCCGACTGGAACGGCATGGCCTCGCCGCGGCAGCGGGCCCTCGCGACGCTGGTACACGACTGCTTACTCCTTTTCCCCGCGCAACATAGCCCCTGAAAGTCAGCCGGATGGGCGCAGCCAGAGAGCTCGACTACACTAGGTATTATCGATGGTGGCACGACGAATCCGATGCTCATTTCGAGCAAGAAGTACGCGCAGCGGAAACGTGGCTCTCCCGATTCTGGCCGAATGATCGGTCAGCGCCCATCCTCGATATTGGGTGCGGCATGGGCTTTGTCGTTGCCAGTTTCCGGCGCGCGGGCTTTGTATCGGTAAAGGGAATCGACGCCGATCGCCGTCAGGTGAGCCTGGCGAGATCCCGCGGTCTGCCGGTCCGTTATGTCCCATCGGCCGATACGTTCAATTGGATGCGGGAGCATGTTGGGAAATACGCGTTCGTGACTGCCGTCGACGTGCTGGAGCATATCCCGCGGGACCAACAGCTCGATTTTCTTGAGGGTGTGCACAAGCTCCTTCAGCCCGGCGGCAGCTTTCTTTGCCGCGTGCCGAATGCGAATTCATCGCTCGCGAGCATCTATCGGTACGGCGACTGGACGCACCACACCTCTTTTACGCAGCACAGTCTTGATTTCGTTCTCTACAATGCGGGGTTTGAGGATATCCGGATCGAAGCGACGCGCCCGCAACCGCTGTTGCGCAGGCTGACCAGACCCGGCCTATGGCTGTTGGGGTGCTTCAGACTCCTCCGGCGACTCGAGATGATCGGCGAATTCGGTCGGGCGCAGGGCAGCCGCATTCCGCTTACCGCGAATATCGTCGCCGTTGCGAGGAAGGCAGGTCCGGGCTCCGGTGCTCAAGCACGAGAGCAGTCGCAGACGCAGCCCGAGACGACTGACGCGCCTGCGGGGCGCGGCACTGCAATGGGCGCTTGGGCTTGATCCGGCAGATGGACAACGCCTTGCGAGCCAAACGTAGGGGCACCGGGTCGTCGATCGCCGCGCTATGTAGCGCTGCGTCTCGGGCTTTCATTCGGCTCGGGTATCGCCTCCAGTGGAGGCTCAACAAGCCGCGCCTGCTCGATGCGCGAGAGCGCGCGCTGCGCCTGGAGCAGGCTTCCCAACGCGCACTCTCGACAGCGGGTGAAGAAACAACTGTAACGACGAACGGAGCGCCGCAGCTCGTCTCGTTTGACATTTTCGACACCTTAATCACGCGCGGGTGGTTCCGGCCGACCGACCTCTTCGTCGAGGTTGGACGTCGGCTCGTCGCGTGCGGATTTGTCGCCCGATCGGCCGAAAGCTGGGCGGAGGAGCGCATAGCGGTCGAGGCACAACTTCGCGCGGCGCCCGTGGAGGAAGTTACCCTCGACGAGATACATGAGGCTCTCGGCCTGCGTATGGGTTGGGGCCGCCGTCAATTGACGCTTGCTCGCGACCTGGAGCTTGCCTGCGAGTTTGAGGCGGTGCGGCCGATCTCGTCCAATGTCGACTACTACAACGATCTCCGGGCGATGGGAACAGACGTAATCCTGATATCCGACACCTATTTCGACAAGCCGTCCATCATGACCATGCTGCGCGCGTGTGGGATCGAAATCGAACCAGAGCGCGTCTACCTCTCCAGCGAGGTGCGCTCCTCCAAGCGGACGGGACGCTTGTTCGAGCATGTGACGCGGCGTTTGGACGCGCGGGGCGCGATTGCGCATATCGGCGACAATTGTCACTCCGACATACACGCCGCAGCGGCGGCTGGAGTGAGCCCCATCTATTTCGCAAGCTCTCGCGCGACACGTTACGAGACAGCGTTTTACGATATGACCGGCTATCCGCTCTCGATGAGATCGGCACTAGCGGGAAGCGCGCGCGCCACGAGACTCCAAGGCCGCTATTCCGATGCGCATTTACGGACGGTGTGGGATACGGCGGCCGATGTCGGCGGGCCTGTCCTGTTTGGCTTCGTCCTCTGGCTGTTGTGCGAAGCGAAGCGACGGGGGATCGCGCGCTTGTATTTCGTCGCGCGCGACGGACAAATTCTCCTGCGTATCGCAAAAACGATCGTGGCGAAGACGGCTTGGCCAATCGAGTGTCACTACCTTCACGGCTCTCGGCAGGCTTGGCATCTACCCGCACTTCGGCAGATCGACGACGAGTCGTTGGACTGGATCCTCAATGACCATTGCTTGACATCGATACGCGATCACTTGGCCAAGGTGGAACTCGAGCCCGACGCTTGCGGCGACGTTCTCTCGCGCTACGGATTTTTGCCGGCAAGCTGGGACGATTACATATCGGATGATCGGCGGACACGTCTCCGTCAGGTATTCTGTGATCGGCAGCTGCAGGGAAAGGTGATCGCTCGCGCGGCCGAATGCCGCGAAGTCACTCTCGATTATTTACGCAAGGCCGGCGTTCTCGATGACGACTCTATCGGCATCGTCGACATTGGATGGCATGGTCGCCTGCAGGTCTCGCTTTCGAAGTTGGTGCGGGGTACCGGCCGGAGCGACCGCGGCGGGCTGACGGGGTTTTATTTAGGCTTGCTGAAGCGGCCGGGCCCGACGGCCGGCGAACTTCACAGCTTTTTGGACGATGCCGATCCGCCAGTACCCGCTCGGCTGATAAATCCGTCCTTGCTGGAAGTATTTTGCGCTGCGGACCATGGAAGCGTGCGCGGCTATCGGCGCATCAGCGAAAGTCGGGTCGAGCCGGTGCTCTATGCAAGCCGCAACGATCTTGCGCTACGGTGGGGGCTGGTCGCGCAGCAGGAGTCGATCGAGGCCTTTTCCACGGCTATGATCGATGCGATTGCGGCAGATAGCACCGATCCGAGCCGATGGGTCGCTCTGCTGCGCGAAGCAGCAATGCGAGCTTTAGCGCTCTTGTCACGGGCGCCGAGCCGCGAAGAGGCGGATGTGTTCGGCAGATTCCAGCACGCTACTCATCAGACACATGCCAGGGCCGCCGATCTGGCACCGCGGCTGCCACTGGCGAAGCGGTGGTTGACCGCCGCGGTTCCATATTCGGTTCGGTATGAAGGATTTTGGCTCGAGGGTTCGATGAAGCGCTCCGCGACCCCAAGCATCATCGAACTGGCGCCGTTTGCCCTGTTCTCGCTGAGGCGTGCGGTGGTGAATCGGATTCTCGCCTACCGCACTGCCCGTTGAGCGCCGTGGGCGGGATGCAGATCTACGATCACCGGGAATTGGCGCGCTGCTGCCTATCCTCAATTGATCCGGCACTTGAATTCGACACTCTTACTCGCCGCCGTCTGCAGCGCGATCGTCGTCGTCATCACATTGCGCGTCGGTCCGTCGCCTTGTTGGGTGTTCACCCACCAGCGTGATCCCGGATCCGAGGTTGGCGTGCATTGAACCGTGAAGCCTTCGGCGCTCATGGCGAAGTCGTCGAGTGGAACCGAAAAGCTCGTTGCGTTCTGCCCGCTCGCGACAGTCGCTTTGACCCACGGATTTCCGCCCGCCTGCCATTGCGAAACCTTGATCTGGCTGGCGCCGAGACAGCCGGAGTTGTTGTCTTGGTCGACGATTTCGAGCGGCGGGGCGTCCTTCGCTTGCGGCGGCAATGGGCTGCCCGTGTAGTCAAGGATCACGCGGCCGCCATTGGTGCCCGGTCCCGACCCGGCGCACACTTGCGTGTGGAGGATTGCACCCGTGCTGCCGGCAATGAAGGGGTGATTGCCTTGGTCGATGTACAGCGTGCCCTCGAGATTGGCAAGATCGATGGCGTATTTGTTGTCGAATGCCGCGGTTACCGTCTCCGCGCCGCGCGTCCGCAAGGCGCTGTTCGAGATCTGGATCGTCGATGGGGTTGTCGAAAGGACATAGGTGTAGCGGGGCAGTTCCTCGCCGCTGATCTCTTGCCCGAATCTGAAGCCGGCCGTCGATGAGCAGTTCGTCAGCGTGTGCGAGCCGCCGGTAGTGGAGCAGGTCGCACTGACGGGGGTGAGGGGAAGCTGATAAAGCCCGGTGCGATCATAACAAAATCGACCATTATCCCAGCTGAAGCCGGGATACAGCACTTTGACATCCGCGACCTCCGGGACGCTTCCCGTCACTTTTGCGGCGACCTTGATCGCCGCATTGCCGACGCATTCAAAGCCAACATCGTCGAGGACGCCCGTCTCCATGAAGCCGCCGAAAGTGACGGCCGCATCTGTCGGCTCCACGTAGATGCCATAAGGCCCGAAGCCGATATGGGTGTCGCGGATGGCGAAGCGGCCCATCAGACAGGCATTGTTGAGCTGGCAGGCGATCCCCGCCATCATGTTGCCATTGATCGTGTCGTTCAGGATCTTGGCGTCGCCGCCCGTCACCGTGAGATAGATGCCGTAGAAATTGCCGGTGATGAGGCTGTTCTGCAGCGACCAATGGCCGTAATCCGTATCGACCACAAGGCCGCTGTGGAAGCCGCGTATGGTTACATGATCGAGAAAGGGCTGCGATGCAGTCTTCGCCGTGCTGCCGATTCGAACGCCGTCCATTTCGGCATTGGTGCGACCCGCCGCGGGATAGCCGGCTCCGTGCGGGCCCAGGAAATCGATGTTGAAGATGAAGGGGCCATCATAGACAAGACCGGCGGTGCTCTTGTCCGCGGGCACCTTCCAGCTGGCGCCATTGCCGAGATCGGTTTTCCATCGGATCGTGGCGCCTCCGGGCGAACTCCACAGTCCGGCGGTGAGATAGATCGACGCGCTGACCAGGCACGTCCGATTGACGGGAATATAGAGCGAGCCGATGCGGGGCGTTTGCGCCTGCGCTGTTCGGAAAGCGGCCGTGTCATCCGTCACGCCGTCACACTTCGCGCCAAAATCGGTAATCGACGGCCCCTTCGGCATCTCCTGCGCGGCGGCCTGTTCGCGAAAATGGAGAGGGCCGGCGGGCTGCGCCGCGGCGGTGGTGGCGAGGCAGAGCATGGCGCAGGCCAGGACCAGCGAGAGAGACCGCGCGACCGGCATCACTCGGAACGATGCAGCTGCAGGCTGAGGCTGCCGTGATGCTTGTTCAACGGGCATTGAAATCTCCGAGATTGCTGTACGCGAGGAGCAAGGAGTGCCGTGAGCCTCTTGGATCGGCAACGTCTTTGCAACGGCGCCATCGAGCTTCTTCTCGTCCCAGCAGTGCGGCGCGCCCGGCGCTGGGTGTCGGACGCCGTCATCGCGATACTAGGTTTCGCCTAATAGGAAGAGAGTTCGGCTCCAGCTTGCGTAGCGGCCTCGACAATCGGCGCTCCGGCGTCGCCGCTGGCGAGGTGGTCGACGATCGGTCTTATGAAGTGAGCCATGGTGTGCGCTTCGAAGGCTCTCGCGATATTGGCGGCGGCCTCGTCGCGAACCGTTTCTTGTTGGCTGGCATCTGCCAAAGCACGGGCGACGGCGGCGGTGTCGTGCGGGTCCGCGATCCATCCCAGCCGCTTCTCCTTCACCAGGCGACCGACGATGCCCGTCGGGGCGCTGATCACCGGGCGGCGGGCGCGGCCCGATTTTACGAGAACGCCGCTGTTGCCGTCGGAGTTGATGTAGCAGACCCACGCCGCGTCGGTCGCGAGAAAGAGATCGTCCTCGTCTTCGGCGGGGATGAAGAAGTCCATGCTCTTGAGGCGACCACGCGCGATCAGGGATTGGCCCAGCGGCGCGTTCACGTGCTGCCGCACCTCCGGTGTTTGAACGCCGGCCAGAACGACGCATACGCGGTGGGGAACTTCCGGCCGCGCCAGCGCCTCGAGCAATGGCCCAATCGCCTTCCGCTTATCGACGAAGCCGTAGACCAGGATGACGAACGCACCCTCCGGAATACCGAGGCGGGCGCGGATGGCGTCGCGGCCGCTCCTCGGCTGGAAGGTGGCGGGATCGGGAAGAAATGCGACCTTGCGATTGCCGAGGTAGTCCGCGAGGAAGGGGTCGACGGTGAACAGCTTCGTCACGTCGTTGCGTTTGAGAACCCAGCGACAGAGGTATTCTTCGGCGCGAGCATAGGGCTTCACCGGCGCAACAATATTCATCTTGGGCAGGTGAAACTTCATGCGATGGAGAATCCCGGAAACTTTTATGCCGCTGAACGATATTGGCAGCAGCCCGAGCGGCCATAACGCATAGGCGTCGAAGAACGGAATGAAGATGTGTCTGTAGGCCGTTCGATAGCGCTCTTCGGCGAAAAAGGCGCGCAGCGCGTCCGTGTATGCGAATTGCTGCTGCAACGCCGGATGAAGCTTGGCGAGCGCGGCATATTGCCGGCGCTTCGCGAGCAGCTTGATTTCGAAGCGGCGTTGTTCCCGCATCGCGCGAACCGCCTCGGCCGAGGGATGGGCAAGACCCTCGGCCGTCGTCAGAAAGACGATGGAGCCAATTCCGGCGTCGCAGCACGCGCTGAGTATCGCCGCCGCGTGGATCATCTGATGACCGGCGGCGGAAGGTTCGACAATGGCGATCTTTTGCTGCATCAGGGCCTGTGCGTGAGGGGTTCTCTTCGCCGTTGCGACTGCGGCTGGCGGTCGCGGCGGGCTTCATGGTCCGTATGGTGGGGCGCCAAAAAAGACATTCGAAACTTGCGGACGACCATGCAACTTGTCTCTTGGTCTCTGGTTGTCGTCGCGGTCAGAGCGGCCAGCACGCACATCACGTCTTCGGGCCGATATGAAGATTTCGCTCATCATTTCCACCCGCAACCGTGCATTGCAACTGGCGCGGTGCTTCGAGGCGGTCGCGCAGATAAAGTCCCTCGCTGCGTGGGAATTGGTGGTCATTGATAATGCGTCGAGCGACGACACGTCCTGTGTCATCGGTCGGTTTGCGGAACAGGCAAGCTTCCCGGTCAGGACTGCCGTCGAGTCCAAGCCTGGATTGGCGCATGCGCGAAATCTGGGCATCGCGCTGGCACGAGGGGAAATCCTCGCCTTCACCGATGATGACTGCTATCCCGCGCCGAGTTACGTGGATGAGGTCTTGAGCGCCTTCAGCGACCCGGGCATCGGCTATATCGGCGGCATGGTGAAGCTGTTCGATCCCGAGGACGCGCGCATCACGATTCAGGAAAGCACCCGGCCGAAGCTCTTGAAGCGGTACGGCTATGTCCCTCCAGGCAACATCCATGGAGCGAACATGGCGTTTCGCCGGCAGGCGCTGGCCGATATCGGCGGCTTCGATCCGAAGCTGGGTGCTGGCGCCGAGTTCGTCTGCGAAGATCTCGATGCCTGCGCTCGCGCGAGCTTCGCTGGCTGGCACGGCGGTTACTTTCCCGGGCCCGTCGTGCATCATCATCACCGCCGCCGGCAAAAGGACATGCTGGCGCTCCGCCGAAGCTACGCGAAGGGACGCGGCGCTTACTTCGCGAAGTTCCTCTTGAACCGGCGAAGCGCGGCGGTGTACGCCCGCAACTGGCCCGTCGAGTTGGGAATGGCGGCCCTGCATCTGGGACCGACCGATCCGCTCTACGAGGTCTATGGTGCACTCGCTTATATGCGGCAACACTTCGCGGCACGTCCTAAAGCGCAGATCAGATAGACTGATGCCGGCCGCTTTCACGATGGGGGGCTGAAGAGGCGATATGCAGGTTCCAACGAGCAAGGCCACGGACCGCCTTCGGGTGCTGGTGATCTCGCATACGGCCCAGTCCAAGGCGGCCGGACAGGCGCGCTCGCTGCCACTTCGCGAACATGCTGACATCCAGTGCCGGGTGCTCGTTCCCGACCGTTGGAAGGCCTATGGCAGCTGGCAGACACCCGAGCGCGCGGATCCCTCCTTGGACGTGCAGGTGGGAAAGGTGATGTGGCCGTGGACGGGGCCGGGCCAATGGTATCTGCATTGGTACCGCAACCTCGGAAAGATCCTCCGCGACTTCCGGCCGGATGTCATCCATCTCTGGGAAGAGCCTTGGGGCCTTGTGAGCGCCCAGGCGGCATGGCTGCGGAACCGTTATCTGCCGCAGACCCGGCTCATCTCGGAGACCGAGCAGAACATCGATAAAAACCTACCAGTGCCGTTCGAGCCGTTCCGGTCCTTCACGCTGCGCAACGCTGACCTCTTGGTCGGGCGGAGCCAAGAGGCGATCGCCGTTGCTCGCGTCAAGGGCTATAAGGGCGCTGCGGCAGTGATCTCCTATGGCATCGATCCCGAGATCTTCAGGCCGAGAGACAGGGGCGAGGCGCGCCGGGCGCTCGGCGTCGATGGGTTCATCCTCGGCTATGTCGGTCGCCTTGTTCCCGAGAAGGGTCTTGAGGAGCTTGTCCACGCGCTGACTTTGGTGCCCGAAGAGATTCGTCTCGTCTTCGTCGGCTCCGGGCCCTTGCGCGGCTCGCTTGAGGGTCTCGTGCGCACGCTCGGCGTGACCGCCCGCGTCCATTTTCTTCGGCCGCGTGCGCCGCACGAATTGGCGCTGCTCATGAGCGGATTCGACACGCTCGCGCTCGTGTCGCGAACGACGGCCCGATGGAAGGAACAGTTCGGCCGGGTCATCATTGAAGCGCAGGCCTGCGGTGTGCCCGTGATCGGCTCCACATCCGGTGCCATTCCCGAGGTCGTCGGACAAGGCGGTGTCATCGTGCGGGAACGCGATCCGCAGGATCTGGCGCAGGCGATCCGTCGCCTCGCGCAGGATAACAATTGGCGGATGGCGCTCGCCGAAGCCGGCCGCAACCAGGTGCAAGCCAAATACACTTGGCGGCACGTTTCAGATGCGCTGCACGATCTCTATCGCTCCGTTCGGCGACAGGGCAGCGCGCGTGACGCTCGTGCATCCCGCACCGACGCCGGGTACAGCCGCAGCAAGGCCTAGTCGCTAGAACTCCATACTGCGCGCGGATGATGGGCGTCGCGTGCGCTTCGTGCGGTAGGCGCGAAGCACGGATTGGGCGTGCGCGACGATGTCGCGTCGAAACACCGCCACGGGGCGTCGATCGGCATTCTCGGCGATTCGGGCACGGTCGAAACCGCCCGTCGCGTGGCGCGCCGACGCGCGCATGAGCGCCGCCCTGATCGACTCGATATTGCCGGCCTCGACCAGCTCGTGACAGTCGCGCGAGAGGTCGAGATCGCTCAGCCCGGTATTCTGGGTGCCGATCACAAAGCAACCGCGTTCCAGGGCTTCGAGATAGACCAGTCCGAAACCTTCGATGAGCGACGGCATGATGAAAACATCGGACCGAGCATAAATCCGGTCCAGCTCGGCCGGAGTCTGCCGCCGCAGAAGCGTCACGCGGCGCGCCGGATCGATCAGGCGTTCGATGCCGGGATCAATGCGATAACAAACGAGGGTCAGGCTGGCATTGGGGATATTCGCGCTGTTCCACGCTTTGATCAGGTGATGAAGTCCCTTGCGCTGAATACCCTGGCCGACGAAAAGGAAGCGGCACTCGGCCGACGATCCTCGCGGGACGTTCGCGCGACGCTCGGCGCGATCGAAGCCATACGGTATGACCGAAATCTTTTCTTCCGGGCAGCCGGCAAACAGCAATGATCGCTTCGTCGTCGCACTGGCGCAGACAATGAAGTCGGCGCGCTTCCAGTCGGAATAGCGAGCGTCCGAAGCGTCCGCCGTGGAGTCCTCTTCATGCTCGAACGACCAGACGGCTTCCGGATGCGTCGCCAGATCAGCGCGCAGGATGCTTTGCATATAGGCCGGGTGAGGATGGTACTGAAACAGGATGTTGGCTCGGTTGGCCAGCGGGACCCATCTCGGGATGGTGTATCCCGCGTAGCTGTAGAGATGGCTCCGGGTTACACACGCGCGAAGAGCTGCTGCTGTGCCCAAAATGCGATCGCTTGTCGGGTATATGCGCGAGAGAGGCAGCTTTGCGGCGCTGAACAGGAGCTGCAGAAGGAATGAGGGATAGACATTCATCGTTGCCGATTTCGGCAGCGCCGCGTGCCGACGCTCTTTCAGCTTGCCCGGGACGGCGCCTGCCAACAGCGATCGGTCGTTGTAGTAGAAATCGGTGACGAGACGATCGAGCATGTCCGCCTCGAACAGAGCGACAGGCACTTCGTAGTTGTCTCGATTTCGGCCGAAGACGCAGACGAACCGCTCTCCCATGGTGCCTCGCAATTAGGCATTTCGATGACGGGGCTCGCATCGATTGCTCCGAGCGACTGAAATTATAGCCGCGCCGCGTCCCGAGCCCGCGGTGAAATGCGCTCGAAAAGCAATGCTCACTCGAATGACATCGGCGGAATGCGCCACTCTGAACTAAGTGTTCTCCCCTCGAAGAAAAAACAGCGCGGCGGCTCGCATGAACCTCATGCACTTTCGCAACTACGATCGGCTTTGGCGAGTTTACGGTTCCTCCGTTCTACGCTACGGCACGGTGACCAAGCTGGTCAACGCGCTGCGCACGGAGCTGGCCTATCGTAGGCGCGTCGTGGACGTGCGGTCGGCTCCCTACATCTTGCTGCTGGAGCCGCTCTACTATTGCAATCTCGAATGCCCGCTCTGCGATCGGCAGGTGTTTGCGAGCGCCCGCAAGAACGACGCTGGCAAGCTCAACCTCGCACTCTATGACCGCTTGCTCGACGAGATCGGCGACTACCTCTTCCAATGCCAGATTTTTGGGCAGGGCGAGCCCACCATGAATTGGCGTTTGACGCGCGAGATCGTCGAGCGCACGCATCGCCGCCGCATCTACACGCTGCTCAGCACGAACTGCACGCTGATCACGCCCGAGATGGCGGAAGAGATGGTCGGCTGCGGGCTCGACTATCTCGTCTGCGCCGTCGATGGCGTTACTCAAGAAAGTTATGGCGCTTATCGCGTCGGCGGACGGATCGAGGATGCGCTGGCAGGAATGCAATATGTTGTCGAGGCGAAGCGCCGGCTCAACTCCCGCATCGAGATCGAGTGGCAGTTTCTCGTTCACGCCGGCAACGTGCATGAGATTCCGGAGGCGCGCCAGCGCGCTGCCGAGCTCGGCGTCTTTCTGCGATTGGCACCGCTCCGTGGCATGGAGTGGGACAAGGCGCTCGAAGATCAGTGGCTGCCGAGAAGCCGCGAATGGAAGTCTTTCCGCTATGCAGCCGGCGAGCCGATGCACGACTTTCCCTGCTATTTCCTGTGGCGCTCGCTGGTGCTGAACTCGAACGGCAAGGCCGCTCGCTGCCTGTTTTATCAGAACGCCGCGCAATACGCCGATCTCAGCAAGATGTCGGCGCTGTCCGCTTACAACCATCCCAGCGTGCAGCAGGCGCGTCGGCTCTTCCGCAAGGACGCCGCCGCGCGCGAAGCGGGGCCCGCTCCCTGCCGAAGCTGTGGCTTCTTTGCGAGGCACCACGGCGAGGACATCACCGACCGCAACACGCATGTGGGCGCGTCATTGCCGGCCACCGCCTCAAGCGATCAGCGTAAGCCTGTCCCTGCGGCGGCGGCTTCTGGCGACTAGAGTCGTATCGGCTCAGCTCCAGACAAGTCCAAGATCGATATTGACGCGGATCGATCATCCGCGATCAGGGAAATACCTCGCGTGGCCTCTGCGCGGATCTGGCAAAAGCTTCCTGCCAAGCTCGACGAACGGCATGGCGTAGAAGCTCCAGACCGACTCATAGGCTGCTTGGTCTTCCACCAGGCCGAACGTCGTCACCGGCAACGGACCGGTATAGGCGATCGTGCCGAAGAGCTGGTCCCAACAGGCGAACATCACGCCAAAATTGCGATCGAGATGTCGCGTCTCCCGGCTGTGATGAATCTGATGCTGTGCCGGGCTCATGAGGACGAGCTCGAGCCAGCGGGGGTAGCGGAGATGGATATGACTGTGCCTGAGCTGATAGAAGGTCAGGCAACCCACCAGGAAGTACGCTTGGACGCCGAGGATCGTCGCATCGATCAAAGGGCGGCCCGTCAACCATGAGTAGAGCCCGATCACGATGCCGCCGCCGAGACTGATGGAGAGATAGTCCAATATCTCCTGCACCGGGTGGACGCGGTGCTCGGTGATCGGCGTGAGCAAGGTGGCGGAATGGTGAACCTTATGAAAGGCCCAGAGCATCGGCACTTTGTGCATGAGCCGATGACCGAGGAAGTTCATGAAGTCCTGAGCAGCGATCGCTCCGGCAAAGAAGAGCGCCTGTTCGCCGAGCCGCGGGGCATGCGGAAACAGCGCTCCTTCCGGTGCGAGCAGCGTGAGCCCGTGATGCACGGCATAAGCTACGGTGAAATTGCCGACGAATGCCCAGCCCCAGGCACAGCGCGTCAGCTTCTTGGCGATAATGAAGGTGACATCGAGCCTGATCTGTCGATTGCGGATCATGCCGCGCGGCAATAGGAACCGCGCGAACCCGCGCACAGTTCTGGGCTCGCCGTGATAGTCTTCGCGGAAAAACGCGTAGGCCGCGCCGAGGAGGGTCATGATCCAGGTGAAGAGGATCAGCGCGAACGCGGTGGATCCGATCCAGTGCCAAGGCGCTTGGAGGAAGATGCGTAAGCTCATCGGCAATCACTATCGTTATCGTTCACGGAGTTTCGAGGATGCGCCGTCAACCCTATGGCATGTCGTCACCGGCGTCTTGGGGCATTATCGGAATCCGTGTAACGGTCTCGTCACCCGCGCCGATCACGCGTGAAAGAAACAGTCACTACGCGAGCGAATGCCTCGTAAGTCTGCGCCAGGAACGTGCGACTGTTGCGCCGCACGCTACGGTGCCGTGCATCGGACAGGAGCATCAACCGGTCGCGCCCGAATCGCGCGTGGCCGGTGCTCGAGTCGACCGGGAGCGCTCCCGCTATCCCGGCGACTCGCCCCGACAAGGCGTGCCTGCCCGAAGTCATCAAAAAGCCTCAACCTCCCGGTGTCGTGGTCGCATAAGTTGAGCTGCCAGCGAGATGCGAAGCTCCTGGCTAGGACGGCACGGAGTTGCAGCGGGCTCGCTATACCGTCAGTTCTCGAACCATCGACGAAGCACATCGTCCTCGGATCGTGCGGCGACCTCCCGCGGCCCAGGCCCCGCGCGCGCTACCGGAGCTCGGCGCACGCCGCCGCCGCCATCGCCCGAAGCTCGGCTTCGTGCTGGGCGCTGCGCTTGCCGGATGGGCAACCGTTCTTCCCGTCAACACGCCGCATTGGCCCCTGCTGATCGCGTTATTGGCGGCGCCGGTGCCGGCGCCGCAATCCTCTGGCGGTGCGCTATCTGCCGATAGCGTCGTCGTGCCGGTGCCTGCGGCAGCATCGACGGCTGCCCCGGACCTGGATCCGGGCATCGCCGCAACCGCGGGCGGCGGTTCTCCGCCGCCGCCGCTCGGCACGCCGGTGGCGATCACGGCCGCGGCCGAAATGCCGACGCCCGGCACGTCGCGGCCCTCCGGCGCCGGGTTCGAAGCCGTCACGGAACCGCCCGAACCGCTCCTCGATAAGCGTGAGCACGCGCGGGCGGAATCGCCGGCGCGATCGCGGCGGAACCCTTCAGCGGCCGTCGCCCGCGCCGCTCCGCGTGTGTTGCCGGGCCATCACCAAATCGTCGTACAGCTAAGCTCGTATGCCGATCAAGCGCGCGCGCAACAGGCTGCCGAGAAGTTGCATCGGTCGCTTCAGAAGATGTTGCAGGGATCCCCAATACGGACCGAGGAAGCGCGTGTGCACGGAAAACCTGTGTGGCGAGTCGTCGCAGGGCCTGTTCCCAATCGTGAGCACGGCAAGAAGCTGTGCGATGCGTTGCGCCGTGCGGGCCAAAGCTGCGTCATCATGGTGCTCTAGGATGCGGCGACCCTGACACAGTCAATCGGTCAATCTGGGCTACCCGCTGGCTCCGCATGTTCAAACGCCGGTGTGGATTTGCCGTAAATCGGTCGGGCCGGCACGCCGGCGACGGTGACGCCGGCGGGGATGTCCTTCGTTACAACGGCATTCGCGCCGATTCGCGCATTATCTCCGATGACCAGGCCAGTGTCCGGTGGCGGCACGATCTTGGCACCCGCGCCGACGAGCACGTTGTTGCCGATCCGAACTCGGTACGGAGAGCCGATCCATGTTTCCGCCGCGACCGTAACTTGATGGTAAAGTACGACGTTCCGGCCGAACTCGGTATTCGGATGGATGACGATCCCAAGGCCGTAGTGCCGCAAATGGACGCGCTCCTTGAGGACGGCCTCAGGCGGCAAAATTGCCCGGTAGACAAAGAAATTCACGAACTTCAGCAGGCGCGGAAGGACGGGAATGCGGCGAACATGCGCCCGGCAGCTCAGCCACCAGAGATCAGACGGCCCGAGGCGCAATTTCAAACCATCCTCCACTTCGATGGGGCCTTCGACAGAGCAGGGCTGATGATAGCACTCGAACGGATTCCGAGTGGCAGCCAGCGAAGCAAGTGAGTACGGTTAGCCCACAACCGGGAGCTTCAATGATGCCTGTGTGGGAACTCGGTTGATGCAGCTTCCCGCCGCGCTACCTCCCCTGCTCCTCGCGGGGTCTCGCCCGGTCCTCGATCGGCTGTGCCGCTGTCCCCGGCTTGAGATCGCTGTTGACCGCTGGCGGCGCCTTCAGCGCCCGTTCG